>Ga0210245_101124_pt1 | contig 22783 bp, 9 predicted proteins | sample ChrtobMetaP3_4mM_FD_155450 | JGI IMG/M metagenome (GOLD analysis project Ga0210245, IMG submission 155450) | Chrysochromulina tobin associated microbial communities from unialgal haptophyte culture, Seattle, Washington, United States - P3_4mM | ecosystem: Host-associated > Algae > Haptophytes >...
TTCTGGGGCCTCTCAGCGGTCATCCCCCGATGCTCCGTAACGGCCAGGATGCTCGCAGCGATCGCTCCCTCTGCCACAAACTCCCCAGGGGTCTTGGGCCTCTCAGCGGTCATCCCCCAAGGCTCGGTAACGGCCAGGATGCTCGCAGCGATCGCTCCCTCTGCCACAAACTCCCCAGGGGTCTTGGGCCTTTCAGCGGTCATCCCCCAAGGCTCGGTAACAGCCAGGACACTCGCGGCGATCACCCCCTCCACCAAAACCTCCGCAGGGGTTTTGGGCCGTCCATTTGCAGCAGGCGTTGTTGCCGAGATGAGCTGGCGGTCGCGCTGAGCCTGAGCCCGAGCCCGGCCCTTCATGCCTCGCGCATGCGCTTGGACCCACGTCAAAGCTTTGATGACCCGCAGCTTTGCCCATCGCTTTGCGGCCGGCCAACCAGCTGGCTCATTTCTGATGCGTTCCCTGGTGCTACGGTCGCCAAGATTCGCAAACCAAGACGCAATCATTGACACATTCCCCGACTCATCAACATCAAGATTCAGCTCGACGAGTGCATGGGCAATCTGGATGTTGAGGAGCCCAAGCTCGCGATCGCGCTCAGCCCGAGCCTTCATGCCTCGCGAACGGGCTTGCAGGCGCGTCACATAGTGGAGGATCCGCAGCCGTGCCCGTCGCTTGGCTGCGGCCCAAGCGCTTCCCTCAGCGAGGCTGTCTTTAAGCCCGGCATCGTCACAGACGGCGCCGCCCGTCGCTTGAGGGAAAGCATCTATCTCAGAGGGTGCTTGGATGGACTCCTCGGCATCGACATCGACGTCAGGGAGAGTCTCGAGCCTCACGGACGCGCGACTTGAAGGACGCACGAGATAATCGACGCTCACATGGCTCACGAGCGCATCAGGGACAGAGACAGTGTCAAGCCTCATGGACGCGCGACTCGATGGACGCACGGGCAACTCGATGCTAACGAGCCCTTCTGGGAGAGCGTTGATCTCAAATGACGCGTGGCATGATTCTTCGATGTCGATGGCGACGGCCACGAGTGCTTCAGGCGCCGAGAGTGCATTCACCTCAATGAACGTGTGGCTCGACTCTTCGATATCGAGACTGATGGCCACAAATTGCGGGAGATCTGGGAGATCTGGTCCGTCCGCGACCATAACGGGCGCGTCCACGATCCTCTTCGGTGTCTCGGTGGCTTCGGGGGCTCTGGGCGTGGGCTCAGAGAGGTCGATGCCTCCAAAGAGCGAATTCAAGGATGTTTGGCCCGACTCGTCGACCTTCACGCTGACGGTCATAAGTCGTCTGTCACGCTCCATGCGTGCAAACAAGCCGCGGACGGCAGACTGGAACTTAGTGGCTAAGGCTTGCACGCGCGCAGTTGCTTCCAGCTTGGCGTCCTCTTTGGTCGCAGGTGGTGGAGCATCTGTATACCTGTCCTCCAGTCGAGCCAAGGCAGCCTCCGCCTCTGCCGCAGCTGCCATCGCCTCTGCATGCATCTGAGACATGGCCTCGGCAATTGCACGCTGCTCGGCCAGCTGCCCGATCGTTGCATCCAGCTCCCTCTGCAACTGTTGCTTCTCGCTTTGGAGCTCCTCATTCTTGTCTTGCAGTTTAGCCGAGGCCGCCGTTACTGTTGCGACAGATGCCGCCTGCTCTGCTTGCATCCGTACGATAGACGCCGCCGTCTCTGCTTGCGTCTGAGCCATCTGGAGAAGTCGCTCGGTCATCGCTTCGAGTTTCGTACGCTTTTCGGCGAGTTGCCCAGTCACTGCATTCAGCTCAGTCTGCAACCGCTGATTCGCGCTTTGCAGCTCTCCGTTCGTGCCTTGCAGACGAGCAAAGGCAGCCGCCGCCTCAGTGGCAGCTGCCGCTGCCTCTGCTTGCATCAGAGACATCTTTTCGATGGTCTCACTCTTCTCGGCGAGTTGCGCAGTCGCTGCATTCAGCTCGTTCTGCAACCGTTCCATCTCGCTCCGCAGCTCTGTATTCTTTTCCAGCAGTTTGCCCGAGGCAGCCGCACCTGTCCACTTTTGCATAATGGACGACTTGTTTTTCTCGGTGGCAGCCTTGGCCGCCTGATCGAGCAGCAGAGTCATCTCATCGATGTGGGTACGCTGGTCAGAGATCTGCCCATTGGCTACATTCAGCTCGCTCTGCAACCGTTGGATCTCTGCTCGCATGCCTTGGTTCTCAAAGTGGTACTGCGCGCACTCGCTCTGTGAGTCACTGAGGGCGGCTTGTGTACTTGCGAGCAGCGATTCCAAGGCACTCACTTCCCGCTCCGCCAAATGGCACTCTCCGGCGTAGAGGTTCCTGGTGGTCCGATTTTCTGCTGCCGCCACCGCCATGAACTCCATCATTGCTGTCACTTCCGCCTCCAAGCCCTTCACTTCCGCCTTCCATGTCGTATTGCGCATTGCGAAGGCGGGACGCCATCTGGCAAGCTCTTCACGCATAGGCCGGAGCTCGCTGAGCTCCGACATCATGACCTTGCCCTCCTGATACAAGCGGGACACAGTCTGATGCTCGCTGCGGAGCTCCTTGCGAAGCTTCTTGTGCTCGGCGTTGGCCGCTACCTGCTCTGCACGGCGCAACTCCTCGTGACTGGTCGCGGCCGCTGAAGCTGCCTTGTGTGCCTCGTCAAGCCTTGCCTGCAGGGCAGCAACTTCCGCAGTCAACTTCTCGATCTTCCTCAGGTTCTTGTAGTCCGGTGGTAGGCTGTTGAACCTGTCGATGGTCGCTTTCGCTGCTAGGTGCTCATCCATAAGCTGCGACAGCTCTTCGTTGAACTCAGCGTTCGTCCGATTTGCAGCGGTCAGCTCTCTTTGCTGCTGTTCGATCGTACGCCGCATGCTGTTTCGCTCGGACTTGAGCGCCTCGCGCTGCTCGAGGAGCTTGGCCTGCAGCTGATCGATGCACCCGCGCAGACCTGCAACCATGATCCTCTGCTGTTCGGGCGACTGCCCGAGCAGGGGCTGGGCCGCCGTAGCAAGACTTGGACTCTGCCAGCTCATCCACCTCTCTGGCGGCGAGGCCGCCATTGTCGAAAGCATGGCTGGGTTGCCAGTTGGCGATGGCGTCCTCGGGGACCGCCCGGGGAAAAGATGGCTCACCGGACTCGATGGTGGGCGCCCACCAGGCCACAGGTTAATCGGTGACTTCGGCTTGCCGCGAAGCTTTGGTGGAGGCACTAACGCCGACAATGACTTAGAAGCCGGTAGGGAGCCTGTAATGGTTCTCGACTCACTCGCGCCTGGCAGGTAAATCACGGTTGTATTGGGGCTCAGGGCTCCCAGCTCTGGGTCCCAGCCGCTTGAGACCTCCAGCGGGGGCCTGACCTCCATCGAACCAAGGTTCGTTCGGCTACCGCCGCACGTCCTGGAGCGTGCGTGCGTCCCGTCGTCGCCGCCTTTACGAAACGGACCGGCAAGTTTGGCGCTCTCAGTTTGGAGCCAAGGATCACTCAAAAGGCGGCGCATCTGAAATGAGGGCGAAACGACAACCTGGGATGTCGGCACTCTTAGACATGTTTCGGGTGACACATGCACGCTCGGGCAGTCGCCAACGGCCAACGCCTCTTGGCCCTTTCGCCCTCTTCCTTGGGGCGAGCCACATCGCGCCACAGCGCCGTCGGACATCGGCACATGAGCATGTGGCACATAACGGTCGCATACGACGGCGACACGCAATAGAGCGCAGCGTTGCCTCGTCTCTCTGCCCTCGCTCCCCCGGCCTCTCGCCCCCTTCGCTACCCCTTCGGCTACTTCGTCTGCTGCGTCGCCTGCTGCTGCTGCTGCTTACGCCTTCGGGCACAGACTGTTGGCGAGGGCTCCGAATTCGGCTGCCTCTGCCACACCGCCGATGTTGATGTTGTAGCGCGCGTAGACAGGTTGTCCGGCGGCGTCGGTTGAGCTCAGATTGACCTGCACGGCCTTGTTGTTGACCTCAAACTTGGTCGTGGCGGCAAGGCGCGCGGTGAGCACGGGGCGGCCGTACTTTTTCTGCCCGATCATCTCATCACTCCCTCCGCCCTCTGCGTCCTCAGCCGCCGTTCCATCCTGCACAACCGGGCGGAACTCCACGAAATGCACGCCGTCGTCGAAGAGAAGGCGCAGCTGTCCTGTGCCGATCGGCTTCCATCCCTTCTCTTGAATCAGTTCCCCCTGATCATTCTTCTTCTCCTGCCGAAAGACGGAGACCTTGCACACGCACTTGTGCTTTGCGACCGCGTCACCCTCGCCGCCTGCGGTCGGCAGTGGCGCGGATGCCATCACCGGCTTGGCAGCGGGGGCAGGCGCCGGCGCAGCGGGCGCGGGTGCGCCGAAGCCGCCCAGCGTCGGCAGAACGGGCGGCGCCGCGACGCCCGCGCCGAAGGAGAAACCACCGAATGCGGGCGGCGCAGCGGTGCCGAATGCGGGCGGCGCGGCGGCGCTGCCTCCGAAGGCAAAGCCACCCGGAGCAGACGCGGGCGCCGCCGTCCCAAACATTGGCGCGGGCGCCGCCGTCCCAAACATTGGCGCGGGCGCGGGCGCCGCCGTCCCAAACATTGGCGCGGGCGCGGGCGCCGCCGTCCCAAACATTGGCGCGGCGGGCGCGGGCGCCGCCGTCCCCAAAATCGGCGCGGGCGCCGTTGCGGCGGGGATCGAGGCTCCGTTGGCAGTGGAGCTGCGACCACTGACTGTGGCGAGCGCGTCGCGTTGGTCAAGGTACTGCTGCACCGCCTCACTCCAGTCCGTGCAACGCGACCCTCGCTGCCACTCGTTCTCCAGGTGCTCGAGAAACTCGGCGTTGAGCGCCTTGAGGTCCTCGACCGACGCGGGGGGAGCGGCGCGCTTCGGAGCGGCGGCGTCGGCGGGCTTGGCGGCGGGCGCGGCGGCGGCGGGCGCGGCCGTTGGTGCGGGGGCGGCCGCGGCACCAAAGCCGAAGCCGCCGAGCGGCGCGGGAGCGGGGGCGGCTGCGGCACCACAGCCGAAGCCGCCCGACGCTGCGGGCGCGGGCGCGGGCGTGCTGGCAGCGGCGCCGCCGAAGGAAAAGCCGCCCAAGGCAGGAGCAGGCGCGGCAGCTGCTCCGGCACCGAAGCCGCCGAAACCACCAAAGCTGCCGGCGACGGCAGCTGGTGCACCGTATGTGGCCGCCGGCGCAGGAGCAGGAGCAGCCGCGGCGCCGAATCCGCCGAATCCGCCGGTGGCAGCTGGTGCGCCGAATGAGAAGCCGCCGGCTGCGGCTGCCGGTGCGCCGCCAGCAACCAGGTTAACGGAGGCAAACGGATTCGAATGGGAGGTGGCGCTGGAGGACGAGTCGGCGCTGTCTCCACGGGTGGGACGTTTGGCCTTACGGATTTGGCGCTGCGCGAGCACCGCCTGCATGCGTGGAGAGATTCGCGAGGGTGTCAGTGAGGGTTGAACTGATGCTGTGGTGTTTGTGCGTGCGTGTGTATGCGCGTACATCGTCTGCCCTTTCCCACGTACCGACAGGCTCCCCGCTGCCCCCGTTCAGCTCCTCCTCGGTCATCTCATTGTTGATCTGCACATCGGCGCCCCGCTTGCCCGACATGGCGACGCGCGGGGGAGAAGTTCACAGCGCTCAATCGAACCCGGTGTAAACAGAGGCACAATCTGAAGATGAGAAAAATGACAACGACCTTTCCACCCCATTACAAGTTCTCTCATTTGGCGCGAGACGAGCGCTCTCTTCGCGCGCTCGCGTCCGGCGCGAACCACTCCGCGTCGCGGCTCGAGCCTTTTGCATATGCCGCCAATGCCGTTCTCGTCGCCCTCCTCGTCAGAGGATGCGGCCTCTCCGCCACAGCGCCAGTACGGCGACGGCCCGCGGCGCGTGCTCGTGCCCGCGAACCGCCTCGCTGCCAATGCAGCCGCGACCATTGCCTCTAATGATGCGGCCCGGCGAGCCCGTGCGCTCTTCCCGATTGGAGGCAGCAGCAGCTCCGAGGCGAGCCCCAACACCAACAGCAGCTCTCCCAAAGTTCCCATGCGGCGCTCGCGCGTACCAGCAGCCGCATCCGCCGGCGACGACAGCGGCGCCTCCCTCGCTGCGCAGCTCAATCGGGACGTCAGCAGGCGGTTCGGCAGCGCGCTGCTCGAGAGGCCGCCATCCAGTACCAGCCAGGTGCGCAGCTCGCTCACGCGCCTCGACCTTGCCCGCTCGGCGGGCCGTCAGCAGCTGCAGCTCGCACGCGAGCGCGAGCAGAAGCTCAAGGCCGAGCTGGCCAAGCGCGACGGATTCGCGGCCGTGGGTGAGCAGCGCTCTGCCGCGCTCCGGCAGGCGCTCCGCGTCGCGCAGCTGCAGCGGCCGGCGCTGCGCATCCCATCGTCGCCCGCACCCACACCGGGCCCCGAGGCGCGACGTGCCGTCGCCTCTGCTGCTGCTTCCTCAGACGCTGCTGCTGCTCTGCTGCTGCTCGGCGGCGGCGGCGGCGGCAGCAGCAGCAGCAGCAGCAGCACGCCGCCCTCGCCCGCGGGATCGAGCGCGGGCGCCGACACGATGAACGACGAGCTCGCCGAGGCGCTCTTCCGACGGCGCACGCGCGCGCACGCTCTCGCGCAGTGGGCGCGCGCCACGCGCGAGGTTGAGCTCATGCGACTTTCGCGTCGTCTCGCGATGCGCTCGGCACTCTACCGCAGCTATCGGCGCTGGCGCCGGCGCTGGGCGGCCGCGAGCGTGCTCGGCGCACGGCGCAGCGTCGCCGCCGGCGCCGTCGACGACGACCTTGCCGATCTGCCCACCACGGCGCGTGCCTTTCAGCAGTGGGCGGCGGCGACCGGACAGACGCGAGCGCTCCTCAAGGCGCACTCGCTCGTGAGCCTGCGTCTGCGCCGCCGGCGGCTCCACCGCGGGCTGCGCGCGTGGCGGGGTGAGGCGCGCGAGGCGCGTGCCGCCGACCGCGGGCGCGGCGCCGCACTGCTGCGTGCAGCACGCATCGGGATGGCAGCACAGCAGCGAGCCGCTCTGCGCGCCTGGCGGGAGGAGGCGGTGCGTCTGGGGAGCGTCCGAAACTGCGAGGCACGGGAGGAGCGCGCGAGATTGGCGAGATTGGCGGAGCGCGACCACGCCGAGGGGGCGTGGCGCCGACGGCTCGAAGCGGCCGAGCAGCAGCAGCAGCAGCAGCAGCAGGAGCAGGCGGCGGCCGCGGCGGCGTTTGCATGCGAGGCGCAGCGCAGGATTGACGAAGCTGAGCTCCTTCGAACAGAGCTCTCGAGCGAGAGGGAGGCGCTCCTCGAGGCGCTGACCGCGCAGCGAGCCGCCGAGGAGGCCATCGCCGAGGCGGAGGCGGCCATGCAGGCGGCCATGCACGAGGCAGCCGAGGCGCGCGCGGCGGCCGAGGCGGCGGTGGCGGCCGAGGCGACGGCGGTGGCGGCGGCGGCGGCGGCGGCGGCGGCGGCGGCGGCCTCGCATGAGGCTGAGTTACGAGCGGCGGTGAGGGCGGCGGCCTCCGCGGCGCGCGAGGAAGGCGAGCACGCCAGCGCATCGGCCACCGCCGAGGTGGTGCAGTCCGCGGCTGTGGAAGCTCTCATCGCTTCCGCCGAGCGACGCGTCCTCGTGAACACATTGCGCGACGCGGACGCGAGCAGTTCACTCGAGCGTGCGGCTGCACGCGCGGCGCTCGCCGCAACAGCAGCGCGCGCCGACGAGACGTCGATGCGCGCGGCGGCGGAGGCGGACACGCTGCGCGTCTCACTCCGTGTCGCCGAGGCGAGCGTCGCGCAACGGTCTCTCGAGCGTCGATCCCTTGAGCTCGCGGCGTCGCAGGCGAGCGCGGCGGCGGATGAGCTGCGTGGAGCGTACCGGCAGGCGGAGCTCGGTCGGGTGGCGGCGGCGGCGGAGGCGGCGCGTTCCGCCGAGGCCGCGAGGAGCGCGCAGGTGGACGCCGCCACGGCGCTTGCCGAGCTCGCGGTGCTCGAGGAGGAGGTGCTCGATACGGCGCGCGCGGCGGAGGAGCATGCTGGGCGGATGCGCGTCGAGGCGGAGCACACGGCGGCGCAGCTGGAGGTGCTCGCGACGGCGCTCGCGGGCGCGCGCGAGGCGGCCAACGAGGCGTGCACGGCGCTCGAGCACGAGCGCGCCTCCGCCGCCGCTGCCGAGGCTGGGCGCGCCGTCTCGAGCGCCGACGCGGCACGCGCGGCGGCGGCGGCGCAACAGGTGCTCGGCCGTGAAGTGGGCGGTCTGGAGGCCTTGCTCGTCGCCTCAGTGGCCGAGGTGCAGGCGGTGCTCAGCCAGCGCAGCGCGCTCATCGTCGACGTGGAGCACATGGAGACGCGGCTCGCATCGGAGCTGTGGAGAGGGTCGAGCCTGGAGGACGAGCTGAGCGCGGCGGCGGAGGCCGTCGCGATCGCGGAGGCGGCGGAGCGGGCGGCGTCCGCGGCGGCGGAGACGGCGGCGGCGGCGCATGCGGCGTCAGAGCTGGACTATGTAGTCAGTCTGCAGGCGGTGTGCATCGCATTGGCAGAGGCGGAGGCGGAGGCGGATGGCATGGCCGCCACGACCATGCAGGCCACGGCGGCGCGCGACCTGGCGGTGGCAGGGCGTGAGGAGCTCGCGGCCGAGCTGGTCGCAGCGCAGGCGGCGGCTGAGGCGCGCGAAGCCGCCAAGGAGGCAGCCGTACAGCACGCGACAGCGCTTGCAGCATCGCAAGCCGCCCAGGCCGCTCAGATGAGACAGGAGGGTATGGCGGCCGCTATGGCCGAATTCAACCAACGTCTCGAAGAGCAACAGACGGCGAGCGATGCGCGCCTGGCGGAGCTCGGCCGTGCCGCTGAGGAGGCAGGCGAGCGCGCGCACGCCGAGGCGGCACGCTCGGGCGTGGCGAGCGCGAGCCTGCGGGTGCTCATCTCGGCGCTCACCGAGGCAGAGGTCGCGCTTGCGACGGCGGAGGAGGCGGCGGCGCTCGCGGCGGCGCTTGCGAATAGCCGGGCCGACAAGGCGGAGGCGGTGGCCGCCGAGCGTGCCGCCGCCGCCGAGCTTGCCCGGAGGGAGGTGGCAGCCGCGCGCGCCACCGCCCAGGACAGCGCGCATGAGGCGGAGGCGGCGCGCCAAGCTGCGATGGAGGCGAGTGTGGCGCAGGCGGAGGCGAGGGCAGCGGAGGCGGCGGCGAAGGCAGCGGAGGCGGCGGCGAGGGCAGCGGAGGCGGAGGCGAGGGCAGCGGAGGCGGCGGCGACGGAGGCAGCGGACGAGAGCCGCGCCGCCCTCGCCGCCCTTGAGGTACGCTACGCGGCGGCCCTGACAGAGCGCGAGGCGGAAAACGAGCAGCGGCTGCATGCCTACGAGGCCGAGCTGAGCGACGCGCGGGCGGAAAGCGAGCAGCGGCTGCATGCCTACGAGGCCGAGCTGAGCGACGCGCGGGCGGCGTTGCAGCACGTGTCCGAAACGGCGGCACTCGAGGCGGCACAGGCGGCCGCCACGCAGCAGGAGCTTCGTGAGGCGCTCGATTCGAATCGGCTTGAGGCCGAAGCGAATCTGTCCGCACAGCGGGCGGAGGCGGAGGCGATGCTCGAGGTACAGCAGTTAGACGCAGAGGCGAAGCTGGACGCCCTGCGGAGTGAGGCGGAGGCAACTCTGGCGCAGTTCGAGGCCGAGGCCGAGGCCACCCTCGAGGCACGGCGACGCGAGGCAGAGGCGATGCTGGAGGCACGGCGACGCGAGGCAGAGGCGATGCTGGAGGCACGGCGACGCGAGGCAGAGGCGATGCTGGAGGCACAGCGGGGCGAGGCTGAGGCGATGCTGGCTCGGCACTCGGCGCACTCAGTCACGCGGCTCGCACTCCAGCTGGCTGAAGCCGAGGCGGCTGCGGCCGCGCAGTTGGCCGCTGCAATGTGGAAGCAACGGAGCGAGCTGACTGCTGCCGCGGAGATGAAGCTGGCTGAGGCCGAGGCGCTCGCTACCGCGCTCCGTGACGAGCACGAGGCGGATTTCGACGCGGCGGCAGCTGCCGCCGTCGGGGCTTCGGCCGAGGCGGCCGCGGCGGTCGCCGAGTCGAAGCGCGCACGCATCGCTGAACAGGATGCCCTCGCCGCCGCCGATGAGGCGCGACGGGCGACCGAGGCGACGGCCTGCGCTCTGCGTGCGTCATTGGCCGAGCTCGAGTTGGCGGCACGCGCAGCAGAGGAGACGCACCGGGCGGCGGACGAGGCACACCGCGCGGCGGCCGCCGCGGCGGCGGAACGCGCGCGTGCACTCGAGCGTGCGCTGAGCGCGCGGCTGAGCGACGCGGGTGAGAGCCTCCTCGATCTCGAGCAACGTGCCGCGGCGGCGGAAGAACGGGCGAAGGCGGCAGAGCAGCATGCCGCAGCGGCGGAGCAACGGGCGAAAGCGGCGGAGCAGCATGCCGCAGCGGTGGAGCAGACAGCGGCGGCAGCGGAGCAGCGGGCGGCCGCGGCGGAGGGGCAGGCGGAGATGGAGCTACAGCGAGCAGAGGTGGCCGAGCGCAACTGCGAGCATGCCCACGACGAGTACCGCGCTGCGATGCACGAATTAGGCGCCGCCCGCGCGGCGGCGGCGACCGTGGCGGGCGAGCTTGACGTTGCCACACGGGCCGCCGCTTCGTCCGCCATGCGCTGTGTTGAGCTCGAAGGGGAGCGGCAGCTCGAGGCGAGCGCGCATGCCGAGGCGCTGCGCGAGGTTCGTCAACTTCTCGAAGGGGAGCGGCAGCTCGAGGCGAGCGCGCACGCCGAGGCGCTGCGCGAGGTTCGTCAACTTCGTCAGCTCGAGGCGAGCGCGCATGCCGAGGCGCTGCGCGAGGCGAGCACGCGCGAGGCGACGCTCAACGCGGCGCTCGCGCTCGCCGACGCGCAGCTCGCCAGCGCCGAGGTGACGCTCGAGACGGCGCTCGCGCAGCTGGGTGCGGAGCGACAGGCGGTGGCCCGCACGAGGGCCGACGCGGAGCTCCTCCGACGGACCGCTGAGGACCATGAGAGCGATCTGGCGAGCCAGCTGCACGCACAGAGCGAGCAAGCCCTGCGCTTGGCGGCGCTCTCATCGGAGCTGAGCGTCGAGCTCGAAAAAGCGCGACGCGCAGCCGCGGCGGAGGTTGCAGCCGCGCGCCACTCGATTGGCCAGCTGCAAGCACAGCTCGCGGACGGCGCGGCGCTACATGCGGCTGCAGAGGCGCGCCTCGAGCGGCAGCTGGAGGAGCGCCGTCTCGAGCACGAGGCGACGGAGGCGCGCCTCGAGCGGCAGCTGGAGCAGCGCCGTCTCGAGCACGAGGCGACGGAGGCGCGGCTGGAGTGCGAGCTGAGGGAGCGCTGCGAAGCGGCCGCCGCCGCGGCGGCGTCAGCGGCGCAGCAAGCGGCGGCCGAGGCGGCGGCCGAGGCGGCGGCGGAGGCGGCGGCCCTCGCAGCGGCGGCAGCCCGTGACATCGAAGCGGCGGCGGCGGCCAAGCTGCGCGCGGCGGTGCTCGCGGCACAGAGCGTCGGCGAGAAGGAGATGCGCCGCGCGGCTGAGCGCGCCGGCGCCGAGCTGCGCGCTGAGCGCGAGGCGGCGGCCCTCCGTCTGGAGCAGCAGTCCGAGGCGGCGATGGACTGGATGGGTGAGGTGATACTCCAGCGCCGAGCTCACGCCCAGATGCGCCGTGCGCTGCGCTCGCTCGCACGCCTCGCGCGCCTAGAGGCGGGCCGCCGGCTCCTTGTGCCCAGGACAGCGCTGGGCGCCGGCGCGCGCTGGGCGTTCCGCCGATGGCAACGGTTCGTGTCTCAGCCCGGGCGCTCCACGTGGCAGCAGCTGCAGCTCCGTGCGGCAGCGGCGGCGTCGTACTGGGCACGGGCCGCCACCCTTGCGGCCTTGGACGCGTGGCGGCGCAATGGGGCGCGTCGCGAGACGGCGCTGCGCCGAGCGCATCTCGCCTCCTTCCATCATCTTCACCTTCAGCTGTGCGCCGCCTTGGGTCCTTGGGCAACGTCCGCCGCGCGACGCTCGCGCGCGCACCAAGCCCAGGCATCCAGGCGGGCGCGTGCGGCCACCGCGGCGCTCACGCGCTTGACGGCCGTTGGCAGAGCACGCGCACGCTCCACGTGGCTCGGCGCCGTGGCGGGCATGGCACGCCTCACTCGGTGCTGGCTGCGGCTGCGGGCCGCAACGGCTGGTGCGCAGACCCGTGGCCAATCTCGTGCGCAGCTCGAGCGCACCTCGGCACGCGCTTGGCTCGGACAGTACCTTGGCCGTTGGCACGCCCGGGCATCCGTGCCTCTCGCGCTGCGCGTCCGGGCGACGCGGCACGCCCGCGGCACGGCGGCGATTCTGCGCAGCCTGCAGCAAAGTGTGCAGCGCTGGCAGTTGTTCAGCCACGTCGCCGCGTGCGTCCAGAGGGCGAGGGCCAACGTGCGCCGGAGCTACGCGCGGCGAGGCGTACGCGCGTTGGCGGCGCACCGGTGGGCTCCGTCGGCCATCCTGCGGCGCAGCGCGCTCGCCCTGACGGCGGCAGAGCTGCGGCGCGGCTGGCGCGCGCTCGTCACGTGTCGACGCGTGGCCATTGCGGGGCTCACGCGCGCCGATCGCGCCGATCGCGCGGTCGCCGCACGCCAACGCGCATGCCATGTGGCCGCCTATGCAGCGTGGCGCCGCGCCTTTGTCTCCTCTGTCACGGCCGACTCGCTCAAGACCAAGGCCGACGTGGTGTGCGACGCGCGCTGGAGCCGATATGCTTCCGACGCGCTCGCTGACTGGCGGCGCACGTGCCGACTCCATTCGGTCAGCACGGCCGCCGCCGCAATGACGGTGACCCTTCGCACCCAGGCCCTCATTAACCGATGGTGCCGCCACGCCGCCGTCGCACGCACCACCGCGCGCCACGCCCGCCTCGCAGAAGGGCACGAGTGGCGCGCGTCGCGGCTGGGCGCCCTGCGGCAGTGGCGGCGGCTCGCCGCGCGCACGCACCACACGACGGCCTTCGGAGTAACGGCCGCCATGCTCGGTGAGCGGTTGCGCCATCAGCTGCGCACGTACGATCGGCAGCGGCTGTGGCGGCGTTGGTCCGCGGGTAACGGCCGAGCGGCGGCGTCGCGGGCGGCGCGTGCGCTGCCGCGGCTCACTGCCTGGCGCGTGTGGGTACGCGTGGCAGCCACCGCCAAGGCCGAGGCGGCGCTCCTGGCTGCAGCGAGCTGGTGCCTTGGCTTCTGCACGATGCGCACCGGCTACTCTATCTGGGCAGCCAGGGCGAAGGCCGCCGCCGCCACGCGCCTGGCCGCGGCGCCGCTCGACCGCTCGCCCATCGGGGCGACGACGGCGTGGGCGCTGTCGCAGTGGCTCAGGGAGGCGGCGCGCCGTCGTGTCCTGGCGGCCCAAGGGGCGCTCGCTTTGCGAAGTGCCGAGGCGCTCGCCCACGCAACTGCCCTCCGCCGGTGGCACAGCGCGACGGTCTCAGCTGCCGGGTGGCGCCGGGCTGCAGTGGCTGCATGCAAGGCCGTTGAGCTCGTGACGACGCGCTCGACGCTCCGGCACTGGGCCGCGACGAGCGCGAGCCTCAGCGCACGCGCCGCCACGGAGGCTCGGGGGCACGGCAGCGCTGCACACGTGGCGTCGCGCGCGGCGATGCGCAGCTGGCATCGGTGGGCCGTTGTCAAGGGCACTCGTGCCACCGAGGCTCGCAAGCAGCTGCACCGAGCTGACCAGAAGCTCTCGCACGTGCTGCTGCAGGCGACGGTCGCCGCCATGAGGATGTGGGTGCGCACCGCGCTCGCCTCCCGCGCACGGAGCCTCGCGGCGTCGGCAACGGCTCGACGACTGGGCGCGCGTCGGCAGCGGCTGGCCTTTGGTCGCTGGTCGCACGCCGCCCGGGCTGCGATCGCACTGCGCGGTAGCCGAGTGCTGCAGCGTGCGGCTGCGCTCACCTTTCGTGTCGCAGCCCGTCGCGCACTCGCCACGTGGGACGCCTCAACGGCCGATCGTCTGGCATCGAGGCGCTGCCTCGAGCGCGGGGCACGCGAGTGTGACGCAGGCCGTTATTCTGCCGGCTGGCGGCCGCTGCGCATGCGTGCAGAGCAGTGGCGTGCGGACACGGCGTTGGCAGCGCGAGTCGCGCGGGCGGTGGCGGTGCGCGAATCGCTCCATGCTCGATCTGCGCTGCGCACCTGGGCGCAGCGCCGTCGCGCTGAGATGAGCACCAAGGCGCAGCTGCTCTCGGCCACGGCGCGATTGCTTCGGCTTGTGCCCCAACTGCAGCTGCGTCGCGCATTGCGCCGCTGGGAGGCGTTGGCCATGGCACGTCGGGCGGCCGCAAAGGGGGCGGGGGGCGCCACCAATATTGGCGCGCTCACCACCTTCTTTGGCGAGCTTCGTCAATTGCAAGCGGCCATGACCGAGCGCGAGGCGCGCGTTGCGGCGCGTGAGGAGCATCACAGAGAGGCCGAGGCGCGCGCGGCGAGGCTCGAAGAGCAGATGGTCGCGCAGACGATGCGACATGCACGCGATCTGGCCGCCGCCGCCGACGAGGTGCGGCAGGGCGAGAAATGGCGTCGCGAGCACTCAGAGAGGCTTGCGGCGGCGCACGCGGCGCTCGAGGCGCTGCAGGTGGCCCATGTGAGTCAAAAGGCAGAGGCGGCCCAGTTGGCAGAGGAGGCCGCGGCGGCGCTGCGCAAGCACGAGGACGAGGCGGCGGCTACGCTCGCAGCGCGGGAGAGGCTCGCGGCGGCCGCGCTCGAGCAGGCGCGCGCCGAGTCGGGCGTCGCATTGCAGGCGCTCGAGCGGACTCTTGCCCAGCGCCTCGATCAGACGAACGCCGAGTACGCGCAGCGTGAGGCGGCGGCCGTCGAGCGCCACGCCGCGGAGCTCGTGCAGGCGGTGGCGGCGGCGGAGGCGCGGCACGCCGAGGCCGTGGCCGCCGTTGAAGAGCACGCCGCGCGCGCTGATGAGCGACGTCATCGCGAGGCGACGGCGATGGTCGCGGCCCTGGCAGCTGGACTGCGCGAGGCGGAGGCTGACGCGGACGCTCGCCAGCAGAGCGCCGACGCGACGCTGGAGACCGCGGCACGGGCGCAGATGGACCTGCGCGCGCGCAAGGCCGAGGCCGAGTCAGCAGCCCGCACCGCCGAGGCGGCACGCATGAGCGCCGAGGCGGCGGCCACGGCCGCATCGAGGAGGGCCGAGACCGCCATTGCTGCAGCCGCCGCGCGCCAACGCGAGACGTTCGTGGAGGCGGCGGCGACGACGCGCGGAGCCATCGAAGCCGCCATGGTCGCCGAGGCGTGCGCAGCCGACGCCAGTCTCCGTGTCGCGCTCGAGGCGTGGCGCGAGCAGCAGCGACGCGCGGCCGCCGCGGCCGCCGCCGCCGCCGATGCGCACCGACAGGCCGAGGCCGACGCGACGGCGTCGCGCACCGAGATGCGCGCGACGGTCGATCATCTCCGGGGGGAGCTCGATCATCTCCGGGCCGAGCTCGATCAGGAGCGCCAGCGCGGCTGGCGCCTTTCGGACGGCGCCACGTCCATCCAGCGGGAAGAGCTGCGCGCAGCTCTCGATCGTGCAGAGGCGGCCGAGGCGGCGGCGGTGCACGCGCACGAGGAGGCGACGAGCGCGCAGCTCGAGCTCGAGGCGGCGCGCCGGGCCTCGAGCGCGCGTGTGCAGACCGTCCGGCAGAGAGAAGCGGAGGAGCGCCGCGAGTCAGCCGGGCTGCTGCTCGAGCTGCGCGACGAACTCGCCGCCGTGCACGCCGAGGCCGCGGCCGCCGCCTCGCCCGGCTCCCCCGCCTTCGCGGCCGCCTCGCCCTCGGCGGCTGTGCGGCAGGTGAGCGAGGAGCTCCGCGCCACGCGCCACGCTCTCGAGCAGAGCCGCGCTCACCACGCGGCCGATGCGTCAGCGCTCGACGCCCAGATGCGCATCAATGCGCGGCTGCATGCCAGGTTGACCCTGCTCAGCACCAGCGCAGGCGGCGACGCGCTCGCGGCCCCCGTGCCCGCCCCAGCGCCCTACATGAGTGCGCCGCCGCCGACGGCAGCGGCGGCTTCAGCCGCGGCGCTGCCCGGGCCGTCGATGAGAAGCGTGCCCGATACGGCGCCCACGGGGCTCGCGGTGCCCCCTCGCACTGTGCACGCGCCGCGCTCGGCGACGCCGGCGCGCTCGATGACGCCGCCCACGCGCTCGACGCTCTTCTCATTGGGGACGATTGGGTCAGGTCTGCGTCTCGGAGGCCCTCCAGGAGGAGAGCTCGGAGGCGCCGAGATCGAGGGTCCGTCCGAGGTGCGCGCGCGCGAGCTAGCGGTGCCGCCGCCGCCCCGGCCGTCGGTGGCCGAGGCGCACGTCAACGCGTCGATGGAGCAGCCGCCCGCCAGCTGGTCGGCGGACGCAAAGGCCCAACTGTCGGCGCACGCCAAGAGCGTGGCCGCGGCGGCGGCGCCCCCGTCGGCTTCGTCGTCGGCAGCGTCGCAACGGCCTGCGTTCATACCAAAAAAGGAAGGCCGACTGCCGAACGGACGCGAGAAGGAGAATGGAGCCGCCGAGATGCTGCGAGCCGCCGCCAACGCGGCGCTACTTGCTCCGCGCGGCGCGCACGCCGAGGTGAACCGCCCGCAGCATCCAGGGCTGCGGCCGAGGGCGGTGGGCCGCATGTATGGATAGAGATGGAGAGAGAACGACGCCGCTGCATTTTGTCCACGTGGGGGGCGGCATTCGTTCGATGTAACTCAATCAACCTCAGCTTGAGCCCGAGAAGACAACTACAGGGAAACCGCGAAAAACCATTCACACCGAAGGCGCCGTCATGAGCACACGCAGTGTTTTTGCTCAGCCGTTCCCTCAACGGAGGTCGTCATGGACGACGACGATTATGGTTCGGAGTCCTCGGGAGACTCCGAGGTCGAGATCGCCGAGCTCATGCAGCTGGACCTTGGCGATGACGGCACGAGCTCCGGCAAGAAGGAGTATCTTGCCAAGTGCTCTGAGCTCAAGATCGTGCCGATCGCCATCTTTATTGCCAAGCTCGACTGCGAGCACATCAATCTGCGCCACCATGGAATGGGGGTCAAGGGCGCACTTTCTGTCGCGGCGGCCCTAACGGTCAATACGCAGATTCGCTCCCTCAACCTCGGCGACAATTGGTTGCGCGACGACGGAACACATGCCATCGCCAAGGTGCTTGTGACCAACGCGAGCTTGACCTCGCTCAACCTCGCAGACAATCGCATCGGGCTGCCGGGCATCATGTCGATCTGCAAGCACATGCAGCAGAACTCGACGCTTGCTGAGCTCTCCTTGAGGGGCAACGAACTGAACGACCGGGCTGCAGCGCCCTTGGCCGAGGCTTTCAAGGCGTCCTCTTCCCTGACCAAAGTGGACCTCTCGTACAACGCCTTCGGCGAGGAGGCCGGCAAAGTCTTCGGCGACATGCTCAACGGGCACTCGCATTTACTCGACGTCAATCTGAAGTGGAATGCGCTCAAAGCAAAGGGCGCTACTGCCATTGCCGAGGGCCTGAAGCAGAATTCGGTGCTCAATCGGGTAGATCTTGGCTGGAACGGGCTTGAGGATGCTGGCATTGCGGCCATCGCGGACATGCTCGGTGCGAACGCGGCGCTCACGCACCTGGATGTGTCACACAACCGGGTCAACCCTGCGGGTTGCGAGAAGCTCGCCGAGGGCATCAAGAACAACCACAACCTGCTGTCCCTCGAGCTCGGCTTCAATCCGATGGGCGTCGCGTCCTCCGAGAAAGGCGTGCTGACCAGCCAGAAGAGCGGGATCACCGCCCTGATCGAAGCGTTGCGCGCCTCGGAGAACATTGAGGCGGTCGGCCTGTCCAATGTGCAGTCGGGCGGCTCGTATGCTCGTGGCCGTGCCTCGCGCTTTGATCCCAAAAATCCCGACGGCCACTACGCCCTCGACCTGTCCCAGCCGTGGGACAGGTTCATTGCGGAGACGCTCTACGAGCGTATGACGCACGAGAAAGGAGAGTCTTGGATCAACACGACGCTCGCGGTCGGCGGCAGCGGCGGCAAGACGTCGCCGATTGACGTGACGCTCGATTCGTTCCAGATGCCTCCGAAGGGCACGCTGGAGCTCGACTACGTCACATGGAAACGGGGCCTCGAGGCGACTTTCAAGCTGGACCTTGCGAACCCGTGTGACCTCTTCATCGCCGAGAAGCTCATGCAGCGCGCCCAGGCGAGCGAAGGGGCTGGCGACGGAGATGGTGTGGAGGAGCTGCGAGAGTGCAAGCTGAATGATGAGCCGTTCGACACCTCGTCTCCGTTGCCAAGCTCAGGCACGCTGCATGTCGTCTACTTCTCGACGTTGCAACAGGATGCGATCTCGTTCGCCATCGACCTCGACCTTGGGCAGGCGAGCGCCCGGGCGATCTTGCTCAGGTTGTGGGAGCGCGTGCTCACCACGCCTACGGACTTCTGGGCCGCGTGCGCGCACAACGGGAGCGACACGACGTACCAGGATTGGTATTACCCGGTGGTGCCTGAATCGGGGACGCTCGCACTCACCTACTGCGTGCGCCTGGCGATCAAGCCGTACGACCGCGGCGTCTTCTTCTCTGCTCCGATGAAGCCGAAGAGCTTCGAGATCCTGATCCAGACGCTCTCCGTCCAAGGCACTCACAAGTGCTCTGACTTCGACAAGGTCAATCTGATCAAGCAGGCCTCGATGCGAAACTACTTTTCCTCAACACAGGTGAAAGCGCTCATCGACACGGTCAGCTATCGCAAGGGCAAGATCGAGGCGGCAGTGCTCCTCCACCCGCGGACGACCGATCAGGCCAACTTCCACCATGCCCTCAAGTCCCTCGACAAGGATTCCGACCGTCAGGATATCCTCGACATGGTCGGCGGATCGATCCAGCGCAAGAGCCGGAAGGCCTTCCGAGGGGTCCAGATGGCAAACATGACGAGCGTCTCGCTAGTCAAGGCCATGGCGGAGGGTACCAAGAAGCCGGCTGCGGAAGGTGCGCCGGCGGCCGTTGCACCGGTAGCCGTCCCCCCCGCATGAGGTTACAAGGAGTTCCTCGACGAGGCCGCACGTTTGTTGTGGCCCTGTACGGCTTCCTGGGCATGTGCAACGCGCCATCGCCCTCTCACTCGCCTATCTCGTTTCTGTCTGGAAGGGGCGCAGAGAGCTGTTGTTGCATGCATACATGTGGGTGCGTCTCGGTCTCGCGGGTCACGGGGTCTGATGGACTGCCGTTGGCGATGAACTTTTGGCATCTCGGGTCTTGTTAAATCTTTCTTGTTATGTGTTGATGCGTACTGGGACCTGGGCGGGGTGTCGCGTGTCGGTCTTGTGGGCTACGGTCATGGCACATGGGCGACGGGTGGGTACATCGGTGCGAACCGGATAAGGTACGGGTTTCCTCGGCACTGCTCAAGCACACGGGCGGTCGTGGCTCGTGCGCGCGCGCGACCGGCGCGCCCCGGATTCGCTCGCAGTCTGCCGGACCGGTGCGCGTATCGTAAGACGTAACTATGAACTAACAGCTAAGCGGTACGCGTACGGGTAAGTATTCATACCGAGCGTCTTCGGCTCCGGCTTAGGCTAAGTTTCGCGGCCGACGAGCGACGACCCGCGAGACGAGGCACGAGCGGTCCTGCCCCGCGCGCGCGCCGGCCGGGGGCTCAGCCCGGCGTCCCGGCCGCGGTCCCGCGGTGTTGGGGGTCGGTAGTCCGAGTGAACGGCCGCGGCTCTGCACGGTCGCCGATCGCCGTAGACGCCGTTTCATCACCAATTTCATCACCAATCTCAAGGTTTCATCAAACGCCCCTCGCAAGGGTGTTATGCCCAACGAGATTGCATCACCCTTCACGGACGCGGGCGAGACTGCCATGGCTGAGCTCTTGGGCAATGAAGTGGTTCCGTCAAGTTCCGTCAAGTTTCGTCACCCTTCACGGACGCGGGCGAGACCGCCATGGCTGAGCTCTCGGGCAGTCGTGTTGTGTCCGCCGCGCCGCGGTACAGCCCATCGGCGCAAATCTGGGCGATGTACAAGTAGTGGTCCAACAAATCTCCGCGGGTTGCATTGTAACCGAGCGCGCGGAGCTGAGCGCCGAATCGCGCGTACAGCGCGGGCTCGAGAGGCTGATCTACCTCGTTCTGAGGGTAGGCTCGTGGCGCGTCGATGGCGGCCTGCGCGTCCATCTGCCACGCGAGGGTGTTGATGAGGCCGTGGAGCACAGAGCCGATAATGGTCGCACCGCCCATGGCGCCGATCGCCATCCACGGTGTGAGTGAGCCATCGAGCGTCCGGTTGAAGACGAGCATGGGTGACATCGACGAGCGAGGGCGCTTGCCGCCGAGGGACTGAGCATCCGCGGGATCGAGCGCCGTCCGACGAGGCTTCTTGCCCCCCTCGGGACCGTTGGCGTATGGCTTTCGCGTCGTAGGGTCTACCCCAAGGGCGTCAAAGTCATCAAGCTCATCGTTGAGGAGTAGCCCGCGACCGGGCAGGACCACACCGGAGCCCATGCCAGACTGCACCGTCGTTGTCACCGCGACCAGATGACGCTCCGTGACGATCGAGTAATGCATCGTGCCGTGTTCCGGAGCACGGCTCGATGCGTAGCGACCCCCCGAATGCTCCGCGCCTGGAGGGACGCCAAAAGGGATTGGGGTTGGTGCTGCGCGGCCGTCGGTGCGGAAGATGGCCCGTGCGCGCTCTGCCGCATAAGCTGGGCTCAGCAGGCCATCGATCGGCACGTCGACAAAGTCAGCGTCGCCGAGGTACTCGTTCCGGTCCGCAAAGGCCAAGTTCTGCGCATCGATCATCCGTGCCCACGACGCCACGTCTGACGGGCCGCCCTCGAGCTTGCGCGCCGCGTCGAGCGTATTGAGCGCGAGCAACGTGGCCACACCCCCAGAGGAGGGAGGCGCCATGCTGGCGAGTGCAAAGGTCCCATTGAACTCAGCCCACACAGGCTTACGGCGCACGGCGCGATAGCCGGCGAGATCTGCCGTGCTCAGGAGGCCATACTTGCCTGTGCGTGGGTTGACTGCAGTCCTGGCAGTGGCCACCAGCTCCGCAGCCAGCACTCCAGCCTCTGAGTAGAGAACGGATGGCCCTTCCACAGCTAGAAGCTCCAGGGTAGCCGCCAGCTCGGGATTGTAAAAGGGCTCGCCGATGCTCACGATGGGCGCCGTGCGGGCGGCATTGAGAAAGAGCTTCGCACTTGCGTTGAAGAGTGCGAGACGCGCCACATTTTCTTTTATGTCGTTGTACAGCCCCGCTGGCATCGGTATGCCCGCTCTGGATGCATGCGCGGCGCTTGCGACCAGCTGTGACGCATTCATCGTGCCATGCTCCTGAAGTGCACGGAACATGGCGGCAGGCGCGCCTGAAGCACCTCCCTACAATGATGAAGGGAGGTGCTTCATCATGACCTCCCCTGCTTCATCATGACCTCCAAAGCCCGTCCACTGTGGCTGGACGACGTTAAGCATCGCCTGCACGGCAAACATGGCGTCGATGGCGTTGCCACCACCCCTGAGCACGGCAACGCCAGCCTCGGTGGCGTACGAGTTGCCAGTCGAAACCATGCCATCTCTTCCGACGACAGACATGATGGCTGCCTTGGAGACGAGGAGTAGCATCGCGGGGGGAACACGAAAGTTATGCAAGTTCGGCCATTTGCTTCGTGAAATTGGCATAACGAGGGCCTCTAGTGTGTGTGTGCATAGCCCACGAAAACGCTCCGTTCCCTATGGTACAGTAGTTTTGGGGCCCTCGCGCGATTCTTGTTGACGCGACTTTGTTGGCGCTGGTGGCAGGCCGCTGGTCGCCGCAGACACTTTCATGGAGACCATGAAGGAGTATGGATACGAAGACCTTGTAAGTCCTCACAGTGCTTCGAGGTCGGGCGGCGATAGTATGTCATCACGCCTCGCTCGACAGCGGCAGCAGCGGTCCATGCTGCGGACGGCTGCGTTTCCTGTCGAGGTCGGAGAGATTGCAGCTGCGTCGACTGCTGTGGTAAGCGAGCTGAAAATCCTGCAGACAGAGGTTGCCAACTCGGGCAGAATGATCTCGAGTCTGACAGCTCAGCTTAGGAAAAGCGATGCGGAGATAGAGGCGATGGGCCAGAACACAGAGCGTATGGCTGCGGAGCTCAGGCTACTAAGGGCTCAGCAAGCGGACCTTACTAACGTCCAGGCAGCTCCTGCCAGCAGGACTCCTACTGCAATGGGGCCCATGGTGGTAAATGTATCAATTGACGATGACGACATGCTCACAGTCAGCATAACATAGGCGGCGATCCGAACGCGGCGATCAACATCGGCCGAGACCCTGCGCTCCTAGCGCGCGCGGTCTGCCTCCGATGAGGGTTCGCCGCATCAGTGCAAGCAAGCAAGCTAATTAGTCGAAACAATGCGTGTCCCTGCTCCCGCGGTGTCTTGTTACGTCCGATGTACATTGTAGATTTTGATTTGTTCGTCTGAGCGCGGTCCTCGAGTGTATAGGTTCCCAAAACGGCTCTAGTTTCCGGCGTTGAGTTGGTAGTCGTTATTTAGGGTACGAAGGCTTCCTTCTCCTACACCGACCCGGTCCGGTGTCCCCTGGTGTGCGCTTCGCACGCTCATCGACGTGGTATACGGTGGACTGTCCCGATCCACAACCCTCTTCGCCATCATGTCTACTGACGGCGACAGCACGCTATCCAACACCATCGACAAGCTCGTCCCCGTCACCTCCGACGGCACCCCAATCATTTGGACGGACGACAACGACGCCCACATCGAAGGCCTCCTCCACGAAGTCGGCAAGTTCTACAAACGCACGGGCCGCTTCCAATCTTTCTTCAAGCAGCGTGCCACCGTGCTCTCCAACGGCAAGCTCGCCGTGGACTCCCTCGATTGC
>Ga0210245_101128_pt1 | contig 22714 bp, 16 predicted proteins | sample ChrtobMetaP3_4mM_FD_155450 | JGI IMG/M metagenome (GOLD analysis project Ga0210245, IMG submission 155450) | Chrysochromulina tobin associated microbial communities from unialgal haptophyte culture, Seattle, Washington, United States - P3_4mM | ecosystem: Host-associated > Algae > Haptophytes >...
GTGTCATCGTAGTACTAGTAGTCGGTACATACATGTACGTCACAGACTCACAGTCAATAGTGTGTGAGTGGCATCAATTTCAGGGCCTAAATGTAGTGATTTACAGTCAATATCGCCAAAATTTTCGCGCCTGCGGCGGGCTGAAAACCCGCGCGCTACGCGCGCGGGGCAACTTGATTACCCCCCCTCTATAGAGCACCCCCGTCACCTCCCAAGAGGCCGTCGACTACCCGGGTGTTGTACTAGATACTACTAGGGCTACTTGTAGCTCTCTACCTTGCCTGTCGCCAGGCCTTCGTTCATCCCGTTCGGGTTCGGCCAGTTTCGCTTTCGGGTTCTCGCCACTGTGTGATCTGTGTGCATCGCGGTCCCAACCCCTTCCCGGACCGGCGACCTCCCATACTCCCATATCGGCGCATCTCCTTCCATTTTTGGCGTATCAATGGTTCGAATGGTCATCAGTACCGGTATTTAGTCCACAAGATGGTGCGCCGCGCTCACCCCGCGAGGCTCGAAGTTCATTTTTGGTGGCGGCGATGCTGACGCCGATTGCGATACTTGGCTACCATCGTCGTGGCTGGAATGCGACTCGTGAGGGAGAAATGGTTAGAGAGCGAATAGGGAATGCTACGGCCAGCTCACATGCCGACGAGTCTACCTTGGGGGGCTGCGGCCTCGTGTTGGTGCGCGAGATCAGCCACGGGCGCTGCACCGCGACGCAGTACGGGTGTCATCCGAAGATCACGCGCCAGTTCTTTGTACGTGGCGGCTGCGCCGGCGTCTTCCGCTGCGCCAGCCTGCCAAACGAGAATGTGCCGGGCGATACCGAGCGAATATGCGGCCTCGACGACGGCGGCAATGTGACGCACTCGTGCGACTGCCGGTGGTCGCTGCCGCTCGTGGTGCCGCTGCACCCGCCCAAGTTTGCCTACGGCTGCAACCTGTTCCTTTCGATGGCACGCACGGACGTCACCCACGAGCATCGCGGCTATTGGTCGGGCCAGAAGTCCCGCTTGCGCTTCGTGCCAGTCTTCAGCTCCAATGAGGACCTGGACGTGTTCGCGTTTCGGTACGGCCAGGCCGCGGTGACGCATGCGATGGTGGTGCCCGTGGCCCATGGCGAGATCGTCGCACCCGCCGCGAAGAAGCTGCGTGCCCTGCGGCGGCTCTTCCACGGGCCAGAGCCGCCGTCGCACGCGATCGCTCTCGACGCGGAAAGCGCGGTCAACTTATTCGAAGGTAGCCGGGCGTGGGAGTACGTCCAATTCGAATTGGACTATGCAGCGCACCGTTGTCGTCAACGTGGCAGTTCGTGGCCTGCACACCTACAGAGCGTGTCAAAGTGTCTCACTGCCGCCCCTGCCAGGCTACCCGTGGTTTGCCGATGCGCCTTTTTTCAGCCGTGACGACTTCGACACTTTCTACGCGCGGCTGGGGAGGCATGCGCTGATGGCTAAATACGTCTTCGAGCACGCCGCATACATGTGCGTCGTCAATTGGACAGTGCTCACCACGGTAGTGCACCTGGAGCTTGCGTCTGCACGAGACCAGGAGCTTGCGCATGAGCTGCGTGACTATCGCTTCACGTGGGCACGTCAACCCGCCCCAAACCGGCTACTGCGCTTCCATCTCGATCGCGATCACGAGATGCCCTCGCTCCTGTGCGGTGCGGGCGGCGAGCTCGATAGTTCGCAGCTATTTTCGACCTACCTCGCCGCCGCTCGCGCTGCATCGCATGCACAGGCGGCGCAAGCGGCGCCGAAGCTGCAAGAGGAGCTCAACGCAACGCGTGAGGCGTCACGCCGGATCGAGCGCGAGCTGCGCACACAGATTGCCGCTCTAGAAGCAAAACTCGCAGACGCCGCGCGCCGCGCTGAAGAGCATGAGCAGAGTACGCGCTGACACAAGAGTGAGCTGAGGAGCTCGCGAACTCTAACCCTCTACTCGGGGAGGTTAGGGTTTAGAGGTTAGCCGTTGGGGGGTAGGGTTGAAGGGTTAGGGGTTGGGGTTCGGGTTAGGGTTCAAGGGTCAGGGTTAGGGTTGGGTTTTTAGTTGGGTTATAACCTAGCCACGAGATCTGCGTTCACCTCGATGTGCTGTGAACCAACGTGTGGTGTGGTCTATGATTGTATGAACGTGAATCGATTGCGTGTTTGCGTGAATGTAATGATTCTTGATTGCCCACGCGGGTCGTCAGACCCGGGGTCGACTCTGGAACCATGTCTGTGTACTGTGAGCGCGGTATGCGTTCCACCTCGCGAGCATGAGAATGAAGCGAGTGTGAACGTGTGCGAGTTGCTGCCCTTCACGTATTTGAGATTGCGTTGTACGAGGTGTTGGTGTGTTGCGGAATGAATGACGTGGTGTATGGGCTGTTGGGCGTGTTGTGTATTTTAAATCATGGATCTCGCCGCACTCTCTCATCATTGGCTGTTTCTCAGCTCTCCGTCTGCGTGTGTCTCATTTCGAGGGCCCTTCGCGGCATCTCGCTCCTGCTGTGAATGCGAACTCCTGGTGTGTATTTGTTGCATGTATTTGTTGGTGTCGGGCGCCTCACAGTGCATGCACGATATCAAGGTCCCCTTGATGGAGATGAGCTCGCCGAAGTACGACTCCGACGATGTCGCGCTCGCGCCCATTATGAACCGAGACCTGCGCCCGACGTCGCCCACGGCCGCTGCACGCTACGGTGCCATGGCGACTGTGGTCCTTGCTGTGGCTCTCCTCGCCGTGATGGCGCACGCGTTGCGAGAATACGTGGCGGCTCCCACAGTGTCGCTGCTCACGTGGGCGACATTTGCTCTGCATCCGCTGCTCATGACGCTCGCGTTCGGCTTCCTCGCACCAATTGGCGTCATCACCTGGCGCGGTGTTGAGGATATGCTCGGCGTGAGCCACTCGATCGCCAAGGTGATCCATGGTGTACTCATGGGCTGTGCGGCCACCACCGGCGTGGTTGGCGTCATAGACATGTGGGTCGTGCATGAGCGGGGCGCCGCAGCGTCGCTGGCCAAGGGGTGGGCAATTCACTTTCAATCGGCGCATGGATTCATCGGCATCGTGGCACTCGCTCTCTTTGTGCTCAATTGGCTGGGCGGGCTTGGATACTTCGGAGCGTCGATCGCAAGCCACCGGACGCGCCGTGAGTACAAGCCGAAGCACGTGTTTCTGGGCGCGACCGCCATCCTCCTCACCATCGTGGCCGTGATCACGGGCATCATCAGCCTGGCCGGGCGCGGCGACAATGCGGCGCCCAAAGACGTGCTCCTCAAGGTCGCTGCGCTGCTGGCTGCGCTGCTCTTACCAGCCATCGCGCTCGTTTTCACATACTCCAAAGCGTGAGCATGGTGGGTGGTGCGTGCAGATTCTCGCGTGGCTCGCTTCAACCTGCAAACTCTCTGGCTGATGTTGTCCTGACGTTGTGACTTTTGGTCATCTGGTGATTGGGTTTCGGGACGCGGTCGCGTCCGCCGAACCGCGGCGAGTGGACCCGGAGAGATCCGATTCCGAAGGCAAGGAACACTATTTTTGCGCATGTAGCTTTGTAAAAGACATATGAAATAGCCTACTAAGCAGTGCTCCGACGGTACTGTGTGCAGTCCGCGGGTACCACAGGACGGTCGGACAGTCCGCGCTAGCCGCTACCGACGCGCCCGCCGGGGGTTGCCCATGCCCCGGTTGCCCGGGGCGGTTGTATTAGATTTGGGACTCTCGCTTGCTGGTGTTGTAGCTGCCTGTTGGATCGGGGAAACTGACTGACTGACTGACTGGGGCCGAAACGTTTGTCGCTCTCGAGAAGGTCGACCCGACCAGGTCCCGAGCACCGCGGCGACAAGGGGTTAGTGCACGACCTCGTCTGCACACATCAATTTGTGGGGGCACGACACGCTCACAGACGAGCCATTCTTACCGTATGACATGCCACGTACCATGTGCTGATGGCGGTACACCCCGCTGCGCATTGCGGTGGGCGGGCCTCCGGAGTACCGCGATCGCAGATTCCTCCTCATTGGCCCTGATCCATTGCTGCTTGCTCGTTTTGCGCCTCTCCACGCTCGAGCGTATTGTAGTTGAGGAGCTTCTCGATGAGGTCGACGTGTGTCAGCACCATACGGCGGCAGCAGTACCGGCGCAACTCCAGCGCGTCCAACGCGTCACCCTCACTGTAGTTCTCCTTGTTGAGCATGTCCAGGTACTTGTCGTACTTGTTGCCGATGACTTTGCCGCATGTGAAGCAGCGAATGGGAATGATCATGAGACGCAGCGCGGTGAGAGCGACTGGGACGTGAGGGTCCGCGCTGAACGCTCAGTCACAACACGCTAGGCGACTTGAGCGTACGAACGCCGCCGTCTCCGTCGCTAGTTCTCAACCGCGCGTGTTCGCGGCGACGAAACCTCAATGGGCAAACTTGCCCTCCACATCTTTTGTGTACTCGGCGAACGTGCAAATCCGTGTTCACAATACTAGTAAGTTCACATTGTAGGGTTGGTGTGCAATTGCTTTGACCTTTGTATACCTTTTATCATCTTGAATACCTTAAGCACATGCACGCGAAGAAATTGCACTACGTGATAGCGAGAATCTTCATCAGGCCTAGCCACTGCTCGCGAGCCCGGACGACCGCCGCCTTCGACTTTTTGAAGTAGTCTGCCGGCTTGCCCTTGGCCGATGAGAACTCAATGAAGATGGCCGAATATGCCTCGGAATCCGCTTCGGAGAGATTCTGCATCACAGCTTCGACGCTCTCAATGTACTCCATCGGCAAGCTCTCGTCGGCTTCAAAGAGCAGTCGGAAAGCCGGCTCTATCAGATAGACAGGCGACTCGGTGCCTACTGTGCCCAGCAATCTGCGGATGCCATCGCCGCCCGATTCTGCAGAGATCTTGTCAAAATCGTCCAACAGACTGCCGAGCGCCGCGTACCCGGCCACAATCTGCTTCTTGGCGGCTTCCGGCGTCTTGGCCGCCTTGACACTTCCATCCATCGTCGTGACGGTCCCCTGCACCGCAGGCATGTTGCCAGTTGCCAAGACAGCCTTCGGCAGCATCGCTGCAACACCGGCCGCAGCCAAAAAGTCGCGGCGGCTGCCGCTGTAGCCTTTGCGGGCACTTCCCACGGACAACCGCAGCGACGATGCGAGTGGCAAGAATGCGAGTGGCATGAAGAACAAGCCACGACGCGCCGACGACATTTTGCCACTCCTGACACCCTGCTGCGATTCGTCAGATCATTCAAGTAAGCTGCAATACATTTTTTTCATTTTGACGTGAACGTTCCGTCGCGAATATGTCCCCCGAAACCGTCGTATCGAGTGAAATTCGCGGCATCAGAAGTTCTGTGGCGTTTGTACGCCTCAATGGCGTTAAGCGTGGACGGTCGATCGGCCGAGCAAATGGGCGTGACCGGTGGGGTTCAGTGGCCCTGGAGCAAGATCGAGGGCAGATTTCCGCGCGCACAGGATGACGAGTCGGGCAAGATCGTCCGCCGGATGCAGCAGCTGGACCTGCGCATGTACAGCGCGAAGGTGGACCCGACTCGGGAGAGGCAGTTGTCCAAGGAGCAGCCCATGCACCGCGCGACCTTTGGCTCGATCGCGTTCGGCGCGGGCAACTCCCACTCGATCCCACCGAACAACCGGTACGTGTCGGTGACCAAGCACCTGACCGAACAGCGCATCTCGGACCTGCTCGCAGCGTTGGGGCTGCCCGCGCCCTCGGTGGTGCTCTCGATCACTGGCGCGGACGAGGCGGAGACGCTGCAGCTGCCCTCAGCGGTGGAGCGCGCCTATATCGAAGGGATCGCCTCGATGGCGGGCACGTCGGACGTATGGATCATCACGGGTGGCTTCGACAACGGCGTCGCTGGCCTCACGGGCAAGGCGATGCAGCACGTGCAGAGCAGAGCACGTGCAGAGCAAGCATCGCGTGTTGCATGCATCGGCATCGCCGCGCTGAGCCAGCTCATGTTCCGCAACTCCAAGTTCCTGCCCGACGCGGCGCTCGCGGACGTGTATCTGCAGTCCTTCCTGCGCACGCACGAGCTCGACTCGAATGCGCTCCGGCTCCCAGGCGAGGTCGACGACTCGACGATCGATAAGGTGCGCCAGACCGCCGACATGGTGCGTGGACTCGAGCTGGGGAAGTGGCGACTGCAGGGCACGATCAATGGCGTGCAGGTGGTCCCACCGAAGGGGCAGCGCGCACGCGTGTACCGCGCGACTGTGGAGAGGATACTTGATGTGCTCCTCTCGTGCAAGACGCTGCCCAGCACGGCGCCGCGCTGTTTCGTCCACGCGCCTAGGGTGCTGCTGACGCTCATCGACGAGCTGCGCAGCTGGACCTCGTCGCAGGGGAGCGAGCTGCTCGAGGTGCACATCGATTTCGAGACCAGGCTCGCTCAGTCCGAGCTGGGGCGCGCCTGGTTCATGGAGGCGATCGTGCACGCCGCGCTGATCGCACAGTGTGAGCACCGCAACGTGAAGGGGTATGTCAAGCGTCGCCAAAGCTGCCCCAAAATGGCGATCACCGACGATCCGACGGCGGCTACGGGGCAGTACGACCTATTCGACTCGACTGGTTATGCGCTCGATCCGAGCCACACTCACTACCTGCTCGTTGACGAACCCGAGCCTGCGAAGGATGGCAGCGCGAAGGATGGCAGCGCGAAGGATGGCAGCGCGAAGGATGGCAGCGCGTCCCCGCGCGTCGATGTCCAGTTTCGTCACATGCTCGAGACCTTCGTGCATGCGCGCGACACGCCCGATGAGGTGCCCCTCATCCACGTGTGCCTCGGTGGTGGTGAGGACGCGTATGCCAAGTGCATTCAGATCCTCGAGAGCGATCACCCGCTCATCGTGGTGCGCGAGAGCGGAGGATGCGCCAACCAGGTGGCACGGCTAGTCGAGTACGCACGCGAGGCGGTGCTGCGCGGCGAGAAGCCATGGGAGCCGAAGATGTCCGACCCCAAGCTGGTCGAGCTCGGCTTTGACGAGCACCCCGGGAGCCACGCACGCATGCTCGCCAAGCTCGTGCTCTGGGCCATTCGGCAGGAGAGTGACTCGGGATCCGGAGAGGACTCCGTGCCGTCGCTGCTCTATGTGTACACGGACCCGTTGGTCACCTCATTCGATCGACAGATCTTTGAGGCCATCGTTGGATCGTACCGTCGCCAATCGGCGCGCCTGAACGAGCACGAGAAGCTTCGCGTCGGCCGCAAGAAGCGATACCTGCCACTCGGGTGGCTCGTCCCGCGCGTGCATGAGGCCGCGCGTTCCAAGCACCCAAGCTACACGAGCCCGCGCTTCCCGGTGCCCGATAGCAAGGTGCCATGGACGGAGCCCTTTGAGGAGTACGACCCGCCCTTTTTCACGCACGACGTGGTCACCAAGAATGCAGTCGACCTGCCTGGCGGCAAGTGGGCCGACAAGGCCGACGTGGCCGAGATTGCGGATGAGCTCTATGAGCGCGTGAGCTTCGAGCTCAAGCAGCTAGTCAAGGGCAACGCGGCCCGTGGCGGCGCGGCGTACGACGAGACGTTGCTGCGTCAGCTGTACGACGCGGGCTTCACCGTGAGCCGGAGTGGCGTGCGCAGCCAGAGCGGCGTGCGCAGCCAAAGCGGCGTGCGAAGCCAAAGCGGCGTGCGCGCCAAAGGCACCGACGAAATTGACGAGGAGGCTGCCGAGCCCGTGGGCGCATTGCTCTTCCAGCAGTCGAATGGCAGGTACGTGCCCTCCAACCCTTCCTTCCCGATGAACCCACGCGGACGCACCGGCCTGGTCGGGCGCGGACTGCTGGGCAAGTGGGGACCCAACCATGCGGCGGACCCGATCGTGACGCGCTTCAACCCGGACAAGAATGACCGGCTTGAAGTCGTGGCCATCCAGCGGCGTGACACGGGCGCGTGGGCGCTTCCCGGCGGCATGGTCGACGCGGGCGAGAAGGTGTCGGAGACTGTACGGCGCGAATTCCTGGAGGAGGCGGCGCAGTTCAATACGGCGGATCCGCGGCGCGCCGAAATGGAAGGCTACATCAAGGAGCTCTTCAAGGGGGGTTCGATCATCTACCGCGGCTACGTCGACGACCCGCGCAACACGGACAATGCGTGGATCGAGACGACCGCGTTCCATTTTCACTGCTCGCCGATTCTCGCCAAACGGCTCAGCCTGCAGCACGGTGACGATGCGGCCAAGGTGACGTGGCTGCACGTGAACGCCGATGAGGAGCCTCGCTACGCGGCGCTCTATGCGAGCCATCGGGGACTCGTCGACAGGGTCAAGGATATCCTCACCAGCCACAAGATGGCGCGTGAGCCTGGGCCGATCGGACCCAAAGGCAAGCTGAGCGACAGCTACCCGCCACGCTTCAATGTGCCCAGTGAGTACGTTTCGTGGTGCGTGCGCTGGCCGGCCTCTCTCGGCGAGTACCAGCCGATTGAGTTCACAGCGGAGCAAGTGCTCAACGCGTCGCGCGACCGGAATCCCGACCTTCCGCTGAGTGCGCAGTCGGACCCGCACGACATTCTGACCGCCACGCACTCCCTGGCGCACGAGGACCCCTCCAAAGCCAACAAGACCTTCTCAGACGAGCTGCGGGAGGACCGTCGTACCTTTGAGGGCGAGATCACGTTCTGCCCGGAACGGAGCCGCGAGCCGGGCGCCGCCGTACAGGCGGGACGCCCCCTCAACCCACGTGGGCGTACCGGGATGACTGGCCGCGGCATGCTCCGCAAGTGGGGCGCCAACCAGGCGTGTGACTCCATCGTGACGCGCTACCACCCCCGCGAGAAGAAGCTTCAGTTCCTCGCGCGCCTCGCTGAGCAGAGGCACGTGTGGGCGGAGTCGCTCGGCCGCCCATCGGGGCTCGACCGCACCGGTGAGCTCGCTGAGCTCGCAAATGCGCTCCTCAAGGGCGCGAACGAAGTGCGTCCGAAGCATCACGAGTTCACCGATGAGGAGCATGCAAAGCTCTGCCAGGTCTCCGCCGACGCCAAGGCGAGCTCCCCGCCGCGCCCCAACGATTACGTGGTGATTGGTCCCAAGTACTTTGTGCTGCACCCACCCAAGCGCGTGTGGGGAGTCCAAGGGGGCATGCTTCGGCCGGGGGAGACGCCCAAGAAGAGGGCACAGCTCGTCATGAAAGAGCGAGTCCTCGAAAAGGCGAGCGCCTTGGAGCGGCCTGCCCAGGAGCACGAGCGACTCGAGGTGTTGATCGAGGAGCTCTTCTCATCCGTCGAGAAGAATGTGGTGTACACGGGCTACGTGGACGACTACCGCAACACGGACAATGCGTGGATCGAGACGACCGTGCTCCACTTCCATTGCTCGCGCGAGCTCGGCGGCATGCTGGCGCTCGGCGTGGGCGCGGGCGTCGACGATCTATTGGAGGGCGACCTGATGTGGGTCTCAGCGTCCGAACGGGACCCTTGGGAGCGTGGCATCGTCTTGTTTGGCAACCACAGGGAGTTCATTGAGCGCGTCGCGCGCGAGATGCACAACGTCCCACAGCGCGGCTTGCTACTCAACGCGGTCACGCGGGGCAACAAGGAGTGGGTAGAGCACGTCTTGAGGGACACTGTCCTCGTCGAGCACCGCACGCATGCAGCGGTGCAGGCTGCCTTCCAGATGGCGCTGAAGCGCGCGAGCGACCCGAGCCGCTTCGATTTACGCATCCTCGACATGCTTGTGCATCACGGCGCCATCCCGGCCGACGTCTTCGTGACTGACCTCTTCGAGGGCGGCGGCAACGGTGTCCACGACGCCTTCGGCCACCTGCGAGCGCTCAATACGGCGCTCAAGGAAGGCCGCTCCGAGAAGAGCGCTTGGGAGGGGCAAAGGGATTGGGGCGGGGGCATGCAAAGCGTCCAGCAGAAGCCCGGCGATGCGCAGTTTCACAGCCGTTCAGGTTCACAGCAGAAGCCCGGCGATGCGCAGGAGGATGTGCACGCGACGACGCCGTGGCGGCGCGAGCACAGCAGGCTCATGGGACGGTACGTTGAGGGCCACTGATGGTCTGCCTTGCATGCAAGCGCTCACCACAGCGCGGTCCCCGCACAGGTACGTTGAGGGCTTCGAGTACTACGCGGCGCGCCGGCACGGCGCGTCCTCGCTCGACTTAACGCTCTGGTCGATCCTCAATGGCTCGTGCGAGGGCGCGTACCAGCTGTGGACGCTCAGCACGGCGCCGCTGCGCTTGTCGCTCCTTGGTCAGGAGGTCTGCCGACGCAAGCTTGATGAAGGCGTGCCTCCGAGGAAGGCGAGCGAGCTGCAAGAGCTGCTCGATCGCCTGAAGGACGGCGCGGCAGGCATCCTCGACTATTTCGAGTCGCAAGAGGACGCGCGGATGGTGCTCTGCTCCGTCGATGGCCCGTACGCGGTGCTCGGTTCGTCGGGCTCCGAGGGGCTCTCGATCCTCGACCTCGCCATCCAGATGGCCAACCTGCACGTCGTGGGCCACCGGCACTCGCAGGGCATCCTCGACGAGCGCTGGATGGGGCGCACGAATGAGTCGGGGGCGGTGCGGCTGACCAAGATGCACGCCATCTGGACGCTCGCCCTTCAGATCGCGCTCGCACCCTTTTTCGTGCAGATCGTGCCGCTCGAGCTCAACGACCTGTGGCCAAGCTCCAAATGGGGGACCAAATGGGGGACCAAATGGGGGACCCAGGGCGCCGTCGTGGGCGCCGACGGCTTTGGCGAGGAGAGCGCGGTGAGTCTCTCGAGCACACGCTCCATGTACGCCTTCTTCCAGATCCCTATGGTCAAGCGTGCCTTCATCGCCCTCTGCACCGTCGGGTATACCATCCTCGCCGCCAACATCTTCTACTCGCGCCTCTGTGGGGATCTCGCCTGGCGCCACTTCGTCTTCTTCGGGTGGACGTTACTACGTGTGGTTGATGAGCGACGAGCCCGACCGAACGTGATGGACCTGATCATCAACGTGTCGCTCGTCGTGGCGTCAGTCATGCGGTGCATCCTCATCTTGCAGCGCGAGTCGGAGCCGAGCCCCGCCTTGAGCGCCATCTCGGGCTTCACGGACACACCCCTGAGCGGAGCGCCCGAGACAGCGCCCGTCGCTCTGATGCATCCGCACGACTTTTGGAGCTGGCTGCAGGGCCTCTATCCAGAGTGGCATCTGCGCCCCGATCGCCACTGGCTGAGCGAGTACGAGAACGACGTCCACGAGGCCACTTCAGGCGAAGGCGACTTCGGCTTCGTCGATCAATGCCCGTGGTCTCTCGAGATTGAATTGATGCGCATCTTTGCCGCCATTGGGCTGCTCGCACTCGGGATCCGCATGGTTGAATTCCTCACATTGAGCCGCGACACTGGCATGCTCGTCACGTGCATCGAGCGCATGTTCGCAGGCAATCTGCTCACGTAAGTGCCCTCGAGGCGTGCCACATGCCGCGAGTGCCCTGCTTTCCCTCTGGTGGCCCCCTGCGGCTGATGGCCACTGATGGCCTTCATCATCACGAGGCTCATGCGCCTCCGCGATCCGTTGATGGCCTCTGGTGGCCTCTGATGGCCTCTGATGACCTCTACTGATTGCCTCCCTCATCAGATGGCTCAAGCCCACGATGCTCTTCACGATCGGGGCGGTGCTCGGTAACGGCATCCTCGCTCCCAATCTGCGCCACGAGCTCACGACTCCTCTGATCCTCATCCCGGAGCTGAACATCGACTTCTCGGTAGGGGGGGCGTGGTGGGCGATGCTCTGGTCCATGTTTGGGTACTACGAGCCGTCCACGCTCGGCTACCAGGCCCCGTCGACCTCGGTCCTCGCGCCAGCGTGGCAATGGGCGTACATGGTCGTTGTCGCGCTGCTACTCGTCAACGTGCTCATCGCCATGTTCGTGCGCACGTACTGCGAGGCGATGGAGGACGCCGAGCTGCACTGGCGCCTCAAGCGCGCAGCGACGTGCCGCCGTTACGCTCTCGCGCCTCTGCTCCCTCCGCCACTCAACTTCTTTGAGGCTCTTGGGCGCCGACGCCGACGCGACTCGCCCAAGACAACGCGCAGCGCCCAGCAGGACGCGGCATACAAGTTGGAGCATGCGAGCGAGGTCGAGAGCCGCGCGCTCCAACGGCTGCTGCAGCAGCAGCGCCAGCTCCAGCGAGAACCCGAGCTCCCCTTCCAAAAAAGGCAGACCTTCCAAAAGGGGAAGACCTCTGAGGAAAGCGTATGGGATGCGCTCACGACGACGCGGGCGCACGCCTCAGTCGGCCGCGCCGTGCCGAGCAGCGCCGTGCCGAGCCAGAGGCGTGACGGTCTCGTCAAACGGACGTCCCTTAGCCCACTCCCAAGCGCGGGCGAGCCGCCGACGACGCCGCCGAGCGAGCTGGCTGCGACGGAGGTGCTCCACACGGCGCTCGACAGCTTCGGAGGGCTCCTCACGGAGAGTCTCCATCCGCTCATCAGCAAGGTGGAGCAGCTCGACAGCACGCTGCACTCGATGCAGGTCAAGCTCGGGATGCTGCCTGGCCCAGTCAAGCCCGGCCAGGCCAGCGCTGACCCGCGCGGCACGCGCGTCTCCAGCTACTTGCACGGTGCACATGCGCTCTCGTCGCACGCGTACCGGCCTCCACCGGGCGCTTTGTCGATCGAAGCCGGCTCCTTTTCATCGCCCACGCATTCACATTCACACCGCTCGGCGCCAGCCATGCCGAGCGCCGTGCCGAGCACCATGGGCGCCGTCCTGAGCGGGGCCGTATCGGACGGCCGCAACCCAGCGCAGAGGGCGCCCGGTACGGCGCTGGGCGCGCAGCTCGCCAAGGCGCCGCTGCCGCCGCTGCCACCGCCCAAGTCGACCGACGCGGGCCCCGAGCCGTACCCTGAGGACGTTCTTCAAGCGTTCCACAAGTATGACCGCGACAAGTCGGGCGGCATCGACGTGGCTCAGCTGCGCGCGTGCCTCGAATCCCTCGGTGTCCCGTGCGACATCGCCGAGGCTCAACGCCTGCACGCCGAGTACGACGAGGGCGCGATGGGCGAGCTCAAGGTAGACGAGCTCTCGCAGCTCGTCTCTGATGTGCGCGCCCAGCAGGCCATCGAGCGCCGCCGCGGGCGCCAGCTCGCGGCGCTCTCGAGCCTGCAGGGAGTCCGATTCGCCGTCGAGCCTGAAAGGGCTCCTCAACCTCCCGCATCGACTGCAAAGGGTTCCGATTAGAGCACGTTGCATGCGAGCAGCGCATGTTCCCTAAGTGGCTCATGGTAGCGGTTCAGTGTGACGAAGGGAGGTGAAAGGGAGGTGAGGGTCCTCGTGGAGCTCGCGCTCGGCTCGACGCTCGTGGTACGTGGGCCGTCGTCGCGCACCGGAACTTTGCGCATAACCTTCCGTTCTTAGTCGCTCAGTAGACTCACAAAAACTGCTCGCTATTCATCCGCACGATAACGCATGATTGACCGAACGCACGGTAGCGGACCACTGTACCGTATAGCTATCGCTTTTTGCATTTTCGAGCTTCCCTTGGCGGGGCGAGGTCGAAGGCCTTTCTCCGGCCAGACGCCACCAGCACCTTAAGGAGGAGATAGACTGTCCGGGCTCGTTCTTGGCTCTTCGTGAGCGGCTTTACTTGGGCGAGCTGCCGCCCGGCCTGAAAACGAACCCTCGACCAAAGTTGGCGAACCCTCGGCCAAAGTTGGCGAACCCTCGGCCAAAGTTGACGAACCCTCGGCCAAAGCTGGCGGCTCGGCCCGGGCCCTTCTCGCAACTTCTTCGATGAGTGCCAAGACTTCAGAACGGGCTGAGCGGGAGGCATCGGCGAGAGCACGGGCGGAAGCACTTACGGAAGCAATGGCTTCCGCACGCGCTTCGGCCCGGGCAGCCTCTCTCAGCACCTTGGAGACGGCGTGATGCTTGTACACCTGATGAGGGAGGCAATCAGTGGTCATCAGAGGCCATCAGGGGTCATTAGAGGCGTGTTGCTTGTACACCTGCGCGTAGTACGCCGCCATGCCGATCTCGTCATCATAGGTCATCAGAGGTCATCAGAGGCCATCAGAGGCCATCAGAGGTCATCAGAGGTCATCAGAGGTCATCAGCACTCACCTGCGCGTAATACGCCGCCACCATGCCGAGCTCGTCGATGGCGCTCAGGACGGCGCCTGCCTCGAGCAGCACTTTGCAGACGTCGTGATGGCCGCGGCTGGCGGCGAGGATCAACGGCGTCGCACCGAGCGTCGCGCGCGCATGAACGTCGGCGGCCGCAGCCACCAGCAGCCGCACGCAGCCGGCGTGCCCGAGGACGCAGCCCACGTGCAACGCGGTGAACTCGTCGCCACTACGGCGCTCGAGGTTCGCGCCGTGCTTGATGAGTGTCTTGGTAAGTGCCTGATGAGGGAGGCCATCAGCGAGGCCATCAGTGAGGTCATCAGCGAGGGCACTCGGTGGCCATTGGAGTCCATCGAAGGCACCTCGGAGGCAATCAGTTGCCATCAGCGAAGGCACCTCGGAGGCAGCTTATGACCATCTGAGGCAATCGGAGGTCATGATTCATTCGAGCGCACCTCTAGCCCCCGTTGGCACGCCATGTGAAGTAACGTGGCGCCGGTCGCGTCGGCCACGTCAATGAGCCCGAGGGCGACGAATGCAAGCGCTGGGCAGGTCTGGTCGCCATCATCCACGACGTCTCCGCCGATGACGAGGCGCTCGACGCGCAAGCCGTCCACACCCTTGAGAATCATCGCGTGCGAGCCAAAAGCGCTGGTGACGAGCACCTGCGACCAAGAAGCTACCGGCACCTGCGAGGGCAGCACCTGGGAGCCATCTTCAGAACTCGCCATGCTAATGGATGGAGCACTCGAAATGGAGCACTCAGCAGATGACAACGACGATGGATACGTATCTGTCGACCGATCGGCCGCCACCGTCGTGCAGCTGAGTTCAAGACCCGTGACGCATGGCTGCGTCACGCATACTTCATCGCTTGTGACGATGCCTTCCATTCTGCGCGTGTTTTCTAAGGTCGGTCGGCGATTTCTCAGTCCTTCGTCGGCCTATTTGAGGAATTTGAGGGTCTTCCACAGTCTCGAGGTTTCGTCAACTGTTTTCGTTCCTCAGTAAATGTCTTCGTTCAAGAAGACCCAATCTAGGTAAAGAACGCTCCTCAGACCTTCATACAATCATGTAGATGTTCAGCACACACTCATACAGAACCGGCAGCTCCCGCCTCAATAAAGGTCGGTGTCGCGCGGAAGCGCGTGAACGGGGAGTCAGCGCCGTCCTTCTCCTCGAGACGTTCGGAAGCGCCCGACTGCGGATCTCTCGCAGTGCCACTGGTGAACGCGGAGAAGCCTGTAGGCGTCTGGCCGACAGCCTGAGCCGCCTGGGCCGCCTGCGCCAGGGCTGCAGCAGTGACCGCAGGCGCGGAAGCTGTTCGCCGATGACGGCCTAGGCGCATGGCCGTCTGCTTCTTGGCTCGCGATTCTCCCAGCATCCCTCCCGCGGCTGGCCGAACGCCCTCCGCCTTCTGCCTCCATGCCTCAGTGCTGCCGGCGCCGCTGCGCCAGGCCACCTTATTCCTCAGCGTCACTTGAATCGAGAGGCCAGCGTCGTCATCCTCGTCGTCACTGCTCAAGCTCCGCTGAATGGCGAGCGCAGGAGGCAGAGCTGGCGAGCTTGAGAGCACCAGTGGAGCAGGTGCAGGCACGGGCGGAGCTCTCGGCACGGGTACCACGAGGGTCTCGAGCCGTGGGACCTTGTTCGCGAGGGGCGGCTGTTCCGTATCCTCCCGCGGCGACTTTTTGCCGCTGCCTTGGCGACTGATCACCGCCGCTCCGGGACCTCCATGCCCCGTGCCTCGCTCAGTGCTCTCTTGAGGCGCGTCACATCCTTGATCCCAGCTTGCGAACGGCTCGGACCCGAGGAGATCGGCCGCTGTGGGACGCTTCGTTGGATCCTTTCGCAGGCAATGCTCCACCTAAAGCATCGCGGGCGGGCAGAGACACGGTGTGAGGCACAGATCAGGCACCAAAAGGATCAGATCGGGCAGAGACAGCTCAGTGTTCCGGGCAGCACGACCAGCTGCCCAAGCTGGATAAGATGGGAGAAGGGTGCTGAGGCGCACCAGCTGACGGATATCATCCCCCAAGGTGCTCTCTGGCAGAGCTTCGGGCTCATTGATCGAGATAGCCATGGCAAGTTGGCCTATGGATGAGGCGGGGAACGGGCGGCGGAGGCAGACCAGCTCGTAGATTATCACGCCGAGCGACCAAACATCGGATCTGCCATCGTAGCCGCTCCCTGCGCCAAGAGAGCCAGGGCTTGGCGTGATTCACAATGTAGGCAGGAGATGGTTGTAGATATGTGGGCGTGCGTACCGCTGATAGCCTCAGGGCTCATATAGTATGGGGTGCCGACTGCAGTCTTGGCGAGCATCGTGTCCGGCGAGAGCACACGAGATATTCCAAAGTCACCCAGCACCGCATCCGGATCGCCGCCCCTCTTAACGAGCAGCACGTTGGCGGGCTTCAGATCACGGTGAAGTATGCGGTGCTCATGCAAATGGGCGAGAGCAAGAAGGCACTGGCGCGCCCAGCGTTTCACGTCAGGGATTGGCACGAGCTGTGGCGGCGTGAGCTTCTTCGCATCAGTCAGAACATCAGCGAGCGTGCCGCCATCGCAATAGTCCATCAAAATGTGAAGCAAAGAGCAGTGCCGACCACTCCAAAGGCCAGGCCCAGCCTCACTTGGCTCAGAAGTGAAGGTGTGCCGGAAATTTACGATGTGAGGATGCTTTAGCATTCGCAGCAGCTCGATCTCCGCCAGAGCCTGCTTTGTCTCCTTCTCGCTCAGAGTGTCCATTCTGATGCGTTTGTCGACAGCCTTACTGCCAGTATCGGGATGCTGCAGCAAGTATACTGACCCGTAGTTGCCGCGGCCGATCTCGAAGCGCGGCACGTAGCCCTCGAAGGGGCCTCCTTCTGGGCCAAGGGCCTGCACCACCATTTTTGAATTTCGGGACGATCGTTCGTGATTTTGAGCGTCTCGTTACCGGTAAAAAGACACCGGGGGGAGCCGGGACACCCACGGGACTCGTTACCGGTAAAAAGAGAGCGGGGGAGCCGGGACACACATATGACACACACGGGACACGCGGGCGCACAAGGGCACACGGATCACACAGACGAACCTCACAACCATCCAAACCCACCAAGACACAACCCGCACGTCAGCGCGACGACCGAAGCCGCGGCCGACTCAACAGCCGGCCGCGGCCAATTGCAGCCGTTCAGCCGGCGAGCCGGCGAGCCCCGGAGCGGACCGCTCCCCGCAGCCGACTCAGAAGAGGCCGCCCCCTGCGAACCCGACCCTGCCGCCTCCCGCTCCCAGAGCGCCTCCCCGCGCCTGCTCGAAGGTGGTCGGCGAAATGAATGGCGCACGCAGCAGACGCGTAGCGCGGCGGCCGGTATGTATATCATATAACCAGATCATGAACCAGATATTTACCGCGATTTCAGACATGGGAACTACCATGATACCAACCCGTGTCCATCTCGTATAGCTCATCATCGTACGCTCCTTCTGGCAGGCACTCAGACAGTTAATCACAGGGGCTTATTCGCACGTGCCAATGTCCTCAATTGCTGCCAGCGCCAGCACATAACAGCCCGAATGCTCATGAGGGCCCGACCGTGCGTGGCCATGTCCGCTCGTGCGTATCCGCGGCTCAAGCGCGAAGAAAACTTCGAAGCACGGAAAGCATGCCGCCAGCTTGCCGTGCGGCCACTGTGGCCATAGACCCGAAGCACATTCCCTCTAGGGCAACCACGCCCAACAGAGCCGGGCTGTAGACGTCGTCTCCTTTGAAACCGCCGATGAACGCCCTCAACACATTGCAAAACATGATTGCGTCGTTTGCAGCGAGGAGCCCAGCAACAATCGCCCGCGAACGAGGCTCCATCCGAGGGACCGCGAGCATCAGGCCCGCAATCAAGAGAATGCTGTGGCCAAGTCCCTCAATGCGCAGGATAACGCCGCGGTCCGAGTCTTTAGGGAGACCGGCCGCCTTGATGGGACTGCAAAAATAAGAGAGCCCGCCCATGACATTGACGGCGCCATGCGCATACGCCCAGTACGCCAGTCGCGGCATGATGATGCGCAAACGGCGACGTCGAGACCCCGCCGCCAAGTCGACCTGTTCGTGACATCGTTCGTGATCAGTCAACAATCAGTCGAAGTCAGTCAGTTTCGTGCTTTCGTCGCGGTCCACCCGCGCTACGCTAGTACAAATATCTTGCTTCTTGGAAAGGGGGGGGGAAGTAAGTGCACTTAAGTGCACGCGCTCCACGCCGTCTCAATACGGTCGGCTCCGGCGTCCCCTCGGTCAACACTCAAGTTCGTGATCAGTTGAGCGCCTCTCTAGTCAAGTCAAGTCAAGTCAAGTCATCTTCCTCTCTCTCCCCCATCCCCCCCATGCATACCCCCCCTCGATATTGATCATGCGATCCAGCGCAGATACACACAGTGCCACGTCATTACCGGTACCAGATATTTACGAATTTACCGCGATTTCTCATGGGTCGTGGGAACTACCATGATACCAACCCGTGTCCATCTCGTATAGCTCATCATCGTACGCTCCTTCTGGCAGGGACTCGAGCGGGCCGCGGCCAAAATGGGAACTCTCTGCGCTGTTGAGCCCACGTCGTCGTCGGAGCGAACGACCGCAAAGCTCGAGGCGACCTCCGAGGCCGTGGACGACGGGCACCAGACGCGGCGGCGTGGGTGCATTGGGCTGTAGGAGCCTCACGGGTGGTACGAGGCGCACGGCCTCGGCGTGTGCCGCCGCCTCCTGCTTCGGATTCGAGGCCCTTCGTCGCGCAGGCTCTGCCAGTGGCTGCGTCTGCCGTGGCTCGGCAAGAAGTATGTCCCTGTATGAGGCAGGGCGTGTGCGCTCGGCAGGCATTGTGGCGTTAGGCGACACGCGTGGCCATCCATGCCTCGTGTTGATCGAAGCGAACGAGCGAGCATCGTCGTCGTCACTCGAGCCTCGGCTTCCAGCTCCGCGGAGAAGAAACACTGGCACAAAGGCCAATGGGACGGGCAGGCCCGTGGTGCTCGCAGTGCTGCCGCCGCCGTCGACCGCGTGCTCGGCGGGTGCGGTCGATATCCAGGATCGCATCGATGCCACGGAACGCACGTCCCAATCGGCAGCTTCAGGGGGAACGTCGGTGAACTCACTTTGTAAGTCGTCAGCGAAGTCGGAGAAAGCTGACTCGCTCCTATGTTCAGCTACTGTCCAGAGGTCGTCGTCTACTGCACTCGGCCCGGTGGGTTCGTCATCATCGGGTGGCCTCGATGGGGCGGCCTGCTGCTGATGCTGCTGCTGGCGCCTCATTGATGGCTGCCCCTATCGAGTCGGCCATGTTTGGGAAAGACAGACAGTGAAAGGGAAAGTCTGTCTTCCCACAAAGTGAAGTGTACACACCGAGGACACTTCCTCTTCCCTATGAAGACCCGATCTTTTTGAATCAGTGGGGCTCATCAGTCTCATCACCGCCATCGGGAAATGCTTGTGAGCTTGCTTGCTTTGCGAGAACACCTTTCCAGCCCGCGGAGAGTGCGAGCACATGCGACGTCGGACAATCCTCGTCACTTTGCTGCTGCTCGCACTGCTCGCGCTGCTGCTCGCAATCTCGACCTCTAGGAATGCGCAAGTTCAATTCTTAGTTGACCAGCAAGTCGTGCAAACCGTTTCATCGCAGTCGCCGCTGCTTGCGCAGTCTCAGTCATTGCTGCCTCCGCAGGCCCTACCGTCTCCTCCTCCAGCCTCATCGTCAACTCTGCCCGCCTCGGGGCGTGTGCGGCTGCCTTCTGGCGCTCCTTCAGATCATCACATCACCACTGGCACCGGCAGCAGTCTCGATGCGAACTGTCCGCCGCACCTTGCGGGCCCTCGATGCGAGATGCATGCCTTCGCCATGTGCGTGCAGTTGTGGGGCTTCAACCTGACCCTTGCGCCGTGCTTTGAGACCCGGCGTCACCCGACGCTACCAGTGAGTTGCGAGTGCCTCGCCGACTGTGACACGAGCGTCGCCGCCGCGCGCGTCGACTGCGTGCATGGCCTCTCCACGCTCATGATCGGAGCGGGAGGGCTCAAGCAGTTTGCGCCCAAGGCGAGGCTCGTCAATCTGAGCGCCTACAGTGCGCCATGGCAGGGCCACCCAAAGGATCTCTCCAAAATCTGGCCCGAGCTCCGCATCCGTTACGATCCGGGCTTGGTCAGCCGCCTGCAAGAAGCGGGTCGTTTGTCTCGTGCCGCTGGCCGCTGCGGCGGCCGTGGCATCCACCGGCAGTACGCGGCAGGCGCGCCTGACCTTCTGAAAGTGCTCGAGCTCGCCAAGTTCAGCCAGCACGAGTGCTCGTGCGTGCCTGGGTACGTTGGCAAGGACTGTGAACCCATCACCTGGCACGCGAGCTGTTGCTTCAACGGCTGCTCTGGCGCGGGCCGATGCATTGCTGGCACGTGCGTGTGCGATGCGGCTGCGGCTGCCCGCGGCATCGACTGCTCCGACACGCCCTCGTCCATGCGTGAATCGAGTTCGAGATTGCGCTTGGCGTTGAACTTGCATGCCAACTCGCCCTCGTTTGTACATCAGCCGTCCGGTGGGACTGGCGCTGGACTGGGCGCTGGCCACGGCTTCGCAGAGTCCATATTAGGCAACTCGTCCCTCTCAGGCATCGCAGAGGAGCCATACGATGCCGTCTCGCCACGCATCTATGTGTACGAGTTGCCCGCGCCGTACACCTCGTGGCTCGCATTGCCACACGTGCGTGCTACAGGGTGCGGAGATCGCAGCGGAGATCGCTCCGGCGCGTGCTGGTGGCAAGAGGCTGACCCGGCATATGGAGCCGACGTGCAGCTGCTTCGGCGTCTGTTGCGCTCGCCGCATCGCACGCACGATGCGGAGAAGGCCGATTTCTTCTACGTACCCCTCATGCTCTCCCTTGGGTTTATGACCCACCGTTTCGGGATCTACCTGCCCTCGTCCACCTCAGCACAGCTCATCGACGCCGTGGTCGCGCATATCAAGTTCACGATGCCCTACTGGAACCGGACTAATGGCAGCGATCATCTGATGGCCTTTACCGGCGACGATGGCTCCACGTGGCTGCGCGGCCGATTGCCGCAACTGGAACACACCATGTTTGTCACGCATTGGGGCGCGCTATGCAACGATAGGAATCTACGCTCGCTGCAGCGTGCTGGCTTTCACAGCAAGTGTGTCCAGCAGCTTGGCTTCCGCCCACACCGATCTGGGCACGATCTCGTGGTGCCGCCTCTGCACAAGGCGCACGAGCTGCTTCCTACCTCGCTCTGGCTCTCGCAGCCTCTCTTGAGCGAGGCGCCGTATCGAGCGGCCGTGGGCGAGGCGGCGGCGGCAGGGACGCCTGCATCGGAGGCAGCAGCGCTGACAGCGCGGCTCTCTGGCACGCGGTCGTACCGGTACCTGCTCTACTTTGTGGGCAAGGTGAACCGCTCGGCACGCGAGGGCGATATCTACTCGGGGGGCGTGCGCCAGCGCGTCTTCAGCCACCACGCGCACCGCACGGACTTTTACCTGCGTAGTACGAATCAGGGCCAGAATCAGGACGCGAGCGCGATGGCCAATTCCAAGTTCTGCTTGGCGCCCTACGGCACCGGCTTTGGCATGCGCGAGTTCGATGCGCTGATGCACGGATGCGTCCCATTACTAATTCGCGTGCGCTGGGAGGACGACCGTGCTAACGGCATGACCGTCGAGCAACCCTTTGCAGACATCATCCCCTGGAATGCGTTCACGCTGCGCCTCACGCGAGATCAGATTCCGAATCTCCCCGAGCTCCTCGCCCAAGTGACCCCGCAGCAGCATGCGGCCTTGGTGCGCGCCGGAGCGTGCGCGTGGCCGCACTTTTTCTGGACGCCTTCGGTGCCCGAGGAGAGCGCCGCGGCGCGTTTGGCCTCCGAGCCGCCCCTCACATGGCCAATGGTGGCACCAAGCCCGGTCCGTTGCGGCCCACGGTGTCGAGAGGCGCTGCGCCAGCTCGAGCCGCACGATGCGTTCAGCACGTTGATGCGTCTGCTCGACCACAGGTTGCGCTTGCGCAAGCTGGCCCAGTCCGCCACGAGCACCACGCAGCCTGCCCAGAGCTTAATAGACGCTACGCCCGCCGAGTTTGTCGTGCACATGAAGCGCGAAGCTGCTTTGGCCGAAGCTGCCCAAGAACGGGAGGACGAATGGGCCAAGAGTTCGCAAGAGCTGCGCCGTGCTTCCTGGGTGACGCCTGTGGCGAGCTGTTTGAGAGCTTTAGAAGTAGCCGAGACAGAGAGTAACGAGTCGGGCACGTCGGCGCGATAGGCGCTCTCGGCTCTTCGAAGGCTCTTCGTATACTTCAGACAAACGTCGCTCCACATTCTGGTGTAAAATTCTCGTCGGCCGCCACGCGGCCTTTAGAATTGTGCGCGTTAGACCCGCCCCAGAATTTCAGATCCAGGGTCCCGACGGGCGACGGACCGCGACGGTGAACAAAAATCGAACAAAAATCGCAATCAATCGCAATCAAACGTGTGGGCTCGACAGGCGAGCGCGCGCATTTTCTTCGTTCACTGCCGCTTGACCCCAACAGTTAAGCGGCCGTGAACTCAACGTGTGATGAGACTGTTGGCAGAGCTACCACAGGGGCCCAACCAGGGGGAAGGGGTATTGGGCATATGGGGGGCCGTGCGGACGCATA
>Ga0210245_101132_pt1 | contig 22684 bp, 16 predicted proteins | sample ChrtobMetaP3_4mM_FD_155450 | JGI IMG/M metagenome (GOLD analysis project Ga0210245, IMG submission 155450) | Chrysochromulina tobin associated microbial communities from unialgal haptophyte culture, Seattle, Washington, United States - P3_4mM | ecosystem: Host-associated > Algae > Haptophytes >...
CCCCTCGCCGCCGCCGCCATCGCAAACACCCACGGCACCGCCACCCTCGCCCCCACCACCCTAGCCCCCACTGCCCTCGCCGCCCTCACCGCCGCCCTTGCCGCCGCCATCGCCCTTGCCGGCCTCACGGCATCGTATACTGTACCTACCATATTATGTTCCCTACAGGTTCCCTAATTCCCTATTTACCATATATGTTCCCTATAACTTATTAATTCACAATGTACATATGTTGTTTCACTGCCGTACATGCGTATGGGTGCCTGGGGTGGCCCCCTAAGCCCTATGGTACACTCATGGAGTGTTTACAGCGCGAGTCATGGTATGGTAGCTGGTGCCCGCTCGCCCGCTCACTCACTGTACCTGACCATTTACGTTCACGATCGTGATGTAAGGACCATTTACATTACGATCGTTAAGGGCCGACAAAAAGGCCGAGCACAGACCATCGGAGTACGGCGGCGGTGCAAAGAGCACACGGCAGATCGATGAGCAGCTTCCTGCGGCCGCTGCGACACGCGTAGATGCGTCTAGCACGAGCGCTGCGTCTATGTATAGCAGCTCAACGTGACAGATCCGCGTGAGGCTCGCAAGGTCAGCTTCCTTGCGCAAGCATTGTCGCCGTCTTGGACTCAAGGGCACTGTCGTCGACGCAATGCATGTGCAGATCGATCAGGCAGCTTCTTGCGGCCGCTGCGACACACGTAGATGCGTCTAGCACGAGCGCTGCGTCTATGTATAGCTCCTCAACGTGACAGATCCGCGTGAGGCTCGCAAGGTCAGCTTCCTTGCTTGCGCAAGCATTGTTGTCGCCGTCTTGGACTCAAGAGCACTGTAGTCGACGCAATGCATGTGCAGATCGATCAGGCAGCTTCTTGCGGCCGCTGCGACACGCGTAGATGCGTCTAGCACGAGCGCTGCGTCTATGTATAGCTGCTCAACGTGACAGATCCGCGTGAGGCTCGCAAGGTCAGCTTCCTTGCGCAAGCATTGTTGTCGCCGTCTTGGACTCAAGGGCACTGTCGTCGACGCAATGCATGTGCAGATCGATCAGGCAGCTTCCTGCGGCCGCTGCGACACGCGTAGATGCGTCTAGCACGAGCGCTGCGTCTATGTATAGCTGCTCAACGTGACAGATCCGCGTGAGGCTCGCAAGGTCAGCTTCCTTGCTTGCGCAAGCATTGTTGTCGCCGTCTTGGACTCAAGGGCACTGTCGTCGACGCAATGCATGTGCAGATCGATCAGGCAACTTCTTGCGGCCGCTGCGACACGCGTAGATGCGTCTAGCACGAGCGCTGCGTCTATGTATAGCTGCTCAACGTGACAGATCCGCGTTAGGCTCGCAAGGTCAGCTTCCTTGCGCAAGCATTGTTGTCGCCGTCTTGGACTCAAGGGCACTGTCGTCGACGCAATGCATGTGCAGATCGATCAGGCAGCTTCTTGCGGCCGCTGCGACACGCGTAGATGCGTCTAGCACGAGCGCTGCGTCTATGTATAGCAGCTCAACGTGACAGATCCGCGTGAGGCTCGCAAGGTCAGCTTCCTTGCGCAAGCATTGTTGTCGCCGTCTTGGACACAAGGGCACTGTCGTCGACGCAATGCATGTGCAGATCGATCAGGCAGCTTCTTGCGGCCGCTGCGACACGCGTAGATGCGTCTAGCACGAGCGCTGCGTCTATGAATTTCTGGAAGATCGGGGAGGAGTGTTCCGGATCGCGCCCTTTCCTCTTTTGCGCCCGTCGCGGATCGATGTGCGCTCGTGCCGCCTCTCTGTCGTGCCGACTCTCGGCTCGGCGGGGCTCGGCGGGCCGCTTTGGGTCGGTGCCTCGACTCGCCCGCACAATCTTCCTCGCCATGATGGTGGGCTTCACCAGCGCACAGACCATTTGCACAAACACGTGCTCCTACGCCAACCAGGGCACATGCGACGATGGCGGCCCGGGCGCCGAGTTCACCGGAGCTTGCGACATCGGCACCGACTGCGACGACTGCGGACCTCGTCCAGACCGGTTGGCTACTTGTCCATTAACATGCGGCAATTGTTTATCGGGCGCAACGACGACAATCACACTTACAGGCTATCCGGCTGAGTACTACTACAAGACCAGCTACTATTTCACTTGCAGTGCTTGTTCAAGTGTTGCCAGTGGAGGGGAAATGTACATCTACCAAGCGTATACTGGCACTGGGCTTTCTGACTTAACCTGGAATGTCTACCTGTGGTTCGACTGCTCGATAGGGAGATGGACAAGGTCCGTCGTTCCCGCGGGTTACAGCCTTTGCCTCAATCAGTTTGCCTGTCCGGGCCCGTACCCCACGGGAGAGATTATTGATCTTGCCTGGAGTTCATGTCCGTACAGCGGTGCTCCATCCTGTCTCGCACCGCCCCCGCGGCCGCCCCCGCCCCCATCGCCACTGCCCCCGTCCCCGCGGCCGCCCCCGCCCCCACGGCCGCCCCCGCCCCCATCGCCACCGCCCCCAATGGCGGACCGGTTGACACTTTGCGCATCTGGGTGCGGCGCTTGTAATTATGGGCCTGTCACATTTACATCTGGTGGGACGCAGTGGGCCAATGAGTTCTACTACAAGACCGAATGGTCTAATACTTGCAGTCCTTGTTCAGGAGTTGCCAGTGGAGGACGGATGTACGTCTACCAAGCATATACTGGTACTGGGCTTTCTGCCTTACCCTGTAATGTCTACCTGGTGTTCGACTGCTCGATAGGGAGATGGACCCGGTCCGTCGTTCCAGCTGGTGACCGCGCGTGCCCCAATCAGTATGCCTGTATTGGCCCTTACCCCACGGGTACGATTATTGATCCAGCCTGGAGTTCATGCCCGTACAGTGGCGCTCCGTCCTGTCTCGCACCGCCCCCGCGGCCGCCCCCGCCGCCGCCGCCGGCACAGACCTTCTGCCTTAACACGTGCAACTACGCCTCCAACGGCGATTGCGACGATGGCGGACCCGGCGCCGAATACAGCAGTTGCGGGTTCGGCACCGACTGCTCCGACTGCGGCCCTCGTCCTAAGCAGTTGCCACGTTGTTATGTTTCATGCGGCGATTGTGCGTATGGGCCTCTCACATTTACATATGGGACCCCGAATCAGTGGGCCAATGAGTACTACTACAAGACCCAATGGTATTCTACTTGCAATGATTGTTCAGGAGGACAGATGTACATCTACCAAGCCTATTCTGGTACTGGGCTTTCTGACCCCGCTACCAATAGATACCTGTGGTTCGACTGCTCGGAAGGGAGATGGACCCGGTCCGTCGTTCCCGCTGGTTACAGCAGTTGCTCCGAACAGACTGCCTGCTCTGGCCCTTACCCCCCGGGAATCACTATCACTGGCGATTTGCCTGTGTGGAGTTCATGCCCGACCACTGGCGCTCCAAGCTGCGCTGCGTCGCCCCCGCCCCCGTCACCGCCCCCGCCCCCGTCACCGCCGTCGCAGTCGTCGCAGTGCGCGCCCAACATGTACTCGTGCTCAGGAAGTACTGGCTTCAACCCTGGTAGCTCGATACAAGTGGGCGGGGTGCCCTACTACTGCTGTGGAGCGTCAGGAGGAGGAAGATATTGCCGGACCTCCTCGGACTGCCCATCGACGCACAACCACATTCCGCACAGCCACATTCCGCACAGCCACTCCCCGCCCCACCCCCCCTCTCCGCAGCACAGCCACTCCCCGACGTCCTTCGTCTCCCCCCCGCCGCCGTCGCCGCCGCCGCCCCCGCCCCCGTCGCCGCCCCCGCCTCCAAGCTCCACCTCCAGCCCCCTAGGGCTGTCCGTCGGAGGTCCGTCGGACAACTCGACGATCATCGGCGTGAGCGTCGTTTGTGTCATTCTCGCCCTCGGCCTCCTGGCCGGCCTCGGCGTGCTGGTGTGGAAACGCCGCCGGGGTGGTGGTGGTCGTCTCCTGGGGGATGTCCAGATGCGGGAAGTGACTGCCATCCGTCTGCCATAAGACAAGAGGAGTGAGATGAGAGCCAGCGGCACACGCGACCGCTCGCCATCTGAATGCAGCTCGCATGGCAGGGGTGTTTGGGGTCGATGGCAAACCCGTAGACGATAAATTCTGAGGGACGATCGAGGGGTAGGGGTCACACGGGGGAGCACTCAGCTGCGAGCGCGAGGGGAGCGACGGCAAACCGAAAAGGGTTAGGGGGCACAAGGGGAGCGCTCAGCTGCGAGCGCGAGAGGAGCGACGGCAAACTGAAAAGGGTTAGGGGGCACAAGGGGGCACATGGGGAGTGCTCAGCTGCGAGCGAGGGGAGCGACGGCAAACCGAAAAGGGCTAGGGGGCACATGATGTGGTGTGCAAATCCAGCAGTGGCTGCCAACGCCACTTTGGATTCGGAACGGATGAATGCGTCGCAGAGGCCCGAACAAACCTCTCGGTCGCGCGTGTGTGCTAACTGCACAAGTAGCGAAACAGTTACGCTCAGCAACACGAAGCAAGCAAGCAAAACGCGCTTGTCTAGACACTTGTGTTCGTTTCGCTCTAAGTAGCTTGCTTACAGCAACACCCACGTTCACGTTCCGACCATCGACTCGACTAAACCCGCATAGACCCCCACGAACGTGATGACGCTCCTGAGAACATCCAGGTCGCCGACAATCAGTTACACCAGCAACCCATCACGTTCACAATTCACAATAGATCCCACCAAACGCGATGGCTCCTCAACCTCCACTCCGTGGCGTGGACACCACCAGATCATGTTTACGTCTCGCTCACTTGCTGGCGCGCTCGGCACGGCGCTGAGCAAAAGGGCCGTGGTGGTGCATGACGTACGTCACATTGTCGCCGATGACGTCGTACTTCGGGGGCGACTGTGAACCATCCGTGATCACAAACTGCCAGCTCAGGTGTGTGGCATTGTGCACGAGCATACGCCCGTACCCATACTCATTCAGCCGGAGAGCGACGCGCTCGGGGGGCTGCCGCGTGAACGGCTCGTGGTCCTCCTGGTTGCCCGCCGAGCCGACGACGATGTACGTGGTGGCGGGCATGTCGGTGGTGCTCTGCGTCGTCACGCCCGAGAGCCACGGATCCTTGAGGTTCTCCTTGGGCGCCACGTCGAACACTGCGGAGCCGTGGGGTCGACGAGGGTCACTTGTTGGCACCACGCAAGGCAGGGGCGGCGGCAGGGGCGGCGGCAGGGGCGGCGGCATGGGCGGCGGCATGGGCGGCGGCATGGGCAGCGGGGTGCCACGCAAGGCAAGGGCGGTTGTGGCGATCAGGGCGCCGTGGTGAGCACGTGCATGCAGGGCGGTTGTGGCGATCAGGGCGCGCGTTCGAGACGTCGTCAACCTACTGCGCTCGTAGTTGTGCTCGTGTCCGACGATGAGGAATTCGACTCCATACTTGTAGAGAAGGGGCTCGAGTCCCAGGCGCACCTCGGTGGCACCGCCGTCGCAGTCGCCGTCGCACGAGCAGTAGCACGGGCGGTGGCCGTGCACGATGATCCAGGGCGCGAGCGTCCGGTTGGCGTTCGCAGCCTCCAAGTCCGCCTCGAGCCACGCGAGCATCCGCGGCACCAGCGTGGGATGGTCGGAGAAGACCTCAGTCGAGATCGTGACGAAATGCACCAGGCCGTAGTTCCACGAGAACCACCAGTTGTTGGGCGACGAGGGCGAGGCGCCAGTGGCGATGGTGCCCGTGTTGCTCGGCTGCGAGCGGAAGAATTCGGTCACGTGCGCGAAGTTGAAGCCCGCCTCGTGGTTTCCGTGCGAGATCATGTAGGGCACGTACGCGGAGAAGTTTTGGAGGTCGTTCATGAAGAGGCGGCCCGTCTGGCCGCCGTTGGAGTCATAATCGTCTGCGGAGGCGAGAGTCGGCCCGAGGCGAGGGCGCCGTGGTGAGCACTTGCATGCAGGGAGAGTCGGCCCGAGGCGAGGGCGCCGTGGTGAGCACTTGCATGCAGAGAGTCGGCCCGAGGCGAGGGCGCCGTAGTGAGCACTTGCATGCAGGGAGAGTCGGCCCGAGGCGAGGGCGCCGTGGTGAGCACTTGCATGCAGGGAGAGTCGGCCCGAGGCGAGGGCGCCGTGGTGAGCACTTGCATGCAGGGAGAGTCGGCCCGAGGCGAGGGCGCCGTAGTGAGCACTTGCATGCAGGGAGAGTCGGCCCGAGGCGAGGGCGCCGTAGTGAGCACGTGCATGCAGGGAGAGTCGGCCCGAGGCGAGGGCGCCGTAGTGAGCACGTGCATGCAGGGAGAGTCGGCCCGAGGCGAGGGCGCCGTGGTGAGCACTTGCATGCAGGGAGAGTCGGCCGAGGCGAGGGCGGAGGGCGTGTGAGTGCGGGCGGCGGAGGGTGGGGCGAGCAGCACGCAGCACAAGGCTGGAGGCAGCTGGCAGGTCCGAACGGCCAGATTGGAATCGCGCACATGCGAAGTCGCCCACGTGGAGCACCATATCGATGTAAGGGCGCGGCAGCCCCGGAGGGCCGTCCCTCACGTCCCTGGTGACGTACGGCATGATCGTGGACGAACCGGTGGGAACTTTGTGGCCGAGGTCCCCATAGATCACGAACTGGTGGGGCAGCTGCGCCGTGAGCGTGCTCGCGTCCGGGGCGGTGCGGAACGAGAGCAGTGCCGAGCTCGCGTCGCCACTCACGACTTGATATGAGTACTCGGTGGAGGCCGCGAGGCCGCGCAGCGCTGCGACCGGGCGAGGGCAGGTCAGATGCCAGGGTAGAGGGCTGCGCGTCGTGTACGCACGTGCGGGAGCTGGCGCGTGTGCATGGCGCGTGTGTATGTGGATGAGCGTTGCAATCAGTGCATACGGATGAGCGTTGCAATCAGTGGGATGAGCGTTGCAATCAGTGGTCGAGTCGTACTTGCATTCCAATTCTCCTGAGACAGCTGACCCGAGCCGAGGTTGAAGGGCGTGCAGTCAGCCACGGCCGAGCGCGAGAGCGCGCCGCCCTTGAAGCCATAGTGGACGGCCACCGCCTTCCCCCGCGAGCATAGTGTGGAGGCGCCGCCGCCCACGGCCGCCGCCCACTGCACAGCCATCGTGTCGGGGGTGTAGCCGAGGGCAATGTGGAGCTGCTCGGGCACGTCATCGCTGTCGCTGAGGCACGAGGGCTTGAGGCACAGCGCCATCTGCTGCGCCACGAGTGCGCCTGTCGGATAAGAGACCACGTCCGCAAGCAGACTGCCGGTCGAGACGGCTCTGGCGCCTTCGTCTCCACGAGCGCCGTACAATGCGACCCGACCGTCCTTGTCGCCCCACAACATGACATCAGCCGGGCATGAAACCACGCAGCTCTCGTGCACCGTCGTATATTTGCCCGCAGGTGGCTCCTTGCCGTCGACGGTACCGACGTCGCCGAGTGACACGTAGCCCGCCCGCGCTGCTGGTCGCCATAGCGTGAATGGCGAAGACGCGCTGGCGGTGTAGAGCTTGGTCCAGCCGATGGGCGCCGCGAGAAGGCCCTCGGATGCGTTGAGCTCACGGACGGCCAGTGGCGGGCCGTAGGGAACTTCCCAGTTGGAGAATGTGCCAGCGTCCCCGTAGCCAACTTGCGCGTAGTCTCCGAGTGCAAGGAAATCAGCGGGCGGCGCAGTGGACCACACGGTCACGTCATGGGCTGAGCCCGAGCCGTGGTCGGCCCACAGATTCTTAACGGCGCTATTCTGAATGACCAGCTTAGATGTGACGAGCGCGAGCATGAAGATCGCCATGTTGACAAAGCCGATCGCGATGAGCCGACGGCCGACGGAGTCCCCGATATTTGAAGTTTCGTTCAACAAGATTTTCACGTTCACGTTCACGTTAATTTGCCGTCTCGGCAAGACGTGCAGCCACAGGTCCCGTGGAGACACAACGTGGGGGGCGCATAACAACAAGATTTTCAATTTATGGCGCCTTGTCCCCCGACACATGCCGACAATGCTCTAAGACGCTGTCCTTCTCTATGACTCCTACTCTCATACTTTATACACCGGAGCGACCGGCACGGCTGCAGTTGAGACACTGTCAGCGTGTGTCAACGGTATGGCAAGGCCGCCCTGGCCGACTGGATGTGCGGTGCGAGTGCGGTGCGAGTGCAGACTCGATGCCATCACATCCTCCTTTGAACAGTACAGTGGCTCGATCAGATCCAACTCCGCCCCTGGGGGCCAAGAGGTACGCGCGGCGAGTGCACCCACAGCACATACCCGCTCGTCTGCTCGTTGTGGTAGGGCGCGCGAGGCACGCGGCGCCGGAGCAGCAGCAGGAGCAGCGCCGCGCCCATCACAGCGCCGATCACATTCGCGGAGGCCGCACCGAAGGTCTTGCTGGCCATCAGGTCGAAGCCGTCAGCGGCAGCGGGAGGGGACGAGGCGTCAGCGTCAGCGACGGAGGCGTCGGTCAACGCCGTAAGCGCATGGGCGAGCGCGAGCGGCGCGAGCGGCGTGTCGACAGCTCGGCGAGGCTGCCACTTGCAAACGAAGTCGCCACTCAGCGAGCGCTCGACCACAAAGATGAGACTGCCGTCTCTGAGCTGCGCGGCACGCGGGAGGCGCGAATGATTTGAGCCCACGAACTGGCGCAAGCGATCGTCGTCTTGCATGCGCAGGCGAAATCCGAGCGCGTCGGCTGGGATGTGCTCTGGAGCCGCTCCAACGAAATCCAGCTCGAATCTCGTCAGCTCGAGCGCAGCTTCGAGCTCAGGAGGCAGGCGGGGCACGGCAGCGCCACTCGCGATGGCGGTGCCACTCGCGAGAGCGGTGGCAGTGGTGACCTTGAGGAAAGTCCCCTGTTGGGACGAGTAATCTCGGATGATGACTTTCGGGTGGGCGGCGGTGCCAACGTCAGCGGCAGGAAGGCCTAGCGGCCTCTCCTCGTCCTTGCCGCTGCTGTGTCTTAGCCTCCAGAGCGTCGTGTTAATCAGATTCTCGAGCTCCGGTACGAGCGCCTCCTCGAGATCAGTGAAGTTGACGTCGTGGAACACATGTGTCCAGTTGCCAAACTGCTTGTCGAGCGCGTCGCGCGCCTTGTCAAGCGCGTCGCGCGCCTTGTCGAGCGCGTCGCGAGCCTGGTTCAACAATTCGTTCTCGAGCCGCGCTTCCCATGACGGCATCATCGGAGGCATCAGAGGAGCTGGCGGAGGCGGAGGAGGCGGAGGAGGCGGCGGCGGAGGAGGATGAGCCGGCAAAGTCGACGAGTCTTGTAGGAACGAGCGCGAGAGCGGGCTCACGAGGAGCGCAATCACGAGAACCGTCCGCATGAACCAAAAACCCGCATCAGCAGATTCGTCAATGTTTTCGCGTGGCCGACCGTGGGAACGTGAATGAGTGACTTTTTTACAACTCTCACTTGAGCACTTGAGCACTTGAGCACCTGCTTGCGGGGAGCGTGATAAAACACGTTGTGCGAGATGTGTTGTGCAGGATGCTGCGCCTAGAAAGCATACTACGCGTAAACCACCTACCACGAGGCATGACAGAGGACGACAAACTGTGCGGAAGAGGGGGCGCTCTCGCCCTGGCTCTCTGGTTTCGTGCTTCGTCCGTGATTGCAACCGTTTCAATCTTGGCAATCGATGAATCTGGCTTCGTCCGACTCCGTCCGCGTTGAGCCTCTCAAGCATCATAGCGCGGGTCTTTGGCGGCGGGCCAATTCTTGTTCGCACTGCCGCCTGGGAAGGGATTGCCGCGCCACTTGTAGTCGAGCTGGAGAGATTCCCTCGAGGGAGTGAGCTGGTGGAAATGAGCCACGTGCGCAGGCATCGGGCGCGCCTCCTTACGCCGTGCAGCGAGCATGGGCGACGAGCCGAAGGCCGCCTCGCCCAGCCTTGCTTGCTCCTGCGCCCATGCTTGCTTCAGCTGCCATGCATCAGGGGGAGTCGTGGGCGGCGGACGAGGCGGCGGCGAGGGAGGCCAGCTGTAGCGCGCGCGTGACTCGGTGCAAGGTTGGTATCGCGCGGATGGCGTAGGGGATGGCGGGGATGGTAGAAGCGGCGGAGGTGGTGGCACCTCCGCACGCATCTCAGCACCGAGCTCGCATCTCCCCATCGAGCTCCGCATCTCGGCACGCATCTCGGCACGCATCTCGGAGCATTCGGAGCCCCGAGCCGAGCTGTGCTGCTCTCGGGCCCTCGGGCTGCTAGCGGTACGAGGCGTGCTGGTGGGACGAGGCGTGCTGGTGGGACGAGGCGTGCTGGTGGGACGAGGCGTGCTGGTGGGACGAGGCGTGCTGGTGGGACGAGGCGTGCTGGTGGGGCGAGGCGTGCTGGCGACGGCGCGAGTGCAAGCCATAGTCGCTTCCGCCCTCTCTGAGCTTGCGAGCGTCGAGCCTTGATGGGCAGCTATGGAGGCTGTGGAGGAGGACGAGGCAAGCCACGGGTTTGCGCGGTGAATGCTTCCACTGGCTGGCGCCGAAGGCACGGTTTGCACGGCATGCTCAGCAGGGCTCTCCGAAGACGCCGGCGAGGTCTGCTTGGGTCGCCACTTGGGTCGTCCCTCAGCGTCATCCGGTTCCGGAGTGAGCCCGCTCACGCGTTGCTTGGGTCGCCACTTGCCGTCCTGCCAAAGGTCCATAGTCGCCGGCATTTCGAAAGGTCGGCCATGCACCCAAGCGAGTCGACCGACGCGAGTTGACCCACGCGAGTTGACCCACGCACGTCCCACGCAAGGTGGCCGTGCCACTGCATAATCATGAGGAGTGCCTCCAGGCGGCATGACGCCACGGTACCGAATGTTGCGGCTCAGGGCACCGAGCGCATACTCGGGATGCGTCCAGCGCAAGCGCTCGTACTCATGCGAACGGTGGCTTTCTTGGAGAGCCGTGGCTGCAATTTCTACAGACCCCATTCCTTGCGCGAACACGAAACCAAATCCAAGTTCTTCATGGCTGGCATGCATCGATGAAACGGCAACGAAATTCAAACACGACATGACTTGCAACCCTCTAGTCATCATTCTACCTCCTACATGTACACAGGTGGTCAGGTGCTAGCTAATGTGTTAAAACCCTTTTTGGGTTTTTTATGGTCCTAGAGACCTTTCTCAGATCGCCGCGAGTCCACCCCTTCTACAACCCGACTCTCGCAGAATGGCGGTCACCATCACGAATGACCAGACAGACGAGCATCTCCTTCAAAGATTCTCTCGAGCACCCTCTTGAAGACGCAGCATGGAGGCTTCCCCACGCTGCGCGCGCATGACAAATCACGAACAACAAACGAATCCGGAGCCCTGCACGGCCACGCCTTGACTTGCCACTAACAATCGCTGACTATGCGCGAAGCGCCTGCCCGAAAACCAGCAGATTCCCTATGACACTCGCCACTCCGCTTGTCACCTCAGCAGCCTCAGCCAGCGCACGCCCGAGCTCAGCCCAGGTGGCCTGTTCTCGAGCCGACGACGTCTTCGTGAATCGACAAAAACTTCGCGAAGTCTTTTCCTGGATGAATTTTGAGGAATTCTGATTGACTTGCCACCTTTGATTTGACTTGATAGTCCATCAATACCCCCTCTACAGAGAGTCGCCTTGACTATAATCAGGCTCGCATCTCTCAAAACAAAGCAAAACAAAGCAAACAACCAAGAACGTCACCACCCTTCCCCACAGGGGGAGAGTGGGACCACCCCCCTCTACGGGGGCGGCCGCGACGTCCAACACCGCCACACAGCAAAGAAAACGAAACCTCCCAACCCACCCCCCGTCGGAAAAGCGGGGTTCGAGGTGTGGGTTCTTACTAAGGGGGGTCTAGTTAGTGTGCACCACTGCAGACCATACCGTACCGTAGTACACGTCCATCCGTTGGGGATGTACGTCAGAACCTAGGGTGCGTGCGTGTATAGGTATGGTCCGGTCACCAAAAGCAAACTTTTCTAGCTAATGTGTTAGCTCTTGAAGTCCACCTCGACTCCACCGTCTTTCGCCACCTTCGCCTCGGCATGAGCGTCGTCTCGAGCGTCGTCCCGTCGCTCAAGCGCGCGCTGCCTCGCCCTCTCGCGCGACCACGGACCATGGATGTGCAGCGTCCCTTGCAGCAACGCCTCGAGTCGCGACGGCAGGCGGGAAGGCCCTTTGCGGGCCCCTCTCGACAGAAAAGAGGAGCCGCCGCTATTGAAGCCACCGCCCCCGCCAAGGCTGTTGCCGTCGAGGCCACCGCCACCAAGGCCACCTCCACCAGCGCCGCTATCGCTAGCAACGCTGCCGGTGCGCGCCATGAGCTGTCGGTCCGAGGGATCCGCATTCCCGCGCGTCGCGAGTCGTCCAAGGGAGGTGGAGCCACGTAGCCTCTGATGACGTCCCTCATCTTGGCTCATCGGTAGGCTGGGCCGTCCCCGGGGAGTGGAGCCATGTAGGCGCATCGCCCGAGGCGTCCCCGCCCGTGCTGTCGCCCGTGTCAGCCCGCGTGGCGTCGCGCGTGGCGTCGCCGGCAGCGGAGTGGAGGGCGCTGTGTCGGGCGCTCTGGAGAAGGCAGCCGATCGAGCCGAGCCACCGAACGCCATCGAGGAGCCGCCCGCGTCGGCTGAGAAGCACGCCGAGAGCTCACAAGCCGAGCTCCCTCGAGAGCGATGGCTCGAGTGGCTCCTCGAGCTACGAGCGGAGCTGAGGCCACCCGTCGAGAGGCCACCCGTCGAGAGGCCACCCGTCGAGAGGCCACTACGGGAGCGTGGCTCGTTGGCTGGGCTCGAGCTGCGGGTGGTACTGGCCCCTTGATGCGCCAGCCGACGTTCAAGCAAGCGCGCCGCGATCGTCGAGTTCCCGCCAGCGCGCGCAGCGACGGTGGAGTAGTCGATGTGAGTGCGCCTGCGCTCCTCGACAAGCCGCGACGCGAGGTCGAGCTCCACACTCCACTTGGGTGGCTGGATCGGGGTCATCCTGGGCGCGATCCCCACCGAACGTGGCGTGAGGAGCACCTCGCCGTTCGGGGTGGAGTACTGTACCACTGACGGGTGCGTGTGTGTGGGCGGCTGCAAACTCGCGTGCCCTTGCACTCGCTCAATGAGGGAGAGCTCCTTATTTGTCCGGAAGGCGGTCTTGACGCGCCGACCATCACGAGTGACGATGGTGCTTTGCCTGGGGCGAGGCGTCACCGCGACGGCTTCTCGCATGCCGCTCGCGCTGATGCCGGCAGGGCGGTTGCCGCCGCCTCTCGCGTCTCCAAGAGGCAACGACGACATCGGCGGCACCGGCCTCGTCTCTGATGATGACGGTCCTTCCATCGATGCGCTCAACGCTGCCGCCTCATCAGCAGCGCCCCCTCCGACGTCGCCTCCATCGTCATTCGTAGCGCCCTCGCCCGCTTCGGTCGAGCCTCTCCCTACCAGAGCCCGCCCTATCGGTTGCCATGCGGATTGCCATGCGGAGGCCTTACCCTTCCCCCGCCCACGCTCCTGCCCGCGCTTGTACTTGTCCCAATCCAAGCCGAGGGCCTCTCCCATCAGCTGCGTGTGCACCCTCACGGGCCCCGGCCAACATGCCTCTGGCAGGATTAACGCCCCCACGCGGTAGGCGCGCTCGCGCATCACGACGGAAGGCTCGTCGAGCACGGCGGCGTCGAGGCTGCCGCCCTTCTTCGGGTTCGACGAGCATGCGAGCGATCCATCCCCTGAAGCATGGGAGCCCACTAGTGTGCATGCATGCAGGCTAGTGGATGCATGCAGGCTAGTGGATGCATGCGGGCTAGAAATGTCGGTGAGCGCTGCCGCTGCCACGCCCACAGCGGCTCCAGCAACGATAGCTGCCTTGTCCGCGTGCGCGGTGGAACCATCGTGCGTTGCTTTGTGATCGGTTGGGACCTTGCTACCGAGCGGCAGCTTGTCAAACAGGTGCAGCTTGTCGGCTTGCACCGCCGTGGCAGCTTCAGCACTCTGCGCCTGGCTGCGATAGCCGTCACCGTCGCTGCCGTCGACGTCTCCCTTCCACACGCTCACCACCGCCTGCGCCACCGCCTCTGCCTCAGCTTGACTGGAGAGCGCTTTGACGACCGAGAAGCCGCCTCCGTGAGTCGCGTCATGTGCAAATGAAGACCAGTGTGGAGCTGAAGGGCTCATGTCCGGGGGTGGCAGCGGCGGACGTCGCCGGAAGGCGTCCATGAATGGTTCCTCTGGGCGCGCCCCAATATATCGAAAGCGCTCGCGGCTCGCGGCGGCCGCCGCAGAGCGGGCGATTGTCAGCATCGCAGCCTTTTCTCGCGCGGCCGCCGCTGCTGCTGCTACCGCTGTGGCTGCGGCCGCTGTGGCTGCGGCCGCGCTCTCTGCATTGTGACGGCCCCCGAACTGCCCAGTTCGCACACCGCGCCAGCCACCGCGCCGCGCACCAGCGGGTCGCGCGTCGGCGGCTGAGGTGGCGGCTGAGGTGGCGGCTGGTGCAGCAATCAACGCACAGGACGCCACAGCCTCACTGTATGGTGCGATGGTGACACCACTGGGACTACCTGGAGATCCTTTTAATGGCCGCACCTGTTGCTGCTGCTCCCGCTGCGTTGCTGCTGGCCCAAGGCTCGAACTTGGAGACTTCGGTGTCATCGTGTGCTGCCGCCGCCGCTGCTGCCGCTGCTGCCGCTGCTGCCGCTGCTGCCGCTGCTGCTGCTGCTGCAGCTGCAGGCAGCGTTCGGGTGTCAGCATCGAGGGCGGCATGCCTGGGCTACGCGGCGTGTCGTTCTCTCCAGAGGATGGTTGACGTCGAGCACTACGCACCGGCGCTGCACTCGAGATGCCAACTGTTGACCCTGGAGAATGACCACGAAACTGAGGTGCGCAATGCGACTGAGGCATGGAGGACGCAGCCGCCGCCTCAAACCAGCCGCGCTCGGGCGTGATACATCGCGGTGCGCTGAGCTCCTGTTCCCACTGGCGATCCCAAACGCCCATGGGAGGCTCGAAGAGGTCATGGTAGGCCGCAAAGGGGCTCACCTTCAGCATATGCTCTCTCTTTTGCGAAACAACTTTGCCCCAAATTTTTTTTTTTTGGCATGCAACAAGAATTCCTTATCAAAATTTATTGGCACTGTCGGCCGTGAAGGGCTCGCGTAGGTTCTGTGGGTCGATCTGAAGCAGCGGCGGCGGTTTGGGAAGGTTGGGGTAGGCAGCCATGAAGGCCTGATGCGCCATGCGTGCCCGCGCCGCCGCGCCAGCGTTCGCTCCAAGTAAGTAGAAGAAGGCCTCGACGACCTGTGGCAGGTTCGCGTCGATCATCGCGCTGTCAAGGATCACCTCGTTGTAGGTACCTTGATGACGTCGATCCTTGAGAACGTCGGCAAGCTGCCCTGGCGTATGCGGTCGGCCGTCACACCAATAGTCGCCAGTTCTCGAGCGAGCATCCGAGCACCAGTCTGAACCGCAGCCGTCTGGTTTCGAACGCGAGCCGCCGTCGCCGCCGTAGATGCATGCGATCGAGGCAAACATGGGCGAGTAGACGACACCGGCTTCCTCGGAGAAGAGCGGCACGTGCCCGATGCCCGTGGCAATGTCGGCGAACACAATCGAGGCCGAGAGGCGGTTGCCGAACAGGCCACAGTCGTTGCCAGCGCCGTTGCGTATCACGTGCCCCGGGCAACCGCCCCAGGGGCGCATGTGATCTTCCGTGTTGTCGAACTGCCGCAGCAAGATGCCAGCCGCTCTCAGTTCGTTGCTGGCTCGGCCGTCTCGGAAGCGAGCGTTCAGGATTGAGACCACTGATGGCGGCTGTGGCGGCGGGATCGGTGGCGGCTGTGGCGGCGGCGGCGGGGGCTGAGGTGGCGGCCGTGGGCGTGGCGACGGTGATGGCGGCGGCGGTGACGGCGGTGGCGGTGCAGTAGGTGATGGCGGTGGCGGAGCAGGTGGAGGTGGCGACGGCGGCTGCAGTGGCGGCGGAGCCGAGGCGCCAAAGACGAGCTGGGTGAGCGACACCAGCGCGGCACTGGCTTCCTCGGGCATTACGATGGCCACAAGCACGGTGTTACCGGCGATCACGAGGAGTGCCACGGCGAGCGTGGGGACGCAAGAGCAAGCGCCCGAATGACCACTCTGCTTGGGCTCCCTCAAAGTGCTTGGCTTTGCCTTCTTGGTGCGCTTCTTGCGGTTTGGGGACACGAGGTCATCATTTGCTGTGAGGCACGCATCCTCGTCGGCCGTCATCCTTCACTGTAGCGTCAAGCGCGAGAATACGGTACGCGAGTGCTGTGTATAGGGCACGAGCCCGCTTGCTGGACACCGGTGGCTACCAGTGAGCTGGGTGCCTGGGAGTGTGGGCGTCACTCAAATTCAGGGAGACCAAATGTGAGTTTGAGTAATTGAGCCGCGCGATTTCGCATGCCAAAAACAATGCTCGAGTGGAGAAACAATGCACTTGTACTAATGAAACTAACGGACTACAGGAGCGCGCTCTGCAAAGAGCTTTCGGCACACCTCCACCGCATGGCTCGGGCTGTCTGGGTGCTGCATGAGCGCGCCTTGGAGCTCCGCAACCGAGACCGTCTCGGGCGGGATGCATGCCGTGAGCTTCCGCTCGATCTCGACGCCGAGCTCGCCCCACTCGTGGTAAAAGTGGCGAGCGTAGCTGAGCACGTGGTTGACCGTGCACAGCCGGAACGCGAGCCGCACGTCCACACGCCCTGGACGCACGAGTGCGGCGTCCAGTCGTTCGGGGTGGTTGGTCGTGAGGAAGAGCAACCGGCCTTCCTGGGCAGCGACGCCGTCGAGGGCGTTGAGGAGGCCGGAGAAGCTCAACCCCGTGCCACCGGCACTCTGGCTCTCGCGCTGCACGAAGGCCGCATCGACATCCTCCAGCAGCAGCAGGCAGCGCGGCGCAGCGGACCCGAGGGCTTCGGCGAACGTATCGTCTGAAAGGCGAGCACTCGCGAGCGAGGCAGCATAGATAGGGAGGCCGAGCTCCCCGGCAAGGGCGGTGACCAGAGAGGTCTTACCGGTACCCGGCGGCCCGTGTAGCAGGTAGCCTCGGCGGTAGGGTATGCCCCGACTCGCGTACCACTGTGCCGAGCGTAAGAAGCGGCGCGTATCCTCGAGCAGCGTCGCGACCTGCGCGGCGTCATGGAGAATGACGGAGGAGGCGGGCCGCGACGGTTTGGCGCCCACACGTCCCCAGCTGCCATACTCGTCCATGTGATAGATGGACGTCCAGCCGCGCTGCCTCGCCTCGAAAGCCGTGCGCGCTTCCTCGACGAGCTCCAACAGGTCATGCTTAGTGCCGCCCGGGATGTGGAAGGTGAGAGTCTCGCGCTCCTTTCCGGTGTCGGTTGGGCGGGTGTCGGTGTGCCTCTCTCGGGCCACGATCAGCCAGCTGTGCTTGTGGCGCATGATGGCCGTGCCCAAAGGGAGAAGGATCACGCCGCCTTGCCCGCTGCCCTGTCCATCATCTTCAATGGAGCTGGCACCCAGCCGCCGCAGCGTGGTGACCACGGAGAAGCGCCGCGTCGTCTGAAAGTGCGGATGAGCCGCAAGCCAAGCAGTTAGCCATCGGTAGGAATCATCCCGAGAGTCAAACTCTGCACGCAGAACAAGGCGCCGGAGGACGGCATCGAATGCAACGTTGGCAAGCGAGCGCAAGGCCGCAAGACCGGCGCCGCCCGCCAGCACGGCAAGACCGCCAGTGGCAAATTGGTTCTGAAGAAGCGCTGCCGCTGTCGAGGAGCACAGAGAACGCACACGGGCGAGCGGGGTGTTCAGCGTCCGAACGAGCATGGCCAATTCACGATTCACACTTGAAAAGGTCGTGTCTGGAACCGACCTGAAGTTAGTCCACCGAGCGACGCGACCACTGCGTGGCAGTGTTTCGCGTGGTAGTGGCTGGTCGGTACCTTGTGTGTCGATTCAACTGACCCTTTCTCAAGTTTCGTGGTTCAATTGGTGCCAAATCGGGGTCCCATCCGCAACCTGTTCCACTCACAAACGGGGGGGGGGGCTGCCGTCTCGCGGCTGGTTCCCCGCTCAGTGGGGAAACAGATGGCTTGGCCTTTGTACCGCCCACTGTCCTGGACGTTGCACTCGTCGGCGCCGTGCGCACGCGGACGCGCGCGGGCGGCCACCTGCGGCGAGTCGATGTTCTCGGAGCTGCCCCTTTCTTAGGCGCGGCCCATCCCTGATGACTCATCTCATTCTAAGCATCGTTCTCTCGTCCACTCTCAATCTCGATCCGCGAGCGGCCATCACAAGACGACTATTCAAATCGAAACATGGCATCCGGCCGAATGGCAGATACACTTGCCTACGATGACCTACTGAGTACTGTAGTTGTACCAGTACTTAGTTCGTTGATTCATAGCCTAAGAGCCAGGACAAGATGGGCGCACGACGTACGACAGTCGCTCGACTGGGCACCACCAGCCAGTCGAAGGTGCCGTCCGCGCGCTGCGTTGGCTGGTAGACGCCAGCCTGCACGCGCCCGTTGGACGAGAGGGCAGTTGTCTCATTGGGCGGCCCCTTTAGCGGCAACCCCTCGGTGCTCGAACCGACGTAGGTGCCGCAGTTTGCGAGCATTAGCAGCGCGTACGCCAAGAGGGCGGGTACGTAGAGTGCCACGCCCAGGTTGATCAAGACGTTGGAGAGCTGCTCGACAACGTAGGCGGCGAGCACCACCATCACGATGTGCGTCGTCGAGCCCAAGACTACGTTGGTCAGCGACGAGGTTTCCCGGATGACATTGAACGTGACGAGGCAGAAGCACAGGGCTATGCACGAGCCGACAAGGCAGAAGCACTCGATCATTGGATAGTTGACGAGGTACTGCAGGGAGGACCAGCGCTCATTGGACAAGAGCCACGCCGTTAGGTATACGGGCAGCTTCAGTACCGCCTGCCACCACCCAAGCACAAGCACGCTGTTGTCCGGCGAGCGTAGCAGTAGCGCGGCGATCACAGGAGTCACAGCGTTGCCCAGCGCGGCGACTACGCCGAGCGCCGTTACGATCGGCTCCATAAGTATCATGGCACATCCAAGCGTCACCTGCGTACACGCGCCGGTGATGCCGACCACTGACAGCACAAGCTCCCATCGAAAGCGCCGGCCCTCGATGACACACGCAAGCAGCATCGTGAAGAGGGGCACGCACAGCATGAAGCTCCCTTGCATCATGGCGGGCGAGCCAAAATACGTGAGCGCGAGGTTCTCGACACCCTCTTGCATCACCCGGCCGGGGGTCAGCACGATGAGCAGTGGCCAGTGCTTCTTGAAAGCTACCCAGCTTGGTCGTACGGTGGCTTCGTCGACGAAGCAGAACATGATCTGTAGCACGACAGATTGGAACACCGTTTGGTGCAACGTGTAGAAGAAGGGGAACGCAAAGCCTGGTTGACGGATCCTGTGCAATTCGCCCGGCTGCGTACCCCGCAGCAGCCACGAGTTGTAGTACGAGAGTGACAAGGAGAGAACAATCCAGAGCAGCACGATTAACCAAATTCGTTGCACCTCGGCGCCGGCGGCATCCAACCAGAAGCCCCCCTTTCTCTGCATCTCGAGGGGCCACGACGCGACGGAAAGGACTTCCTTTTTGGGTGCGAATGTGGTTACTGCTGATTAAGCTGTCCATTTTATCTAGAAACTTACCGGTACCCCTCTACGCACGCTACGGCTCACAGTCAGTCCATTTCGAGGTGGAGCGAGGGGTGCTGCTCCTCTTACGCCTTGGGAAGCACACGCGGTGTCGAAGAGGTGCCCTCGTCCGCCTCTAGCTGCCACCTTGATAGGAAAGAGGGCACCTCGATATTCAGGGTACGAAAGAGAGGGTTCGACGGCTCGCGCGCCTGTCGGACCAGCGATGGCTCCTGGGGTGGCTCCACGGCTCGAGGACTTCTCGCCATGGGCGTCTGCACCGGAGGACGCTCGGACGTGGGCCCGCCACGAAAACGCTCGTTGTAGGAGCGCAAATGCGCGAGCTTTGCGCTCCGCGTGGGCGTGCGTGCTCCTCGTTGGAGTGCCCCTGACGCTGTTGCCGGAGCAGGCGGCGGATATAGCTGAACCACCTGCTGATGGAACGGGGTCACCTGCCGCACGCACTGCCGCACGCACGCACGCACCGGCGCAGAGCCATCGGGAGGGTGATGCAGCTGGCCATCATCAGCCGCATTGTTGAACGTGCCAGGAGTCCTGCTAACCTCATCGTCGTACAATGTGTCGTCCTTGACGACGATGTGCACGTCTACTTCCTCGACCCGCCCAACACGACGCCCCGGGTTGTACGCTTCATCGCCGAGCCATGCGCTTGGCATCGATGGCAACGGGCCCTGCTCGAGTATCGCTCCCACACGTGCGCGCTGAAGTGCCGCGGAGACGGGTGGCAGTGTGGCCGCCTGCTCGAGATCCGCCATCCCGGCGAAGCTCGGTTTGCCTGGCTCGTGCTCTGCTGGTCCCCTTACCGGTCGAGCCGCTGCCGGCGGAGGCGCCAGCACCGGCGCCGGCCGACGTGGCGCGGGTCGCTGGATGGGCTCCGGTCCGGCGGGTAAGATTTGCGTGATGCCCTGCGCCGCCGGTGCATGGGACGCTTCATTCTGCCGTGGTGACATGATATCCAAGATGGGCTTGGACCCGATGGCATTGCGCGGACGCGGAGAGAGCGTCACCTGAAATCGCTGGTGCGCCCTCGGCGATGCCGGCGTGGGTGCGGCCTCGGGCGCCAGGGGGAGGCGCGGCACACGTTGGTCTTCAGCCGACTGCGACGGAATTCTGCGCACAGGCAAGTCGAGGTCGATGCCTCCGGCTTGGAAGCACTTTACCGATGCGGTGGCCGCAGGCGTGAGCGTGGGAGTATAGCGCCCTCGAAGCAACACGTCGGCCGAACTCGCGCACTTTGGGTCCGTTGAGTGGTTGGACGGTGCCGCCTGTGAACTGATGGCAGGTGGATTTGCGTAGTGGGGAAGGGAAGCTTGTCCGCCGAGAACAACCTGTTCGCGCGGCGACCACCCGCCGAAAGTGACCTGGTCCCGCGGCGACCAGCCCCCCTGACCTGCCCTCCGAACCTTTCCTCTTTCGCGAAAGAGCTCTCGCGGCGAGCTGTGGATGCGGTGCCGTGGCAAGGCTCCGGTGCTGAGCTGAGGCGAGGCATCGATGCTGTTCCGCGGCGAGGCGCCAGTACTTTGCCGCAGCGAGGCGCCGTCGTCGGGGTGTTGCTGTGGCGACGGGACGTTGCTGCTGGGTGGCGGCTGATCTCCGTGGTCCGAGATGGAATCTCCGCGGTCCGAGATGGGATCTCCACGGTCCGAGATGTGATCTCCACGGTCCGAGATGGGATCTCCGTGGTCCGAGATGGGATCTCCGTGGCTGGGCTGCTCTGGCGACATGCTCCCGTTCAGCACGAAAAACTCTCGTGGCGACACGAGATCCAGCGGGAAGAGTCTCTGCGGCTCTGTGGGCGCGGGCGGTGGCGCTGGGCTCAACTCGATGCCTTCAGTGTGCTTAGGCGGTGGCAGTGGGCCCAACGCGACTTCTTCAAAGGGCTCGGGTGGGGGCGGCGGCCGTGGGCTGAGCTCAATTTCCGTGGGCTCCGGAGGCGCTTTCGCCGCAAGCTGCGCGAGTGCTTCCGCGAGCTGCGCCTCCAGTGTGGCCACCTTGGCGGCTAGCTCTAGTTCCGCCGGTGGAGGGCCCAGCTCCACATCTCCAAGGAGATCAACTTGATTTATCTTCCGCATCGGCAGAGCCCCCAGACGACTGTGTTGCTCGGAGACCTTTGAAGTAGGCTCAACGGAGAGCACCCACGCGGGCGGCCCCGGCGTGTCCTGGACGCTAAAGGTGAGGGCAGACGGCCCCGGTGTGTCCTGCACGCTAAAGGTGAGGGCAGACGGGTGCAAGCTGGAGCTCTGCGGCTCTTGCTCGGGCGAGCCCTGATTCAGCAGCCGAGGCCGAGGCGGCAGTGGCGGTCTTGTCCTTGGCTTCGTCGGGGCGTCGATGGGAATCTCGATTTCGTCGTCGATTTGAATGTCGGCGCGCTTGTCGGCGTCTAGTCGCTTGAAGTGGCGTCGGAAGAGGCAGCTAGCGACCACTAGGGCCACCAATACGACCGCGCCGAGGACTATGGCCAGGATGAGCGGCGACGCGCTGGCGGCCGCGCTGGAATCCTTGGTTGACGGCACTCCTGGTGGGGGCGGCGGTGCTACTGCAATCGTGGTGGTGCTATTGTAATCGACGGCAACGGTGACAGCTGCCGACACATTGACTCCAAGGACGCTGGAGAGGACTTCTGGTGGCAAAGCTGTGAAGTTACCTACGCGTAAGGCGATGTTGTTGTACGCTGCCTGCGCACCCGCCAGCGTCTGCGTGTTTGGGATCACCAGCGTTGCCACTACCCGGACACTTGCTGCGGTGACAGCAAGGTAAAGTTGGCAATTTGGCGTGTAGCAACTGAGAAGATCGGAAAGCCCGTCGGCCAGTTCTTGTCGTGCAGCTTCAGAAAAGTCTTCGAGAGTGGCTGCAACGCCAAAGGACAATGTCACCCTAGTTGCCTGCACTTCAACGTAAACGGTGCCTTGGGAGACCGGCAGGCGTGGCGGCGGTGGCGAGGGCGGTGGTGGCAAGGGTGGCGGTGAGGGTGGCGGCGAAGGTGGAGGTGAGGGTCGTGGCGACGGTGGTGGCAACGGTGGTGGCGACGGTGGCGGCGACGGCGGTGGCGATGGCGGCGGCGATGGAGGAGGCGAGGGAGGCGGAGAGGGAGGCGGTGAGGGAGGCGGTGAGGGCGGAGATGAGGGTGGCGGTGAAGGCGGCGATGAAGGCGGCAGCGACGACGGTGGCGACGGCAGTGGCGATGGCGGC
>Ga0210245_101136_pt1 | contig 22582 bp, 11 predicted proteins | sample ChrtobMetaP3_4mM_FD_155450 | JGI IMG/M metagenome (GOLD analysis project Ga0210245, IMG submission 155450) | Chrysochromulina tobin associated microbial communities from unialgal haptophyte culture, Seattle, Washington, United States - P3_4mM | ecosystem: Host-associated > Algae > Haptophytes >...
ACTCGGTCATGCCTGCCTCGACGAGGCGCTTGTTACGATCCTGCTCCCACTCGTTGCCCGCAGCAGCTTCTCCCCAGATCGGGGCGCCGAGCTTGTAGCAGAGCTGGTCGCCCTCATCGTCGTACATCGGTTCGTAGGTCTCCATGAAGCCAACATCGCGGAGGCGTGCGGCCTTCGGATACGCGTTCTTGAAGTCCGTGGACGTGACGTCGTTCGGGACGCGGCGGAGCTTTGGGTCCTTGGCCATCAGCTCACGCAGTGTGGTCGCTTGTGCTTGCTCGTCTTGGCCATCTCGCCAAGGGAGGACGCGGCGTCCCTGCTCGTCTTGAACGTCGCCGAGGGTTGCCGTCGAGAGCATGAGCTTGAATTGCAGGTTGTCCGAGATCGTCGCGTGCGTGGCCGCATAGTCCTCAACGCCCCTTGCGATCTGGATGCGCTTGACCTGGTCACCGGCGGAGCAGAGCCTGGACTTGAACTTGAGCAGTTCGTGCGTCACGAGATCCTTCTTCACGGAGTCCTGCATCACGACCGGGGAGATGATCGCGCCGAGTGCTTTGGCTACCTTGCGCTTCTCCATCGTGTTCAGCGGGTTCGAGAGGACGGATTCGTGAGCCGCTTGATGCGAGAGGCGCCATGCAGCCTCGTGAGGGTCGGCCTTGAGCGCGCGCTCGTTCTTGGGGATGGTGATCGTGTACCACTCACCGCTCGCCGACTTGACGTCGACGATGTTCTTGAGCGCCTTGGAGACCTCGAGATCGTCGGTCAGCTCGGTGGCGCTCACCTCGGCCTGGAACGGGTCAATCTTGTTGAGGGCGCACTCGAGCTGGTGGATGTGCTCGCGTGCCTTGTCAAGCTCCTCGATCGACTGCACCTCGATCGGCACGATGTGGCCGAGCCATTGGTGCGCGATTGCGTTGAAGGTGTCAATGGCCGCGGTCTCCGAGAGCCCGGGGAGGACGCGCTCGAGCGCAGCCGAGACTGGCATTGCCAGCCCAGTCGATCGCAGGACTCGACGTGGCGCCCCCTGCTGCGGCGCGATCACTGGGGCGATGGGCACGGCGGGCACGGGTGCGGTAGCGGCAGGCGAGGGCGCGTTGAGCAGCCGCCACGGCTGGTGCTGCGATGTGAGGTCAAAGAGTTTGCCCTTCCACTTTGGATCGTCGGCCCAGCTCTTGTCGTCCCAGCTCAGCTCGGTGAACACCTTGCCCGACTCTTGCTTGTGGGACTTGGTGACCGTGGCCGGGAACCATGTGGGCTTCTGCTTATCCATGTCGAAGCACATCTCGAGTCGCATGCCGTTCGGCAGCGGCTCGTAGCCCGCCTGGATGACGATCGGGGCGGGCGGTGGCTTTGGCGGGGCTGCGAGAACGAGCGGCGCGTAGGTAGCGTCGTCGTCCGTCTGCACTTCCGCCTCGACCGCGGTGCCACTGGCCGGGATGCCCGTCAGCGCGAGCTGCATCTCGTTCAGCGGGCGCGGGTTGGTGCGGTGGATGATGCGCTGCGTGTCGCTCTTCCACAGCTTGTACTTGCGGGCGTTAGGCTCGTACCCGATTATGTCGGCGTTGTCCGTGCGCTCCGTGCCGACCTCCGTGCGCTGGGAATTGAGCCCGTCCTTGAGGACCGCGCATGTGGTGCCGAAGAGGATGAATGTGGCATCGTCCGCCTTGCCCGTGTGCCGGTGGATCCTCGAGTGCGTCTGGTGGTGCGCCACCTTGTGGTTCCTGATTTGCACCGCGTAGGAGCGCGCATGCAAGAAGAAGCCTTTGCCCCACACACGACGCTTGAGCATCGCTTCTGCCATGCGAGTCAGCGGGTCTTGCGCAGCCTCCATCTTCGGGATGCGGTTGTGGTCGCCCCCCGCTGCGACGATCGCCTTGCACTTGTAGCGGGCTGCGATCAGCGGGATGAAGGCGGAGTCGAATGCCCATGTTGGGCACGCGTCAAAGATGAGGACCTTGGGGCTGTGGCCGAGGGCCGTCTCGTTCGCGTGCCAGGTGTCGAGGAACTCGAAGAGCGTGGCCTGGTTCGACGTGCACGTCAGGTGATCATACATGTAGTCGGAGACCGCGTCGATGATCAGCCACTGGTACGTGTCCGAGCAGCCCGCTGCCTTGACGCCGACGTGCCCGAATCCGTCGACTTGGAATGTGTGACCGACTTCGGTCGGCCGATGAAGAGCGGGCGCCTGTTGCACCGCAGGTGCTTTGCGCAGGTTGGCCGCAATTCTGATCATGTCCGTGTCGATGAGGCGCGCCGCTGTCGTCGGTACCGTCTTGAAGTCGAAGGTCGGGGCGGTGCCGGCGAGGCGCCGGAGCCCAGACGCGTCGACATGCATTTGCGCTGCCAGGAGCACGTACTTGTGGTGCGATGACACATCCACGACCGAGGCCTCGTGAGCCTTGCATGAGATGAGTGCCGACAGGTCGTGCGGCTTGAGCGTCTTGTCCAGCTTGAACGAGATGCCCGTGGTCGTCATGGTCGCGTCCATGATGAAGAGCCCGTTCCAGCGGGTCATGGTCCCCGCTCGGCCGCTTGCCGGATGGACTGCGAGCAGCCACGGCTCAGGCAGGAAGGTGAGCTGCACGACATCCCATACTGGTGTTACGCCGAGGAGGTCGCGCCGGCCCGTTGGTGCAAGTACGCCGTTGATTGTGCCCGTCGCGAACACCTCTGAGAGCTCGTCGATGAGCTCGATGGTGAGCTTGGCATCGCCCTGCGTCGGCAGGTGTTGGCCTTTGCCAGCGAGTCCAAGCGGCGTCGTGCTGCCCGTCTTTGTCGCCCGCGCTCTGATAGCTTGGGAGACGAAGAGGTTCGTGTTGGCGCCGCCGTCGATCTGCACTCGCACTGTCGACTCACTGTCGTCATCTTGCGCCGTCGAGTTGATCTCGAGCTCGATGCCGTAGATGCTGTGACGCCGGCGGGCGAGGAAGCATTTGGCTGCCTCCTGGATCTGCGTGGCACATACAGCGCGCAGCGATGGGGACGCCGCGAGCGCCTTGCGCTGCGTGTCAACCCGCAACTTGCAGTCTGCGATCTCGTTCGCGTGCAAGCGCTCCTCGGCCTCGTAGATGCCCTCGACGTACTCGTTGACGGCGCTCATGAAGCCGTGCGACACAGCGGTCAGCACAAACGGGTTTGTGCTCTCGGCGAGGCCGACGAAGCGTGTCAGGATTGCCGTGGGCATATCGTCGATTGTCGTCGGCGTGCTCGGCGGCTTGGAGCTGAGGTCGATCATGATGTTGAGGTCGTGCGCCTCGAGCACCGAGCACTCGAGCTCGGTCGGTTCATCGCACTCGTTGCAGACCTCGACCGAAGAGACCGTCTTGCCTTTCTCCGTGCGGCACTTGGCGAGTTTCTCCTTGAGCTTGCCGACGATAGGTTTGCCGAGCGCATTGATGAGCTCCTTGTCAGGCGGCATGTTGTCGGCATCGACCCAGCATGCCTTATCGCGTGCGCACTGACACGCCAAGAACGTGCACTTCGCCTTGAGCTTGCAGTCGCCCCAGCCGTGGGTGGTGCTCGCGCACATGGTGCACGGCGGCTTCTTAGCCCACTCCGTCACCTGCAGTTTCTTGCGCTTCTCGCGCTCCGCCGCGGATACCTCGTTCTGGACCTTGGTGGAGGCCTTTTTGATGTACTCGACGAGCTCGTTGCTGAGGCTCTGCAAGGTGAGCACGGAGCCGTTGTAGATTGGCTCGACGTTCTCGCCCGCGGCCTCCGCAATATTGATGCGCTCCGTGATGAGGTCGCACTTCTCTTTGATCTCGTTGGGCACCTTCTTGAGTATCCAGCGGAAGAGTGCGTGCGGGGCCTCGCGCACACGCTTCGGAGAGATGCGCAGGTGCGACTGGAGCAGCGCGATCGCGAGCTTGATGGAGTCCTTGTCCATGCCGAGTTTGAGGTACTGCGTCGCCTCGAGCTTCTTCAGGTCTGCCTCCTCATCGCCCGTGTGCCGTGCCGTGAGCAAGGATCGGAGGCGTGCGGCGATCTCGATGCCCGAGGATGTCGTGCCGGGTACTTGGCGTTCGAGCTCGAGCAGCTCGTGCTCGAAGACCTTGCCCTTGGGCTTGGTGACCTCGATGAGCGCGAGGAGCGCCGATGCGCCCCACATGTTGGCCGTTGCAGCGTACTCATTATCCGAGATGATCTCGAGCAGGCGCTCGTTGTTCTCCTCCGTCCACGCGAGTTGAAGCAGGGCTCCAAACTGCGGGTACCGTCTGCGCATGAACGTGAGTACTTTGAGCTTCCAGTCCTCGAGTGTCGCGACGTTCAGGTCGGTCTTGTACACGTCGATCTCTTGCGACGTGAGCTGCTTGCTCATCTCGCGCGTCGGGCGCGTCTCCCAGAAGGTCGTGAAGTCCTTGTAGTTCGCGCTCTCGTCATCGTCGCCTTCAGTGCCGTCGGTGCCCGTCGCTGCCGCGTCGTGCTCCTCAGCGATGGGCTCTTCTTCGTCGCTCGTCACCTGCGAGCTGCTGCAGCCGGCGTCGTCGTCGAGGTCGTGGTTAGTGCCGTTCATCGAGATGCCGTGCATGCCGAGGATTGCGGTTCCCACGTGCGCGATGGAGTGCGCAAGCAGACGTAGCTCGTTCAGCATCCTTGATGCTGATGCTGCGAGCATGACCATCGCGTACGCTGACGCAGTCTTCGGGTACGCGCCGGCGAGGCGTGCACCGTGCTCGGCTGATCGCATCACGGCGGTTCGCACGGCGAGCATCAGCGCCTTGATCCAGCGGATGATGTCCGGCATGTGGACGTGCATCTTCGGGAGGAGGAGCTGCTTTAGCATCAGCGTCGAGCCCATCACAAGCCCCGCGTTGTATGCGAGGTGCAGGGAGCGTGCCATCGTAGCGCCCCCTTTGTTGAGCCACGCGTTCACCATGCTCACCATGCTCGGCGGGGCGATGGGGCGGCGCGGGGCCGATTGGAGTGTGCGGCGCGTGCGTGCTTGCACGTGCGCGTTGCCGCTGGGCTCTGCCTTGTGCAGGGCCTCCTCATCTTGGCCGGGTGTGGTCTGAAAGCGGGTGTTATGCCCAGATGCTCGGCTCTTGGTTCCTTCTGCCTTGATGCGCACTGGTGTGTTTGCCGAGTGCGCCTCGTTCTGGCGTTCAACCGATCCATCGGTTGACGGCCACAGCTGCTTAGGGGTGCCGCCTTTGGTGGCCCTCTCCTTGAAGCCTGCTGTGGTATGCGCGCTTGCCTTTTCAGCTTGCGCGTCCTTGTTGATCTTCCGACTTGGTGTCGAAGTCGTGACCAATTCCGATACCACGCGTGCGGGGTGCTCGAGCGCAGCCGTCCCACCGGCTTGCTTGGCTCGCGGCACCAACTGCCCCGTGTATTTCCAGGGGGTAGCCATGAGACCCGGCTGCCTTAGCGGCGCGGGAATCTTACTGCACAACAAACTGGCGGGCTCGCGCTCAGCCCGTTACACACTAATTTGGTAAACACAGTCGGTGGTTGGGAATGCATGTGACTGCATGCCTCCGGGACCTGGGGTGTGGCCTAGCAGGCCTCACGCGGCCACTGTCTAGCCACTGTCATCTGTCTCGCACATGTTTCACACTGCACACACTCAAAGGGAAGCCGTAACCGGGGGCGGTTCGCCTTGACCGCCTTTTCCTGTGCGGGCCCTATCCTTATTCAGGCCGGGCAGAGCCAGCTTATCCTTCTTTATACCCTTCTTCTTCGAGCGCGTCGGCCCCAAGCCAGGCTCAAGCTGCACGCGTCGCTCCCGCATCTGCGCTGCTATGGGGCAAGTCGGCTCCTCCGCGCTCCCCGTTCGTGTCCAGGGCCTCATCTCCGCATGAGCTTGTCCCGTACTCGCATCGAGCACTGCCTTAGCTCCCGCCTTCGCTTCTGCCTTAATTGCTTCTTCCCTCATCTTGCGCCGCCGTGTCTGTTCGGCCAAGTGCGCCTTGGTCCGTTCAATCTCCGCGTTGAACTCTTTTCGTTTCGCGTCGGTCCGCTTGCGCTGCGCCATGAGGTCCAGCACACGCAACTCCTCCATTTCCGCCAGGATCGCTGCCTCCTTGGCTGCCTCTGCTTCCGCACGCGCCGCCTCTGCAAGTGCCTCAGCGGCCCTTCGCCGGCGTTCCTCCTCGTCAGCACTTGCCAACGACTCCTCCAAAGCCGTTGCCGCCTTCACCTTCGCGCGTGCCTCCTTCACACGCGCCTCCATGGCATGGACCAACGCATCCGCCTCCTCGACACGCGTCATGGCCGCTTGTTCTTCTGCTTCTATTGTTCTATTCATACGAGTAGATGAATGAGCGTGCCTCCTCCATTCTGCCACCTGCGCGAGCTCTAACGCGCGCTCCGCAGTCGCAGCCTTCTCCGCAGCTGCCAGCTCGTCGGTCGCACCAGCCAGCTGGACCTCGGCCGTGATCCGCCGCTGCACCGCCGTACGGACACGCAGGCTGCATCGTCGCTCGTTCTTGCCGCGGATGGCCGCCTGTAGCCGTGTCGCTGCCTCTGCCTGCTCCGCTGCCGCCTGCCTGCGTGCCTGCCTATGTGCCCACCCATCCTCCGCCATCAGCCCCTTTGGCTGTATCCGTTCACGCCTCGGCCCGCGCATCTCGGCAGCCGCGATGGCCTCCGCGTGCATGCGATCCGACTCGATCATTGAGTGGCGCAGTCGCGACCTCGCCACCAATTCCTGTCGTACTTGAGAAGCCGCTGCATCGCAAATGGCTGCTACCTTCGAGGCCGCCATTACCACACGCTCTCGAGCGACGCTCCTCCTCACATAGCATGCCTCCTCGTGCGCATCCGCCATGTCTTGAATGGGAGCCAGTAGTTGCGCCTGCTCCTCTCGCAAGCTCGACTTCATGATCGCAAGCTGCACGCTGATACGCGATCGGGTCTCGAGCACCTGCTGTGCAAGCGCGGCGCTTCGCCTGGCGGCTCTTGCATCGCTGTCTGCCTTTATGCCGCCCCATTTGATGCGCTGCGTTGCGCGCTCGACCCGGCTCGCTTCGACCCGACACAACTTCTCACGCCGCCGCTGCAGCTGAGCGTCACGCAAGCGTTCCTGAACTGCTGATACGTTGCATAGGTTGTGATCGAGGAACGGATACGATCCTAACTCCGGCCGCCCACGTATTGATGGCAGCGAGGCGCTTTGTCGCATCGGCGTGCCCAGCGTCCGTTTTGTGGCACCACCTTGCGTCCCATCCGCGCGACCGTCGCGAAACGACGAAACACAGCAAACTCTTTTCCGCTTGCTACATGTACGAAAGACCGCCCATTTTTTGGTTGCATGCATGCGGTCTGAGCCTGTCGGGGGGACCAGCGGTTATAATATACTATGACGCTCGGCTACAACAACTATGACTCTCGACTACAACGGCATCGAAGCGGGGCACAGAGTTGGGAAGAGTTCGCGCGTCGCCGCGTCAAAGGAGGCGAGGGCGCTCAGGAGGTTGGCAGCCTCGGGCAAGGCCTCCTCGAGCCTCCGCCGCCTCTGAGGCGAGGCGCACGCCGGCAGCACGTGGGCAAGCAAGTCGGGCAGCTCGGCGGCCAAGCCCATGGACGCCGGGTGGGCTGTCGATGTGAGCGCCCGATAGCAGTGGAGGAAGGTGGGCTGACACGTGCCATCAGCACACTGAACGAGAGGCGAGGCGCAGTGTGTGGAGGAGGAGGTCGCCGCGGAGGCCCCGCTCCTGGGCGCAGATCGCACCGCACAGGCTGCCACGCGGCGTGCGGCACCGGTCGGGCCGTTGACGACGATCGGATGCTCTGGATTTGCACACAGCCCGCGCCGCTGCAGCTCGGCCGCTGCTGCCTCGAGAGCTTCGATCACGTCCGCGGCCGCGGGCATCAAGGCGTCGAGCCGCGACGGCGCCGACGCGTTCGTACCGGTACTCGCCACCGACGACGACGCTCGGGACGACGCTCGGGACGACGCTCGGGACGACGCTCCAGCCGAGTTTGGTTCTCCTGTAGCACTGCGGGCTGCGATGAGCTGCGCGCCAGTGATCTGCCAGAGGCGCGTCCGAGGACGAGAGTCGGCGAGCAACGGGGCGGCGGCCAGCGCAGTGCGAAGACGGCAGATCGTGCGTGGCACGAGTTGCAGCTTGAGCGCCGTTGTGAGCAGCATCCCACCCGCAGCGGCTGCGGACGCAGCAGCGAGACAGACGGCCCCTTGGGGCAGAGGCGCGCACGCGGCGGAGGCGGCTACGCTGCTGCCCGTGCGCGCGTGCGCGCTGCCCGTCGTGAGAGCCGAGCTTGGGTCTCGCCGCGCAGCGGCCCTCACGAGCACAAGGAGCAGCCCCCTCGCGTGCGCCGCCCGCTGCGCGTCTCCGCCAAGTCGATCGAACTTGAGCTCGTTGAGCTCGTTGGCCGCGTGCTCGCCACGGCGCTCGGCGTCCGCCTGCAGCGCTGCCCTTGCCGAGGCATCGAGCCAAGTTTGCATCTCCTGTGCGGTACGGTAGGGAAGTAGGTCGCGAAGCCGCTGCACAAGGGAGACGGGTAGTCCACGTGAGCGCGCGTGCTCAAGTGCCGCACTCATCGCCTCAGCGGCAGGCGCGACGAGCAGCGTTCGCTTCGCAGCGAGCAGAACGTGTCCTAGCGCCGCCGAGTGGGCCGCTGCCCTTTGGGCATCCGCGTCGACGTCAGCATACGCCGCGTCGTGGGCGCTCGTATCGGCGCTCGGGTCGGCTGTGGCCCCAGCGTCAACCCATGCGCCGCTCGGGGGAGAGGGTGCTCCCGCCGCCGCCGTTCCCGCCGCCGCTTGCGCAGCCGACCATGGAAGAGGTGAGTGTGATCGTGCCTCCGAGCGACTTCGAGCGTCTTCAAGAATTCGGAGCGGCTCGGTACGGGCAGCCGGCCCGGACACAGCCCGCCCATCCCGTGCAGCGACGACCGTGTGCCCTCCCGCAGCGCGTCGTGCAGCGTTGAGCAGACCCGAATGAGCCCCCTGGCGCGCCGCCGCCTCGGCCTCTTGTGCCTCTGCCAGCTCCTGACGACCCATCCACTGCAAGCGGCGTTGTGGCGAGCCGCCGCCGGTGCCCCCCTTGACTGTCCTCGGCGCTGCAATGGGGCTGCTGTGGAGCGGATGAGCTTGGAGTGCATGCGCGATCTGCAACGTGAAGCAGCTGCCGCCGCATCCTCTCGCTGCTCGCCGTCGCTTCTGCAACGACTCGATGTCCCGAACGGACTCCACCGACCACAGATTGGGAGGGATCTCGACCACACTCGCGGCGCCGGCGCCAGCCTTGCGGCCGCCGTCCTGAGCGACGAAGAGCGCCGCGTGCGGGTTCTCGGCGGCCAACGTTCGCATCTCGTGTGGGCAGCATGGAGGCTCGGTGCAATCCTGCAACAACGTGAACGCTCCCGAGCTTGACACCTTCTCGCCACCAGCACCCATTGGCGGTGAAAGCGAACGGCCGAGCTCCGAAGCGATGCGCTGAAGCTGGCGCTGTAACTCGCACTCGGCGTGCTCGTCAGGCATGGTCGCTGAGGCGTGCTCGTGAAGGATCTCGCGCAGCAGCTCTAGGCCGCCGCATGAGCGAGAGTCTCGCCGGCTGCTGACGAGCATCCGCGTCCCACCGCCACTCGAAATGGCCACCGCATCGCCTCCGTCGGATTCAATCAGCCGCACGAGGTCATCATACGGCAGCGAGCACCTTTGCCGTATCTGCTGGCGTGCATCGTCCATGAGGCTAGAACACATGATGCAGCCTGGATTGGACCGCTCCTGCCGCACTGCACGAATAGAGCCTGCGCAATCCGCTCCAGGGCGAAGCGCACGGCCGCCAGTGGGCAGGAATCGAAGGATGACTACGAAGAGAACATACGTCGCCACAATGAGCTTGACAAGCGTGCGGAGGCGAAGCCGCGGCATGTGAACCTCGGTGCTCTCTGTGAACGAGGCGTGAATGATGGCTCAACATCTATGAATGTTTTGCAACTGTTTGAAGAAGGCGCGACGGTACAGTACAAGAAGCCGGAGAGAAGTAACTCCGTTTTTTCGATAGATGACAGTCTCATATGTGCCAGATGCAGATGAGATCAGGATGAGATACGCTCAAGCAAAGTGCGAAGCGCAGCAGCGCGCGCAGCGCACGTGCTCTCTCGCGCGATGGGAACGCTACAGCACTGCACCACCCTGTGGGCTCAGGCCTCAGCTCGATGGGATCGATCGGCACCGGAGAGTGACGGCACGTGCCGCGTGTCAAATGCATCAAATCACTGATCAGTGTTTTACCACTGCTCGTCGCTGCCTGTGCGCTGGTGGAGGGCCCCACGTAACTTCGTGCTGCTCGCTCTCTTGCTGCAGCGCTCTGCTGGAGCGCTCGCACTCATCAAAGATTTGATTCGTCGTCTTCTTTTTGACTAGGAGCTCACGCACCGCAGCGAATGCTGGGCGTGCGGACGGCGTGCCCGGCGCCCCCAAGCTGAACCAGCGACGCTCGCGCTCGTGCATCTCGTCCCACGTAGGGAGCTCCGCCTCCACATGAAGGGCGAACACGAGCGTAATAGATTTGTCATCGGCCACCTCGCAGATGCGGCTGCCGAGGCGTCCAGTTAGGCCAGCCTCCTCTCGAGTCTCACGGAGAGCGGCCTCGGCGTGCCGCTCGCCGCGCTCAACGCCACCTGCTGGGAACGTCCAGCGCTCGGGGTGTTTCCGCGAGCTGATCAGGCACACGCTCAGCCGGCCGCCTGGCTCCACGCGCAGTGGCACGCAGCACGCCCGCTGCCGCCGCCGTGCTAGCCTGTGCCAGTCTCGCAGCAGCAGCAGCGCCCCAAGAGCCAAAACGGCCACCAAAGCCCACGACGCGGTGCTCAGTGAACCAATCAGCGAAATATGCACGTCCGCGGCCACATCCGATATGTTGTTCTTCTCGTCCGCGTCGTCCATTTCTGTACGACGCGACGAAATTGCTCCCTCCCTCTCTCCGAGGCAATCACACTCCAGGATTCCAGTGTGATTACGTTTGAATTTCGATCCAAAGACTGGTCACAACAGAAAGTCCCAACTTTGAACGGCCGAAAAATCATAGAAAATACATTTGATTTCAGGGTCTGCACAATAGTTGTGATCCGTCGCGCGTCGGATAGTCCATACTCCATAGTCCATATCCACATTACATGAGTTATCGGACAGACTCTCGCTTAGAATGAGTGTTGATCTCGGAGCTGATCATTTCGGCACAGTCCGAGTCACCCTCCGGCTCCGCCCTGGCTCCGAGCCTTTGGCCGAGCTACCAGCCGCGTCGGGGCCCGCTGAGCCTTCCGCGCCGGCGTCGTCCTTGTCGATGCCATCCACCTCTTCGTCCGCGCCAGCTGCACGCGCGACTAGCTCGACGTCGATGGCGAGGGGCCCCTTGGTATTCGAACCGACAGCACAGGAGACCAGGTCACCGCGCCGCAGCGAACGTCGCTTGCCATGGCCGCAGCCAGCGCGCAGCGCTGTATTGTGCACAAAGAGCGTGCCGCCATCCTGCACCGCCAGGCGCCCCCAGCCGCCCCGCCCATCCCAGTACGTACATTTGGCCTCATAGCGTACACCTGCTTTGTATTGGCTGCTTGGTGGCGGGGAGGAGCTGATGCCGGGCGCCGTGGTGGGTACGGAGGCGTCGGCGGCCGCCACGGAGGCCGCCTTGTCCTTGGCGCTGCCGCTCGCGCTGTCTGCCAGGGCCGCGCCAAATCCCGCGCCCCCGACTGAACCGGCGTCGCTACTGCCTGCGGCGCTACTGCCAGGAGCGCCGCCGCCATCAACGACGGCAATGCTGCCGACGCTCTTGGAAGCTGCCGCGACGGTCTGCCCTCCGCTGCTGCTGCTGCGCACGATGGCCTGCCACGAATGCGTCTCCGTCGCCGCCAACGCGAGCGCGCTGTAGTGCTGCGAGCCGTGGGGCGCCGTGGTGAGCAGCACCGTCGGCCCGCCGCGCTGCTTGAGTCGGCGGAGCTGTGGAATGAAATCTGTGTCCGACGTGATGAAGACTGCAGCGGTGGCCGCGCCGCTCGGGAGCAGTGCAAGGTCTCGCTCTAGCCGAGCGTTCAGCTTGCGATCGGCGTCCTCGCGCTTGGACGATGCGAGCACCTGCTCCACACCTGCGCGGTCGAGCGCCTTGCGCAGCGGCCTCCCAACTGAATCCGGCTCAAAGAAGGCCGTGATGGACGAGTCGATGCCCGCGCCCCACAGGCCGCGCGCCTCGAGCCAGCGCTCGAGCGCACACACGGCCTCGAAGGGGTCGATGCCTGAGGGAACTCCGACATTCTCAAAATCCCACAGCACGCGCGTGTGCCGCACGGCCGTCTCGCTCGTGCTGCTAGCGGCGCGCGAGGTGCTCGCGGCGGCCACAGCAGCCAGCCGCTGCTCGTGGCGCTCGCGCATCATCTCTCCAAACGTGACGAAGTCGCTCAGCCTGTCGAGCCGCCGCCGCGCTTCGACGAGCGCTTTGCTGCAAACACCGCAATCGTTGCCGCCACTGCCGCCATTCAGCAGTCGTGCTGCGCGCTCCGCCGAAAGGTCGAGGCGTGCAAGCTGCACGTCAAGCAGCCCATCGAGCGTCACCAGGAACTGCTCGTGGATGGCGGTCATGCGGAGCTCAAAGTCGCCCGCGGCGGCAGAAAAGCGCGCGAAGACGTAGCAATGCTCCGCGAAGAACGAGGCAAACGCCGATTCCCAATCGTGTCCAGCGAGGTAGGAATCAAGAACCTCGCCGGCAAAGCCCTCGAGGCGGGCGGTGAACGTGTCGCGCAGCTGCTTCAGCTCCTTTTCGTGCTGGAGCCGCACCGCCTCAGGTTCGGACGCGTTGGGGCCGGAGGCACTCATGGAAGTATCGCGATGAAAGGCACATTACTTCCCGCAAGTACTGTAGTTCTCAAAGAGAAAGAAGGTTGAATATCTAATCAAGTTCTTTGTTATTTCACGTACATGTGTCCTTATCGTGAACATGACTCATGAAGAGCTCGACACGGCGCTTCCTCGCTCTCTCTCCGTTGTATTTTTTTTTGCGTTCCGGCCCCTTGCTTGTCCTGCATCGGGGCTGCGCTGTGCAAGCGGAGCAGAGCCCCGTCGGTCATCAACTAGGGCTAGCATGGAAGCCATCCGCCGCATCGTGCAGGAGATCGTCTTCATCTGCCGCGTGCGCAATGTGCAGGTGTCTGACACACTCTCTGCGTTCATGGCCCGTGCGGTCGTGCTTGAGAATGCCGACAAATTCCCGCTCGACAAGGAGCTCAACGAGTCGGACGTGCAGGAGCTGATTAAGATGGCGTGCGAGAGGTTGTGCGAAGCCGACTCGCCACCGTTAGAAACCGTAAAGATGCAGGTGGCGCTGGACGCGGCGCGGTTGCAAGAAGGCGAGGCCCTGGAGCAGGCACGGGCCGAGCGCGAGCGCAAAGAGGGTGGGCTGGTGGCGGGAATCTCGGAGACGCGGCTTAAGCCGGGCAATGACGTCGAGGCGCTCACTGCGCTCTACCGGAAGATCTTCAACTTCCTCGTGGTGCGCGCCGGCCTCGAGCCGGGAACCGATCGGCCGGCGGAGCGTGAGATCGCTGCGGCGCTCGAATCGGTCTTCCCGCGCATCGGGCTCAAGGCATTCACCGCGCTGCCCAACGAGGACAAGGTCGCGCAGCTGCACGAGCTCTCTAACATCGTCCTCGGCATCCGCCTCTTCAACCGACACATTGGCAAGGGCGGCGCGGGTATTGTCGACCTGCACATGCAGGCAGCCTCGCTCGCAGCCGAGCTGACGACGGCGGCGACGGCGGAGCTGCAGCAGGCAGAGACGGTTTGCGGCCAGTACGTCGACGTCATCGCGCACAAGTACCGCGCGCCCGCAGCGGGCGAGGCGGCCCCGGCCCGCCTGCAGGCCGAGTTGACCAACCGTAGGCAGTATGCGTCGTACTTGATGGAACTGGCGAGTACGTTCAAGCAGGCGGCGTCGCACGTGGAGGAGCTCTCGCGCATGTTCCTGTCGGAGATGCAGCAACTGCAGACGCTCGTGGGCAACCGCTCGTCGGTGCCCAAGGAGCAAGTCTACCCGCGCTTCGACTCGCTCGCCAAGCTGTGGAGTGCGTTTCGTGAGGAGCTCGCCCTCTTGCATGCACGCCAACTGACGCTCTCCACTCTGCGCGGCTTCGACGCGTCCTTCAGCTCGACTCTCCGCCCCGACGACCTCTCGGCCGCGCGCGCCGCGCGCCGCGCCGCGGAGGCCATGCGCCCGCACGCGTCCGAGATGCCGCCGCCATCCGCCGTGCCGCCGCGAGCCGCTGCGGACGCTGCCGCACGGCTCGCGGCGGCCGAGGAGCCTTTGGCCGGACCCGAGAGCACGGCGCGCGCGCTGTCGGAGCGCGAGGCGAGCCAGGCGCTGCACGAGGCGCGCCTCGAGATCGAGGGCTTCTGCTTGTACACGGTTGTCCAGCGTGACGGCCTCCTGCTCCCCGCGGCGCCATCGGCGATTGCCCTCTTCCGAGATCGGTATTATGGCTTTGTGGACGCGGCCACGCGGGACGCTTTCGTGGAGGCGCCCGCCAAGTACCACGCGGCGCTGCTCGGCGTCGCCAAGCGCATGCCGGAGCTCATCCACATGCTCCGACTGCAGGAGCACTTCCCCGCCGCCTCGATCGCCGAGATCATGCGACAGAACGCGCAGGCACAGATGGGATCGTCTGTCATGAGTCACGTGCGCTCCTTCCAGGACGCCGCCTCGCAGACGCCCACGCACTTCGTCGAGAAGCACATCGACTACTCGTACGAGTGGAACGAGTTTGCGCTCCGCCGGCGCGCGCTGCACCTCGCGAACCTGCGTCAGAAGGTGACGAAATCGACGCAGATGGCCGTCTCCGCCTTCCGCCGAGAGTCCGAGACGCAGGTGTACTTGCCCACCGACGACGCGACGCAGACGGGCGTCTCGACGGGCACCAACCCGCCCCAGTCGGTCAACTACATTGCGGGCCTGCGGGGCGCGCCCGATGAGGTCATGGAGCTCGTCAACCTGACCATCGACCCCGAGATCGTGATTGGCAAGTACCGGTGAGCGTAGCGGTGAGTGTGTCCGCGCGCCCAGCTGGGCGCGCGGTGGGGCGTGCAGGGGCGGAGCGCGCGGGGGAGCAGCATGCCGTCTCGCCGCTATGCTGGATGGAGATGAGAGAGAGAGGAAGGGTCAGAGCGCAGTGCCACGGTGGGAGCGCGTCGGAGCCACCCCACCTGTAACCCCACCTGCCACCAAGGGCAATCGCGCCACGGGTCGGCGCGTACAACGTCCAAGGCATGTACACGCGGTGAGATACGTGGAAACACGCGCGCGTTGAACAAACGTGACGTGGGAGATTCGAGCACGCGACCTCGGCAGAAACTCTTGATTGCGACGAAGATTTTAGACCGTCCACAGCGTCATCAAGCGCGCCAACCCATGCTGCGCGGCACGCTTTGTGTGCTGCGTCCCACGACGCCGGCGATGACGATGCCGACGATGCGGCTCGCCGACCACTCCGCCTCGGTGCGCGCGTCGAAGCCGGAGCTCAACGTGCCAGCCCAAGACCACCTGAGCAAACTCCACTTCGAGCTCGACGCCATCAAGGCGCAGTTGGAGCGTCTCTCAGCTGATGCGGAAGAGGTGAAGGCCCCCGCGCTGAGCACGGAGCCAGAGTGGATGCTCCACGCCAAAGAGTCCATCAAGGCACAGTTCGGCAGTCTCTCGGCAGGTGCCGACAAGTTGAGGGCATCCATCCCGAGCGAGGAGCCCGAGTGGATGCTTCGCGCCAAAGAACTGTTCGTCACGGCCCACCCTCAGGTGGCCGACTTCGTGGAGGACATCGCCGAGGAAGCCTCGGTGACGATTGAGACTCTCGCTGAAGATGTCTCAGCGACGCTCAAGGCGCCAGTCGAGTGGTTGACCAAGCTCGTCCTCCCTCCTGTTGCCCCTCGCGCTGCCACAAAGGCTCCTCACCAGCTGCACGACGAAGCGGCCGCCAAGGCGGCATGGCTTGCCAAGCTCGAGCAAACGAGAGCGGGTGCACAGACGGCACGGAACAAGACTCCGCCGACGCCGCGGAGGCCGACGCGCTCCCCCGAGCCGCTGACGGTGGCCGAGCTCAAAGCGAGGATCTTAGCTCTCAACGATCCCGACAAGTTGAAGGACAAGGTCAAGGAGGACGTACAGACCGTGCTGCACACGCTCGACGAGCAGCTCAAGAAGGTTCGCGCCGCCACGCCCACGTATGCCCTGTACGCGCGCGCGCTAGCCGAGCTCGCAGCCGACGGCGCCAAGGCCACGCTCGGCCCCAAGTTCATTGCGCTCCTTGAGGAGCCTCAGACACAGCAGAAGCTCGCCGACGTGCTCGGCTCCATCCTCGCGGCACAGCAGCGCGCGTCCGCCACGGTGGTCAGCACGCAAGAGGCCATGTCCGACGTGTTTGCGGGCGTCGTGGGCTCGGTGGCACAGCTGGCCGACGAGGTTCGTCAGCTCAAGGACGAGATCAAAGCTCGCCAGCAAGAGGACGAATCTCGTCTTGGAGATCGCCGGCGTAAGGACGAGTCAACTGCCAAGCCGGCGTGGCTCGCGCAGCTCGAGCTCCACGAAAAGGAGCTCCGTGCCTTATCATCGGCGCTCTTCCAAACGGGGACGAAGCAGGGCACGAAGCAGGTTGGAGAGAATGAAGGCGCAGCCAAGGTGCACCTCGAAGAGGCGCGTTCCAGAGCACTTGAGAAGGCGTCGGAAGCCCTTGAGAAGGCCGAGCTCGCGGTGCTGGCCAAGCAGCTCGAGGATGCGAGGGCCGCCCATGCTGCTGCGGCCGCCGTCCGGGACGCACTGAAGGCCAAGCAGCAGCCGCAGCCGCAGCCGCAGCCGCGGCGGCAGCAGCAGCAGCAGCAGACCATCCACACAATTGAGGCGTTGTCTGCACCTGCAGTGGAGGCAGATCCGCCGATGCCGGTGAGGTTGAATCGCTATGTGGCTGTTGAGCCGCCATCGGACGTACCTATGGCGATGGCGTTCTCGCTGCCCCCGCCAGAGGCGTTGACTGCACCTCCAGTGGAGGCAGATCCGCATATGTCGGCGACGACACCGATTCGCGACGAGGCAGCGGCCAAGGCGGCGTGGCTTGCTAAGATCAGCACCGGCTCAAGCTTGCCCAAGGTGAATGGCGCAGCTGACAAGTCGAACATTGTCGCGTCGAAGATTAGTTCCGAGCAGCACAAGGTCGCCGAGGCGAGCAGCACCGACGACCAGCTGGCCAAGCACGACTACTTGGCCTACCTAGCAAAGCATGCGGCCATGCACGCGAGTGGCACCGACCAGCCCGCCCAGACTCGGGAGGCGGAGAGGGAGGCGGATGCGCAGGAGAAGCGCCTAGCTGAGCATCGGGCACGCGAGGCGGCGCGGCTGCAGGAAGAGCTACTCGCGATGAAGATCAAGCTTGCGCAGCTCGAGGGCACGGACGGGCAGTCTGCCAGCAGCACCGAGCAGCTAGAGTCACCTGCAAAGCAGCAGGCCAGCCCGGCCAGTAGCACCGACCAGTTGGACCAACTGAGCGACTTCCCGGCGCTCAAAGAGTACCTGGCCAAGCAGGAATACATGGCGTACCTTGACAAGCACGAGCATCTGGCCAAGCGCCGCCGCACGACGGGCATTTGAAGATGCGAAGGCGCTCGGGTTGATGGCGTGAGTTTCCGGATACGTGCATGCATGGCGCGCCTGCAGGCACGGCATAGCAGAGGCAGCGGCGGCGAGGGCGCGAGGCGGATGAACAACGAGCGCACGGAGATGCAGTTCCACAGACCACAGTTGCGAGACATCACGGAGGTTGGACGTTGGACGTTGGAGCGTTTCTGAGGTCAGGTCTAGCACCCACCACTGCGCGAAAGACATGGTGCCACTTATCTTCGATTCCAGTAGCGCGTGATTGAATGACTTATAAACACACAGTTTACACATACCATTCTACGCCATCCTCATCCACGAACTTGGCACACAGCGGACCGAGGTTCTCATCCTGCGCAGGAGCCCGCTTCTTGCGCCGATCGCGTGGGCGGGGGCCTTCACCGCGGCGGTTGCGACCAGGTGGTGAAGGCGGCGTCGGCAACATGCCCAGCGACCAGTGAACCACGGCTACCGCAGCCTCCTCCGCCGTGTAGAAGGAGCCGAGGCTGCGCTGCACCTTGGGCCGGATGTATGGCTTCGCCTGCCATGGCTTCGAGCCCGACTTGACTGGATAGACGTGCTGGTAGCCACTCTTGTTGTTGGTCTTGAGCAACACGATTGCCTCGGATAGAATGAGCTTACAGTCCTCCTCCGTCTCCGGCCAAAAGTCGGGCGGAATCACCGCCCCGCCCATGAAGTCGCTCCGCTCGCGCAGCCGCGACAAGAGCGCAGCTCCATCCATGGTGCGCAGCTCCATGGATCAGGCGCCGGCGCGAGCGCCTTCGTTCCACGATTTCCCTATTTCCGAGCGCCTTCGTTTCACGATTTTTGTTTTTAACCCCCCCTAACCCCCCCGCGCCTCCGAGGGCCCCGTACTAACTCCAGGGAGTCTCGAAACACCCTCTGGACACCTCCTGGGCAAACAAAAGCTTCATGTCCTCAGCGGTCCGACCTGACCTCAGAACCGCTCTTGGGTGAATCCCCAACAACTCTCCCTCCACACGCACGATACCACAGTCGTTGGGTGAATCCCCAACAATACGTGCTGGTGGAATACGTGGTCACATGGAAGCGTCCGCACGCGCTGGCCTGTTTCGTAAGCATCAAGGCAGAGGATGCACTCGAGCGCGTAGGGGTTCTCAGCGCGGTCGCAGGGGCGGGCAGCATCGGCGGCGATGGAGCTGTTGTTCTCAGCGCGGTCGCAGGGGCGGGCAGCATCGGCGGCGCTGGAGCTGTTGCTCTCCTGGCTGCAATACGCGCATTCGAGCGCAGTGGGGTCATCAGCGCTGTTGGGGACGACGGCGGCGGCACCCATTGGGGAAGACGGCGGCGTAGTGGAGATGGGCATCGCCTTGCGCAAGCGGTCCTCAGTACGGCGCACCAGCCTCAAGCGACGTTCCTTCTGCACTTTCACCAGAAACTTTGCCAGATCGCGTGCGAGACCTCCCTGAAGAGGATCTCGAGCATCGGGCATCAAGTTGGATTGGACGGCCCGGGAAGGGTCGTTCACGTGTTGACGAAACTCGCTCACAACCGATATCCAAGAGCTCGAGGATTCTGCCCCCCCCCTGTGCCACAAAGGTCTTCCGAGGATTTTCTTTTTTGCGTGAAGTCTTCTTGTTTTGCCTTCACGGCTGTGCTGCTTACGTGTTGTGTGTATTAACATGAAGTCTTCGACTTCATGATCGACAGCACAAAAATTTCCGTCGATGCCTGCCGACGATGACAACCGTGAGCTCCGGCAGGCATCGGAGCGATTGGCGACCTCCACAACAGGTTTGATACATAATTTGGCCCATGAGCCGTCCGTCGGCCTCTACTACGTCGTCGAGCACATCCAACGCTCTGTCCCGGCACTCGTCGCCGACAAAGTTGCACTGAGGCACGCAAGCGAGCAGCTTCGCGGTGCTGATCTCGATGCAGGCTACGCTCTCGAGGACATGGCGGTGGCCACGTCCGGCGGTACGCTAGCCTCCCTCAAAAATACCGCCAACCTAATGGCACATGCGAGCGTACTGTCCCGCAGCCTCGCGCGGCAGCAGCGAGGTGGTCGGTAAGATGGTGTTCTCAAGTTGAGTTAGTTGAGATAGTGTTGAGGTGGTCGGTAAGATAGTGGTTGAGTTAATTGCACGAGCATCATCCGCACGCGTCTCAACCCCGCACGGGGGCCCCGTGAATACCCCGCACGCAAGACCCCGTGAATACCCCGCACGGGGGCCCGCCTGCAAGCCCGCGTAACTGCTGCGTACAGTACGCATGCGCTTCATGTCGGTGAACTTGCACTCGCGAATCCCTTGCCTCCCCCCCTTCACTCTTCGTCATCCTCGTCGTCCGCGTCGTCGTCGCCGTCGGAAGCCAGAAGCTCTCGCCGAATGAGCTCCTGGATATTGGTCAAGTCGTCGATGTCGTCGGCCTCGCCCCCTTCCCGTTCAGCTGCAGGAGTAGACCCGGCCACCTCGGCAGCAACCCCCACCGCAACCGCGGCCGCCGTCGTGGCCCCTGCGGCCGCGACAGCGGCGCTCGCCGCTCCGCCGCTCTGCGAAGCAGCCGCGGCCGCGACCGCCTTCTCTCCGAACCCGCCCGCGGCCTCGAGGGCGATGGACGTGGGGTCAATGCCAACGTGCTCCTCGCAACAGCGTTGCCAAAGGGCCTGGAGCAGGCGCGCCGATGCGAGCGCCGACGTGCGAGACTCAGATGGAGCCGGAAGAGGGAAAGGACAGAGCTCCATGAGCGCCACCGCGGTGCGCGCCTGGCCGTGCGCGGCCGCTTGCACCATCGCATCGGGCAAGGTTTTCCCACAGGCAGGCAGCAGCAGGGGCAAGATCGGCAAATGGCCGCCCACGGCCGCAACGAACAGAGCATCCTGCCCCGCGACATTCTTGTGGCGCGGATTCGCACCCTTGAGCAGCAGCACCCCGACCGCCTTCGGGTCGCCCGCGGCGCAAGCCCGGAGCAGCGGCGTGTTGCCCTGCCGGTCGGTTGGATGCTCAATCGGGGCGCCTGCTCCCACGAGCGCCTCGACGGCATCACCGCGCCCATGCGTGGCGGCGAGCAGGAGCGGCGCGTGCCATTCGCCGTCCGTGCACAGGAACGCCGCGCTCGCCGCCTCGGGCCCCTTGGAGAGCGCGTCGGTGGCCAGCTCCTCGATAACGGCGGCATGGCCAGCCACCGCAGCCGCATGCAGCGCGGTCCCCTGGTTCCCGAATACGGTGGCCGAGTCCGCACCACGTCGGAGCAGCGTGCGAACGGCTTCGAGACGGCCGTGCCGCGCCGCCAGCAGCAGAGGCAGCCCGCCACATTCCTTCGCGTCTGCGCCCGAGTCCAGCAGCAACACGCAGCAGTCGGCGAGGCCCGACCTCGCCGCGCAAACGAGCGGAGTCTCTCGACCGAGATCACCCGACTCGGCCCCGGAACCGGTGCTGTACTGGGCGACGAGTGCCTTGGCCACCGCGCCGCCGACGTCGAGAAGCAGCCGCAGCGTCGACGCCTGGGGCGACAGCGCTGACGAGGAGCGCGAGGATGGCGAAGACGGCGGCGCGGCATGCACGCCTTCCGAGCACGTCAGGTGCATCGCATTGCGGCCGGCGGCGTCGACTGCGCGCACGTCGGCGCCAATCGCGAGCAACGTCGACACGGCAGCGGGCTGCGCGTGTGCGCACGCCTCGAGCAACGGCGTGCGCCCGTCGGCGGCGCGTACCTCGAGTGGCGCCTTGCGCTGGATCAGCGCGGTGAGCGCCGGCACGTTGCCTCCGGCCGCGGCGCCGTGGAGCGGAGTGCGGCCTAGCTCTTCTTCGCAGTCGACGGCGAGCCCGTCGAGCGCGGCGAGCAGTTCGGATGTCGCGCTGCCGGTCTGGGCCAGCTGCACGACCCGGCGGCGCCGCGCGAGCGCCGTGTGCGCATGAGGGACCATGATCACCTCATACGTCACGACGCGCGTGTTGATCATCCCGCTGAAGGCGAAAAGGGTTGCATTCTCCCAGCGGACGGCGCACACGCTGCCACCCGGCAGGGCCACCTCGCCTGACTTGCTCGGGCCCTCCACGGACGCGAGCACGACCGACCACTCATCCGCACGCTTGATGGAAAAGGTTATCGCGAGGTCATCGTGGACAGAGTACGTGTAGCGCAGGTCGCAGCCGCCCTCAGGCGCGGTAATGAGGAATTCGAAGGTCTCGCCGGGAGGCACGGCGACACTCCGGCCGCGCCACTTGACCGGCTCCGACATCGCCCCGATGCGCGCCGCGGGTGCGAGTGCGGGCGAATACTATTGTAGTTGTTAGGGCGAACACGAAACTTGTACGCTGTGAATGGGACTCGACTGAGTTCATCTTGATCTTCATGCCAACATGCGCCGCACTCACATCGCGTACGCGTTCGTTCATTCACAGGATCACAGCCAACACCCAACGACGGCCAATCGTGGTACGGCCATAGCTGCCTCCGCTAGCAAGCGCGCTAGCCCGGACCCCGGTGGCGGACATAAGAGGCGGATTGGCGGTGCAGGGAAGAGGGTGCTGTCGCGTGGACTGTGAGACACCTCGCACGATGGGGAGATTCAATCGGATCCGTCGTTGGGTTGGACCAACGACTACGTCCGAGACTTGTCAGGACCCGTGTCGGTTAGTTTCCGTCAGAGTCTTCAACATCATCGGAGTCCTCCTCCTCCTCGTCGTTCTTGTCTGCCGCCTCGACCTCGTCGTCCTCGTCGTCCTCGTCATCCTCGTCGTCCTCGTCGTCCTCGTCGTCCTCGTCATCGTCATCGTCCTCGTCCTCGTCCTCGTCATCGTCATCGTCGCCATCATTCTCATCCTCGTGCATTTCGAGCACCTCGTCCGCCGCTGCGGCCGACGCCTTGACTTTCATCAGGGCGTCCGTCTTCATGAGGGCGGCGAGCATCTTCATCTTGTTGCTGTTGTTCGCGTCGTACACGCCCAAATCGATGGTCAGCTGTTTGATCTCCTGCATCGACAAATAGGCCTGCGTGTTGCCCA
>Ga0210245_101142_pt1 | contig 22479 bp, 15 predicted proteins | sample ChrtobMetaP3_4mM_FD_155450 | JGI IMG/M metagenome (GOLD analysis project Ga0210245, IMG submission 155450) | Chrysochromulina tobin associated microbial communities from unialgal haptophyte culture, Seattle, Washington, United States - P3_4mM | ecosystem: Host-associated > Algae > Haptophytes >...
CTGCCCAACGACCTGCGCGTGCTGCTCATCTCCGACCCGAGGATCAGCGCACCCAAGGAGCCGCCCGCGAGGACCGAGGGAGGTTTCTTTTCCTGCTGGTCTTCGCCCCAGCCAGTCACCATCGTCGAGCCGGTATTGGCCGGCGACAGCGACGATGACTCCACGAATCGCATGGCGGCGTGCGCGCTATGCGTGGGCGTCGGCTACCTTGCTGATCCGGCGCATCTCGGTGGCTGCGCTCATTATGTTGAGCACATGGCCTTCATGGGCACACGTGAGTATCCCGAGGAGAACGGCTGGAGCAAGTTCCTCTCGAGGCATGGCGGCGATAGTAACGCCGAGACGGACGCCGAGACGACCGTCTTCTACTTCGACGTCCATCCTGCGCACCTGCGGGCCTCGCTTCGGCGCTTCGGCTCCTTCTTCTCGTGCCCTCTATTCAAGTGGAGCGGCTCGCAGCGCGAGGTGCAAGCTATCCACCAAGAGTTTGAGCAGGCGGCCCAGAACGACGCCGTGCGCCAGTGGCAGATCTTGAGCTCGCTCGTGCAGTCCGAGCACCCGTACCACCGCTTTGGCTGGGGCAACAAGCGCTCGCTCGTCGATGAGCCCAAGAAGGCGGCGCTCGACGTGCGTGCAGAATTGCTTGCCTTCCACAGCCGCTACTACTCTGCGAACCTGATGACGGGCGTCATCATCGGGCGCGAACCGCTCGAGACACTGCAGGAGTGGGCACTCGATTCGTTTGGTCCGGTGGCCAACCGCGCCATCGAGCGGCCGCGCGTGCGCAGCGATCTGCCACCGATGGCTCCCGCGGCGCTGCCTCTGATCATACACGTGACGCCGCTGGAGCAGTCTCGCACGCTCACGCTCTACTGGTACCTGCCGGCGCAGGTGAGCGCGGCGCACCTCGAGTCGCGCCCGACGGACTTTGTGGGCCATCTGCTCGGGCACGAGGGGCGCGGCTCCGTGCTCATGGTCCTGAAGCGAAACGGCTGGGCCACTGAGCTCTACGCAGGGATCACGTCTGATGGAGACTCGACGGCGGCGGCGGCGCTCTTTGCAGTGGGAGTCGACCTCACGCTCGCGGGCGTAGAGCGCGTGGATGAGGTGGTCGCCGTGGTCTGCGGCTACCTCGGCCTCCTCGCCCGTGGCCCACCGCCCGAGAGCCTTTACCAGGAGCTCTGTGACGTTGCGGCCCTCAGCTTTCGATTCCTGGAGCGCGAGCCGGAGATCGACTATGCGCGTCGGCTGGCTCTCTCCATGCAAAAGCGCCTGCCGGCCACGCAGACCTTGAGCGCCGATGTACTGTACGGGGCGTATGTGCCCACGTTGGTCGCCGAGGTGATCGCGGCCATGACACCCGACCGAGTGCTCATCGCCCTCTCGATCAAGCAGGATGACCAAGCCGAGGGGACTTCACCGACGGCGCCGGGTGCGCAGGCAGCAGCAGCGGTGGCGGCGCCATCTGGCCCGGTCAGATCGACGACGGCCGACGGGTCGGGGCATGCGGTGGCAGCGGCCCCTCCGTCGCTGCAGCCCGGCGGCAGGCAGCCGCAGCGTATAGGCGGCCGGTGCGAGTGCAATCAAGGGGAGGACTGCGGCCGCTCGGAGCACCAGCAGCGAGGCGCGTGCTCCGACATGCTCACTGAGACCTGGTTTGGGTCGACCTTCCAAACGCAGCAGGTGACGCCCGCCCAGCGGGCCTTGTGGGGCCGTTCATTTGAGCTCGGCCGCCAGGGCAACGCCACCGCCGCCGCCGAGGCGCCAGCCAATCCAATGAGCACGTGCATTGACGAAACAGCCGTCGGGGCAGCGGTGGCGATGGGCGTGGCGATGGAGTGCGACGTTGAGCTGACCGTGGCAGGCGAGGACCTCTCGCCTGAGGCGCTCGTGGGAGCGCTCCACCTCCCACTCCCAAACAAGTTCATCCCCACGGACTTTTCACTGCGCCATCCAAAGAGGAAGGCAACGGCCACTCCCGCTCCACCTGCCGCTCCACACGGGATGACCAACGCTGCGAGGACGCTGCCCGTGCTGCTGCACAACGCACCCGGCGCTGGCGCCGTGTTCTTCAAGGCCGACGATCGGTTCTTCTCCCCGAAAGCTGTGCTCTGGCTCTCGTTGGAGCGCCCGAGGCGCCGGTTGCCGACCCTCCGTGAGGCTCTCCTCGCATCGCTTGCGGTCGATATGACGCTCGACGCGCTACAAGAGGATTCCTATGCGGCCACCGTCGCTGGGCTCGACTATGAGCTCAGCGCGTCAGTGCACGGCTTCACTGTGAGCGCTGCGGGCTTCTCACATAAGCTCGCCTCGCTGGCACTGAGGGTGTGCGCCGCCCTGGCACACACCCTCAGCAGTGCGGCTTGCGACGCAGCCCTCTTCGAACGTGCCAAGCAACGTCTCGCCCTCACGCTCTCGAATGCGGGCCACATGGCCGCGGAGCGCGCGCGTGAGGCGAGGCTCGAGCTGATCGAGGAGCCTCACTTCACGCCCTCGGCGCAGCTCGAGGCGCTGAGCTTGCTTACACCGGCCGACTTGAATAGCTTCGTGTCCGCTGCAGGGCTCGGGCGTCGGGCGCCGACGCCGCCTTGCTTTGTGACCACCGTGCTGGCGTGCGGCAACCTGGCGGCCGAGGAGGCGCTTGACTTTTATCGCGAGGCGAGGGCCGCGCTCCACCTGCCGCTCGATACAGCGCTCCGCCTTCCGCTCGATACTGGCAGTGCAATGTCAAAGCCTCTGTCGCCCACCTCGCCCGCCACAATGTCCGCGGAGTCATCGCTCGCCTCCGCTCCCGCTCCCACCTCGGCGCCCGCCTCCATGCTTGCCTCCGCGCCCACCTCCGCGCCCGACTCCATTCTCGTCTCCGCGCCCGCTGCCGCCGCGGAGCTTGCCTTAGAGGGCTGCGTGGTGCTCCCGAAGGGCACGGCTCGCTGCTATCGCGTCGCCTCAACCAACGCTGCAGAAACGAGCCACGCGGTCGAACTGTACTGGCAGCTCGGGCCGCTCTCACACGGTCTCGCCGCGCGGCTCGAGCTGCTGGTGCATCTGATGGAAGAGCCCCTCTTCGATCAATTACGCACCAAGGAGCAGTTGGGCTACTCGGTCGCATGCGGCTCGCGACAGACGAGGGGGCTGCTTGGCTTTGCGATCACGCTCACGTCCGCGCATGCCTCGCCTTGCAAGCTCGAAGCACGCTCGCTGCGCTTCGTGGGCTCATTCGTACGCTCGCTCGCTCGGATGGCGCCCGCGGCCTTCCGAGCCAACGTCGAGGCGGCCGTGGCCAACAAGTTGCGTGACGACGTGAATCTCTCCGATGAGGCTCGACGGCTGGTGGGAGAGATCGCGTCGGAGCAGTTCATCTTCGACCGCGCCGAGCGCGAGGCGGCCGAGATGCGCAAGATCACGCATGCCGAGCTCGTCGCATGGGCTCGGCAGGTGCTCCTGCAAAAAGAGGCCCGCGGGTTGAGCGTGCATGCATACAAGGGCTGCCTCAAGGGCGCGGTCGCGGACGAGCCGCTGCCGCCGGGCGCGATCGAGGTCACATGTGCGAGCGAGTTCCGCGCACCGCTCGCGATGCATCATGAGAAACGCCGGGCACTCCCAACTCACCTCATGGAACATCGTGAAATGGACACAGCCTTCACTCCCGTTGTGCCCCCAGAACACTGAGTGTTGAAGGCCGTATCGTGTGGTGCCATGGGGCCGGGGGGGCGGGGGTCGTTTCAGAGCTGATCTAGGTCGGGTTTGTCGAAAAGGTCAGCGTGGGCGCTCAGACACAATGCTGCTGCGCGCGCCTCTCCGCTCGACGAGGCTGTTGCACGCCCCGACGGTGCTGGCGTCACGGTTGGCGGCCGGCCGCATGACGCGCTTCACTGTCGCGCCGTCCGAGCTGCAACGCCGCGCGTATGGCAGCAAAGCGCCAATAGATGGCGATGCTGTGGCGGAAGGCGAGAGCAAGGCAGCGGCCGGCGAGGCGGCGGGCGTACCCCAAACAGAGAAGCGTGCGCCACCCACGGATGCCGAGCTGCGCGCGCGCGTGCTCGAGTCGGCGCTGCTTGAGGTCGCTACGCAGGGCTGGACCACCGGGGCGCTCGCCGCAGGTGCGGCAGCCTGTGGCCTGTCGCCAATGGCACACGGCCTCGTCCTACGCGGCCCGATTGAGCTCGTCGAGCACTTCCACATCAAGTGCGACAGCGAGGTGTCGGCCGAGTTGGCTGCCCGCCGCGAGGAGCTCGCGGGTCTCGAGGTGCACAACCGGCTGCTCGTCGCCATGCAGGCGCGGCTGCTCAAGGTGGGCACGTACCGCTCCTCGTGGGCGCAGGCGCTCGCGCTGCGCGCGCTGCCTGCCAACCTGCCCAACACGCTGCGCGACGCGCACGCAACGGCCGTGATGCTGCTCGATGCGTGCGGTGAGGATGCCAAGGTGCCCCTGCTGCCGGGTGCTGTCGACCCTTACGTGAAGCTGATGAGCATTGGCGCCATCTACGGCGCGGCGGAGCTCCATCTGCTGACTGACTCGTCGGCCGACTTGAGCGACACGTGGACCTTCCTCGAGCGCGAGGTGGAGGCGCTGCGCACGATGGCCAGGGGGACGACCTCGTTGCCGGACATTTCACCCTCGGGCCTGGTTCTGTCGCTGCTCATGCGGAGGTGAGGCGTGAAAAGCGGCACGGTCGCGCGCCACCTCGCACCTGTTGCGCTCACAGGTTCGAGAGATAGGCTAACATGCGATAGCGTGTGGCCGTCAAAGGACGCTACCGGGTCGAGATCCGGGCGAAGATTCCGTGAATGGGCGAGATCGAGTGTGCCCCCATCCACGTGTGTGGGGCACGAGAGATCTCGGACAAAGTCTAGAGAATACATTGTCGCGATTGTGGAGTAAGACCATAGCAGTTTACTGTACTTTCATCCAATTGCTCGTCCGTGGTAGGGAGGAATTATCCAGTTCGAGGTGTCGGGAGTGGGGGGGTCCGCCGTGTCATCATGTTGCTGAACCCCGGGTCCCCGGGCCGTTTTACTTCTACTTGTTAAAATACTTGTGGGCCACGGGGTGGCACGTAGGGGGGTTGCAAGCGAACCGCCACCTGCCAAGGGGGAGTTCGCTAGCCGCCCGATGGTCGCCCGCCTCGTTAGGTATCCTACGGTCCGGTGTGGAGACAAACTTTTCTTGGGAGGAATTTTCCGAGTAGATTCCTGATCTACCAGACCGGAGATCCCCGGAACTCCGTCCGCCCTGGTCTCCCCCCTGAAGCTGGCCATGCAGGCTACTCCGAGTTCGCGAAGCCCCCCATCGTGGAAGGAGCCCCCGTCTACGTCGCGTCGCGCTTCGTGCTTCTCTTTCGCGGGCGTCAAGCAACGCATGGTTGCGTCGGTCGTCGGTGGCTCAGCAGCGGACTCTGAGAGCTGGGCCATTGCGGACCTTCCGGACAACTTCTACGATTTTGAAGCAAAAACGGCCAAGGGCGAAAAGTATCCGTTCGGGGACTTGCGCAGTAAGGCTGTGCTTGTCGTAAATGTGGCCAGCGCATGAGGCAAGACCGCGAGGTGGTACTCCGAGCTGGCGCAGCTCAACAAGGAGTTCGGGCCTCGCGGGCTGCAGATCCTTGGCTTTCCCTGCAACCAGTTCTTGGGGCAGGATCCAGGAAATGCTGAGGAGCATGAAACTTGCGTTCGCACCAAGTTCATCTCGAATGCCGATGGGAGCCTCGCCATCCTCGAGAAGGTCGAGGTCAACGGCCCGGGCACGCATCCCGTTTGGCAATGGCTTCGGTTGGCCAGCAACGGTGGCGTGGCTCCAATTCCATGGAACTTCACCATGTTCCTAGTCGACCCTGATGGTAACGGCGCCAAGCGCTTTGAAGCCTCCAAACCGCCGTCTGCCATCCGCGACGATATCGAAGCCGCTCTCAAGGCGATCACCGCATCTTCGTAAGCGACTCGACGATCGATCAAAAAGAAAGCCGCTCAGCCTCGGCCGTTCTTGTGTTACATGAGACGCCACGCCGAAATCCCGCTCGCAAGGCGGCACGGCGTGGCGTGGAGAGACACGACACACAGCGGCGCGAAAGTGGAGACTGCGAGGTGCGAGCTGCGACCCCACACCGCCCACGGGAGTATCATGGGGAGTATACTGTCCACTGTCGCAGTGAAAAGTTACACTCGCAGTACAGTACCGTAGGTGTGTAGTAGATCATCTTGCAATCTAGTACTGGGTCGCCTCGTGTCGCGGGGATGGAGCACATCAGGCTGGAACACAACCGCGCCAAACGGCATGCCGATGTGCGTGCCGGGTCTCCTCTGCGGGACTGGGTCATGGCCGTGGAGGCGGGCACACGAGGCGAGGCACTCCGACCTGGCGCGTCTTTCACGTCGTCCGTTAGCACCTCTCTAAAGTGTCGAGCTCGTCGGTCTCCCCCCTCGCGGGCTCGCCCTCTGTGCAACCCTCACTACAACTGTATCACCGCTTCACCGTGGTCGGTGGGCGGTGGGCTCTAGCGTACTAGCGCAGTGGTGAAACGGTGAAAGGCCGGACGCCACCAGCGAGGGAGAGGTCGAGAACTAGTAGCGGAGGGCCACGCTCGCTACTCAGCCCATAGTGCGCGAGGAAATCGGCCCGTGCCTTTTGGACACGCTGGATCTCCGAGGTACCTGAGCGCGCACAGTAAAAGAATCCAGCGATCGCGTCCGGAAGATTTCGCTCGACTGAGCGCAGGTCCACCACCATCTCGTTGTTCCTCGCAAGAAACCGAAGCTCTTGCGCTTGAAGCGCCTCGCGCAGGTGCGTTGGCGGGAAGCTGCACGACCACTCGTGTCTGACGTCGGGGCACTGCTGCCCGGCAGGGTAGCACCCCGGGATGCATGTGGCACCGTCACCGCCAAGAGGGTTGCAGATCTTGTCCATCGAATTGCCGTCCTCGGGATCTGCATGCATACACCAGGGGCACGCAAACCAGCAAAAGCAATGATGCATGGGGCATGGGCGCCGGGTTAGGCGCCGGGAGGTTTAATTGGGAGGAGAGGCAAAGGTGAGGCGAAGGAGAGGCTGTGTGCTGAACAAGGAGGCAACAAGGAACAAGCTCGAATGGCGGCTCGGCGCCGATGAATGTGCAGGCGTATAAGCGGCCGACCCGCCTCTGCCGCCTCATGCTCCTACGCCTTTGTGTGCCGATGCGTTCAGCCGTTTCTTGTGCAAGCGCACATGCGCAGAATAGTTTCAGAGTTGTCGGAGCAAGCACAAGGCCGCCAATGCCTTCGATCCCGTAGTACATCATGCGAGCTCTGGGCGTGATGATCGAGGCAGCCCAGCGGTCCGAAAACTTGTAGCACCAGTTGTTATGACCTGTTGCTGGGCACGCTCGCCATGGCTTCGTCGCGTCATCAAGCGTGTCGAATTGTCGCACGAGCACGCCAGCCTCGAGCAGCGAGTTGCTCGGATGCGCATGCTCGAATCGGTCGTTGAGTACCGCGCACTGCTCATCGTGAGTCAGCATTCGAGGTGGGGGTGATGGCGGGGTACTAGGCGGTGTGGGCGAGGGGGAGGGCGAGGGCGTTGAGGGTGGTGGAGCCTGTGGCGGAGCGAGAATTATGCATGGCGGTACTGGTGGCGGTGGTGGCCATGGCGAAGGCGGCGACCACAAGGGCGACCGTACGGAAGGTTGTTCAGAGAGAGACGACGTGTCTGACGGCTGCTGCTCGGCACTGGCGGCAGGCAGCAGAGAGGACACAACCATGCTGTTGAGAATGACCACTACAATAACGATGCCTGCCAGAGTACTAGGGCGCGGAGCAGTGAAGCTTGTCCCGGCGATCTGCCATGCTGCAGCAGACCCAGAGCCATTTGAGTGACCGAATCGAGCAAGGAGTGCCTGTAGCCACACAACTCGCTTCTCGGTCTCCGCTTCATCTGCCGTCTCTTCCCGGGGCTCCTCCTGGGCGACCTTCTCCATCATGTCCGTTTCAATCAAAATTGCGTCTGGTCCGCGTCGTGCATGCAAGGAAAGGAAAAACTTCTCACAGGATATACCGGCAAAAAAGTCTGTATGGGGAGCCGGGCAACACACAGGACACACTGTACCGGCAGGAATCCTTACCACCGAGTCAATTTTTGCCCCGGTCCAACAGCTACTACACGACTTTGTGAGCCATCGAAGAGAGCCAGTATAGTTGACACATACCGGTAGTGAGACGTACACAGAGACCTACTAGTCTCCCACTGATATGTACACCGGCACCACTGTGCAGAGGCACAAAGATGAGGACCACCGTCGCGCCCTTCCAGTCACGGACAAAGATCGGGAGTGGTCCCGATTTTGCGCCGATGATACTTGCCCCAGAAAGGCAAGTCGGGACGGTCGACACGATCACGTGAAGATCGGTCACGACACCCAACTCTATTCACACACGAACACGGACGTTGTGTCGCCCCCCCAGTCGAGACACTGAGCTCGTCGAATGTTGAGGGGTAAAGAAGTCATGACATGCAGATTCATGCATCCTGATAACCCCCCCCACAAGCACATCAGGCCGCGGCATTTCCCCCTTGACATGCTCCGGTTTCGGTTCTCCACCCACATGAGGCCATCCTCTTTTCCCCTCCCCAATAGCCGCGTCGAGACCTGATCTGCACTAGTCAGAGCTCTCGGCTGGGTGTGCCATAGAGGTGGTGTGGCTGAAGCAGAAGAGGGAAGCCGTGGTGTTGTACAGGCGTGCCATGTAATCGCGAAAGGTGGCCTTGGATTCAACGTGCTTTGTAAAAACCCGGGACCGTCTGATGCCTGAGAGCGCCAAAGGACACGAAGTCGAGGACGCTGGTGGTAGAAACAAGGACGGCACCGGTGACTGAGGCTGCGAAGATCTCAGCTGCGGCCGTGTCGACCGCGGTGGAGTGCTGGCGCCTCGAGACAGCCTCCATGCACATACAAAGCACCCGCGCCAGCGAGGGAGATCGTGTAGCCAAGCTGAGCGCGGTGTGCGATTGCTTGTCGATGAACGTGGTGTCTTCGACGTTGCGTACAGGTAGGCCTTTGCCGGGTAGGTCGGAGTCCACCGTGCAGAAGAGCGAGTAGTCGCGCACGTCGCCCATGGGGAGCAGGGCGTCTTTGGGCGGGAGGAGATCCGCTGCACATGTCAAGTGCGAGGCGCCGTAGGCGACGCCGAGGTCCGCACTGTGAAACAGCCAGGCGAGGATGCTGGGCTTCGCCGCGGCGTAGGATTCGTGTGTTGGCGTGGCCATGTGTGCACACACACCCCGTGCGCGATGGCGGGATGCACCTGCTGGATGTGGATGTGGAAGGCGTCGTGGAAGGCGGGAAGGTTGTCCATCTCCTTCTCGATCGCGAGGATCCATTGATCTCTCTGATCTCTCTGCAGCGAAGTGAGGGCCTCCTCTTGATCCCGCGCGGCTCGAGAGTGCGCGCGCAACTCCGCTGTCGGTGTAGTAGACTAGTAGTAGACTGGTAGTAGACGACCTCCTTCCGGTCGACGAAGAACCTGCTGCCTTTGGCGAGGCTCAAGACGGCGTCGAGGGCAGGACCGCCATTGTCATCCGGAACGTCGAGTAGGCAGATCTCGAGCGACTCGTCGTGGATGCGGGGTCAACTGAGATAGCCATGAGGAGCGTCGCGACGGGGGGGCTGAGCTCGGACGGCACATCGTCTTGGCAAAACAAGCAGAGCGACATGTCTGCGATGTCCGCGGCAGTGATCAGTAAGGCATTGGCACTGGGAATCGGCACGTAAGGATCGACGATGCAGGCCAGTGTTAGCTGAGTCGTAACGCGCAGCGAAGATGGGACGCATGTGCCGTCAATCTTTGTCGTGAACTCGGGCACGGTGTCGATCACCGCTGTGTGTGCGATCGCTTCAGCGAGCGATGATCATGGCGGCGGGTAATCCGGCGCGAGATGCGTGTCGTGCGCGCACCCGAGAGGACGGCGCACTTGGATCGAACGGCTTCGGACGTCGTCGAGAGGGTCACGTACGAGTACCCTATTTGTACCCGAGGATGGCAACCTTGGTGCGCCCCGTTGTGGACGGCGGGAAGAGGAAATGTGATCGTATCGGTGCGGTGTAGTGCGGTGGATGATGCGGCCGGCGAAGCTCCTGTTGCACCGTCAAGAGGGTGACGTTTTGGTCCTGCGTCTTCCGCGTGCAATGAGTACGAGCCATCCCTTGATCAAGGTGCTGTCTTCAGTGGCGTCGCTGTGACGCATCTGGTGCGAGTCGTAGGCGATGGATTCTTCGTAAAGGATTCCCAGTGCTTCGAGGAAGGCGCGACCTCGATGACGGTCCTCGTCTTTGTGTCTTTGCACAGTGGTACCAGTGTACGTCTCAGTGGAGACTATAACCCAATATCAGTATGTCTCGATGTCAACGACTGGCTCTCAAATGGTAGCGGCTACTTGGTCCATCGATCCGACCGAAGTGAATGACACGTTCAAGCCGCCGAAATTCTACATGCTGCAAACACCGTTTTCTCCACAAGCTCGACCCGACCAACAAAAGCTCAAGATCGACGACTGGCTCATCCTAGCTCATCCAGCTTCGCGCAGATGCCGGACCAGGATGCGCCATAGCGGCAATGCATTCGCATCTCCGGTTTTACGGTCCGAGTTTCGGATGTACTTCAACCTCACTGGTGCCGGCTAGGTGCCGGCTTCGGGGATGACCTGGAAGGCATGTCCAAGGTTGAACACTACACCAAGTACCTGGGCCAGTACAAGTCCATGAACGACGCCGTTGCCGCCTACATCATCGACCACGTCGATTGGACTCCAGCCGCCGAGTTTCTCGCGCATAACGAAATCCACACGAAGCCGCACAGTCATGAACGATCTCGAGCAGCAAGACGACCCCGATGATGAAGCCCTTGACATCGACACCGAGACGTCCACTGTCGAGGAGTGCCTCTCGGCGCGTTCAAAATACTCGCCGTCGTCAGCCTCTACGACAGTGGGCATCTTGGGTGTCACGGGCACGCTTAATTAACACGATGCAAGGCACAGGCCGTCTCACCGTCCTGCATGGCGCACATTCTTGCCAAAGCGGCGACCCAAGGCTGGCAAGGAAAAAAAGCTCCGTCTTCAAGGGATGCGCACCAGCCTCCGCCGACGAGACGCAATATGTCGACCTCTGCATGCACAGCCCACAGCGCGTTCAAGTGCCCAGCGTTTCGCGACACACGAAGTCGCTCCCCTGTAGTATACGCCTGTAGGCAGCAACAACTTAAGCTGGATTGGAGCTCTATCTGCAGACTCGAGCGTTGTGAGCACATGCCTCTTCGCCGTCGCCTTGCCGATCTCTGTCTCACCAGCAAGGCGTATAGCAAGGCGGGCGGCTCACTCCTTCGTTCGACAAGTGGCGCGAGCGCCGACGGGCGGCAAATCGGCCTGATGATCGGGCGCCTCAACATGCTTGGTGCAACTCCCGAGTCCCCCTCCAAAGCTGCCAAGCCCACCGACGATCTGCACGGCCGCTTCACCTTCGGCACCTCGCTTGATAGCTACGGCACGCGCCCCGCTGGATTCGGCCGTGTCAACCTCCGCATGACCTCCGCAACCTCGACTCAAGCATCAAGCGCTCACGGTGCACCGCCCGCAGCCGACCGAAGCTACTCCGCCGTTGCCATGGCCTCTACGACATCTTCACAGCACCAACCTCGGTGCTCAAGTACACTCCACCCGCCGCCGGCATCCCAGCACGAGGCACGCCCGAGTATGCAATGGAGCGATGTGTCAAGATGGCTGCCATCGAAGACGCGCAACGCGAAGCAGCTGCACAATAGCTGCACAACTGCCTCGTGCAACCCCTCACCCCTCACCCTTATTGAGTCGAACGGCAACCAGACACGCTCGTTGAGTCTTCGAAGAAGTGGTCTAGACGAATCAACAAAGAGACCGTCGCCAAAGCTCATGTACCGATGCAACCTCTCCCACAGCTTCGCGCGCCCGCGCCTCCGATGCTGCCCTCGCTGCAGTTGCTGCTCCTGACGAGCAAACGTAACGTCAGCCCGACGCACGTGGCGATCTCGCCACCAATGAGAAGCTACTCGAGCAGCCGGCCTACGTACCCAAAGGCCTCCGACCCCCTTGAACGTTCCTCTCGACGTTTTCTCCGAACGTGTCTCTATCATCGGATCATCGAGCAGCGCTGCCAAAATCTCGATGACTCCACGGCCAAGGCCGACACACCGTCGCTGCCCACACCCACGTTCACTTCATACAGTCGATCATCTCACATGACGTCGAGACAGGCTTTCAGCACACAGCGCATCGAGGAGCTCATCATCGAGCTCCGCTACGCTACCAAGGAAAGCCCTCAAAGCCGACATCGCACGCGTCGAAGCCATCAAACATCCCCTTCAACAACGTCTTCTTGAACTCGAAGCCAACCAACGCCTCGCCCTCGGTCTTCTCGAGCTTGCGACAACTCAACGTGACCAAGCCGCCGACCTCGTCAAACGGCTCGCTCACCTCGAAAAGGACATAGTCCTTGACCTCGACAATATCAAGTCTCGCGTCAATGCTCTAGACGCTCGTCCTTACCTCCCCGCCCTCGACAGCGAGATGATCGACGCGAGTCTTTCGGCACCCGAAACGCGCATCCGGCGTGACGCTATCGTGTTACCGCCCACAACTCTCGACCCCGCTCGCACGCGGCTCGGAGATCCAGCATATGCCGTTGGAGGCAAGCCGCAGCTTGATGATGCGTCCGTCTTTGAGCTAAACCGTATCTGTAGGTACTTGCCTTGCGTGGGCGAGTCGACGAACGTCGAGCCGTCTTCTATGTGCATCACAAGTTAGGGACGATGATTTATAATCGGCATGCCCGAGAGCTGGCCAATGCCCAACGTCGAGCCGTATACATGTGGGACTTCTTGCGAGCCAGACCCGGACCAGACCCAGGAGCGAGGCAACCGCGGGTGCATCAATCAGAACGCGGCGCCGGATGACTGGGCCGCCAACGTCGGGTGGTGGGTTGAAGTCTTTCGCTCCGGTCCTACAGCTACAACACGCCACGACGCAAGCGTACCGTACCATCGAATGCGAAGATACTCGAATGATCGATACAGCTGCGGTATCGCCCCTATCGGTCCGCTCCAAGCGTTTCAAGTTATGTACACGTAGATTGAATCTCACCGCCCATCTGATCCAAGATCGCTGACCGGAGGCAGAGGCGGAACTTTGGCAAACCGCTTCAGGCTTTGCTCGACAATGGTTTCCCAGGCTTCAAGTTTGTAATGGGCGGCGAGTGAGGGGGAGGCACTCGCGGCGGCCTTGCACAGGCGCGCGGCCAGTGTCGTCTGACCTCGTTCAAGTAGCGCTATGCCTTCTTCATAGAGACGAAGGGCTGCGCGATCGCCTTCATGCAGAGGCACGTATTCGCGCGCGTCCGCACCGGAGGGCCCATACTCATCCATCTCGACTGTGGCGCGTAGGGCGGCGAGGCCGTCTATGCTGGCGCCGCCGCAGTCGCTGCCGTAGTCGCTGCCGCCGCCGCCGTCGCCGCCGCCGCCGCCGTCACCGCCGCCGCCGCTGCCGCCGCCGCCATTGCCGCCGCCGCCGTAGTCGCAGCCACCGCCCTTTCGGAGTACCCACTGACGCGGCACCGAATCGAGCACCCAATACCCCGCCTCGGAGACCGCATACAAGTGCGGCAGCGCTCGAAGCATCTCGTCCTGCTCGACGGGGACGAGCGCACCGGGTGCCAGCGTCGACACGAAGAGGCGCAGGTCCGATTCGACCGCCCACCAGTCAAGATCGTCCCCCGCGAGCACGCCGCCCGGCCGTAGCAGATCAAACGCCCGTGTGATCTCCAAGAGGGATTCGCCCTTCTCGTGGCCCGAGTCGAGGTAGACGAAGTCTGGTCGCGGCACGCCATGCACGCCGGGTTCGAGGACGATGTGCTGCAGCGCGCGCAAAGCCGTGAGCGACGAGCACGGCCACGGCAAAATGACGTGGCGGTGCTGGCGGCGCACGTTGGCAACGAATTGCCAGAGCAGCTGAGGCAGACCGCGCTCTAGCAGCAGGCCGTCGCGCCAGCCCGTGCAACGATCAATCCACGCGCCGCCATCACCGAGCCATGTGTCGATGCACAAGAGGCACGGCGGCGCGGCGCTCGCTGGTGTCGCGGCGGCGGCGGCGGCGGCGATCCTGTTCGCACTGCCTCCCTTCCAGCTGCCTACCTCGATGCAGAAGGCTGGCCGTAGCGAGCGCATGAGAGCGTCGAGGAAGGGCTGCGGCACGTTGGTGTACAGCGATGCGTGGTCCTCTTGTACGGCGATTGTTGCTGCCATTGGGTCGGTGCCCGCAGCACCGTACAGGCTCCTCACCAGGGCAGCACGCACAGGACTACTAGAGGCGCAAGGACCGTCTTCAGTGAGTTCTTTGAGTGCGTCTTGCCATTTTGCCACGAGTAGCGTGGCGAGCGCCAAACCTGTGCGCAGCTCCGTGGACTCGAAGGTCGCCGTGTCGGCCGCGAGTAGCGCTTGCAGCGTCGCCACAGCATTTTCGGTCATCGATGGGCAAGAACGCGTCGTTCTGAGCTGCGCGGTGTTGGAAGAGTCCGTGTCCCGGCTCGCCCGATGTTTTTTACTGGTCTATGCTCGTAAAAGAATCCGCGCTGCCGAGCGCGAACGAAACTTCAGAACTGCTCTCGGCACCCTCGTAGGCGCGGTAGTGCAGCGCGGCGTGATCACTGGGCTCGGCGGCCCGATGACGTCACCTGCTTCTGCCAACGCCTCGACGGCTCCGTTTCTCACACTGCTCGAGATGCTCGGCGAGGGCTCCTTTGGCAAGGTGTTCAAGGCGATGCACCATGATCGCAATGAGGTCGTCGCCGTCAAGGTGGTCTCGCTCGAAGATGATAATGGCCAGCTGGAGAATGAAATCGAGCTTCTCAAAGCATGCAAGCATAGCGGCATCGTGCAATACTTCAGCTCCTTTGTGCACCAGAGCAAGCTTTGGATCGTGATGGAGTATTGTGAGGGATCGTCTCTGCTCGATGTCATGTCCGCGTGTGGGCGCTGCTTGACGGAGCCGCAGACGGCGGCGGCGGTCGCGGCGTGCACGCACGCGCTCCAGTACCTGCACGAGCAACGCCTCGTGCATCGCGACATCAAGGCGGGCAACTTGCTCCTCGACTCGGACGGCATCGTCAAGCTCGCTGACTTTGGGGTGGCCGCGATAGTGGGCCTTACGATCGCCGCTCGGCGCACAGTGATCGGCACTCCCTTCTGGATGGCGCCCGAGGTGATCACGTGCCAGCGCTCCAACCCCGACGGCTACGACATGCTCGCCGACGTGTGGTCGCTCGGGATCACCGCCATCGAGATTGCCGAGGGCCAGCCGCCACATGCGCAGGTCTCGCCGCTCACGGCTATCTTCTTGATTCCGACACTGCCCGCGCCCTCGCTCAAGGAGCCTGCGAGCTGGTCGCCCGAGTTCGTGGCGATGCTCAAGCGCTGCCTCGTCAAGAACCCCGCCCAGCGCGCCAGCAGCGCCGATCTCATGAGTGACCCGTTCATCCGACATGGACACGAGGCAGCCGCGCGCGGCGTGATGCGGGCCCTCATGTCCGCGGCACGGGACCCTTTGCGCGCCTTCCGCGATAAGGAAGAGCGTCGCGCGCGCCACGCGGCCGAGGGGCGTCAGCGCCGAAAGTCGGCCGAGGACATGAGGAATCCTGGAGCGGGGGCGGCAGCACCCCTTGGCGCCGCCAACACGCAGTATTCGAGCGCGACGCTACCTCGACCGAAGTCGGGCAGCGGCAGCGGTGGTGGAAGCGGCGCCGATGTCCAGAGGTCGAGTGGCAGCGGCGGCGGCGCCCGCGACGATTTCGACCTTGCGGCGATCTCGGCGATTGCGAAAAAGTTTGCGGAGGACGTGAGTGGATCATCAGGCACCATGCCCGCGCAGCGCTCGCAACCAATGGCTGGGGCTGCCGGCACGAGCGCCATGCCGAGCGCCTCAGGAGCCAATCGAACGCTGCGGTTGGGCATGGGCGTCTCTGCAGGTGACGCCCAGCAATCGTACAAAGAGGCGATGGCTCGGCGCCCCTCAGACGGCGACCAACTCCGACGACAGAGCGCCCCGCCTGCGCCCGCGAGGAGCATTACAAGCGCGACTGGCACCGCCAACTTCAGCGGCGGCACCATGCAAGTGCATGCCGGCGGTGCCAGCGATGCCAGCGACGCCCGCCCAGCCTTCCTAAGGGCTGCGAATGCGGGCGGCGTCTATGGGGGCGTCGTCTATGGAGCCGATGCCGGCGGCGGACCGACCCGAACCCCCATAAGATCCAGTGCAAGCTGCGACGGGACTATGTGCATCTGCTCAGGCGACGGCATGATCGGCGCGACGCCCAGCTTGCAAGCCGCGTGCGCCACGGCCGGCGGCGCGGCGGCGCCCCTATCAGTGCGTCCACGCCTGGCCTACGACGAGCCGACCCCCTCGGCTATCGGTGCAGCGGGCGGCACACTTGGGCGGGGCTTTGGCGTTGACGAAACAGGGGACTCGACGATGTGCATCAGGCGTGCCGACGCCGAGGCGGCCACGGGCGCGGCGGCGTCCGGCACCATGGTAATCAAACCCGCGGCCGCGGCCGCGTTGCGCTCGGCAGTCAACCCCAGCTACGAGGGCGTAGGCACGATGCTACTCAGGGGTGCGGGCGGCGAAGTCGCTACCCTCGGTGCGCAGCCCCCCGCATTCATGCGTCAATTCTTGGGCGACGGACTCGGCGGCGGCGGCGGCGGCAGTGGCGGTGGCGGCGGCGGTGGCGGTGGCGGAGGCGGCGTAGAGGCGGCCGCTTCCCCAATTCCATTGCCGCCACCACAGGGAGCCCCTTCGCGCGCCACGGCCGACTCCGCCTCGGGGCGACGCTCGTCGGGTGCAGGGGTCTTAGAAGATCCGCTCGAGGGCTCGTCCCGGGCGGCCGCGGGCCGGGGCTCTCTCGAAGGGCGGAACGCTTCGAACTCGCGTCGGCGCGGGGACGTCTCACTCATGGGCGTCGAGACCCTTTCGAAGGAGCTCTCTCGGCTCTCGGAAGACATGGAGCGTGACATTGGCAAGGTGTACCGTAAATACGAGCGGCTCGAACGCCAGCTGCGGACCGAGCGCGACCGCAAGCTTGAGCAGCTCCAAAGAATGGCCCAGTGAACGGTGCGAGCGCGCCCGCCCACAATTGGTCACGCCGGCCTTCCGACTGCGAGTCTGCCCGAGCCGACTGGAGCAAGGAGCATGTGCTGGAGGCAGACACGGCGAGGACTCTCCGACCGGACAACGTGATGTACGTAAAGTGTGCCGGGGAACGAGGATTGCATCAATCTCCGCAGCGCATCAACGATTTTTCTAAGATCATTCATGGAAACTACGCACGACTTTCCAAACCTCCGAATCGATGCTTCGCACCGTCGCACCCGTGATGCAGCTCATCCGCCCGTCGACCGCGCCGGGGTGGGAACTGGCAAGGACGATGCCTGGCGTCACCGGACCGTTTGGGTTCTTCGATCCGCTCAATATCTGCCCAGAGGATGAGATGGATGTGAAGCTGTGGCGCGAGGCTGAGCTCATGCATTGCCGCGTCTCGATGATGGCGGCGGCGGGATTCCTGGTCCAGGAGAAATTCCATCCCATCTTCCCTGACGTAGATGGCCCGGCGGCCTTCCAGCTCGACCAGATCCCCGTGCCCGAGCAGGCGCTGCTCCTGCTGCTCCCGATCTTCCAGAGTGAGATTGCGCGTGCGAAAAAGGGCTGGATGGAGCCCGACTACTCGTCGGATGCGGCCGCGCAGGGCTCCATCCGCACCCTGCGTAAGGACTACATGCCCGGCGACCTCGGTTTCGACCCGCTTGGCTTGAAGCCGACGTCGCCAGCAGAGTTCAAGGAGATGCAGAACAAGGAGCTCAATAACGGCCGGCTCGCGATGATCGCCGTCGCGGGCATGGTCGGCCAGGAGCTCGCCACCGGCTCGGTTCTCTGAGCGCGCGCATTTCCATTTGAATGCGCGCCGCCTCTTGCGCACGAGCTTCGCATCGACACCCGCACCTCTTCCTTCGTCACGCTCACCCGTTACACGAAGTTCATAACGCGCGCTAGTTGCCTGTGTTGATTCAATAATAATACGCGCTTCGGAATACTGCCATGGCAATATCGACGTCAATGATCGACTAAACGACCTGCCAAGGTGACGCAGCCAAGCCTGGTTGGGAAGGCCTGCTCGCCGTCCGTGCCTCGCCGTCCGTGCCTCCGCGCCTTAGATAACGGCCCGTCGTGGAACTCGACGCAAACGGCGGCGGAGACGGCAGAGCCCGCGTTGACACGGGATTCTCGCAGAATCTCTCGTACAATTGTATGGGTATGCAGGCACGTGCGCATCTCTGTAAATAATCTACTAAAGAAAAGTCGAAAACGAACGACATACGAAAAACGTCGGCGACGAAACAACCTCACCCGAAAACGATCAGGCCTCACCTGCAGCTGTGCCTGCTCATTTGCTCATGGCAGAGACGTCGCACAGCTGTCAGCTCTGACTCCCATGAAGCAGAGCGATGTCGTCACGCACTTCGACAACACGCACGCATGCACACACGGAAGTCGGAACGCACCCAGAACGCCCGTGATCGGTTGTCGTAGAAGCCACTCAACAGAAGGGAATGCGACCAACACATGCTGTTCGTGAGAAAAAAGGGTTCACACACTTCCAAGTCCGACGGAGGAAGGAAAAGCTTCGACGCGGTCAAGCGGTCGGTGACGCCGGAGGTACGCGCACGCCAAATTGGAGAGAACGATGTTTCGCCAGGCGGCGCTGCTCTGCGCCGTAGCGCTGCTACCAAGTGCAGCATTCTCGCTGCGCCCGGTGGCCAGCAATCGACCACAGCAGTTCGCCGCCGCACGTACCACCGGGTGGCGCACCGATGCTCTAAGCATGCCTCTACCCAAAGAGGAGGCGCGCTCGTCGCTCATGCGCATGTCTGGTGGCACATCTTCGTCGCCATCGTCTACCAAGCTGACGCTCTCGGTGGCGGCCGTGCTCTCGGCGGCCTTTCTCAACTTGCTCGGTTTCACCATGGCTGGCCCCATCACGCCAGCGCTGGGCAAGCACTTTGGGCTTGACGTGGGCGCAACGCTTGGGATGCTCACCTCCGCGTACCCGCTCGGCATGCTCATCGGCCTATTCTTTTGGGCCCCGCTTTCTGACCGTGTGGGCCGCAAGCCGGTCATTGCGATCTCGCTCCTCGGCTCCGGCGTCGGCCTCGCAGTGCAGGGCTTGGCCATCCAACGGGGTTGGCCACTCTGGGCCTTCCTCGGGCTGCGGGCGCTCACCGGCTCGATGGCCGGTTCGAGCCCCGTGGCGAAGGCATACCTCGCCGACATCGGGTCGAGCATCGGCCAGCTCCCGCGTTACATGGCGTGGCGCGACGCGTCGTCCACTCTCGCCTACATCGTTGGCCCCCTGATGAGTGGTCACCTGTTTCTTGGGCAGTTGACCGTTGGGCTCACGCGTACGATGTCGCTCGCCGCTGTGATCAGCGTCTCGGCGGTCTGCTCACTGCTCGCCGCCGTGCTCGTCGTCGCCTTCGTCTCCGAGACGCCGCCGAAGCCGCTTGCCGCTGCTCCCGCATCTCCGACAACCATTGCGCCTGCCGCGCCGCCCGCGGATGGTATGCGGGGTGGGGTGGAGGAATTGATCGCATGCCCTCTGGGCGCACAGCTCGTGGCGGCTGTGGCGACCGTGTGCGTCATCTCGGCACTCTTCAGCTGCGGCTCGGCGCCCTTCGACGCCTTCTTCCCTTCGCTCATCAAGTCGCTCGCGGGCATGAATGAGATTGGGATCGGCCAGTCGAAGGCAGCCCTCGCCGCACTCTCTCTCGTCGTCTCGGCCACCATCTCGGCACGCGTGCAGCGAACGCTCGGCGTGGTGGGTACGTGCGTCGCTGGGCTGAGCACCTCGGCCCTCGGGCTCGCCGGCATCGCCCTTGTCGCCTCCTCGCCTGTTGCCCAGGCCGGAGCCACGACCATGCACCTCGCTCTCTTTTGGATCGCTGCCGCTCTCTACCAGTTAGGCGTTCCGCTGTATGGGCCGACTATTCCCACGATGCTGCTGCAGTGCGTGCCCCGGAATCGGCGTGGCTTCATCATGGGGCTCGACGGCTCGGTCAACACTGTTGCCCGGATCGTCTCTGCCCCACTCCTTGGGGCTCTCTATGCCTGGGGAGGCGCGAGCGCGTGCTTTGGTGCTGCAAGCGCTATGGTGGCTCTCTCTGCCCTTATCGCCCTCGGGCGACGGCTCATCGTTATGCGCGGCCTGTATGCCTGATCATGCCACGCGCTGGGAAGCGTCGTGACGCCCTGGGCGTCGCGGCGGACGGCGGGTTCGGACTGGTGTGTGGTTCGATCACGGTACACGGATCACGGATCACACAGCAGGCATCAGTTGAACTATGCAACTCATGGTGGCAGAGTGAGTTTTACCTGAATAATCTACCCTAGTGAAAGGCAAAGGGACCCCTAAGGGACCCCCTGGTGTGTATGGCTATGGGGGGCGGGCGGGGGGGCGATTTTGCTGTGGTGGCGGGCGTGATCGTAAGCATCGGACGAATCAAACCGCGCGGCGCACTTTTTTGACGTGCACCTAGGGGGACCCCTTCCCACTACTCAGGTAATTACCTCATAGGCTTTGAACACTGTGAACCGGAAAGGCCCAAAACCCATGCCAAAACCACGAGGCGCCGCGGCCAACACCGCACGTCACTGCAGCCACGACAACCGAACACGATGCTGCATGCTCCCGTCGCGGGCCCTCCGCTGACCGCTCCTACTCCTATTGTCCTATACCTGCTACACACCTACTACACCATGATTGTCGCGGAACTCGGATTTCGGATGCTCGAGAGGGACACGTTTCACACGAAACTTGTACGGTATTAAGTCATCAAGTCCTAAGACCGATCACCGAACACCACTCGACCGCTCGCACACGCATTCACTTTCGTAATTTTTCGGCCTTCACACCGGTCGGGTTAGGGTAAGAGTTAGGACGTAGGGTTAGTGGCATGGGCGGCGAGCATGTGGCCACGATCCATGAGCACAGCAGCTGCACTGTTAGCTGCACTGCAGCACAGCAAGCACCTGGCGGGGCCTGGCGGCCTATGCATAGGCCCTGACATAGGAGTCAGGGATAGGAGTTGCCGTCACCTAGCCGCGTCACCATGCTGTAAGCAACGACGACTCTTGCCCCGGGCGACAGACTGCCTGGTCGGCGAGAGCGGCGTCGCGATGCGTGTTGCTGATGGCCTCGATGCGGTCCCAGTAAGCAGGCGTGCGCACACGGTTGTACAGGTCCGCCTCACCCACCAACGACTTTTGATGCATGTGCTCACGACTCTGGCTGATGTAGTGGTGCAGCCTTAGATGGGGCGTCTTGGTCTGCAGGTAACCTTTTGCGGAACAAGCGAATGCAGGCGAAGGGCCCGTGTGTCCGCAGCAGGCGCAGCGGCGACAGTTGCCACAGATGCAGCCGTCGATGCGCCGATGATATGTCTCGTTCAACATCACCGACCGATGAATTTCTGCGTGCGCAAGCTCTCGCGTGCGCATGATGCACTTGCCTTCTTTGTCTGGGATGCCTCGGCGGTACACATTTGAAGCCGTCACGCAAGCTGGCTGGGCGCTCAGGTTGCCGCTTCCAAAGGTGATCCAAGGCATGCATACTTGACGCGTCGACAATGCGAGCTGGTGCAAGAAGTGGGCAACTGTGGTGTTCACTCCGAAGATGAATTCGTCCAAGTCTTGGATGCTGACCCACTCTGTTGCCACTTTCGCGACGAAGTGGTTGTAAGCTCGCACTTGATTTGAGCCGCTTTGCTTGGCAGCCTGCAGTGGCACACAGGCACACTCACACCACACTCACAGTCAGTGCCACTCACCGTGGCATAAGTGGCACTCAATGTAGCTTCATTAACTCAATGGCACTAAAAGTGGCACACCTCGACCACGGCAGCGAGGCCAGATGCAGCTTTAAGGCGCGCAAGCAATGTCGCTCCATCGGTGTCGACTACTGCACGCGCACGACCCGCCCACGTCCAGATCGTCACATCGTGCTGCGCTGCCAACCGCTCGAGACAGCCATCTGTGCTGTTATTGTCGATGATGTAAAAATGATTGACGCCCTGATTCCGGTGATGCGCCAGCCATTCCGCGTAGGATTGGCATTCGTTCCGCGCCATCGTTAGAATCGACAGAAATGAAGTGCGCGTTCGCTCAATTGCTGCCATGGAGGCTCACGCGACGTCGTGTCCAAGTCGGAAAGTCGAGCAGTGAAGAGGTCATCAACTCGGTTCCATCGTTTGTTTTGCTCCTCGGAAACAGTTCTTTTTCACACTACCCTACGGGCCGGTCGCCGAGGCGTTTCCCTGTACTCCCGAGCGGTCCCCCCCACCCCAATAGGTGTGCCCGCACACGCCAGGCCGCTCGGCATGCTCAGGGGA
>Ga0210245_101149_pt1 | contig 22426 bp, 2 predicted proteins | sample ChrtobMetaP3_4mM_FD_155450 | JGI IMG/M metagenome (GOLD analysis project Ga0210245, IMG submission 155450) | Chrysochromulina tobin associated microbial communities from unialgal haptophyte culture, Seattle, Washington, United States - P3_4mM | ecosystem: Host-associated > Algae > Haptophytes >...
GTACGTTTTCCTAACACATACCCAAACTCATGCTGGGCCTGTGCAAGTGCTTCCTAATCTTCTCGTGGTTAGTCATACCGCTCCACCTGTAAGGCGTCGTTATGCTGGGCCAGTAAAGCGTACGTTTAATAGCTCGTGGTTAGTCATACCGCTCCACCTGTAAGGCGTCGTTATGCTGGGCCAGTAAAGCGTACGTTTTCCTAACACATACCCAAACTCATGCTGGGCCTGTGCAAGTGCTTCCTAATCTTCTCGTGGTTAGTCATACCGCTCCACCTGTAAGGCGTCGTTATGCTGGGCCAGTAAAGCGTACGTTTTCCTAACACATACCCAAACGCATGCTGGGCCTGTGCAAGTGCTTCCTAATCTTCTCGTGGTTAGTCATACCGCTCCACCTGCGGTTCATCCTGTGGTTCGGTTGGTGTCGCAAAACGCAAAACGCAAAACGCAAAACGCAAAACGCAAAACGCTAAACGCAAAACGCAAAACGCAAATTACGCAAAACGCAATACGCAATACTAACAATACGCAATACTAACAATACTAACAATACGCAATACGCAATACTAACAATACGCAATACGCAATACGCAATACGCAATACGCAAAACGCAATACGTAAAACGCAATACGCAATACGCAAAACGCAAAACGCAATACGCAATACGCAATACGTAATACGCAATACGCAATACGCAATACGCAATACGCAATACGCAATACGCAAAACGTAAAAAACGCATGCAATACGCAAAACGCAAAACGCAAAACGGGTCAAAGTGGGCTGGCCCGTACGCAATACGCAATACGCAATACGCAATGCGGGTCAAAGTGGGTTGGTAAATACGCAATACGCAATACGCAATACGCAATGCAGGCCAAAGTGGGCTGGCCAGTACGCAATACGCAACACGCAATACGCAATACGCAAAGCGGGTCAAAGTGGGCTGGATGTGAAAATTGCAGTCATACGCAATACGCAATACGCAATACGTAATGCGGGTCAAAAATACGCAATACGCAAAATGCTGAAAATACGCAAAAACAAAATACGCTGCGTATGGCGTACCTTACACTGATGGGCGGCAGCGGGGGCGTCGACAGCGGCGGCGATGACGGCGGCGGCGGTGGTGGCGGAGACGACTGGGGCGGCGGAGGTGGCGGCGGGGGCGGCGGCGACAACAGAGACGACCGGGCGACGTACGCGGGAGGGGGCGGCGGCGGCAGCGGAGGCGGCGGCAGCCGCGGCGGTGGCGATGGTGAGGGCGGGGGCGGCAGCAGCGGTGGAGACGGCGGCGGAAAACGACGCAGGGTACTGCCATATCCCACGCCCTTCTGCCCCGAACAACAATATGAAGCCTTCCTAAGCGCCCTCTGGGTGCCGGCATGGGTGCCGGCGCCTCTGCCACCATCGAGCCCCACCGAATCGGAACGCGAGGCCGACCAACAATACGAAGCCTACCTCAACACGCTCGGAAGCAGGGAACAGGCGCCCCGGGGGCCGGCACCACCGCCACCATTGAGCGCACCACCAACCCTGCGCGATGCCGCGTCGGAATGCGAAGCAAACCATTATATGCCATACCCGCCGGCGCCTCCGCCTCCACCGAACGCACCGCCAGGCCCGCACGACGCCGGATCGGAATGCGACGACGAACATAGCTCGATGGACGGCGCCACGGACGGGGGTCATCCCACCCCCCTCGACCCCGAGCAACAATATGAAGCCTACCTCAGCGCACTCGAGTTCGAGGCCTGGCACGCGGTCCCCACGCCGCCCCCACCCAGCAGCGAAGCCTCAAGGGAGGGCTGGGAGCCACCGGGGGAGGCATGGGAATCGGATCGAGAATGGAACCGCTCACCAGGGTCGCCATCAACACCGCCACTGCCGAGCGCGCCGCCATCACCGCCAGGCAGCGACGACGAAGGGGGCAGCGCGGCGCGGGGCGAAAAGGACGGCGGGGGAGGGGAGGGACATACACCCGAGAAAGACACGGCTCTCACAGACACCGCTGACGGCAGAGGAGACGGCAGCGGAGACGGCGGAGGCGGCGGCATCGGCGGCGGCGGCGGCGGCGGCGGCGGCGGCGGCGAAGGCGGCGGCGAAGGCGACGGCGGCGGCGGCGAAGGCGGCGGCGAAGGCGGCGGCGGCGGCGGCGGCGGAGGCGGAGGCGGCGGCGGCGGGGGCGACGGCGGCGGCGGCGGCGGCGGCGGCGGCGGCGGTTGCGGCGGTTGCGGCGGCGGCGGCGGCGGCGACGGTGGCGACGGCGGCGGCGACAGCGGCGGCGGCGGCAGCGGCGGCGGCGGCGGCGGCGGCGGCAGCGGCGGTGACGACGACGGTGACGATGACGGCGGCGGCGGCGGCGGCGGCGGCGGCGGCGGCGGCGGCGGCGGCGGCGGCGGCGGCGGCGGCGGCGGCGGCGGCGGCGGCGGCGGCGGCAGCGAGGACGACGACGGTGACGACGAAGACGGCAACGGCACAGAGCACGCCCGAAAGCGGAGCCGTGGGGCACATTCAGAAGGTGACAGAGACGGCGAGGGCGACGGCGGCCGCGATGAGAACGGCGGGGGCGGCGGAGGACTCCGTGTTGCCACGGACGCAACTGCGGCAGCGATAGCAACCGACGAGCCTGAGGGGCACACGCCCGAGGAGGACACGGCTCTCAAGGCTGCCGCCGACGAGGACTACCACAGCTACCTCTACCCGACGACGTACGTGAACGCCCCGGGGAAGTACGCCGTCGATGGCACGAGAGCCGGTCTCAGCATCCTGGCAGCGCAGCTCGGCGACACAAGGGAGCTGCAGCGCCGGCTAGCGGAGGGCGCGGACGTACAGGAGGCGGACCGATGCGGTATGCCACCCGTGGCAGCGGCGCTGGGCATTCACTACTACGCCTACAGGCAATACCCGGCGTATCAGAGAGCGCACCCGCTGCTCGAGACGATCTCATTGCTCCTTGAGCACGGTGCGAGCGCGAGCCATCCAGACTACCTGGGCTACACACCCCTATCATACGCGTGCAGGCTCGGCGATCTCCACCTGGTCCGGCTCCTATCCTCGTACGACGCCAGCCGTCACTTCCCCAAGTACGTATTCGACCCGGGGCGGCACATCCCCCCCTTCCACGACCTCGTGTTCACCAGGACCGCCGAGCAAGCAGCCCCAAGCGAGCTTCGCACATGGCTCGTAGAGACGCGCACATGGACGACGCCGCTACACCACGCCGAGTTCATCACGGGTCCTCGGGCACGAGCTCTGCTGCGCAGCGGCGCATCGATCGACTGCGCGGCGCGGCCCGGCGACCCCACGCCACTCACACTGGCGCGGGATCTACACGCGAGGGGCGCGGCGGGGGAGGGCTCCGCACCCGCGCTCATACTCTCCGCGGCGGCGCCGTGGGGACGGGGAACGCACCAACTCTTCCCCGCAGAAGCGAGAGCGTACGCGACACAGCTGCTCCTAATCGGGAACCACCTATCGGCTCGACGCCCCGAGCTCGTGGCGCAGCCGGGCTTCACGGACCTCTGGGTGGATATCGTCATGCCCCGACTCATCACTCGGGAGTCAAGAGGCCATCCCGGCGGCAGCGGCGGCGACAGCGGCGGCAGCGACGGCGGCGGCGGCGGAGGAGGCGGCGGCGGCGGAGGCGAGGGCGGCGACAGGGGGAACAGCGGCGGCAGAGGCGTGGGGCAAAGCAGGGGGGAAGGCGGAGGCCAAGACCGAGGCGGCGACGACCGAGGCAGAGGCGGCGACGGCGGTTCGAGCGGCGACGGCAGCCAGGGCGGCGGCGATAGAGGCGGCAGCAGCACGCGTGAGATACTCCCTCGTCATCACCCTGGATACCGCCCTCCCTCGCCAACACCTCCAGCGGACGCGCCGCCATCACCGCCTCACAGCGACAGCGAGGAGGAGGAAGAGGGGGAGGACGGAGGCGGTGGCGTCGTCGACGGAGACACTGCAAGCGGCGGCGGCGGCGGCAACGGCGGCGATGGAGGCGGCGACGGCGGCAGCGGTGGCAACAGCGGTGGAAGCGACAACGGTGGAGGCGGCGGCGGCGACGATAGCGACAGCGGCGCTCGCGGCGACAGCGGCAGTGGCCGCGGCACTGGCGGCCGCGGCGGCGGCGACGGCAGCGCCAACGGCGGCAGCCAGAGCGGTGGCAGCGGCGGAGACTTCGACGAGGACGGGGGCAAAGATGGCGGCGGCTGGAGAGGGGGCGGCGGCGGCGGCGGGGGCGGCGGCGGGGGCGGCGGCAGCCGCGGCGGCGGTAGCGGCGACAACGATGGCGGCGACGGCGGCGGCGACGGCGGAAGCGGTGGCGGCGGCGGCGGCAGCGGCGGCGGCGGCGGCGGCGGAAGCGGCAGCGGCAGCGGCGGCGGCGACGGCGGTGGTGACGGCGGCGACGGTAACGAGCGCACCTGGAAGAGGAGCCGCGGAGCGCACACAGAGGGAGACGGAGACGACGAGAGCGACGGCGAGCGCGGCGCGACCGGCAGGGGAGACAGGGGAGTCAGTAATGCCGAGGACAAATCCGCCCGCACTCGGAGAATCCTCGTCCACGTACGGTGCAGGATCGCGCACGGAAGCGGACGGAACGACGAATATCGCAACCACGCGCGATGGATGACAAGCGACAACACATCGACCGAGCTCTACGCGTGCGTCGAAGCGACGCTGGGTATGGGCGAGCTTCTCCTGCGCAGGCGCGTCCCCCTGGAGTCGACGCGCCGTACACAAGCGGTCCGTGCAAGCGGGAACGCCGTCGACGAGGCGCATCACGCCGACGCACGGCTCCAGGACGGCGCGGAGATCGTCCCCCGGGACGGCTCACCGATCGGCACTCTACTGCACTACACCTTCATTCTTCATGTCGACGCCGCGCAGGTCGCGAACAGCGCGTACCCCAACGGCGACACGGCAGACGGCGACAGGGGCGGCAACAGAGACGGCGGCGCCGACGGCGACGGCGCTAACGGCGGAGGCGGCGACAGCGGCGACGGCGCCAGCGGGAACGGTCAAGATGGCGTCAGAGGCGGGGGCGGCGCTGGCGACGGGAGCAACGGCGGGGACGGCAAGGGGGCGGGCTACGGCAGAGACGGCGGTCGCAGCGCGGGTGGCGGTTTCACGCCCCCGAGCCTTCTACAACTCGCGGCCGACACGGTCGTGATGCACTGCGCGATGCGCCGTGAGCTCGGGTGGACAGTCGTGCGTACGGGAGCCCTAGCGCCCTGCGGCCGAAGCGCCGAGAACGTCGCCGACCTAATATGCCAAGGGCTCCTGGCAGCGAATGCAGACGCGATTCCCGCAGTCCGGAGGGCACTCGGCAAAGCGGCGGATCGGCACCTCAACATCGAGGACCTTGTCGGCGGCCTCTTCGCCGCCGCCCTGGATATCGTACCACCCCTCAACAGAGCGCTCCGAAAACAACGCCGGCCAGACATTCAGCCGCGCATGCTCATACGGTTACTCATCACCGCCGCGCACCGACCGGCCTCGGCAGGCCACGCAGCCACGTGGCTACCCCTCCTCGGCATCTCGAGCCAGGCCGGGGGGGGGCCCAGGGGACAGTGGCACGATACCCTTACAACGGCATTCGACACCCTTGCGTGGGCCCATCTGTACCCGGGCTTCACCCCCCCGCAGCGGGACGCCCCCGCGTGGCAGTTCCCGTCATGGGCCATGCGGAGCGCGGAACAAGCGCCGACGCCCGTCGTGCAACTGGCGCAGTACCTGCTCTCGGCCGTCAGCGCGACTCACAGTGTACCCACCCGCGTGGCGCACCTCGTCACCCACACCAGGCGGGCTCACGGCAATGCAGTCGACGACAATCGCCACGCGTGGCTCAACACCCCCCCATGCGCAACCTGCCGATGGGCGCCACCTCTGCCGGCACCACATACCACGGCGACGCATCATTGCGCAGCGCGGTGGCAATCGTTCCTAGAAGCGCTCGGCAAACCGACCCTCTTGCAAGGGGACCGCCCCTCCCCGCCACAGGCGCGGGATGACGGCCCATCTTCTAACGACGGCACCATCGGAACGTGCACACCCTCGCCGACCCAACCGAGTACGCCGCGACCTCCGCGAGAGCCGACGGGGCCACCGAGCGCGCCACCGTCACCACCCGACAGCGAGGCCGAGGACAACGAACCGGACGATCGCTGCGACTACGGCGGCGACACAAGCGGCGGCGGCGACGGCGGCGGCAGGGACGCCCACAACGGCGCCCATGACCGCGACGGAGGGGATGGCGGATGCGGCGAAGAGGGCGGGGGAGACTGCCACGGAGATGGCCGCAGCTACGGCAGAGGAGGCGGGCGCGGCGTGGAAGGCGGCGGTGAGGTCCACGGCGGACCAGACGGCGGAGGCGACAGCGACGACGGCAGGGGCGGCAGTGGCGGGGGTGGCGGCGGCAGGGGCGGCGGCGGTAGGCGCAAAGGCAGTGACGACACTGGGGCCACAAGCTTCCACCGCGGCGACGGCGGCGGCGGAGACGGCGGCGGCGGAGGCAGCGACAACGACGGAGGCGACGGCGGCGGCGGAAGCGACGGCGGCGACGGCGCGGACGACGGCGACGGGAATACGGTCCCCACGGCGGCACGCATCGGACTGAACGGTCGATGGCAAACGATCGCCGCACCCAAGGGCGCGGACGCATACTCACTCCTACGATTGGTGCAAGGTGGCGTGTCCCTGAGCCGCGGGGAGGCGGCCGCGCGCCTTGCAACAGTCCGACACATCATCGACGGGATGCCCGCTATTACGTACATACCCCGCCTGGCCGCTGCGGCGCCCACAGGCGCAGGGCCCTCCCACGACGAGCCAGCCGACACAGTGCCGGGGGCGGGGATCCACGCGACCCGCGGCGCGAGCACAAGCGCGGGCGAACGCGAGGGGAAGGGCGAACGCATGGGTGCGGACCGCGACGGCGACGGCGGCCGCGCGAGCACAGCTGACAGACCCGGGACGCGCGAGGCGACGGAGGTTAATAGGGCAACGCAGACCCCGACGGCGCCGCCGACTCTCGCCACTGGCAACGGCGGCGGCAGCCGCGGCGACGGCACCAACGGAGGCGGCATCGACACCGAGTACGATGACGGCGAAGGCGGCAGCGGCGGCGACGACGGCCCCGGGGACCGCGGCGGCGGCGAAAGCGGCGGCGGCGCGAGGGACGACGAGGACGGCGACAGCAAAAGCCGCGGAGACGGCGACGACGGCGGGGGCGACGAGGGGGGCGGCGACGGCGACGGCGACAGCGGCGAGGACGGGGGTGGCAGGACATGCGGCGGCGGCGAGGACGGAGGTGGCCGCGACGGCTACAGCGGCAACGACTGCAACGGAGGCGGTATCGCACTCAAGCGCGGTGGCGGCGACGGTAGCGCAGGTACTAACGACCGCGGCGAGGACGGGGGCAGCGGCGACGAAGGCGAGGAGGGCGGATGCGGCGGCAGCAACGGCAACGGCCGCGCCGGTGGCGGCGCCAACATCACGTTCGGCTGCGCCAGCGGCCGCGACGGCGGCGGCGACTACAGGTACGGAGGCGGCGGCGGCGACGGCAGTCGCAGCGCAACGGGTGCGGACGACGCGGGCGCAGGTGGGCGAGGCACGAGCGCGAACAACGGCGAGAGCGACGGCGGCGGCGATGATCGCGGACGCGCCAAAACCCCGAGACGGACGGAGAAAAGGGTTGGCATCCTCCGGACACTACTCACATTGATGCAACTGGCGGCGGTAGAGATCGGCAACCCGAGGACGCACCGTACACCTCGACGCCCATCCCGCCCACAGGCAGACCAGCACACCGGGACGCCGGAACGGGCGGCCGCACGGGTCGCGGCGCCGATGGCGATATGGACGGAAGACGGCGGGTCCTACAGGGGAGACGACCGGGGCATCGGGGGCGATGGCCAAGGCGGGCGGGGCGCCGACGACAGCGACCAACACGACGGCGACCGGGGACACGGAGGCGGGGGGTGGCTGGCCACGGTGATCGCACAGATGCTACGCCATCGCCAAGAATCACGGCGTCGCACGAGTATCCTCAACATGGTCGCCCTTAACATTGCCCTATGGCACGGGGCAGCGACGTGGGCGGCGCGAGCGACGATGGCGGACGTGTACGCATGGGCCATTCGCGCCCCCGCGCATGTGCTGGTGCTCGGCACGGACCCAAGCGGCACCCGCGCGCTGGAACGCGCGGTCCAAGCGTGGAGGACAGCGACCGCGCAAGCATGCGACGGCGAAGGGGCGCTCATCATCACGGCGACGAGGATAGGGCTAAACGGACCATGGCAGGCAATCTTCGCGCCCAAGGACGCGGACGCCCACTCCCTCCTGCGCCTCGTGCGACAGGGCGTCACTCTCAGCCGGACGGAGGCGATCGCACAGCTAGCACCGGTCCGACACGCTGTCGGCACGGCGCCCGCCATCACATTCATACCCCGCCTCGCTGCAGCGGCGCCATCCGGCGCAGGGCCATCGGGAAACGAACCGACCATGACGGCCAACGCAAAGGGGAAGCTGCCAGTGCGCCAATCGCGCGATCACCCGCGGGAAGGGCCGGCGGACCCGACGGCCGGACGACGGACAGCCTCTGAAGTTGCTTGGGCCACGCGGACTATGCAGGAAGAAGGGTACACCGTCACGGGGGGCATCCGACCCCAGGACGCGCGAGCCCTCGCCCGATACGTGTCGACAGGCACCGACGACACCGAGCACGCCATGCGCTTCGACGAAGCGGCGATACGAGCGTACATCCAAGAAGTGGGGGGCGGACACGCGGACGATGCGTACACGACCGCAATGCTGAAGCGGGCCTTCGCAGAACATGTCCGGCTGCGGCGCGGCGTCGAGTACGCCCACGGGCTCACCCGAGCGTACCTCACGGGTGGGGACACGACGGCAGACGAACCACAACACGTATGGCCGTTTGACGGCGTCCAATTACGCAGCGATCCGGGGGCGCGTCGACACCACTGCGAATGGGCAGAGGGCGCTACGGGCACGGTCATACGAAGCGCCGCGCGGGGTGACTGGACAGTGCGCCTCGACGGCACCGGCGCCAGTTACGAGGTGGACGTCCCGGGAACGGCGGTGCACCTACTCACAGCGCGTGGATACTCAGCGGGGGACGTGGCCATCGCAGCGCGCGTGATCGGTACGGATCGAACCGCGACCGGGGCATCCGAGTCGACACACACACATAACGCCGTGCTACTCCTGCAGCGCACTCACAACAACGGGGGGAAGGACGTGGCCACATGGACAGCGTATCGCGGGGAAGACATGGCGACGGTGACGGTTTCGGAGGCCGACCTTCGGCGGGCACCATGGCAGGCGCGATCACGAGAACGCCCGGAAGACTCACCCAAGGGCGGGGAAGCGCTTGTGGCGATGGCGCAGCGGGCCTATGCAATCACCGGGGAGTGGGGAGAGGATGCGATCACACATATGCGGAGTGCCGCGAGGGGCAAAGGCCTCGCGATCAGCGACTCCGAGGCCAAGGCGGCGCTCGCGGAAGCGCGGCGCCGATGGCAAGGGGGCCACTCCTGCGCCCGCATGGTCACACTCAACCACGGGGGGATCGTCATGAGACTTCGAGAAGCAACAGCGGCGACGCCCGGTGTACGCAGAATGGCGACGGCGTCGGACAGCCAAGACACAGCCGCATTGTCCTGGGAGGCCGACGCCCGGCTCTGGAGGACGATGCACACCCTTGCCGCCAACAATGACATCGTCATCCTCCAGGAAACACACCTCCCGGAACGGGATCCGGAAGGGCTCAGCTCGCGCGTCAAGCAAGCGCTCACATGCGGAGAATTCTCGGGGTGGAACGTAGCCGAGTCACCCGCACCCGAGGATGACACATTCGCGGGCATCTTGATGTGGTGGAACGCGGCGACGGTGGAGCTGACGGGCATCGAGGTACTCGTGCCGGGACGGCTGCAGCGAGCACGGGTACGCATACGCGCGGACGGCACGGAGCTGTTGGTCGTGAACGCATACGTCCCCACGAGACGTGGCAATCCGAACGCACGACAGGCCGCCGTGCTAGAATCCGTCCGGGCGCACATACAAAATGCAATTGACAAGGCCGACGAGGACGGCGACGAGATCGCGATTGGAGGCGACCTGCAAGCACAGTCCACGGACGCACTCGACGCGCGCAAGGTCACCGGCAGCAACGAGTACAACGCATGGCTGGACGCGCTGTGCGCGGACAATTGCCTCGTGAGCGTCGGAGACGACGACCCCACATATAGCGCGGGAGCAGGAGGGCCGCAGACTACCATCGACCACTGGCTCGTCAGCTCGGGCCTGACCAGCAGGTCAACCGCGGAAGTGGGGGCCGGTGCGGACGGGCTTGCGGGGGACACGGCAGGCGCACACGGGCACCACTCACTCCAGCTCAGCCTCGCGCTGCGCACCGCCGACGCTGAGGAGATGGAAGAAGAGTGGGAACGGCGGGAACCGCAGGTACCGCCTATGGACGAGGACGAATGGAGCGTCTTCCACGCGAAGGAAGAAGACACAGCGAGGGAGGCGGTGGACACAGCCGACAACGAGCACCGAAAGGAGGTCGAACACAAAGGAATCGGATCGTTCGGGCTGGCGGCGCGTAGACTGGGGGCCATCGAGGGGGCGCTCAAGGGCCTGGTGTCCGACATACAAGACCTGAGCAGCAAAACGGGTCCCCAACAGGGCACCAAAATCGGGCGCTTGCACGCGCGGATGCTCAGATGGCGCAGATGGCTACGCATCTGCGACGGCTCGAAGTACTTCCCCGACACGCACCCGATGTTCCGAACGGACAACTGCGCTGACGTCCTCGGGGACGCGCCAGAGCGCGACGAGTCGGTGCGCAGCGCCATACGAAGCTCGACTCCCGGGGTGCCGCGGCGGAATGCACTACGGGAGGCGTGCCGCCGCAGGTTCTTACATGCGCGAGACAAGTACGAGAGCGCGGTGACCGCCGGAGCGGTGGACACGGACAGGGTACGTACTCGCCTCCTTGAGGACATCAGAAAAGCGGTCGAAGACGGGCGCGACCCGCGGTGGGAATGCTTCCGAGCGGTCGGTAGGGCGAAGGCGGCGCTCGCAGGCAAACGGACCGCGCCGAGACTGGATCAACCGGGCATGCGCACTATTAAACGCACGGGCGCCACCGTAGCGGAGACGGGCACGGGGCCGGTGCTGCACGCGATCCACGACGAAAGCGTCGTCATGCACCAGGAGAGAGGGGCGAGCGCGGCGGGCGCCTTGATCGCGCAAGAGCGCATGGCGGCTGCAGGGCTGCCGGCACCGTGGCCACACACGGTACACGAGCGGCGGGAAGACGCGGAAGTCGCAGCGGCAGATGAAGCGCGCGCGATGCACGAGGAGCGCTTGCGAGCAGCGTGGGCACAATGGCACGCGGACACGGCGGTGGCGCCGGACGCGACATACGACCCGTGGGAAGCGATCCACACGGCATCATACCCGCCTCTCGTCGACGCCTTGAGGAAGGAGATGACGATACTCATCACAAACGACGGCATCGATCGCGGCCTCCAACGCTTCAGGGCACGACAGGGGGTCGGGGTGGGTGGATTCTCGGGCATATGGGTGGCCCGTGCCAGCGACGCCACGCGACAACGCTACGCGACGGCACTAAGAGACATCGCCGCAGACGTACTCGTCGCCGCCGACGCGCTGGAACGTGCACGCAACCCACAGGAAAGACGCGTCGCCGTGGAACTGATACGCGCGGCGGCGCCGCCAGGGTGGACACAGTGGATTATTATGCTCCTCACCAAACCCGGCAAAGCGCTGGACGTGCTCAGCAAGAGACGGGACATCTGCCTGCAGCCGCACTCGCTCAAGCTGTGCGCAAACGCGGTGGCATCCCACTACGTGGAGCTCCAGGAGCACGTCCAGCCGGAGGCGAACACTGGATTTCGGGAACGCGGAGCGGCAACGACCACGGCCCTTTGGCTAGGCCTAACCAAGGAAGAGGCGGCGTCGGAACGGAAGGGGTGGTACTGCGGCTTCGTCGACAAAGGGGGCTTCTTCCAGTCCTGCGTGCGACGAGCCCAGAGGGTCGTCGAAGCACGATTCGGCGTGCCAACTTCGGTCACCAACCTCATCATGGCTATCCATGAGGCACTCGTGGTCCGCTATGATTCGGGGATGGGAATCACCCACGGCACGGAATCCCACGTGGGCAACGGTCAGGGCGACTCTATCGCGCCCATGCGGAGTATGATACCACTCGCCATAGAGACGCGCGCGGTTGAGTGGCTCGTAGCGGGGTTTCAGTTCGCGGCCCCACGTGGTGTCCAACGCACTCGCACTCCACAAGGATGGTTCGCGGACGACGGCGCCTTCGTCGTGGACTCCCTCCGCGCCCTCCAACAGGCTTTCACGGTTAGCTCGGCAATGGCGCGCGTCCTGGGATTCACCGTCGGAATCGACGTCGACGCTAAAGGCGTCCCGACGGGCGACAAAACCGGATGGATGGGCAGCGAGTGGCGCGACGGCCAGTGGGTGGAGGCGGGCGATGCAGTGACCATACGACTCATCGACGGCAGAGCGGTGCCGAGGGTGCAAGGTTACTACAAACACCTCGGAATCCGGCAAACGCCCAAAGCCGACTGGGCGGTAGCCCGACAGGTGGTCACGCATCGGTGCGGGGGCATCGCAAGTGCGCTCTCACGCCTCGGCGTCCTCACGGCGGAGGAATTCATTGACACGGTGGACGCCGCAACCACCACGGTCGTCGCGTACTACGGCGCCGCATTCCCGATAGGCAGAAAGGCGTGCGAAACGATCGACGTGGCCAAACGACGCGGGCTCGCGCGCATGGGGCACGCAGGAGAACGCACATCCCGATGGCTCGCGCACGCGCCGCGACCGCTCGGACTCGGCATGGCCATCACGTGGGCACACGCGGCCGCGGCGCTCGTGGTGGAAGTGGACCGGGCCATCAACATGCCCGAGACGGCTCCGGCGCACGTGGCCGTCACGAGCAGATTGGCCAAGGAGTTCTGGAGGTGGGGGTGGCGACCCTCTACGGGGGCACAAGTGCCGCTTGCATGGAACCCGACGTGGATCCACGACACGCTCACGGAGGAAGGCATCATTGAAGCGTGGCAGCTCTATCTGCAGACCGCCAAAGTGCGCACGAGCTCGAGTACCACCGGAAACGGATGCGCCGACGCACTCGCGCCTAACTACCGACTACCGGACGACCCCCTAGGCGCGGACGCTCCGATCTGGGAAAGAGAAGGGCGTACATACGGCAGGCGCCTGGCCAGACTTGGCGGCACCCTGCGCAGGCACTTTCTCGCCGACGACGGCGGATGGCGCAGCGAAAAGGAACTGGGCGAATATCTGGGCCGCGGAGGGCGCATCGTCGGGGGACGCAGGATCGGAGCGAAACTTACGACGGCGGAGGCTCAAGAGTACCGCACCCTGCTGCAACAACTACACCCGGACGAGAACGAATGGGCATCGGATCAACGCCCGGGACCACGGGAGCGGCCAGCCGAAGTGCACGCCGTCGAGGTCCTCAGCGCGGGGGGCAATGAGTATCGCGGCACGGAGTATCTTCTCGAATACAACGACGGCACCGTGCGATGGGAACGGCGCCCCAGGGCCATGGCACCGGGGCTGACAAGAAAGATGCGCGCGGCACGGGCACAGCACCTCGAGGAAGGGGAGCTCACCATTGCGCAACACATCGAGGGACGGCTCGGGGGCACACGCGGCGCACTGTGGCTCGCAACGAAAGCACCGCTATCGGTCGGAGCGCGCCACGTCCAGGACATCCTCGCCGAGGCGGCCAAGGAACTCGGGGAAGGATGGTTTCGACCCCCGATCGTCGCCGAGCGCACAGCGGCGCGCATGGGGCCTGGAACCGGCAACGCCCAAGGCGCGCGACTCGCAGCAACGGAGGCTCACGCGGCCGCGGCACGCGCGGACGGGGCGACGGCAGACGGGTCCGAGACGCCGGGCGCACGCGCCGCCCTCGCGGAAAAGGCAGAGGCCGCGTGGGCGTGGGCAGCAGTGATGGACGTTTACGCAACATCCCTTGAAGCGCCCGCAAACGAAAGGGATGCACGACAACAATCCGTGGACAGGGCGTACGCGGAATGGATAGCGGCCTCGGCACGGGCGGCGACAGGGGCAACGGCGCAGGCGGTGATCGAATGGGCGCAGGCGCTCCCGGAACACGATATGGCGGCCGACACGAACGCCGAGGGCGCATACGCAGCGGCGGAGGCGGACGAGCGATCCCCGGCCAAAAGGTTTCGACCTAGCGCGCGGCCGGAATGCTTCATGGGATCAGTCGGGCCGGGGGGCGCGGATGGACGCAAACGAAGGCAGCCGTCCCTGGAGCTCTCCGAGGCACAACGGCAAGCCGCGGGCTCACTACCCCAGTGCATGCCCATACCTGAGGAGAACGACATGGAACAGGACCCGAGGGTGGCGTGGGACGGCACGTGGCGCCAGTGCGGGATGCACGTGGAACGGGTGGAACGCATGTGGAACATCGCACCGAGGCGGCTGGGATGGAAGCTCACCAGTGAGCAGCTAACGCAGATACAGCGCCAACACGACGCCGCCCTCGTACGCAAGGCCGCGACCCGCAGGACGCACCACACCAGCGACGCTCACCCAATCGCCGGGACACTGGCGGAAGAGACGCCGACTGCCGAGCACGATTCGAGTGCACCCGCGTACGGCACGAACCATCGACAACGACAAATGGCGGAAGCCATGGCCGCAGAGGAGCGCGCGGACGACGCGGCGGACGCCGCGCTCGAGGACGAGTGGGGGATGACCGATTGGAGCGCGGCGGAGATTGAGGCCGCGGAGCGCGACGCCGCTGCCACAGGCTCGATGGACGACGACACGAGGGATGGGTGGGACGCCATAGCGGCCATGGAGGCGTACGAAGACGCGGAGACCGCTGCAGAAGCGTATCTTCGCGAGGATACGGCGGCTCCCCACGGCCGCGAACGGGCAGACGGCTTGACCGACGCGCAGCAACGGCACATCGCGACACAACGCGTCCTGGCCCTCGAACGCAAACAGAGACGCGAGGCGGAGGAGTCCCAAAGCAACGCCGACGCCCTCGCCGCCAAGACGGCGGAGGCGGAGCAGGAATGGCGGCACAGGAAAGCAGAGGCCCTGGAAGCACGACAAGCCGCGAATGCTCGCATGCTGGCCTCGGAGGGCGCACGCACGCTGAGCTGGGCAACGAACTATCAAGAGGCGTCCTCCAAGGACATGGAGCGTAACGCGGCGGCACGACGCGTTGATCTCGCACGAGCGGCGGAACAGACGGCCCGCGATGCGTGCGCCCACCTGACGGGAGAGACGACACGGCGCCTTCAAAAGGCGCGCGCAGAGCTCGCGCGCCTGAAAGGGACTGACGGTGACGAAGCGGGCATCACGGACGCGGAACGAGCCGCCCTCGAACAGGACGAAAGGGAGGACGAGGCGCTACGCGAGACCGCGCGGCAACAGGCCGCGGCACAAGTTGCAGCGGCGCAGGCCGACCGCGCGAAGCGCGCGAGCGTTGCGGAAACGGCGGACAGACTCAGAGCCGCGCGGGAAGCAACGACGGAAGCGCTCCACGCAATTAACGGGTCCGAGGCACACGCAAAAAGGCGCGAACGGCAGGAGGGGGAGCGGGCGGAGGAGGAAGCGCGGTACGCGCACGTCGAGTACTGGGACACGCTCACGCCGGAGCAGCGAGCGGCAATCCTCGCGAGCCCGACGCTGCGCCTCTGCGTGCGACACCGGGAAATGGAGCAACGGGAGTCGATGCGCGCCACGGATAGCCGAATCGACATCAGCATGGAGCCCAAGGAGCGCCGCAACATGGACACGGCGCATACGAAACGCGCCGCGGCCATCGGGCTCGCCATCGAACGACGGTACGGAATAAGGTACGCGTACGCGGTGGACGGCAGCAAGGACGACGCGGAGGCGTGGGGGGAGCACGCGACCGGCGAACGAGCGGCGGCCTGGGGGGCATGGGACGGGATCACGGCATACGGTGGCGCGCTTCCTCCGGGCACGGGTAACCAGGAAGCCGAACTTTATGCGATTGAACGTGTCCTGGCACGGCACACGCGGGGCGATCGGATCCTCCTAATGTGCGACTGTCAAGCGGCGCTTGCGTTGATTGAGGCCGCATGGCGAAGCGGCAGGGCGGGCACGGGGAGCCCCGCGACCGGCAAAACGGGGGGCCTATTGGTCGAAGCGATCATACGGCACCGCCTGCGCATCACGAGCAGAGAAAGGGACGACACGCCCAGAGGGTGCGTCTGCTTCATGTGGGTCAAAGCTCATGGCGGCGGGGTGGTGCCGAACGCATACGCGGACGCGATCGCCAAGTCATGCCTCACCGCGGAGGTGGACTACGCCACCGTGGACGACCCATACCGCGCCTTGCCACGGGCGTGCCTCTATATGGCTCAGCCCGAGCCACGAGACGACACATGGGAAATGGGGAACCGGCGGTTCTCATGCATCACCGCGGACCGATCCCTCCGCAACCTCATCATCGACGGCATCACGAGACAGGTCATCGCACAACTACCTCGGCAGTCGCACGCGAAGTGCGACGAGCGCGTAGTCGCGGCGGCGACGTGCACGGGGGGGCGACCTGCGGGAGCGACTACAGGCGCCGGACCGAAACATGGCATGACGGAACCGACGGGGACCGGTCGCGCGATGCGACTGCGCTCCGACGACCTACGACAACGTCACGACGAATGCCCACTGTGCAAGGAGCAGGGGCCACATGAGGGGGTGCACGTCCTGAGGTGCGCCGGGATCCCTCCAGAACACAGAGACGCAGCCGTGACGCAAATGGTGGCCGCGCTCGCCGCGGCCGCGGACTCGCTACCGTCGGGGAACCGGCGGGCACCCGCGGAGAACACGCTACAGGCGTGGCGAGAGGCGGCACATCGCGCCGGACAATACGGAGCAGTGGCGGCGCTCGGGCAGCCACCGACTGGTGAGGAGACCCGCGCACCTCAAAACGCACGCGAGTGGGCGAGATCTGGATGGCGACGAAAGGGCGATCTGTACGAACTCGACCTGCACAGCGAGACGGAGAAGGCGGACTGGAGGATCGCGGTGTGGGGCGCCATAGCAGTTCGCAGCGCATACGCGTCCGCCGCCAAGGCGGCCAGCGCGGAACACGCCACCGCAGAAGTGAAACAGGCGTGCGAAGAGGCCACACGGCGACTGGAGGACGGTCCCCTCGGTTCGGCGAGTCGCGCCGCGGGGGACGCGGCGGTGGACGAACACACAGACGCGCCCCACATCACCCCCAGGACGGACGGGGGAGGCATCGGAGCAGTCCGCCTGCGCTTCACACAGCTCCAACCGCACCACCTCGCACACACGCGTGACTGGACAGAGCGCCGCTCGTGGCTGCCCGCGGCGCGCGCAAAGGCCGGGACGACAGCCTGGTCCGCGCATGCACACAGGGGCTTCAGATCGGAGGGTGGGGCAGCAGGACGGAAGGAGGAACAGGCGGTAGCCGTGGACGCTCAGGATGCAGTATACAAAATCGCGGCTCCAGCGGCGTGGCCGTGGCTGGTGGAGTACGAAATGGACGGATACGAAGCGACGCGACCGGACGGGACGGAGGGGGCGCGCACACTCACCACCCTCCGACTCGGACACGCGGAAGGCGCCAACACAGTGATCGTCAGCACGAGATACGTCCGGGCAAACGGCCAACGCTACCAGGACGGGGGAAACGCGATCACTATAGAGACAGAACTCATGGGGGACGCAGACGGGAAAGGCATGCGAGCCATGTTCTGGGACATCGCCCTCGGAGGTCATGAAACGACGCACGGGGCACAGGCGACGGTACGGCGAGCCGCGGCTGCCGCCGCTTCCAGGTGCCTAGGGGACGCGGACGGCACGCAATGGCGCGCCCTCCGATGCGCGATGGGCGGGGAAATCCCGCCCCCCACAATTTGCGAACGCATGGAGGCGATACGGGCCCGAAAAGCGGCGGGCGACGCCGCGGCGACCGCGGCTGAGGCCCGCACGAGAGCTGCACTCAACGACGCCCAACACGAACAGGACCCCACCCCCGCACCGACACGTATCACCAATGGGGCGGAGCGACTGCGGAAGGCGGCGGCGGAGCTCGGGGTCCACGTCGACGCCCCCCGCCAGGCGCTGCGACGCGCCTACCTCCGGGAGGCTCTAGATGCACACCCAGACAAGGGGGGCAGCGACCTTGCCTTCCAGAAGCTGCGCGAGGCGTTTCAGGAACTGGAAGGCGCGACGGAGGAAGCGCGCCAGGGTGCCGCGCAGGAGATCCGAGACGGACACGACACGGCGGAGCGGACCCGACACGACGCGAGGCAGGGCACCGAACGGGCGGAAGCGCGACTATCGGACGTGATTGCGAAGGCTCGGGCGGCCGCGGCCCAATGTGCGGAGGCCGAGTGGGTCCCGACATGGAAAGCCACGGCACAACACCTCCGAGATGCCGGCGGGGCATTCATGCTACTATGGACGCGATACCAAGGATGCGTGATCCGGCATCTGAACGCGCTCGCACGCGAAGTACCTGGGGCGAATTACAGGACGCATGGAGAACGCCAAGCAGCGGCGGCCGTGGTACGTCGAGCCGAGCAACGCCACGCGAGAGAGTGCGCGAAACAACAAGCGGTGGACGAAATGCGACGGGCTGAACAACGAGTGCTACACGAGCGCAGAAAAGCGGCGGAGGCGGCGGCGGACTTACTCAGACGCCAGGGCGCGCTGGCGTACGCTGAGGCTGCGCGCCTGGATGGCGCCACCCTCACACAAGACTACCGCGTCAAACTCCCGTGGGCCATGTGGCCGAAGGAAGCGGAAAGCGAACGGTACGAACTGTACGAGATCGCAGAGATCGACACCGAATGCACATACGTGGTGCTGGAGCGCACCGGCGCGAGCTATGCCGAGAGGCGGCGACCGATCCGCAAGGGAGCTCGACCTCACTGGAACCGCTTCACGGTCGACTGGGATTGCTTCACCGGCGTCCGACGATACGGAACAAATCAGCGGGGCGTCATCATCGTACACGAAGACGCGACGGAAGGGACGTCGGCAGAGGATGAGGGCACAGACGAGGAGGAGCGCCAGCAACAAGGACTCGAGGCACGAAGAGCGGCGCACCGCGCGGCGCGCCTGATGGGGATAGCCCGCGCGACCGACCGCGACGCCGCGAAGCTGCTACATGAGGAGGAACAACTGGGGCGGGGACACACGGCAGCGGAGGACGCGTTACGACGAGAGGAAGCGGAAGGAACGGACGACGTTCCATCGGACGACAGCGACGATCACCGACGAGACACGGCACCTGATGCCACGCCTCAAGAGACCGGGACCGGGGGGACGCAACTCGCACGGCGCAGGGGTACGTGGAATGGGAAACACTGGGCCAAGGAGGCATGGACCGGACCCGTCGCGGCCATGGAGTACGCGGCGGCGTGGCGCGAGGACCCCCCCGAGCGCCCACCGCGATCGACGGCGGCGGACGCCGCGCAGCGGAAGGCGCACCAAAGGTCCCTCGAAGGGAACCGGGAGGGCAACCGAAGAGCGGCGACCACGGCGATACGCGAAACCGCGCGACGTAGCGGCGGACTGTGGGGCGCCGCCGCAGACGCGGAGGCCGTGGACGACCAGAGACATGCCATAGCGCATCTTGCACACGCCGCGCGACAGTGGCACGCACGGGAACAGCCGGGACAGCGGCGGCGAGGAGGGACAGCGGCGACGCAAGCAGTCGCGGCGGCGGCAGATGCCCTGCAACGGAAACGGCCCGCAGCGGATACAGTGGACGCGGCCGCTCGCAAGCGGGCCATGCTCGACACCGCCCACATCATAGCCGCCACGAGGGCTCACCTCGAGCTCCCCGGTGACAACAGCGAGGCGCGGGCTCGACAGATGCTCCGACGTGCCACGGGGGGCTCCTCCGCGCCCATGGGGGGCCGCGGACTACAGGGCGCGGAGGTGCTCATGGAGACCGTGCTCGCAAGCCTGCCGGAAGTATCGGAAGCGGACGGTGAACTGTACCGCGAAGCGCCACAAGCCGCGGGGATACTTGGAATACCGGATAGCGAGGCCCACACGACGATCTCCGAAGACGCGACGGAGAGGAGCGCCGTACGACGGATATCACTCGACGTCGACATCTGGGTCGGAAACTTGCACGCGCAGGGTCGCGCAGCGCAGCGACCGGAGGGCGCGATAGACAGAAGGGTGGACCGGACGACGGCGTGCGGCAACCCGTTCCTCATCGCCCCGAACAACGAACGCGAACGGAACGCCGCATGCAGAGCATACGCGGAACTGATCCATGGTGACCCGGAGAGTCCCGATGTCCGGAAACTCGCCACAGAATACGGCCTACGCGTCGACCTGAAGTTCGCCACACCAGAGGCGAAGCAGGCGCGGGACAACGCGCTCCGCCAACTCGAACGGGACGTGCTGACCCTGCACCGGGGGACATCCATCCGCCTCATGTGCCACTGCGCCCCCAAACGGTGCCACGCGCACGCCATCGCAAGGGAGATCCGGCGGCGCCTCCGGACACGCGGCGTGGACATACACGTGGACGACGGGGGTTGGGAAGGACCACCAGAGGAACGCATGGACGCAGACATGCACGCGGACAATGAGGAGGCCGGAGAGATGACGGTCGACGGAACCGACGTCACCGCGGCGCGCCAAACAGACCCGGGGACACCGAGCCATACCCCCACCGACACAACGCGCGCCCCGAGGGCGCTCCCGGGAGACTGGGTGAGCCGCCTGTTCGACAAACTACTCGCTCACAAATACAACGGGCGCAACCAAAGGGCATACGAGGAATTCATGGCACAGATGGCGACGAAGGCAGCGGGGACGGCGGCGTCCTCGGCAGAGACGGCGACGGAGGTTGCGACTTCGCGGGCGGGGGCGGACGGGGAAAGAGCGCGGGCGGCAGAGGACAGAGGGGCGGGGGCGGCGAATCGGAGGAAAGGTCCGGAGGCGTCGGAGAGGAAGAGGGCGGCGGTGACTAAGGCGGCGGCGGAGAGGGAGCAGAGAGCGAGGGAGGTAGCGGAGAGGGGGAAGGGGTCGGTGGAGATGGCGAGGGGGGCGGCGGAGGAGACGGCGAAGGGAACGGAGGTGCCGAGAGCGGGGACGACGACGACGACGACGACGGCGACAAGGGAAGCGACGACGGCGCAGGTGCTAGCGGAGGCAGAGACGACGGCGGCGGCGGACGAGTGGGCACGTCCGCGCGACACATTAGAACCAGACGACAGCCACGAGAACGGAACAGCCCAAGCAACACGGCCGAAGACCGCGCACGGCGACAGGGACGACAACGAACGGGCGCACGGACACGACGGCACAACCAGGGGACGGGATGACGGAACGGAGGACACGAGGGCGGAGCAGCGAGCGGGGGGGGACGGCGACACGACAGGCGGCGTCAAGATTCGCGCGCCACGCGTCCGGAACGAAGAATACCGGGCAGCGAAGCGCCGTCGCAACGACAAGTACCAGGGGGGCAAGGCGACGTGAGCCACAGGAGGACTGTTAGCGCCCGCACAACCAGGGCAATCCCAGGGCCCCCCCTACGAGTATAACGGCAGCCAAGATCGGCCTCTGGCTCCCTAAGCACGAGAGCAAAGACAAATACGAGGACCAGGCAACATGTCCTACCAGGGGGGTAACGGCGATCGCGCAACCAGGCTAATCCGTGCGGGCTTCCTACGAGCGCACGAGGGGCGCCGACCGGCCTCGCATCTTCAAGAACACGACAAGCGGTACGACGAGTACGAGGACGAGACGACGTGTACTACCGGGGGACTGATGGCGTTCGCGCAGTCAGGCTGATCCCAGCGTGCTCCCCTACGAAGGCGACGGCGACACGGAACGGCCTCGAGCTCCACACGCACAAGCGGAACAACAAGCACGGGGACGAGACGACGTGTACTACCGGGGGACTGATGGCGTTCGCGCAGTCAGGCTGATCCCAACGTGCTCCTTACCGCGGGGGCCGACGACTCGATACTACCGGGGGACTGGTAGCGCTAGCGCAGCCAGGCTGATCCCAGCGTGCTCCACTTACCACTACGAGACAAACGCGACGCCGATCCGCCCTCGGTTTTAAAAACAAAACAAACGCTCGCAGGTTTTTTCCTCCCCACTTCACTAAAAGCATATCAAGGCAAGGACGGGCCGCGCCTAGCAATAGGTTCCCAGAGCCTAAATGTAACCGGGTAACCGGGTTCGCAGTCTACTTAATTAGAATTTAATATTGAATTTCGGATCGTTACATCCACTGGCAGGGGCACATCCTCTCTAGGTGCCGGTTGGCGCTGGGGAGGATCGACTGCAAAAGCCAACATTTGCACT
>Ga0210245_101154_pt1 | contig 22349 bp, 21 predicted proteins | sample ChrtobMetaP3_4mM_FD_155450 | JGI IMG/M metagenome (GOLD analysis project Ga0210245, IMG submission 155450) | Chrysochromulina tobin associated microbial communities from unialgal haptophyte culture, Seattle, Washington, United States - P3_4mM | ecosystem: Host-associated > Algae > Haptophytes >...
TCAACGCTCACGCTTGCTAGCACCCGTGCTCAGGTGTTTGCGCACCGGCTACTCCTCACCGACGCTCGGGCTTTCGAGTCCGAACTCAGGCTTGTCGAAAAGGCACGCGAAAGCCTTCCCCACGATCTGGCTGCTAAGGGCGGTGGCGGCGATGGTAGCTTCCAGACGAATCCCATGTGCTGGGAGATCACGTCCGACGGCGAGGGCATCAGCCTTGATCAGACTTCGCGCTTCGCGCTCAAGCAGGCAACTGGGTGGCGCGGGCACGCGTAGATGTGATCGGCTGCTCTTTTATACGCACAGCGGTCAGCGCACGAGCCTCGAACGAGAGCACGCGGGGATTGTGCAGCGCGCATTACACAGAGGTGCGAGGTGCGGCGACATCGAGCTGGCGGCGCGCAGAGCGCGTCGTTTCCAAGCGCCAGTGTGGGATGCTCCCGGGATATTCCGGGGTCTGGTTGTCACAGGTTGCACCCCATCGGCCGCAAATACGCCCCCGCTGCAGATACGCCTATAGGCGTCCCTAGCGGTATAACACGCCAGTTATGAGTTAAGACCTCTTAAATAACCTCTTAACACGAAGTAGATAGAAAATAGATCGTCATCGCTCGGCTTGGCCGACGTGGGCCGTGTGGCGGGTCGTGACTACCTCTCGTACCTGTAACCTGACCGGACTTCTGGGAGTGGGGCGTGGGGGACTGGGGTGCGCTCCATTCAGTTCCCAAACAGGTGTAGTGTTGGGCCCTTATAAAGCATGCAACGAATTTAGTACGGTAGACCTACGTTGCCGCGTTGGGTGCGTCCTCCATCTGACTCCCAACGTCAAGCGAAGCGCTCGGCTCGCGCAGCCATGTCGACAGGCGCAACCTCACACCTCTCACCTGTCCGCCTCCGACCTCGTGCGGTTCTCGTCTCGCGCGTGCCGGGCTGCCGGCTGGGGTGTGGGTGCGTCTCCAGAACCAATGATATCCGATCCATGGAGATTTGGCAAGATTTGCCTCACAGCGCGCGCGCATTCTACACGCTCGACACCACATAATGATCCAACCCATGTACCATGTAGCCAGCGCTCCCCGCCGGCCTCGGCCTCGCACCTCCACGCGCCCGGGACGGCTCACGCGCTGCTGCGTCGTGTGCCGCCGCGAGCGCCACCACGAGCCGCTGCGCTGCGCCTCGATGCAGGCCTTCCGCCGCCAACCGCCGCCGCCAACCGCCGCGCCTCATCACTTCTTCTTCGCGTCCGCCGTCACGTTGAACTTGAAAAAGATGATGTCCTTGTCCTGCACGACATAATTTTTGCCCTCCTGCCGGTACTTGCCCGCCTCCTTCACAGCCGCCTCGGAGCAGCCATTTTCCTTCCAGTCCTTGAAGTTGTAAACTTCGGCCTTGATAAATCCGCGCTCAAAGTCTGAGTGGATGACGCCCGCCGCCTTGGGTGCCATCCAGCCGTTGCGGATGGTCCAGGCGCGCACTTCGTCGGGCCCCGACGTAAAGTAAAAAATGAGCTGCAGCGTGTGGTACCCATCGACCACGATCTTGCCTGAGGACGGAGAGAGCGTCGGGAAGGGCCTCAGGGAGGCCATCCGAGGAGGGGCGATCCGAGGCGATCCGAGGCGCGATCACGAGGCGATCACGAGGCGATCACGAGGCGATCAAGAGGCGATCAAGAGGCCATCAAGAGGCCATCGAGAGGTCATCAAGAGGCCATCGAGAGGTCATCAAGAGGCCATCGAGAGGCCATCGAGAGGCTATCAAGAGGCCATCGAGAGGCCATCAAGAGAGGTAAATCAAGAGGCCATCAAGAGGCCATCGAGAGGCCATCGAGAGGCCATCGAGAGGCCATCAAGAGAGGGAAATCAAGAGGCCCCCGTAGCGTACCCATCTGCGACTTGGTCTGGTTCTCCTCAAGGAACTTCTTACGAGCGTCCTCGTCCATGTCCACGAGCTTCTGCTCCATTGCGGCGGAGTACAGGACCATCTTCTCGCCCGGGCGGTTGGCCTCGACCCACTCCTTGATCTTGGCCAGCCACTTGTTCTTCTTGCGCAAAAAGTCCTCTTGCGACAGGTTGATCAGGTGCAGCGCCGGCTTAGAGGTGAGCAGGTGCAGATCGTTGACGTAATCAATCTCCTTCGAGCTCCAATCGCCAAAACGCGCCTCCTTCTTCTGCACGGCGACCCAGTCATAGATCTTTTCCATGCCGTCGAGCCGATCCTTCTTCTCCTTGTTCTTGCCGTCTCGAGCCACCTCTTTTCTCAGCGGCCCCAACTCTTTATCGATCGCCGCCACGTCTTTGAGCCGGAGCTCCTCGCGGATGATCTCGAGGTCGCGCACCGGGTCGACGGTGTCCTCGACGTGGATGGCCGCCTCGCCATCAGCCGTCGTCTCAAAGGTGCGCACTACGTGGAAGATGGCATCCACCTGGCTGATGTGCGAGAGGAACGCGTTGCCGAGGCCAGCGCCCTCGGCCGCGCCCTTCACGAGGCCAGCGATGTCAAAGCACGTGAGGAAGGCGGGTACGACCGATTTTGGCTGCACCTTCTCGACGAGCTCGTCGAAATCAGCGTCGGGCACCGCCACGCGAGCTTCTGTCGGGTCGATGGTGCAGAACGGGAAATTCTCGGCGGGCACGCTCATCTTGCACATCAGGTTGAAGGTCGTCGACTTGCCCACGTTGGGCATGCCGACCATGCCAGCCTTGACGTTGTTCGTCGGCCGGCCGAGCAGCGCGCGCGGGGGCGGTGCGTCGGCCTTCTTGGGAGGCATATGTGCGTCGCGTGGAAATCGGGAGCGCTCGGCTGTGTGAATTGGCTATGAAAATCAAACGAGTGTGAAAGAGAACGTTGCGGCCTGCTTGCAAAGCGGCGCCGGGCCGCCGGCGGCTAGATCGAGATGAGCGGACGAGCTGTCACTATTTACCAATCACAAACAACACTCTCTCGCGGTGAGCCAGGGCCGGCGGCCGGGGCGAGCGGGGAGGCGCCGGACGACCCGCTCCTCCGCAGCTTACGCAAAGGGCAGGGGCCTGGCACACTGGCGCTGCCACAGGGGGCTCGTTTTCCTCGGCCGCAGCCTTGACCCATCTGTCGGAAGCCTATACACAGCGGCGGCCAGCGGACGTGGCTGTGGCGCCAGCGCCAGCGCCGACGTAGCTGGCCTGGTTGACGTTCTGCCGTCGGCAGACGCGGTTGGGCGTGCAGCCGACACGCACACGGTGACTGACCGACACGGTCGGTCGCGTCGCCTTTTTCGACAGCCGTTTTCAAGGTTGGTGTGTGGTGAGGCCGCCCCAAAATCGGAGATTCCGCTGGAGGTGCTCTCCGATTTCGTCGGTGTTCGAAGGCGCAGCAGTGGAGCGGGTGGTGGAGGGGGGCGAGGGGGTGGAGGAGGGGGGCAAAGGGGGGGTGGAGGGGAGCACGGGCAGAGAGAAGGATGCTTCAGCATGATCCTCTGAGATCACAGATTGCGGCAATGTGCCTGATCGCACGCAGTGGGATGGCGTGCAGTATTCGAGCCTCTCGAGCATCGTGCTCATGTTCGGGCGGTCCTCTGGGCGCTGCGCCCAACACTCCTGCATAAGGTCTGCGAGCCCATGGTGATTGGGGGGTAGCGAGATCGTTGGCCGTTGACGCTGCCTGGCTCCGAGGCAGGCATCTATCCCCGACATCCCCTCAAAGGCGCGGCGCGTGTGCAGGAGCTCCCAGAGCAGCAGAGCAAAGGCATAGACATCCGTGCGGTCCGCGCAGCTGACGAGCGCGGGGTGTTTGGAGCTGACGCTGCTACAGTCGCCACGTTCGAGGCTCGCAATGTTCGCATCCACGATCTCGGGCGCCAGATACCGCAGTGTCCCCCCCCCCCAGGGGAGGCCTGCATCACCCCCAGTACGCCTCACCTGGCTCAGGGAGAGTCTCGCCAAGCCAAAGTCGGCGAGCTTGCAAACGGTGAAGCTAATGTCGAGCAGAGCATTATCTGTCTTGACGTCGCAGTGCAGGATGCCGTTCGAGTGGAGGAAGCACAGCCCGCTCGCTAGCTGGACAGCAAACCCAAGGTGCTTCACGAATTCGGGGGCTGAAAGGACATACCCGATTGGCGTCGGAGTAGGGTGGAAAAGGAAAGCGGAGAGCGAGCCGCCGGCCATGTATTCGAGGACGAGCGCGGGCTGCTGCTCAACCCGCATGTGGCCGAAGAGGGCGCAGATGCACGGGTGGCGCAGGCGACGCAGGATGGCCACCTCCTGGAGCGCAGACCCGTCGAAGTTCTCGTTCGCCACGTGAAGGACTTTGACAGCCAGGCCCGTACCCTGCCACCGTGCCATCCAGACGGTTGCGAAGCCGCCCTTTCCGATCGGCCTGACCATCGTAAGCGTCGAGAAGTCCACCACCTCGAGCTGCGTTGGCTCGTCGGAAGGGCTTGCCAAACTCGAGGTGGACAAGCTCGACAATCGCTCGGAGGCCCAAAGGGACACCGGGTGCATGGACAGAGAGTTGTTCCCAAACGGCTGGGTGAGCTTCCGTGGGTGCCTTAACCGCCACCGATGCCGAGCCATCGCCACGAGAAGCGCCAGGAGTAGTACAAAACCGGAGGCGAGGGCTGCCACCTCAAGTGGCTCTACCATCATGCCACGTGGTGTCAGCGGCGCACACTGGTCATCGCGCTCGAGGTCGGTCGCGCTCGAGGAGCTGCCCTCGTGGCATGGCACCGGTGCCGCGGCGCCTGGCGGGCAGAAGCTGCCCCGCTCGCAAGGCGAGCATTTGGGGCCAAAGAGGCCGTCATCCTTACCGTACGTGCCCGGGGAGCAGTCGACACAGAGTGTGCCAGCCTTACCTTGGCGCTTGCCGCGCGGGCAGGCGGTGCACTCCGAGGCTCCCAAAGAGCGAACGTTGCCGGGCTTGCAGGAGGAGCATTCGCCGTGGCCGTTGAGCTCCGTGTGCTCTTCACACTCGTAGCAGATATCGAAATGGTCGTCGCGGCGTGAGGAGGGAGCGGGGCAGCGGACGCATCCGTTGCCAAAGCGGCTGCGTGCCGTGCCAGTCTGAGAGCATCTGATTGAGGGCATCAAGCGGCTGGGAGTGCCATCGTTCCCAAGCAGCACGTCGAGGTTTCCGTCCGCGTCCATGTCCGCCACCGCGATCGACCTCGTCAACGCCCTGCCGCCGGACAGCAGCTCGATGCTCGTCGGGAAGGTGCCGTCGCCCGCGTTGAGCAGCACTCTGCTGGGACTGTTGAAGTTCCCAAGCAGCACGTCGAGGTCGCCGTCGCCGTCCACGTCCGCCGCTGCGATCGAGTTCGTGCCCGCGCTGCCACCAGGCAGCTCGATGCTCGTCGGGAAGGTGCCGCCGCCCGCGTTGAGCAGCAATTGGCTGGGACTGCCATCATTCCCTAGAAGCAAGTCGAGTTCGCCATCACCGTCCACGTCTGCCGCTGCGATCGAGTTCGTGTACGCACTGCCGCCGGGCAGCTCGATGCTCGTCGGGAAGGTGCCGTCGCCCGCGTTGAGCAGCACTCGGCTAGGGCTGTTCAAGTTCCCAAGCAGCACGTCGAGGTCGCCGTCATCGTCCACGTCCGCCGCCGCGATCGAGAGCGTATACGCGCTGCCGCCGGGTAGCTCGATGCTCGTCAGGAAGGTGCCGCCGCCTGTGTTAATCAGCACTTGGCTGGGCTTGTTGTTGTTCCCGAGCAGCACGTCAAGGTCGCCGTCGCCATCGATATCCGCCCCCGCGATCGAGTACGTTCCGGTGCCGCCGGGCAGCTCCGCCATCCAGGTCGTGGACGTGCTGCCGCCGGGCAGCTCGATGCTCGTCGGGAAGGTGCCATCGCCCGCGTTGAGCAACACTCGGCTAGGACTGCCATAGGAGATCCCAAGCAGCACGTCGAGGTCGCCGTCGCCGTCCACGTCCGCTGCCGCGATCGACCTCGTCAACGCACTTCCGCCGGGCAGCTCAATGCTCGTCGGGAAGGTGCCGTCGCCCGCGTTGAGTAGCACTCTGCTGGGACTGTTGAAGTTCCCAAGCAGCACGTCGAGGTCGCCGTCACCGTCCACGTCCGCCGCCGCGATCGAGAGCGTGTACGCGCCTCCGCCGGGCAGCTCGATGCTCGTCAGGAAGGTGCCGCCGTCTGCGTTGAGTAGCACTCGACTGGGACTGTCTATGTTCCCAATAATGTCGTTGTTCCCAAGCAGCACGTCGAGGTCGCCGTCGCCGTCCACGTCTGCCGCCGCGATCGACCTCGTGAACGCACAGTCGACGGGAAGCCCGACGCTCGTCGGGAAGGTGCCGTCGCCCGCGTTGAGCAGCACTCTGCTCGGACTGTTGAAGGTGCCGTCGCCCGATATGGGCAGCGTTCGACTGGGATCGAAATAGTTTCCAAGCAGCACGTCGAGGTCGCCGTCGCCGTCCATGTCCGCCGCCGCGATCGAAGTCGTGAACGCGCTGCCACCGGGTAGATCGATGCTCATCGGGAAGGTGCCGTCGCCCGCGTTGAGCAGCAATTGGCTCGGACTGAAGAAGTTTCCAAGCAGCACATCGAGGTCGCCGTCTCCGTCCACGTCCGCCGCCACGATCGAGAACGTGGACGCGCTGCCATCAGGTAGCTCGATGCTCGTCGGGAAGGTGCCGTCGCCCGCGTTGAGCAGCAATTGGCTGGGACTGCCATCATTCCCAAGAAGCAAGTCGAGGTCTCCGTCTCCGTCGACATCCGCCGCCGCGATCGAGTTTGTGTACGCACTGCCGCCAGGCAGCTCGATGCTCGTCGGGAAGGTGCCGTCGCCCGCGTTGAGCAACACTCGGCTGAGGGAGCCATCGCCACCAAGGAGCACATCGAGGTCACCGAAGTTCCCAAGCAGCACGTCGAGGTCGCCATCACCGTCCACGTCCGCCGCCGCGATCGAGAGCGTGTACGCGCTGCCGCCGGGTAGCTCGATGCTCGTCGGGAAGGTGCCGTCGCCCGCGTTGAGCAGCAATTGGCTGGGACTGTTGAAGTTCCCGAGCAGCACGTCGAGGTCGCCGTCGCCGTCCACGTCCGCCGCTGCGATCGATTGCGTGACCGCGCCTCCGCCGGGTAGCTCGATGCTCGTCAGGAAGGTGCCGTCGCCCGCGTTGAGCAACACTTGGCTAGGGGAGCCATCGTTCCCGAGCAGCACATCGAGGTCGCCGTCACCGTCCACGTCCGCCGCCGCGATCGTAGTCGTGCTCGCTTTCCCGCCGGCCAACAATCTATCCCTGAATCGAAGGACAGCTTCGCTACTACCGAGCGGCTCGTTTCCCGTCCTCGCCAAAGGCTTAGGGAGGCGCAGGCATCCCGGCTCCGAGGACAAGGTGCAGGCCGGCGGCAAGAGCGCAGCTCGAAGGCCTGCTGCAGGCTTGGCACGGGCCGGCATGGGTATTGCAATGCAGCCCACCCGCCCTGATGCAGAGCAGTTCGGAGGTGCGAACGCTGTCGGGTGGCCGCCCGGCTGGAGCTCCTGCGCATAGTCCCGTGGGGGAGGGTAACGCCTGCGGCCCTGGGGTTCGACGTGCCAGCCAGGATGCGCTGGTCTGGGAGTCTGTGCGGGCGGAAAGGGCGGCGATAACGGCGGGGGCAACGACGTCGGCAGCGGCGACAGCGGCGACGTCGATGGCGGCGGCGGCCGCGGCGGCGGCGGCGGCAGCAACGGCATAGGTGGGGAATACGGCTGCGCGCTCGTGGTGATGCCCAACAAGGCGAACGCCATGAGGAGAAAGATGATGCGCGCGAGTCGAGGCGCGGATCCGAAGCGGCCCACCGAGCCGCGCCGAGGAGAGGGTCGGCTCGACACACATCTGGAGCTCACAGCACCAGCGCCCATGGGCGGCGACTCCACGATTTGGAGAGATTGCGCGAGAAAAGATGCGAGTTTTTCTAAAATGAGTCGCGAACAACTTTCCGAATTTTCAAAACGAAACGCGGAACCATCACGTTTCCAAAAATGTGCACTAGCGGCTCGGGAGATAGGGGGAACAGAAGCAACTACCTTAGAACCCTTACCAGCGGCTCTTGGAGACACAGCTGGTCTTCAACCTCTCAGACAAAGTTTTCAGTCCGAGTACGAGGTGGAATGCGATCAGCGAGGTGGACAGAGACAGCCAAATGTGGGGGGGGGATCGACCGATCGGGGGATTCTCGTCCCTTTTTACCTAAAATGGTATAGAACCGCCCGTCCTTCTTCAAAGGACCTTTTTAAGGACCTTCATTCACACATGTAAACACCCGGGTACCCGCGAGACGACGACGCGCGATGCCTCCCAAGAAGGCCGACGCACCGCCCCCGCGCGCGCTGCTCGGCCGGCCGACGAACAACGTCAAGGCCGGCATGGTCGGCATGCCCAACGTGGGCAAGTCGACGACCTTCAACCTGATGTGCAAGATGAGCGTGCCCGCCGAGAATTTCCCGTTCTGCACCATCGACCCGACAGAAGCTCGCGTGGCGGTGCCCGACGCTGATTTCGACGAGCTCGTCGAGAAGGTGCAGCCAAAATCGGTCGTACCCGCCTTCCTCACGTGCTTTGACATCGCTGGCCTCGTGAAGGGCGCGGCCGAGGGCGCTGGCCTCGGCAACGCGTTCCTCTCGCACATCAGCCAGGTGGATGCCATCTTCCACGTAGTGCGCACCTTTGAGACGACGGCTGATGGCGAGGCGGCCATCCACGTCGAGGACACCGTCGACCCGGTGCGCGACCTCGAGATCATCCGCGAGGAGCTCCGGCTCAAAGACGTGGCGGCGATCGATAAAGAGTTGGGGCCGCTGAGAAAAGAGGTGGCTCGAGACGGCAAGAACAAGGAGAAGAAGGATCGGCTCGACGGCATGGAAAAGATCTATGACTGGGTCGCCGTGCAGAAGAAGGAGGCGCGTTTTGGCGATTGGAGCTCGAAGGAGATTGATTACGTCAACGATCTGCACCTGCTCACCTCTAAGCCGGCGCTGCACCTGATCAACCTGTCGCAAGAGGACTTTTTGCGCAAGAAGAACAAGTGGCTGGCCAAGATCAAGGAGTGGGTCGAGGCCAACCGCCCGGGCGAGAAGATGGTCCTGTACTCCGCCGCAATGGAGCAGAAGCTCGTGGACATGGACGAGGACGCTCGTAAGAAGTTCCTTGAGGAGAACCAGACCAAGTCGCAGATGGGTACGCTACGGGGGCCTCTTGATTTCCCTCTCTTGATGGCCTCTCGATGGCCTCTCGATGGCCTCTCGATGGCCTCTTGATGGCCTCTTGATTTACCTCTCTTGATGGCCTCTCGATGGCCTCTTGATAGCCTCTCGATGGCCTCTCGATGGCCTCTTGATGACCTCTCGATGGCCTCTTGATGACCTCTCGATGGCCTCTTGATGGTCTCTTGATCATCTCTTGATCGCCTCTTGATCGCCTCTTGATCGCCTCGTGATCGCGCCTCGGATCGCCTCGGATGGCCCCTCCTCGGATGGCCTCCCTTAGGCCTCCCTGAGGCCCTTCCCGACGCTCTCTCCGTCCTTCTCTCCGTCCTCAGGCAAGATCGTGGTCGATGGGTACCACACGCTGCAGCTCATCTTCTATTTTACGTTGGGGCCCACCGAAGTGCGCGCCTGGACCATCCGCAACGGCTGGATGGCACCCAAGGCGGCGGGCGTCATCCACTCAGACTTTGAGCGCGGATTCATCAAGGCCGAAGTTTACAACTTCAAGGACTGGAAGGAAAATGGCTGCTCCGAGGCGGCTGTGAAGGAGGCGGGCAAGTACCGGCAGGAGGGCAAGAATTATGTCGTGCTGGACAAGGACATCATCTTTTTCAAGTTCAACGTGACGACGGACGCGAAGAAGAAGTGATGAGACGAGGCGCGGCGGTTTTGGCGGCGGCGGTTGGCGGCGGCGACCGGCGTTTGGCGGCGGAAACCGGAATCACGGATCTTGTATGTCCGTATCGACTTTATCCCGCGACCCGCCCCGGTTATGTCGTGGCTGTGAGAGTCTCGAGGCGTGTTTCGGCAAAATTCTGCTTGGATCCATCCAATGGATCCATCGCAAGAACTCTTAGAAGATAATTCGAAATAGAGTCGACTTGTCATTGATCATCGGACGCGTCTCGCTCCGCTCACAAGAATTCTACCTCCCGAACTGCTCCGAACTGCTCACGCACAAGCCTCGACAGGTTTGCGACCGTGGTGTTGTACTCGGGCTCGTCGGCCAGGTTGACGAGCTCGCCCGCATCGAAGTCCGTTGGGAAGCTCGGCTCAAGCCGGTGGTCGTAGAGTTCCCGCGCTGCCACGTGGTCCCATTCAGGAGCGAGTGTCGTGCTATTCCATGCCACCCACTCGACGTACCTCCACCCAACGGCGCGTGCTGTGTAGCCCATGTGCGTGAACGTCGACCGGTTGTTGTGGATGATCGAATTGTCATACCACGGCCGTAACGGGTCAGTCACTCGTCGAGGGTACTGCGAGAAGGCTGCCGCCTTATCGATCCAGCCTGCGGCGGCGGGGCTAGTCCCTCCGCCCAGGGCCGCCTTCAGCAGTGGCACCATCGAGGCACCATCAAAGGTCTCGTTGGCGGGCAATGCTACGCCTGCAAGCGCCGCAATGGTGGGCAACACGTCGACCAGCTCTACAAGCGAGGCGGCCCTGGGCGCCACCAGCCCTGCACCACCTGTCCCGTCTGTGCTGCTCGTCCCGCCATCCGTCCAGATGGCGCCGCCACTGAGAACCCTTGACGTGTCTTGAGGAGCGCTGATGAGCCACGGAGCACGGATGATGAGGGGCACGCGGGTCGCCGCCTCAAAATTGGTGAACTTTTGCCACGCGCCGCCCTCGCCCAAATGCCAGCCATGGTCCCCGTGCAGCACGACCGCCGTACTCGCGGTGAGCCTCAACACATCGAGCTCTGTGAGCAGCGCACCCAACTTGCGGTCCATGCCTGTTGTCGCGGCACGGTACGCACGGCGCGCCGCACGTACGTCGTGAGGGGGCAGCGGAGTCCATGGGTCTATGTGGCCGTCGACTGGATCACTAAAATGGTATGCGAGCGCGGGCATGCCGATGGGAGGCTGTTGATGCGTGGGCAGCTCGATCGACTCGAGCGGATGCTGTGACCAGTCGTGCGGCGCCGCCTGCCATGGCATATGCGGCTTGTGCATGCCGACGCCAAGGTACCAGGGCAGACCCGCGGCAACGGCAGCCGCCACAGCCTCTCCGCGCAAGTGCGCGATGGCGTGCTCGACGGTGCGTATATCCTCAATGGCGTCGATCTCGCAGAACTCATTGGCAACACTCACGTTGTTCCCGTGCCCGGAACGCCACTTGTCGAACCCGTTCTGAATGTCGATCGGGCATGGCACGCAGGGGAGGCCGCCGTCGCACTTGGCGGACTGTGCCTTACCCGCGCATGCGTGAACCGCCTCGGGAAGATCGGCCGTGTTCCAGCACGGGTTGAAATACGGCAGTGCCGAGGAGCTCCATGAGGAGGGCCCATCATACGCGGGCGGCAGCATCGGGTGGAACACCTTGCCGACCCCAAGCGCCACGCCACCCGCCTTGAGGAATAGGCCCGGCAGTGTCGTCCAATCAGGATGATCCTCGCGAAACGAATTGATGAAGTTCCAGGAGCGCGAGCGGTCCGGTCTGCGGCCCGTCATGAAGCTATTGCGAGAGGGGCCACATACGGCGATCTGGGCGTATGCACGGTCAAACGTTACACCCGTGGTCGCGAGGCTGTCGATGTTCGGCGTTGCACGCCCGGTGAGGCCATACGCGCCGAGCTCCGGGCGCAGATCGTCTACGATGATGTGAAGGACGCCTCGCATGTCGGGCTAGAAGGGGAGTGAGACCTGATGCCGTTCGGGCGGAGGCTGGCTCCATCATCAAAATGAAGGTTTCGTTCAAGGATGAAGGGAAACTTCTTCCGTGTGAAGGCTACAGTCGAGCAAAAATAAAGAGGTCTTGTTGGCTCGTTCTCGATCTGCACCATTCAAAATCCTCCCTCTCTTTACAACAGCATCGTCGATTTTTACCGGTTCATAATAGCCACTACATTACGAGAGACTTTGGCTTGTGAACCAGGGTGTCTAATTCTAAACATTGGCTGTGAACACTGACGGCCGGAACACGGAAGTTCCGACATTAGCACCGCCCATAATCCACGAATTCGAAGCCGCTCCTCGAGGGTGGTGATGAGCGTCGGTGGTGATGACGACCGATGTGGTGGAGACTCTTGCGAAGCCAAGAAGGCCAAGCGCGCGAGGCTTGCAGACGAAGAGTGGGACAGGGCGGTCCTCACGAAGCCCGAATGGGGCGGCCACAAGAATACGTGCGTCGAGTTCAAGAAGTACGTGGGAGGTCTCGGCGGAGTTGGGAATGGGTATAAGCCCCTCGCGACACGCTACTCCAAGAAGGAGAAGCCGCTGTCCATGTTCTCGCAGCAATACAGAAAGTTCATGAGCAAACTTTTTGAGGTACTCGCTTGCCGCGCACCCACTATCTTGCCGCTGCGCTTGACGGTTTGCTGCTCGTTCGAATCCTAAAATTGTCAGATGTACGGCGACGAAGGCGTCGATGACCCACGGCTCATCTCGGGGGCTGCTCACCAAGCTGGTTGGCGCCACAACCACTCCGAGCCCACCGGTGTCGGAGCTGACAAAGGGACAGGCGGAGGGTCACACAATCACCGCTTCTACCCGCCGGAGGCCGCCAAGGCGATGGTCCCCGGCCTCAAAATCAAGGCAAAGGGGCTGACGACGGGCCAAGCTCTTTCCGTCCTCGTCCAGATGTTTGAAGAGTAGTGAGCCGTGAGCAGAGCGAGTTGCGAGTACAGAGGGGGTTCTCGGGGTTGTGTTTGCCTGGCCAGTCCAAGCATGTCCACGTTTCAGTCGCGGGTCGTGGGAAAGCGAGAGCGGTGGAGGGGGGTTTTGTATTTCAACCTTGGCCCTTCGAAATGTGGTTCGAGTAGACTATTGTGCATTGCTACTGTGACATTGATTCATTGTACTGTGTGCAGTACGCTTCATCAGGGTAACGGCTAATAACGCCCGATCTAGCCCGGATCGTTCGCCCGAGAGCGTCGAGGCTCGAGCATGCTGTCGAGCTCGGAGAGTATACTACTACTCATCGACTGGAGTTGTGTAGGGTGTTGACCGAGGGGAGCGGAGCCGTCCTTTGAGATGGTGGTGTGGTGAGCGCGTGGGGATCGCGACAAAACTGACTGACTGACTGATTGACTATTGTTAGACTATTGGAGGTCATTTTCGGTACATGAAACCGGTACATGTAGATGTGCAGTACAATTGGTGGTAGGTGGGTTTGGATGGCGTGAGGTTCGTCTGTGTGAACCGTGTGTCCCGTGTGTGTCCCGTGTGTGTCCCGGCTCCTTACCTGATGTGCGCCCGCGTGAGCGCGTGTCCCGTGTGTGTGTCCCGTGTGTGAACGTTAACACGACAAACGCGACAACCGGTGCTACGGCGTGTGTGTCCCGTGTGTGTCCCGGCTCCCCCAGGTGTCTTTTGCCGGTAAAAAGACGACGGGGGAAGTCTTTTGCCGGTACCCGGTACAAGTGTTGCTCCCAAGTTTCGCACGCCGGGCGCGCGGTGCGAGCGCTTTCGCGCGTGCTTTGCCAGCCAAAAGACGAATCGGCGCGCGTTGTGCGCGCGTACCCGCTTCACAACATGCTGAAGATGGTCGTTGGCTTTGTACTCAGCCTCGTGCTTCAAGCCGCGGGGCAGACTAGCACCAACACCTGCAAATACGGCTCAGACGGAAATTGCGACGACGGTGGCCCGGGCCGACAGTACTTTGACTGCGCCTTCGGAATGGACTGCGTGGATTTTGGCCCCCGCAACCAAGCGCCTCCACCGGAACCACAGCCGTTCTGCACCAATCAGTTGATCAACAGCGGCTTGTTGTACTCGAGGGACTTTCCCGTGCCGTGCAACTACTTCACAATGTACCCCACTGTTTGCGCTTCCTATTCCGCCGTGCGAAGCATTATCAATGTGACAGCGAGCCCGGCGTCTACCCAGGTGACCATCATCGAGAGCACGCCGACGGCGAGCGCCACTACCGACGGCGAGCTAATGCTGTCTACCTCCGTGTTTGCGGAGACGTTCGCGGTGAGCTCCTTCTTTGGGGTGACGACGACGTCCGCACCAACCATCGCCATTGGGACTATCGTCACAGTTATCACCCCCATTGTGAGTGCCGGGCTCTCCGTGCCAAATGCCGGCTCTGGCATTACACTCACACGAGCGATCGCCAGCGGCGTCGGCTCGCTGGTGCTCGACGACAAGGAGGAGGACGGCACGAAGGCGGCGGCAGGCGGAGAGGCGAGCAAGACTACCGCTGTCGCACACGTGGTCTACCGCGCCGTGGAAATCGCCATCAGCATCTTGTGTATCTGGTTCATCTTGCGCAAGCTGTGCATTTTGCGCATCGCAGTGTTCGTCCGGCTCATCCAGTGGATTAGCCGCACGAACGCGACTGCTCTGCCGGGCTTGATTCCGCCCGCTCGAAAACTCCCACCCCCCTCCCAAAGCGCGTTGCCCGGCTCGATACCGTCGACGACGCGGAGCGGTGCGTTTGCGAAGCGGCTTGCGCGGCGGCGTGCCTCTCGCGCCACGAAGCGCGCGGCGACGGCTTCCGAGTGGCGGCTGATTAATGAGGCCCTCGCCGCTTCCGCCTTCTCTCGCTCGGTCGACAGCGGCTCCCCTAGCGTGCCGTGCTCACCCTCCTCACCGAGCACGCGCCACACCGAGCTGTTGAGCCGCTACGTCTTGCGGCTGCGCGCTCTCGGCCGCGAGCGCCTGCGCAAGACGCATCCATTCTGCCTGCGCAGCTGCCTGCGGCGACGGCACCACAGGATGAATCTCCGCAAGGCCCAGGCAGCCTCCTCACCACCTCCTCCATCTAAGGCGCTACCCGGAGTCACGGCCCGACTTGCTGTGGCCAAACAAAATGTGGCTGAGGATCCCTTCCCCGATCTGCGCGTGCGCCATCATTGCGTCTCCGTGGTGCGTCTCCGTGGCGGCATGCAGGCCACTGTGCCCAACGCTGTCGCGGCCGCCGCTGTGATGAGCTCCGCGGTGTCTGAGCTCGATGGGGCTGCTGCCACACCCAGGAGCTCTGATGGAGCCTGCACACCTCCGTGTGTCTATGAGAACGAGGACGGGTACGAGGATGAGGGTGAGGGCGCGGGCGAGGGTGAGGGCGAGGCGGTCATGCAAGTCGATCAGGGCGCGGCTGCCTTTGTGGCGCATCTGGGCCAGGGCAGTTCTGCTTCTCAGGGCATTTCTGTGTCTCATCGAGTGGGAGCAGGGCAGAAGCGGAATGATGAGCGCGCTGCGTCGCAAAAAGGGCACACTACCAAGGCGAAACGACGAAGGGGGCGAGCAGCAGCTACAATCGCGTCTCAATCTTTTGCAGAGGGCGCTCGTGCCGGGATGAAGGCCCAGGACATGAAGCGTCAGCAGGAGTCCGTTTGCGTGCCCTCACCAGAGCGGCTCAAAGCGCTGCGCTCTGATGAGCTGGGGCGTGAGCTTTTGCGTGATGAAGTTGCAGCGAAGATCAACGAGTGCTCGGAAGCCGCTGCGCTCGTGGAACATGAAGGCGACGGACCCCAGTGGCATTCGTGCGCAGCCGCTGTGGAGCAGAGGCAGACCATTCTCAGGGCTCACCGCTCTCCTCCCACTGAGGCCTCGGTTGATCCTCATCGCAGCTGTACGCGGTGCGGTGGCGCTCTGGAGCTCTGCCTGGAGCTCTGCCTGAAATGCGGACGCAATCAATGCGGTGCGTGTCGCAGAGAATTGCAGACTGTCTGGGCAGTGCGAGATGGTAAGCGACGTGTGGTGGCGACAGTGGAATGGAGACCTAATCTGTGTGCCAACCACACATCTGAAGCCAAAGCGCTCGAGGTGAAAGCGGCACAACAGGCCGAGCGCCGGTCGGAACAGGGGCCGCTTCCTTTTCAGTCCGAGATGGCCATAAACGGCGTGCGGTACGTCGTCGTGGGGCGCATGCCAAAGGAGGCGTCCCCTGGGACAAAGGCAGTGCCTGGCACATGGCATCAGGGTGTCTCTCTTGAGGACGATTGTGGTCTTCTCGTGGGAGAAATTCGTGGAGATACGCTTCAGATAGTGGGGGGGTTGGCGCCTGCCTGTTGGCCTGGAATGCCTCGTGAAGCTGGTGCAGCATGGCGCATTGCTCCGATTGCCCAGATGTACAGCAAGGCATTGGTCGACCCATCATTTCACGCTGCCACGACACTGTGCGCGGGGAGCAGTGGCGTCTTCTCGGTGGAGAGGCTGCAGCTCCGCCGCGATGCGCGCGTCGACTCAATCTTTATTCCAGGTTCGAGCAGCACATCTTACATGGCAAAGCAGGTTTACACCAAGTGCGAGCGTGGTCGGGTTCGCACCATGGTGCACGAAGCGGCGTCGAATGTTCCGGACAAGAGCGCGTTCCACTTGGAGACGAAGGCCTATTTTGAGCTCGCTTCCAAGTATGGGTGTTCTGAGGAAGCCGAATGGTTTGAAGCCACATTGCGCATGTCCCTGTGCCGGTTTGCTCACGATCTTGGGAGTCTTTTGGATGCTGCTACGACGGTCGTGAGCGTGCGCGATGACGAGCAGCTCCGGCTGCAAAGTATCTTCCCGCGTGTGGCGTTGCGAAGCCTTGCCGCGGCAAAGTGTCCGCAAACGCGCTCCCCCAGGATGGAGCTGAGCCTATCGGCTGCTCCCGGTATGGATGCCCACAGAGATTGCTCCGTGATGGCCAAGAAGACATCGGGTGGGGAGCACTTGTCCCCATCCGCGTGTCTTCCACTCCCTGTAGTTCAGGGTGAGTCGGTGGATGGCGCTTTCATCCTGATGTCCGACCTGGATCTTGCCATCCCTATGGGAATTGCAAGCACAGGCAGAGTGAGGCCAGCGATATTTGCTGCGTCTCAGTGCTTGCACGAGACGTCTGCATCTAGTGACGGATATATCGTGGCGGTGTCCACGGGTTGGGAGAGGCATAGTTTCAACGCTTCACAGTGGGGTTTTTGAGCGTTGGTGTGCGTGTACGGCGCGAGGCCTACGGCACGAGGCCCTGCCAGGCCACACGGCTGTCGCCTGGGCAATTGATCGCATGCACTCCTAATTTTTGTGTAACCACGTGTATTCACCGCGGACCAAACCGGCGGACGGATGTGTGGCATGGTGTGTGGGGAATCAGGAATGGCCCAGCCGGGTACGAGCGCCCAATGTGTTGCGTGTTTCGTTTATTTGTTGAATTGTGCGGAGAGCGGGTCACTGGACGGTTGGCATTGCAGACTCTACCGCTAGGAACATATGACTACCCCTTGGAAGTACTCGACTCGGGGCACAGTCCGGGTTTGTCGCGGGCAACGCGAATGGCAAGCCGTCCATCCGGGCGGTGTACACAGAGTCTAGTATATTAGCCACTGCCTCTTCAGTCTTCTTCGTGCTCGGGCAGCGCGGTCGCGGCTTCCTCTGCCAACTAGGCCGCCTCTGCCTTTTGAACCACAAGTGCCATTGCCATCACCTCGAGCGCCGCGTGCGCCGCCATCAATAACAACCCACTGCCCACACGGGCACAGTCGTCGAGCCGTCGCCGCCGCCGCGAGGTTCCGTGCGTGGGAGGCGAACGCGGTGCGCGCCGACACCCTCTTGACGGCATTCGTCGCATGCAGCAGTATGTGTGAGAGCTTCTGGTCAGTTCAGTGCAGCTGCTTGCGAGCCTCAGTGGCACGAGTGCCCTCGACAACGGCCCACCGATGCCAGCCGGCATCGCCACGCGCGACGCCACGTGTGCAGTGCTGCCGTGCCCCCGAGCCTCCGTGGTGGCGCGTGTGCCATGAAGCTCTCGTCTTCGCGGGTCAGTGACGGACGGGTCAGTGACGGACCGTCGCGGGCCATCGTCACGAGCTCGGCGGCCTTGCATGCAGCCACTGCGGCCCGGCGCCATCCGGTATCTGAGACCAACGCGCTATACCGCCGGCGGAGGGCAGTTGCGTGGGCGAGCGCCTCGGCACTTAGCACAGCGAGCGCCCCTTGGGCCGCCAGGACACGACAGCGCGCCGCCTCCCTGAGTCACGTCCGCAGCGCCCACGCCGTCGTCGCCCCCATGGGCAAGCGGCCGAGCAGCGTCGCGGCCAGGCGCGTGGCGGCGGCGGCCTTCGACTTGGCTGCCCAGATAGAGTAGCCGGTGCGCATCGTGCAGAAGCCAAGGCACCAGCTCGCTGCAGCCAGGAGCGTCGCTTCAGCCTTGGCGGTGGCTGCCACGCGTACCCCGTGGCTTGATTGCCGCCGATTTGCATGCTGAGTGCGACTGATTGCTGGCCTCATCAGGCGCATGCGTGGCTCAAGGCCCACCCCGTCGCTAGTCGGCTCACGCGCGCCGATCGCGCCGCCGCCGCACGCCAACACACAACAGCCACGTGCCCGCCCATGCAGCGTGGCGGCGGCGCTTTGTCTCCTCTGTCACGGCCGGCTCGGTGCGCGACGAGCGCTGGAGCCCATATGCTTCCAACGCGCTCGCTGACTGGCGGCGCACGTGCCGACTCCTTTCGGTGAGCACGGCCGCCGCCGCAAAGACGGTGACCCTTCGCAACCAGGCCCTCATCAGCCGATGGTGCCGCCACGCCGCCGTCGCACGCACAACCACGCGCCACGCCCGCCTCGCAGATGGGCACAAGTCATGGCTGGGCGCCCTGCGGCAGTGGCTGCGGCTCGCTGTGAGCACGCATCACTCGTCTGCCTCGGAGTGACGGCCGCCATGCTCAGTGAGCGGTTGCGCCGTCAGCTGCGCACATACGATCGGCAGCGGCTGTGGCGGCGTTGGCCCGTGGGCAACGGCCGAGCGGCGGCGTCGCGGGTGGTGCGTGCGCTGCCGTGGCTCACTACTGATGGCGCGTATGGGTGGGTCTTGAGCCACGCACGCGCCTGGTAGAGGCCCGCATGCAATGAGGGAGGCACCCAGCACATGCAATGAGGGAGGCACTCAGAGGCAATCAGCATGCACTCGCCTGGTAGAGGCCCGCATGCTGGCGCACGAATCGTACGGCGTACGAGCCATCGCGACGGTCCACGATGGTGCATGGCTGCTCATTCATACCGGTACCGAACACCGCACAAGCCCGCACGCCTCGTAGTACTCGCTCTCGTCCAAAGATCCGACTTCCTCGGCGCCCTCTGCTAGTTTCCCTGCTGACAATAAGACGGGCACCACAGAGAGGGTCATTAGAGAGAGTCATCAGTGGTCCTCAGTGAGAATCAAGGGTCATCAAGGGAGATCGCACCTGCCGACATCGACCCCGTGCCGCGAGATCAACGTCCCTTAAAGCGTGTTGACGACCAATCACATCCTCCCATGTGCCCGCCGCCGCCAAAAAGGTCTCCTTTGGCACCGACACCGCCGCAGGTAAAGGCCCGACTCGGCGCCACCGCCAGCAGTGCCTGCAACGACGGCGGCGCCGAAGCCGCCCAACTCGGCGCGCCCAGCACGACGTCGCTCTGCGTTCCACCCGATGCACTCGGGGCGAGCGCCGTCGTGTGCGTCACTGTGCACGTCGTCGTGAGCGCCCACGCCCTCTCGCCCGTCGCCGCCGGCACGCCGCCACGTGTACTCGGCACCGTCGTGAGCGTCGTCACCATGCGCATCCATGCCTCACGCGCCGGCAGCGTACCCACCAGCTGGCAGATTGCAGCGTCAGTCTGCTCACGCACGACGGTGAAGGTCACTGGAGAGCCCGAGACAGCGCGTCCGTTCAGCCGCACGCTCAGCTCGTAGGTGATCGGCTCACGCGTCGCCGTGCACGCCTGGTGCATCGGGTTGACGAAGCTCGTGAGTGGCCAACGGTGACAATCAAGGACAATCAAGGACAATCAACACGCCTGGTACGCGCAGAACTTGACACGCAGACGTGAGTCCCTTCGACGGCGGTCGCCTGTGGCCCACGAACGATGTCCTCTCTACGTGCCGCCTTTGTCGCGGCCGTCGAGGCCGCTGCCGCGCGTGCGGCGGCGTCGGCGGCGGCAGCGGTGGCACCAAGATGCCATCGTCCGATGTGGACGTGAACCTGCAGAGGACGAGACGATCGATGAGGTCAAGTGGCGCTCGCGACGGCGCGTACGAGCATCAGAGGAGCCAGACCCCACAATCAACCGCAATCAATGGCAATCAATGGCAATCAACGGCAAACAACAGCAATCAACTGCAATCAACTGCGATCAACGGCAATCAAAGGCCACGCACCTGGTTGAGGATCGACAATTCCGCATCCGCGTCCGCCGAGCGCTCGAGGCCGACGATGCGCAGCCGGATGACCCGCAACGAGCACGGCGGAGCGCGCGCCGTCCCGGGCACGCGAGGCGGGCTCGGGCTCGTGTGAGGAGGCGGAGGTCGACGCGCCGTCCCGGGCGAGCTCGAGCACCGGACGTAGCGTAATTCGTCAAACGTGAGGGCCTGCAGGCTCGGGGCCATCGAGCATGCCGGCGCAGCGCCAGCACTGCATCTGATTGCGCGCCTGGCTCCGAGGGTAGGAGGCAGCGCGCGAGCAGCCCACAGAACCCGTACACCGCCAGGGCGCGTGCACGTGTCTCAGGTGCGACAAGAGCTTCCGAAGCAGCAGCAGCAAGTGCCTTCCGAATTCCGCTCCGAGCGGCACGAGTGGCATCAGTGCCGCGAGCACGCGACGACCGGCCTCAGCGGGCAGGCTGGGCAGGCGGCATGTCCAGTCAAGCAGCTGGGCCCTGTGCGTGTGGACTGTGCGTGTGGAGCGCATGCAGATGAAGCCATCGCCCCGAACAGCCCACACCAGAGCCTCCCACACTAGAGCCGGCGCTGTGCTGGCGTAGCGTCTTCCTGATTGACATTGAGTCGAAGACGAGCGAGAGGATCTGCGGGTGCGCGTCCGGCACGCTGCCAAAGAGGACCAGCAGCAACGACACTCCTGCTTGCGCCACGCTGGCGCGTTCCCCGGGGGTCCCAGTGCCGCGCACTGTCCTCCCGTCGCTCCCTCCAAGCACAACCTCATCGTCGTCGGCCGCGATGCCGTCGGCGGGCAATAGCGCGCCCGTCACGGCGCCCTCCTCTTCGCGATCTCGCTCTCGTCGCCACCGCTCTCGTTTCCACCGCTCTCCATTTCACCACGGACGCTGCCGTCCGTGGGCGCCACAGCCGCTGAGATGACGACATGCGATCCTTCGCTCACTGCCGCCGCCGCCCTGGCGCCACGCCGCAGCTCTGCGGGGGGTGCCAGCCGCGGTTGCGAGGGCAGCTGCCACGTGGCACTCGCTCCTTCCGCCTCTTGCCCGCCTCCTCGGCCCACGAATTCCAGCCCTTACCCAGATGCAGGCTGCGCAGCAGCGCGACGGCTCGCGTGACGTGGCGCACGTTGACCTGACGAGCGTCGACGAAGGCCACCCAGCTCGCGACGTGTGGTGCCCACGTGTCAGGCCGTGTGGTGCCCACGTGTCAGGCCGCGCTTGGTGAAGGCGGATGAGAACCGACGCTCCGAAGGAAAAAGCGGCCGTGAAGCGTGAACCACCGTGTGAAGAGCCATCAGAGCGCTCCAGGGGTTGCAGCCAAGTCTCCCGGCCGTTTGGGATATTGGGCATAAGTGGTACGAGCTTGTATATTGTATATTAATATCTGCTTGCGCAAAGGTAGGTTTCGATTTTTATGTGCGCAGTTTCGACCTGATGGCAAGTGACTACGAGCAACCTCTGCCGCTTGAGTGGCAACGGGTTGGTGAGGATGCAGGGATTAAGAAGGGACCTAGTTTTATTTTGTGCGGAATAACCGTTGGACCCGCATCCTGCCCAACTAGGACGCTCCAAGGACAACTAGCAAGGACCATCACGTCCTTCCTGGGGCTGGGGACAGCACCTCAGTGGGTTTTCCTCTCTAACATAGGTTGTGGACTGGTAGAGGGTGATGGTGGTCACATCCCTGATGGCAGAGTGCCGACAGAGGACCCGAAACAACCCAGAAAATCGAGCTCGGCGGTGTGGTTTAAGCGAAAAACCGAAAATTAAGTCTTCCAAACGAACCCGATTTGAAAAGGCGCTAATACATTTGGTGCTGAATGTCCCGAGCACTTTGGTGGAACCTGATTTTCGCGTGTAAAAAATGCTAGGCCCCGTGCGCAAGCTGTGTCCAAACTGTGAATGCGCAATTTCACAGCGAATACGGTTTGTTTGTTTCGAAAATCCCTATCTTGGCGCACGACGTCCATATGGCGAAGAAACGCTGTCGGATCGCGCGTGGGCGAGCGCTTGCCGAGCGGCGGTGCGACAGCTGCGTCGTGTGCCAAGAGCTCATGGCGCCGCTGCGACGGGTCGCCCAGGAGGGAGTCCTCGTCAGGGCGTGCTCGTGCCG
>Ga0210245_101160_pt1 | contig 22218 bp, 12 predicted proteins | sample ChrtobMetaP3_4mM_FD_155450 | JGI IMG/M metagenome (GOLD analysis project Ga0210245, IMG submission 155450) | Chrysochromulina tobin associated microbial communities from unialgal haptophyte culture, Seattle, Washington, United States - P3_4mM | ecosystem: Host-associated > Algae > Haptophytes >...
AAGTAATGACGAGCTCGAACTCATTCACGTCGGAGACGCGTACGTCAGAGCCTATTTTGGTGCCGCCAAGTGCGCCGAGAGCTCCAATCTTGGCGTGGTTTGGTGGGCTGTTCAGGTTGCGGGCCGAGTTAGGCCGCGAGAAGCGCTCGTCGAGGTTTATCGGCATCGATGCCATCATGGTGCGTGGCGTCGAGGGCATCGTGGTGGAACTTCGGTTAAAATTGGCGCTCGGCGCTCGCGAACTGCGGGAGGGTGAGATGGCGACGTTCTGCTCATCCTCGTCGAGCTCTTCGAGGGCGAGCACGTCCCCTCCAACAGCACTCAAGATACTCGACTCCACGGTGCTGGAGATTTCTGTGCCGGCGCGGTCAGGAGAAGAGTGGACGACTTCGACGTCAGTGTAGGTTCCTGACTGCATTTGCATGTGCACGACGTTGCACTTTAAGTCCACGACGTTGGAGGCTACGCCGCTGCGTCAACAACTGAGGATGCTATAGCAAGGCCTCTCACAACGATCGAAGTTGACTCTCTCTTCTTCGCCGTCGGGATGACCGGTGATATGATTCATACAGAACAGCTGCCAAATCTGTGATATGAGTTCCACAGCCATCGCCGCTCCCCCGCCTTTACAGCTGCTAGCTAGTATGTGACCAAATTCCAGAGTGTCGGAGTTTGTCACTCGATAAAAAAGGAAAATTCATTCGTTTACTCTGTACTGCGCACTTCCGGGATTGGACGTCTGGCGCACTCGCAGGCATTTTGTATGCGCTGCTACTCCGTCCGCCTGCTCCTCGTCGCCATGTTCGCCACCCAGCACACCGACTTCGAATCCTTCGCCAATGCGCTCGGTGCCCTTCCGAATCAGCCGCCCGTACCGATGGAGTGTGAGCCGTCGCCAAGTCCCATCGATGTGGACGCCAAAGCCATCGTGCAGCAAGTGGTCAATGTGCTGCTCAAGCACAGTTCTTCGCCCGCGGTGCACCTCGAGGTGCTCGACCGCCGATGGCTCGCGCTCGCTCGCAACGAATCCGTGACCAACCTCACGAGCACGCTCTTGCCTGCCAAGGTCCCTGCCATGAAGAAGCGAGACAAACGAGCCCGCGAGGTGCTCGAGCTCATGCCAGTGACGCCAGACTGCCCCCAGGCGACGATCGCGCTCCTCATGAGCCAGGCCAGCACCCATCGCTCGGCCGCGGACATGAAAGTCCTGCGGCGCTGCGGCGCTGCGGCGGTGAAGCTCGCCGAGGCCGGCCTCAAGCAGCCCACGTCGGCCACGAGCAAGGTCGTGCCAGCAGAAACAATCAAGGCGCTCGACGCGCATCGCGCTGCTGAGCATGCAAACGGAGGCAAATCTAGGAGCGCGCGTTCAAGGCTTGGGAGAAGTCGCCAGAGAACCCGGCCAACGCGGCCGTCGATCTCTCGTGACGTCCCGGTTTGAAAATGGGTTCATGTTATTTGTAGCATCGCACAGCCCAGGTTAAGCCCAGGTCGTCTGTTCTGGACCCAATTTTTGACGATTTTGACTTGACTTGACTTGACTTGTATTGAAATCGGCCACAGCGACACACTCCATGCCAACCGTCGCATCCTCTGGTCCCGTCCACAATGAGCGCAGCTCCGCTAGGCGAGTCGTCGTCCGCACAGATCATTGTCAAGGAGTATAAAGCAAACAGCATGGCTCCCATGAAGCCACGGCCGCGACCGACCTCCGCAGCCGTCAACCGGCAGCTTCACCCGGCAGCATTGGCAGCGGCCAACAGGCCGCCTCGGCCTGCCTCGGCAACCGTGCGCGCGCCACCATCAGCCGAGCCGCCTCTCACCATTCCGCCACCTCCTCCCGCCCCGGCTCCCGCCCTGGCTCCAGCTCGCGTGCCGATACCACGGGTCCTGAAGCCTGTTCCCAAAGGCCCGACGGTGGTGAAGCCGCGGTTTACTCCTTCGGATGAGGTGCCATGGGAACCAACCGCGAGGAAGGGCCCACCACCTCGGAACAGCAAGGAAGTGCAGGCGAGAATCGATGCTTTCTTCGACGATCTTGTCACCAAGCACAAGGCAAACAAACAGAGGTCGATAACCCATCGTGTAATCGATGGAGAGCTGGGCGAGTGTACACCGATGGAAGGCGTGCGGAAGTACCCGTACTCCACGTCGATGAGACTATACAAGGAAGACTTTTCGGCGTTGGTCTGCTCGACCATAACTCACCCTTACGTGACGACCTCCGTCAACAACAGCCGGTCTTGTCCGTTTGACATTCTCTCAGGCATGAACTACGACGACGCGCGGCTCAGCGGGCTCAAAACCTGGATCAGCGAACAGCAGATCGCGTACGTGCCTAAGGACATCAAGTGGGCCAAGAATTCGGGTGCTGTCGGCGTCCGCTCCGAATGTGTCCAGGTGCGGCGCGAAATTATGTGGGCAATCGAACTGACGAGCCACCAGCTACGGCCTTTGCACCCGCCCTCGGATTGTGTTTGCCTGCTGCTGACGTCTCCCCCGCCCGCCCGTTCCGGCAGTTCCTCGCCTGAGCGCAGGCCCGTGCTCTGGCTGCGAACGATGCGCGTGTCCGGGACAGGACCGCCGATCATTCGGGTGGTTTGTGGACCTGTGCCGAGACAGTGTCCTGCATATCATCCCACATCCGTCACAGAGTGAGGACGCGCGGTGCGGTGTGCGAGCGCGTGCGACGGGTTCACTGGCGGCTCAGCTCTCTAGACGGCCAGGGGCCGGCCCTGCCGTGTGGAACATGTACATTATTTGGTCTGTGTCGTGTGTGCCTGTGTCGTGTTGAGGAGCGTGCAGTAGTGCAGTGTCGAGTGTATCAGTCTTCAGTGTCTCTATTATAGTATTATTATGAATTATCGTCTATATGATATTCTATTAGACTATATGTGTGTGCGTGTGTGAAGTCTGTCGGATCGCAAATTTATATATGTTCAACGTGGGGCGTTGCGGGTCGAAACCTTCAAAACCATACAGCTTGGGCCCTTGTTACTGCGGCGCGTTGCAAGAGCCCGCAGGGCCAGGGGGCGGCGCCGGCGCCGGCCGCCGCGCGTCGCGGGTATGATCTATGAATCAATTCTCTTGGGTCGTGTGACGTCTCTCGTCTGAGCCTGAGAGTCCGTCGTCGATTTTTCAACCGATGTTAACAGGCACTTCAAATACAAAGACTCTTCACGCACAAACTCACTTCGACTGACCCTTTCTCACGAAGTCACGATCTCAATGGACGACTAGCTTCTGTCGGCACGATGAGGTTCCGAGGCTCTCGCGTGGCCGCACTGTTGCTCACAGCCGGCAGCGTGCACGCATTCAGCTGTGAGGCCTCGTCGAGGCTGCCGTTGCTGCAGAAATGCAGGCGCTCGGCTGCGTTGTCGTTGAAGATCCCTGAAGCCCCTATCAGCGACTTCATGACGCCCATCGCTGATGCCGTCGTGCTCGATCCCGAGATGAACTTGCGCGTTGCAGCCACCCTGATGCAGGAGAAACAGATTACAGGGGCGCCAGTGGTATCAAACAAGAAGCTGGTCGGGGTGCTGTCACAGTTCGACTTCCTGTTCAAGGCGGCCGGAATGAACGCGCTCGACTTGGAGGCCGAGTCGTACCAGACGACCGTCAAGAAGATTCTTGGCGGCACAGTCCGCAATGCGATGACGCTCGATCCGGTCACGTTTTCGCCCAGAGATTCGGTGCGTGCCCGCCCTCGCGCACCGTCCTCGCGCGCTTGCTGCATCTAATTAGTGACAGCCTCCTTCGCAGGTTTCCGCGGCGGCGGCAGTGATGATCAAGCGCCGCTTCAACCACGTGCCGGTTGTCGACCCTGACAATGGTTCTGTCGTCGGCATCATTCGCTCGACCGACGTGATGCGATACGTGCTCACCAAAAGCTGAGACGACTTACGACAGCGCTTCCAAGAACGCGGGGGTGTCGCCGCACACTCATTTTACTTTGTAGATCTCATGTCGGGTGTCCGGTGTCGATCCTCAGAGCTGGTGCTAGACCCAAAGTCCCAAACTAGGCTAGAGTGAGCCTACGTGCCCTGGTCCCCGACCCAATTGCGAATTGCCCCGACCGACCCAGGTCTATAAACATCAGACAACCTTTTACATGTACAGGAAGGACTTGACATTACTTTACTTGTGAGCCGAAACTCGTGTGAACGAAAACCAGCGAGTGATGCCGAGAGACAACGTCTCATCACCGGAGTCCAGGGAGGCGCACGCCGTCCAGAGCTCCGGATGTCCAGAGGCCGCTCCGCCGTGTTTCTGCAGCTGCTGCTCTGCCTCGGGTCGAGCGTCTCCTTCCGGCCCGTGCCGCACCACCGCCGAGCCGTCGCGCGTGCCATCATGCGCGGCTGCGGCCGTGGCGGCAGCGGGCCTATTGCGCTCGGCTCCTTGGATGATGCGTTGAAGGCGCTGCACTCAAAGTCGCAGGCGAGAGCCGATCAGGAGGCGCGGCTGCGCAAATCGGTCGAAGGTGCCGACGAAACGGAGGCCGACGCCGTCGCGCCATCCTGCGCACCCACCGTCTACCTTGTCGGCGTCGGGCCTGGTGACGTGGAGCTGCTCACTGTCAAGGCGCTGCGGCTGATGCAGGAGGCGGATCTGGTGTTGTACGACCGGCTGATCACGCCCGAGATCCTCGCGCTCGTCGGCGCGCAGGCCGCCATGCTCTACGTGGGCAAGGAGGCGGGGCTGCACACGCGGCCACAGGACGAGATCCATGAGTTGCTGCTGAGCTTCGCCACGACGGGCAAGACTGTTGTGCGTCTCAAGGGCGGCGATCCGACTGTCTTCGGCCGCGGCGGCGAGGAGATGGAGTATCTCGAGCGCCAGGGCGTCGACGTTCGCGTGGTGCCGGGCATCACCGCCGCGTCAGGCATCGCCGCTGCCCTCGGTGTGCCCCTCACGCACCGCGACCACGCTGACTCGGTGCGCTTCATCACTGGGCACGCGCGCTCGGAGAATACAGCGCCCGTCGGGGAGCGGTACGCGTGGGAGCAGCTCGCCGACCCGAAGATGACCCTCGTCATCTACATGGGACTCTCGACGCTGCCTGAGCTTGCAAAGGGTCTCACCGACGCGGGCCTGCCCGGGACGACGCCCTCGCTGGCTGTGCAGGACGGCACGACCGCCACGCAAAGGGTCGTGTGTGCGACGCTCGAAACGCTGGCAGACGCGGTGCAGAGCGCGCAGCTGCGCTCGCCCACCCTCATCGTCATCGGTCAGGTCGTCTCTCTCTACGATCCCGCAAGAGCCAACGCCGTCGTCGCGGCAGCCGCCAGCGCGCCTGCTGTGAACGCGGATGCGGTCCTGGGTATGCTGCGATCGGCCGGCGGATGGCGGGTCGAATCTCAACGCAGGTTGACGGCCGATTGAGGTGTAGACCTCTCTGTGGCCGAGTGCCTTCTCGCACACACACGTGTAAAGCCTAGTAGCGTAAGCTCCGCGGCTCCGAGCGCCGCGGACTGGACTCTTGAGCGCGCCTCAGCTGCAGAGGGGGGCTCGCGACGTTGTCGGAAATGGTGTTGGTGAACATGAGAGCAACACAAGTTAAAGCTTAAACACAAGACCCAGGAGCGCACTCCGCACACGAACCCGTATCCCGTAACTCAACAATCCAGTGCGACGCGTGCCGCCCGGGCACCCCTCCGACCCCCTGCGAGATCGAGCCCAGGTGACGGGCGAGCCGCTCCCCCTGCGAGATCGGCCCCCCAGGTGAGGCGAGGTCGACTTGTGAACCATGTCGATCACCATCCCGATTCTTCTCACAATCGGCTTGATCGCAACTTCGCCAGCGACGCATTCACGTACTCTCCAACCGTCGATGGCCTCCGACGCGGCGTGCGAGCCGTTGCTGATCATCGGTGCGGGCGTGCTCGGCCGCCTGGCGGCTGCAGAGTGGCGCGACGCCCGCGGAAAGGCAGCTGGCACCGTAATCGGCGTGACGCGATCGAGCAACGAGGCACGGAACGACGCACTACGCGCTGATGGCATCGAGCCACGCGTGCGCGCGGACGTCGACGCGGAGGGCACGCGCTACCCGTACGTGCTCTTCTGCGCCAGCCCGAGCGGAAATGATGATTACGCTCAAGCAGTCGCGAGCGCATTGCAGCTGTGGGACTCGGAGGCTGGCGGGCGCTTTGTCTTCACCTCCTCTGCTGCCGTGTATGCAGAGGACCAGGGAGGCGTCGTCACGGAAAATTCGCCGCTCACGAACACGCCACGGACGGCGCCCTTGCTGGCAGCGGAACTCAAGGTTCTGCAGGCAGGGGGAACGGTTGTGCGACTCGCTGGTCTGTACCTCGAAGACCGCGGCGCGCACAACTATTGGCTCACGCAGGTGGAAGTCAAGCAGCGGCCGGATGGCATCATCAATCTGCTGCACTACCGCGATGCAGCCGGGGCTGCTGTCGCTGCCCTCCTGAGAGGATGTGCGGAACAGACGTTGCTCGCGGCCGACGACCTACCGCTGACGCGTGAAGCCATCTGCCGAGAAGCTTGCCGGGCGCCACGCTTCCAGGGCCGCGTGATCCCCAGATTTACGGGCACTGATGGAGGCATCGGGAAGAGAATCGACTGCCGAGCGACGCGCGACGCAATCGGCTGGCAGCCGCGCTACGCAACGTTTGTCAAGTTCATCGACACGCTCATCAAGTAGTGAAGTGTGTTCCGTGTGATTTTTGTGAGATCCAATGTGACCTGGACTGACGAACATTTGCTCTTCGAAGTAAGTTTAATCAAGTGTCTCGATCGGATTTCGTCACTCGCTCTCATGTCGTCTCAAGATCGAGAACCGGCGACCTCGCATGGCGTCCGCGGCCGAGCTCAGCGGCGACCGCTTTATGTCCGCGCTGAGCGCGTACCTGGCGAGCCGGCATGACGTCGCGCTTCGGCTCCTGAGCGAGGTGGATAAGGAGGAGGCGGCGAGCGAGAAGGCTGAAGAAGAGGCCCTACGTGACGAAGCCCTTTCTGCGCTCGTCCAGCGCAACTACGAAGCAGCCCACGAGGCGACCGCGCAGCTCTCGGCTGTGAGCGCACGGCGGCGTCGCGTCGCGGAGCTACGGCACAAGATGCGCATTGAGTGCGATCGGGTCAACTCAGCTCGCGAGGTTCTCGAGCAGCGGGCCAAGATTCTGCAGCAGACTCCGCCGTTCATCCAGGACCCGCTGCTAGGCGGCATAGGCGAGAGCTTGCATCGGCGACATGAGGTTGCGATGCGCCTCGTTGCTGCCATCGACGCACAGCTCGTCGCAACCGACGTAGAGTCGGCCGACGCCATCGCGCTGCAGCGGCGTCGTGCGCGGCTCATGCTCGAGATCGACGTGCTTCTCGCCGCCACGCAAGCGCACGAGCAAAAGGAGGCGCTGCTCGACACCGCCAGCGGCGTGCTCGGCCACGGCGCGCCCGACAGTGGCGCCTACTTGCGGCGCACGCTCGCATTCCTCGACGCGCGCTCGACGGTCATCCTGCGAATCATCGCCTTCATTGATGAGCAGCTGGGCGCTTGCCCCACGAGCCCGTCGGACGTAGTGACCGAAGCGCGGCAGGTGCATGCGCAGACGGCGCGCGAGCACCTGGCTGCACGGCGGGCGGATCTCGTGCGCGAGCTCGACGAGATCAACGCGCAGGTCACGCAGCAGAGGCAGGGTGAGGCAATGCTCAAGGCATGGGGTCTTCACGCGGCGGATCCGTACGCAGCCAAGATTCGTCAGTATCTCGAAGGCCGATCGGAGACGTCGCTGCAACTGCTTGCCTTCATCGACGCGCGCTGCGCCGCGGTCGACACCGATGAGCTCCGCTCGCTCGCCGCGCAGCGCGAGGCGGTGCAGCAGCAGGTTCACGATTCCCAGGCGCCTCTGATGACCTCAGTGATGACCTCTGATGATCTCTGATCATGCGATTGATTGCCTCCCTCATCAGGTGGACGCGACCCACGAGGAGCTCGAACGCCATGAGCAGGGGCAGGCGCTCCTATCGGCGCTCTGCGTGGCGTGAGCCGCATGCGAGCCGCGGCGAAGGTGACGTGTGCACGTAATCATGTGCGGGCGAAGTCCGGGTTCGTCTGAGGCGGTCTTCACAAGTGGGTCAATTGCAGTGCGTCGTAGGTTACTGAGACGATGAAATGGGACGGCGTTTGTGATTCTCACCGGGGGGACCGCGCGCAAGCCAAGCAAACACTTTGAAACCACACATCACACAAGTACCTATTAAATAAGTGCAACCGAGGACCCCAGATGCCCAGAAGCCAGCAGAGTAGGAAAGGGTGGGCGGAGAGGATGAGTTGCTTGCTTGCTTGCTTGCTTGGGACCGCGACGAAACTGACTGACAAACTGACTGTGTTTCACAGTAGCTTATCGAGGAAGAAGACCTCTGCCGCCATGTCAGAGAGGAGCATTGACCCCGATGGGTGCGCGCTCCAAACTCTCCGGAACCGTCGCGACCCGCGAGGCAACACTCCCTCACCCTAACTCCTGCCCTGTGATCGCTGAACGCTGTGCAGGAACAGCGGATGGGGGCACCAGCAGCAGCAGCAGCAGATGTTACCAGGTGCACAGCTTCCCGGCATGCAGCTTCCCGGCGCGCAGCTGCCTAGCGCTCAGCTTCCCGACTTTGGTTTTGGCGGCGATTCTACTGGCGGCCTGCTGCCGGCAATGCCCGGTGCGCTCGGGCTGCCATCGGCGCAAGTCTTTGGCGGCTTTGAGCAGGAGCAGCACAGCGGCGGAATGGGCGGCTTTTCGGGTGGCCAGCCGCTCTTTCCCGGGCAGCAGCAGCAGCAGCAGCGACGGCAGCAGCAGCAGCAGTGGCAGCCGCAGCAGCAGCCGCAGCCATCCGGCGATGACGCCGCGCTCGATGTCGCGACGATCGACGCAACACTGTGGGCGGGCGCCGCGGCGGCGGGCTGGTCGCTCGAGCACAACGAATGTAACGGTAAGCTGGAATATGTGTCGCCGTCTGGAAAGCGCTTCGGGACGCTCCAGTACATCCGCAAGAAGTTTGGAGGCGCTGGAGGCGCTGGAGACGCTGGAGGCGCTAGAGGCGCTGGAAGGGCTGGAGGCGCTGGAGGGGTTGGCAGGGCTGGAGGGGTTGGCGGGCGCCCCGGGCGCTCGGCACGCTCGGCGCGTGGCGGCAAGGCCTACGTCGAGAAGGACGGGGGCGACGAGGAGGGCGAGGAGGAGGACAGAGGCGAGACGTGTGAGGTGTGTGGCGTCGAGTCGTGGATCGAAGGCAACGAGCTGCTCCTCTGCGATGCGTGCCCGAAGGCGTTCCACACGCAATGCCTGACGCCGCCGCTGGCTTCCGTGCCCGAGGGTGACTGGATTTGCCCGAGCTGTGCTTCGGCCACCAATCGACCGGCTGGCAAGAGCGCGGCGGCCCGCTCCGCCCAGCAGGAGATCAAGGCGCGGCCCGACTGCGGCACGTGCATCAACTGCCTCGACAATCCCAAATATGGCGGCGAGAATCAGCGCCACAAAACGTGCAAGCTCAAGCTCGAGGCGATCAAGCGGTTAGCGCCCGAGCTGGGCGGCCGGCCAGCGAAGGAGCCCAAGGAGAAGAAGCTCAGGAGCCAGGGCAAGGCATCCGCGGAGGCGGCGCTTGGGCTCGCGAAGACCGTCGAGCCCGCCGAAGACGAGCTCAACAGTATTGACAAGATCCTCGATGGGAGGATGGTGGCGGGTGGCGCGCCGGGCGAAGAGGAGTACCTGTGTAAGGAGCGCGGCCTGGCGCACGTGCACGCGCTCTGGCTGAGCGTGGCCGAGATCGAGAAGAACGGCCGCCTCTCCAAGCAGCGCCTTGCCAACTTCCTGCGCAAGCGCGAGAAAGATGGCGGCCTCGTCGACCCGTACTTGTCATGCATGGAGGTGGAGCGCGTCATTGCGGTGCACAGTGAGTCAGCCGCGCCTCCGCCGCCCTCGCCCCAAAAGCGCAAGCCCAAGGGCGTCGACGAGGACGAGGTGGCGAGGGCCAAGGGCGTCGAGGCCGACGATGACGACGTGTTGCTCGTCGAGGAGGGTGAGGAGGAGGAGGCGTCAGACTCGGCCGAGCCCGCTGCCAAGATACGTCAAGAGGCGTCAGACTCAGCCGAGCCCGCTGCTAAGATTCGTCAAGAGGCGTCAGACTCAGCCGAGCCCGCTGCCAAGGCGCCGCGGGCCGCGACGGAGGCAGCCGAGGGCGAGGAGGAGGGCGAGGAGGAGGGCGAGGAGGAGGGCGAGGAGGGCGGCAACGAGACGTACTACCTTGTCAAGTGGCGAGGCCTCGGGTACGAGGGGTGCACGTGGGAGTATGCACGCATCGCTGGTGCCGACGCGATCGCCGCGTATGAGGAGCGTCAGAAGGTGCTCGCCAACAGGGCTGCGAGTGATGCCGAGCCGCCGACGCCTGAAGTTGATGTGCCGATGAGCTTCAAGGGCGGGCGCACGCTGCGCGATTACCAGCGCGCGGGCGTGCAGTGGATGCGCTGGAACTACGTCAGAGGGCGATCCGTCATCCTGGGTGACGAGATGGGCCTCGGGAAGACGGCGCAGTCGGCGACGCTGTTGCACTGCCTGCACACGTTCCACAAGGCTAAGGGACCGTACCTGATCGTGGTGCCGCTCTCGACGGTGCCGCACTGGCAGCGCGAGGTGCGCGATTGGACGTCGCTGCATGCGGTGCTCTTCCACGGCCCCGCGGACGCGCGCGAGATCCTTCTCGACTACGAGTGGGCCTCGAAGCCGCGCGCGCTCACGAAGGCCAAGGGCTTCGGCGCGACCCTCGCGCGCCCAAACTTTGACGTGTGCATCACGACATACGAGACATTCACCGCGTGCGCCGAGACGTTCCGTAAAGTGGAGCGCTGGGCGTACCTCATCCTCGACGAGGCGCACCGGCTCAAGAACAAGTTTGGCAAGGCGCTCGCGGCTCTCCAGTCACTTGGGCCGATTCCGACGCTCGCGCTGACGGGCACGCCGCTTCAGAACAACGTGGGCGAGCTCTGGTCGATTCTGAACCTGCTGGACGCCGAGGGCTTCCCCTCACTCGACACTTTCCTCGAGCAGTACGGCGACATGACCTCGGCTGCGCAGGTGGACGCGCTTACCGAGCGGCTCCGCCCGTACCTGCTCCGTCGAACCAAGGCGGACGTCGACCTCGGCATCACGCCGATGGAGGAGACTCTCGTGACCGTCGAGATCACCAACTACCAGAAGCAGACGTACCGCGCGCTGCTCGAGCAGAATCGATCGCTGCTGCTGCGCGGCGCGAGCCACGTCAACGGCCCCTCGTTCAACAACCTCGCGATACAGCTTCGCCACTGCTGCAACCACCCGTTCCTGATCAAGGGCGTGATGCAAGCGGAGGGCATCGATCTCGCGGAGGACGCCGAGTACCTCACGCGGCTCGTGGCCTCGTCGGGTAAGCTCGTGCTGCTCGACAAGCTGCTGCCCAAGCTGCAGCAGCAGGGCCATCGCGTCCTCCTCTTCTCCCAATTCACGATGCTCCTCGACCTGCTCGAGGACTACCTGAAGCTCTCGCGGTACTCGTACGAGCGCCTCGACGGCTCGATCACGGGCGAGAAGCGCCAGGCGGCCATCGATCGCTTCTCGCACCCGGAGTCGAAGACATTCCTGTTCCTGCTCGGCACACGTGCGGGCGGCGTAGGGATCAACTTGACGGCCGCCGACACGGTCATCATCTACGACCCCGACTGGAACCCGCAGAACGACGTGCAGGCACAGGCGCGCTGCCACCGCATCGGCCAGACGAAGGTGGTCTCCGTCTACCGACTGATCACCAAGGGGACGTACGAGCAGACCATGTACGAGCGCGCCAACATCAAGCTCGGCCTCGAACAAGCCATCATCGGGCGAGGCGACTACGCTGCGCAGACGACTGCTGGCGCTGCGGACGACGAGGGCGGCGGTAGCACGAGTGGCAAGGCCAAGGGAGGAAAGGCCAAGGAGGCCGAGCGGGCGGCGGAGCTCGAGGGGCTGCTCAAGCACGGCGCGCAGGAGCTCTTCACCGACGAGCACGACGAGCGCATTGCTGCCTTCTCGGCAGAGGACATCGACTCGATCCTCGGCCGTTGCGCCACAAAGAAGACGGGCACCGAGGAAGACGAAAAGGCGAAGGCCAAGGGCACCTTTGCGCAGGCCGCGTTCGTCTCGCACAACGGGACCGAGGCGCAGCTCGACCTCAACGATCCCGACTTCTGGACCAAGGTCCTCGGTGACGAGGAGGCTGGAGGCGAGGATGACGACGAGGCTGACTACGAAGACGAGTACGACGAAGACGGTGTTCGTATTCGGCGGCGCTCGCGACGCTCTGTCGGTGAGCCACAGCGCATGGCGCCCAGCTGGAGCGACGAGGAGGATGCCAAAGATCCCAAGGAGTCAAAGAGGAAGCGCGAGGCGAATGAGTGGACCCGCACGCAGTTAAGCGCACTCTACTCAGGCCTCTTGTCCTTTGGCTTTGGGCGCGCCGAGCGGCTGCACGCCTCGTCAGCGGCGCTCAGCATGCGTTCCATCGACGAGGTGGAGCGTGCGAGCCAGTACACGACGGCCCTCGCGCTGCGCACCGCCTGCCAGCCTTCGGCAGACGACAAGGACGCGACTCGTCGACGGAAGGGTACGGCAGGCAAGGACGACAAGGAGGAGGAGGGGGAGGAGGCAAGTGAGAAGCCCACGGCCGTCGTCGAGGAGGCGGAAGGCTACAGGCTGCATCTCTCCGCGAACAACTCGACGGGATACATGGGCGTGTACATGGACATACGGCGAAAAACTCCATTCGGAGCCAAGTGTACACATACCGATTCGCAAGGCCGCAGTGTCACCACGTTCTTAGGCTACTCTGCGACAGCGGTGGAGGCTGCGCTCGCCATTGCAAAGCACTTGGAAGCTGCCGACAAGGCAAGGCAGGAGCAGCAGCCGCCGGACCCTGGAGCATCAGCTGCCATGAAGCTCGCGCGCCTCTGGTTCTTCATGAGAAGTGGCCAGGCGCTGCGCGCGGGCGAGGAGCCGCCCGAGGCGCCCGAGGAAATGGTCCGCGTGCAGCCGTCGATGGCCACGTGGTTCGACACGCGCATCATCTCGAAGGCGAAGCAGCTCACCGCGCATCTCATCGACATGCGCCGGCTACACGCCGCCATCGAGGCCGCGCCCCCGGATGGTTTCATGGCGCCTCACGTGCCGATCAAGTTTGCATGCCCCGAGCTCGCGCCATCCGAAACGAGCGCCAGCCACCTCGCCGAATGGACGAAGGACCATGACGCGGCGCTGCTAGTGGGCGTGCACACGCACGGGTATGCCAACTGGGAGGCCATCTTCGCCGACGCTTCACTCGGCGCGTTCACAGACATTGCGCCGTGTTCGAGCGCCGTGGCTGGCGGCATCGACCCTCCAGTCAAGTTGCTGGCCTCAAACCACGCCGCCAGCCACGCCGCGGATGGAAGGACAAGTGGCTCGCTACCTGCGGATGAGGTCGATGCGAGGCTGTGGGTGGGTGCCTTCGCCGCCGGATGGACGATCCACAGGTCGGGCACGGCACAGGTCGGGTACCACTACCGTTACGTCTCCCCCTCCGGAGAAGTGTACAAGTCGCGTAGCGCGGTGAGGGGGGCGCCACAACAGTTCACACAGACGCTGTCGCAGCAGCCGCCACAGGGTGACGAGCCGCCGGTGCCGGACGCTTCGGTGCCGCCCAACGGCTGGAAGTGGTTGCACGAGGGCGAGACGATTGAGGTCGAGGTGGCGGCGAGCGAGGACGCACCGGCAGTGTGGGTCACGGCCGAGGTACTCACCGTCCGCATCGACGGTTCCTTCCAGGCACGCATCGTGCTGCCCGACGGCTCAGATCAGTGGGACGACTGGTTCTCGTGGCAGGAGGAGGGCTCGGACTGGCGCCGACGGGCCAAGCGCGTGCGTGTAGACAAAGCGTCGATTGGCATGCGAGTAGATAGCGCGAGTAGACAGGGCGATGGTGACGGTGACGCAAACGCAGACGCCGACGCCGACGCCGACGGCGACGGCGACGGCGACGGCGACAGCGACGGTAACGGCGACAGCGACGGTGACGTTGCGGATGCCGCAGTGGCGTTACCCTCGGCGCGGAAGTACTCTGTGGACCCACGCGCGCTACTGCGCCGCCTCAAGCATCTGCTGAACCACTTGCCTGTTTCCGGTGTAAGCGGCGAGGCCAGTGCGTCTTCGAGCGGCTCGGCCGCGGAGACCCGAGAGGGCACAAGCGGTGACGCTTCGATGGGCGTGAGCGGCGCTGACGCCGTTTCGAATGCCGAGGAGGATGCAGCGATGGAGCGCGTCTCGTTTGTGGTCTCGCTCTATCCGGATGGCTTTGACAGGATGCGCCTGTCGGAGATGAGCCTCGAGGTGAATCACGCCGCTGGCGCACCCACGATCAAGAAGAGCGAGGGCGGGACTGGGTTGTGGGCCGGTGCCTCCTCCGGGCCCCCGAGTTGTGAGGAGGAGAGGGTCGCGCGAGAAGAGTACAGGGCGCTCATCCTCGAGGCTAAGGCATGCCTCGGCAGTAACCCCGAGCGTGTGGCGGAGCTGCACCGGTTGGCTACGGAGGCTAAGGAGCGCGCGCGCCAAGCGGCGAGTGGCGCCAAGGAGCGCGAGAAGCTCGAGCTGCAAGCCGCCAAGGAAGCCGCCAGGGAGTTGGAGCGGCGCGAGAAGGCTGAGCAGCTGGCGGCCAAGAAGCAGGCGCAGCGTGACGAGCGTGACCGGCTGGTAATCTCCAAGATTCTCGAGGAGATTGTGATGCGTGCAGCCAAGATGCGTGTGCATGAGATCGAGCGCGAGGAGCGCGCCAAGCTCAAGGCAGAGCGCCGTCTGTCAAAGCACAAGGAGCTAGTGCACGAGGAGCCTGCGGATGAAGTCGACGCGAAGCTGTGGGTGGGTGCCTTCGCCGCCGGATGGAAGGTCCGCAGGTCTGGTGTGGCGGAGGTCGGGTACCACTATCGTTACGTCTCCCCCTCCGGAGAAGTGTACAAGACGCGTAGCGCGGTGCCTCCGCCGCCCAAGAAGCTGCGCACCTCCTTCGACCCCGCCCAAGAAGCCGAGCGCTCCGTGAAGCTACTCGCGTCACTGGCGGAGTACCTCGAGAACTGCGGCGGCTCGACGGAGATGATCAATGGCTGGTACACCAAGACCGAATTCCGCAAGGAGGGCGCCACTGCAGGCACCTATGACTCATACTTCTTCAACGCGCAGGTGAGTGGGAGCGCGCGGCGCAGTCGTGCGAACAGCCCTCGCGCGCACAGCTCTGCAGGCCTTTCTTGAGCCTATTCATATTCACAGCCATGCAGGCCGTTGTTGAGCCTTCGCCCGCCCCACCCTGCCCCCACCGGCGCAGGGAAAGCGCTTCCGATCTCGCGCCGAGATTGCGCGCCATTTCAACCTGGAGCCCGCTCCCGTCAAGCGCGAGACGCAGCAGCCGGCACAGGGTGACGAGCCGCCGGTGCCGGGCGCTTCGGTGCCGCCCAACGGCTGGAAGTGGTTGCACGAGGGCGAGACGATTGAGGTCGAGGTGGCGGCGAGCGAGGACGCACCGGCAGTGTGGGTCACGGCCGAGGTACTCACCGTCCGCATCGACGGTTCCTTCCAGGCACGCATCGTGCTGCCCGACGGCTCAGATCAGTGGGACGACTGGTTCTCGTGGCAGGAGGAGGGCTCGGACTGGCGCCGACGGGCCAAGCGCGTGCGTGTAGACAAAGCGCCGATTGGCTCGTTGCTTGCTGATGAGATTGATCTGAAGCTCTGGGCGGGTGCCTCCGCGGCTGGGTGGACGGTAATTCGTAAGACCTGCGGCAACTATCGTTACGTCTCCCCCTCCGGAGCGGTGTACACGTCTCGCAGTGCAGTGGACGAAGCCAAGGCCGAGGTCTACGAGGTCAAGGACGACGTCGAGGCCGATGCCGAGCAGGCGAAGGACGATGTCGAGGCTGAGGCCAAGCCGTCAAAGAAGGGTGAGAAGAAAGAGAAGAAGGGCAAGGCAAAGAAGACGGCCGACCTGACTGTGCCAGAGCAGCCACCGCCACGGCAGCCGCCACAGCTACCGCCACCGGGAGGAGGGCCGCCTATGTCGGGCGCTCCGCCGCCGCCCAACGGCTGGAAGTGGTTGCACGAGGGCGAGACGATTGAGGTCGAGGTGGCGGCGAGCGAGGACGCACCGGCAGTGTGGGTCACGGCCGAGGTACTCATAGCCCTCATCGACGGTTCCTTCCAGGCACGCATCGTGCTGCCCGACGGCTCAGATCAGTGGGACGACTGGTTCTCGTGGCAGGAGGAGGGCTCGGACTGGCGCCGACGGGCCAAGCGCGAGGCGCCTGAGGAGGCGCCTGAGGGCTTCAGGTACGCCACTTGCCCGCGGCTCGAGACGGATGAGGACTACCGCAAGCTGGTCGGACGGAAGGTCCTCGTTGCCCACGAGCGCAAGAAGAACCTGGAGCCCAACTGGTACATGGGCAGGATCAAGCTCTTCGGTGTCTCGGCGGCGTGGAAGAAGACCTGCCCTTCGGCCAACTTTATCATTAAGTACAGTAAGACGGAGACGGGCAACGCACTCGACGGCGACTCTGCGATCGAGCTCGCGACTCACAACTATGGTGTTGATGAGTGGTGGCTGCTGCTTGATCCTCTACTACCTGAGGAGTGAATCGTGCTCGCGGTTTACGGTGAGTGGTGGCTAAGAGAGTGCCCTGCCGGCTGCGGGGCGGTGTCTATATAAAGACGAAACCGCCCATCGATGCAGCGCTCAGAGACAGGAATTGGAAAAATGAATGAAACTCACGCCCGCTCACACTCGCCCCGAACCCGAACCAAATTCGTTCCGTTCAGGCAGCACTGTCCACCGCATGTCCGGCAGCCCCCGGCGCCCAAGCCGTCTTGCGTCTATAGGACTAGGTCTACTGTCGGTACGTCATACGGATGTCAACCGTATGAATGCCCCGGGTCTAGCAGCCACATCGCTTGAATGCCAACTGCCGAAAGCCAGTCGGGCCACTGCAATGCACGAGGCACGTGTGCTGCAAGTCCTGCATCGCGGACCTTTTACAGATACACACCCCACAAGCGTCTGTGGTCGCAGCCTCTTACGCGCGCGCCTTCTGACCCGCCGCCGCCTTCTTGGCGCTAGCCTCGACCATGATCGCCGGAAGCGTCGCACCCGCCGCAAGCGCCATCGCAGCGGCGAGCGTCAGGAATAGCCCAGACCATCCGACTGCGTCTACGAGCTTCGCCGTGAGCCCCCCCTGAAGGATAGCGCCTACCGATCCGAAACCATTCACAAGGCCGGACGCGGCGGCGGCGAGGGCTGTGTCGGAGGATCGCCCGGCATAGTCGCACAGATTGCGACTCGCGGCGCCTCCAAGCACACTGTCTGGCCCTGCAATCGTGAAGCCAACCAATGCCATCGCGGCGATGTGCAGCGACTTGAGACTCTTGCCGCTGACCTTCTCAGCCACGCAGACCGCACCCCAGCCGCCAAAGGCAGCAGCGGTGGCGGCGAGGAAGGGGAAGACTGTGGCGATCATATGGCCACCGAAGACGCCGTCGCACAGGAAGCCCGTTGCGATGGAACCTAGCACGCCCGCCACGTCGAAGATCGCAGCCATCGTACCCGCCGAGGCAGATGAAAGGCCAACATGCTTCGTCAAAAAGTACGGCAGCCAGAACATCAGGCAGTAACGGCTCATCTTGACGAGCGTGTAAGCCGCGCCGACAGACTTGAGACCAGGGAGAGTGAGAGGGCTGATGGAGGAGGCAGCCTTTACTGCTGTGGCTGCCTTGGGCTTCGCCTTGGAGGCCGCCGCTGGCGCTGCCTTGGGCTTCGAGGACGAGAGGAGGGCGAATGCCAGGACGGGTGCAAACGTCGCAACGGTCGCGCCAGAGACCTTGAAGACTGCGCGCCAGCCCTTCGAGGCCAAGACGGCGCTCGCCACTGTATTGGCAGCGACGCCACCAACTTGCTGCGACGTCTGCCACAGCCCGACCGCGGTGGCGCGCATAGAGGCCGGGAAGAGGTCAGCAACGAAGAGGACGAGGAGGGGGTTGACACTCGCCGCAAAGATGCCGACGAGACCCCACAGGAAGCTCATATGCTTCGCCTCGGACACGAAGCCAAAGGCCGCCGTCAGACCACCGCATGCGAGGAAGCCGAAGATCAAGGGGATGGCACGTCCGAACATAGCGACAATGGAGCCCGTCATGAATTGGCCCACAGCGTACATGGTGAGCATGGCGGTGTCGATGCCGCCGAGAGCGGCAAGGCTCAGGCCCATCTCGCTTTGCAGCGTCGACTTGACCACAGAGACTGGCTTGCGCGCAAAGTAGACGGCGACGTATGCCAAGTACGTAAGCACAAAGAGCACAATCTGGCGGGTGGAGATACTGCTCTCGTCAGAGGCTGGCGCTGCCTTCGCAGCAATGAGTGCGGATTCATAGCCTAGTACTGCTGCTCCACCGGCAGCACGGAGCACGGGTTTGACGGCAGCAAGAAGCAAGGGCTTGACCATGCCGCTATCCGGCGTGGCTCGGGCACCCGTCTGATTGCCGCACTAAAAGCACGCGGGTGCCTACTGATGACGAGGAGCGAGATCTTCTATCGAGATCTTGCACGCAAATTGAACTTCGTCAATCATCAAAACTCACAGCGACCAATAGTCCTGCGTTGCGGTTGCAGTTGCAGGTGTAGAGGGTTATCATATCACTGATCCGCATGTTGTTGGAGCGTGGGAGCGTGAGGCCACGGCAGGACGCAGGAGCTCGACGCGTGATTATTGCCCCCCCTAGGGTAAGACCCACAAAGGCACGCGTGGTTCCTGTGAGAGACGGGGAGCGAGCGCCGCTCCCGCCGGTGGCTTGACTTGACTTGACAGGGGGGATTGCGACGCAGTCAAGTTCCATGTTGGCCGACCGGAAGGGGTTCGCGAGACTCGTCGCCACCGCCAGTCGCGGCACGACGCACCTGACCACGATCTCGCATCGTGCGCCCGGGCGTCTGCTTCCGATGCGTTCGCCGCTTGCAGAGCAGGCCGGCGCTGGGCTTTGCGTCTTGGGAAGCTTCGGCGGCGGCCTCTTGGGCGGTGACTCGGTCGATGTGAGTGTGCACGCAACGGCAGGCACGACGCTGACGATCGGCACGCAGGCATCCACCAAAGTGTACCGCATGAAGCCCGATAAGCAGCCATCGCGGCACAGCATGCGCGGCTGCGTCGACGAGGGCGCTCTGCTCGTATACGCCCCCGATCCGCTAGTGCCATTTGCGCACTCGGCCTACGTCGGCACGCAGCGCTTCGAGCTGCAGCCGGGCGCGTCTCTCGTCACGGTCGACTGGCTCAGCTCTGGGCGCGCCAGCTGCGGCGAGCGCTGGGCGTTCGAGTCGTACGAATCGCGCACGGAGCTGCGGCTCATGCCCGAGAGGAGCACCAATCCTGACAGCGTGCCGCCAGTGCTTGTCGAGGCGCTCCACCTCCCTCGCGCTGGGCTCGCCTTGCGTGCTGTGGGCTTTGACATTGGCGGCGTGGCGCGCGACGCGACGGTCTCGATGGTGGTCGTGGGTCCTCGCACGACGGAGGTGGTGGCGCGTCTGCACGACGCGGCCGCAATCATCGCCCAGCGGCGACGTGGCGGCGGTCTCGAAGGTGGCGCTGGCCGCCCTCAACGCGACGCACGAGAGGGGCGCATGCCCAGCATCCTCAAGGACGACGCTGCCACGGCCGCCTCCGAAGGCGAGGGCACGCTCGGGGCGATGCTGCTTGGCGATTTGATGCTGGGCGTGTGTGACGTCGAGGTGGGCGTGGGTGCGGCGCCCGGCTCCGCGCCCAGCGCGGCGCCGGACTCCGCGCCCAGCACGGCGCCTGACTCCGCGCCGAGAACGGCGTCGGCCTCCGCACCCAGGACAGTCACCGTCGCGCGCCTAGTCGCCGAGCACAACGAAGACGTCTACCGCCTTCTGCACTACTGCCTCTCGCCCCTCCAGGGCACGCTCGGCACGACGCCTTACTCGGATCGGATCCACGCGGTGGTGGCGGCGCCCCCGACGAAGCTCGAGGTGAGTGCCACTGATGACCTTTGATGACCTTTGATGACCTTTGATGACCCCTGATGACCCCTGATGAGCCCTGATGAGCCCTGATGAGCTCTGATGAGCTCTGACGGCTCCGTGCGCTCGAGTTTCGTCAGGTGAGTGCCACTGATGACCTTTGATGAGCCCTGATGAGCCCTGATGAGCCCTGATGAGCCCTGATGAGCCCTGATGAGCCCTGATGAGCTCTGATGAGCTCTGACGGCTCCGTGCGCTCGAGTTTCGTCAGGTGAGTGCCACTGATGACCTTTGATGAGCCCTGATGAGCCCTGATGAGCCCTGATGAGCACTGACGAATCCGTGCGCTCGAGTTTCGTCAGGGCCTCCAACGGGCGGACGGCTCCTTGTACAAGGCAGGCGGCCGCCTCGCTGGCCAATACGAGCATGGGGAGCACCGGAACGAAAAGTGGCGGCGCGCGCCGGTGGTGCGTCCGTCCGATGTCGAGGCGGGCCTGCGCGCGGCAGCCATGTCCGCCGCCGCTTTGTCTGCGGCCGCGCGCGCGGCGCCCGCTCTCACGACAACGCTCTCGGCGCCGCAGCTGCTCCGGCTCGTGCACCTGTGCGACACGGCGTTGCCCACAGGTGGGTTCGCGCTGATTGCAGCACTCATTGCATTCTTATTGCACACTCATTGCACACTCATTGCACACTCATCGCACACTCGCCGTTGCCCACAGGTGGGTTCGCGCACTCTGGGGGGCTCGAGGCCGCCCTCCAATTCGGCCTACTTGGCACGCGGCGTGGCGCACCCATGGCCGCGTCGCTGCGTGAGCTTGGCACGACGGCCGCCCTCCATGCCGTGTGGCTGCAGGCGCCCTTTGCCCTCGCCGCTCATCAACTGCTCGCGGAGGCGCTGCCACACCTACGCCCGTCCTCGGGCGCCGCCGCGGGCACGTCCACGAGCGCCGCCGTGGGCACGTCCTCGGGCGCCGCCGCGGGCACATCCTCGAGCGCCGCCGTGGGCACGTCCTCGGGCGGCGCGTGGCCTGCGGACCATGTGGAGACCGCTCTGGCTGTGGCGATGGCCGCCCTGAACGCACAGCAGCACGCCCTGCTCGCCGCAAACGGCCCCGCATGCCGCGCCTCGATGCTCCAGGGCAGCACGCTTTCACGCATCGCTACCAACTGGCTCGGAGGCGCCCAGCACGGCGCCCATGGGCAGGACGGCGCGGACGGCACAGGGGGCGCCGCCGCGGCCGCGGCGCGCGGCGTGCTCGCACTGCCCGCCCGACAAGCGCACGGCGCCCCGGCGCTTGGGGCGCTCGCTGCTCTCCTTGGGCTGCCCGCGCGCTCCGCTGTGGACGCCTTCATTTACATGACGACGCGAGACTTTGTGTCAGCCGCGGTGCGGCTGAATCTCATTGGGCCCCTCGCGGCGATCTCACTTCAATCGGAGGTCGTCAGTGACGTAGCCCGACGCAGCGCTGATGTGATGCAGCTTGGCTGTGCTGGTGCGGCCGGCTCCGCACCCCTCCCCCTTGTGATACCCCTTCCACTGATGTCCACTGAGGACCAATGATTGCTTCCCTCGTCAGGTGCGGCCAGCTCGGCACCCCTCCTTGACGCGGCACACCAGTGCCATGACCTGCTCGAGAGGCGCATCTTCCAGACGTGAGCGCAGCGCCTGCGGGGGTTCTCGACGGGGGAGATGCGATCTCGACGGGGGAGATGCGATGAGTCTGCCAGTCGAGCAGAACACACCGCCGGTTCGAGCAGAAGGTGCTCATCTAGGGCAGCGCGTGGGTATATCCGCCCCAGGCTCCCAGCACGCAGTGCGCAGTGGACCGGTCGGGAGTCGCGAGTGAGTGCAGCCGAGCGCCGCCCGAGCGGAGCGCCGGAGCCGCGCGACCCCGACCGCGCCGTGCTCGAATTCAGGGTTTGGCGCGGGTGAACATATGGTCGGGTGCAGCGGTGGGACAATGATCTACAATCTTTCCGCGCGGTCGTGAGAGCTACATGCAATGTCGCAAACATACAATTTCGCAAACTGAAACTCACCCTCCGTCGTCTCCCTTAGCAACCGGGAAAAACTAGGGATGGACCAGGTTTTCGTGGTTTGAACCAGGAAAAGCGGTCCGGACCAGCCCAAAGTGGTTTGGACCACCGACGGTTCGTACCACTGTTTAGTGGTTTGAACCA
>Ga0210245_101169_pt1 | contig 22149 bp, 15 predicted proteins | sample ChrtobMetaP3_4mM_FD_155450 | JGI IMG/M metagenome (GOLD analysis project Ga0210245, IMG submission 155450) | Chrysochromulina tobin associated microbial communities from unialgal haptophyte culture, Seattle, Washington, United States - P3_4mM | ecosystem: Host-associated > Algae > Haptophytes >...
GAGCATGCCGCAGAGACCGGCAATACTTCACTCGCCGAATAGAGCAGCATCAGCCCGCGCGCGGGCGGCATACGAACCGCATACCCGGGTGCCTATAAGGCTTTCCCCTGGGCATTCCCTTTCCCCCAAACGGCGGAGAGACCCCATACCCAGGGCTCTCCGTATCCCCCCCGATCTGGTTCCATGATGGAGACCGTCCCTGTGACCTGGCACCTTCACGTTGAGTTCACAGCTGCGTAACTTTGGGCGTCACGCAGCAGTCATTTCTGTTTTTGGCGTGCTGATCGTCTCCCCCCCCTGCAATAAATGACGGTCCCAATTTTTCAACTTTTCCTGTAGGGACTTTCGTGACGTGGTCGAAACAATGGTGATGGATGCCTCAGAGACCTCGCTCAATCACGTGTTGGCGAGCCCGGCCCGAGCCCTTAACGGGTCCAGCCGCGGCGCTTGGGCACGCCAGGCTTTGGCGTCCAGATGTGGCCCTCACGCATTCCCCGAGCGCCCTCACTGATCAGTTCAGGCGCCAATCCCTTGGCCCGCGCTGTGCTCAGGTGTCCGCGTCGGCAGCACAGAAAAAGCGGCAGGCCGCCGATCTGAAGGTGAGGAGAAAGTGGTTGAACCAGGACTCGGTTTCCCTCTCCTGTGCTCCGATCTCGCGCTAAGCAATGCTCTCTGCAGATGATGAACAACGTGACCAAACGAGGGCTCGTGCCTGATCCCGCGACGGATCGGCGCAAGAACCGCCTACCGACCGCGCCGGCGATTATGATCGTGCGCTGGCGGCGACGGTTTCGAACGAAGACATGCACGCGCACGTCGCCGCCATCGTCGCCTGGGTATCTCGCTGACCTGATGCGTTCTCCTCCGTGCAGTTCATCTCTGTAGTCATCGTGGGCTCGTCAGTTCTGGCGATCATCAACAAGGCGATGACGGGCACGGACTAGCGCATCGGGGTCGCCCGGCCTACGCGAGCACAGGCCGGGCCGCCCAACACCGCTCCCTTAGAGCCCAGGGCGCACGATCGATCCAGTAGGGCGCATCAGGGTTCCAGGGCGAGACTGAAGTAACTGCGAAATATTCCGCGCTTCCCCGGACGCCTAGTTTTTTGCATGAACGCACCCTCCCAAACGCACTGGAGTATGGCACACGTGGCGTTCCGAAGCTCTGGACGAAATCCTGAAAAATATCAATTCAATAAATCAAAAAGGAAAAAACGGAATTGCGACGATCACACTACTAGATAGGCGTCACTTCGGTCACTACGCGGTGTCTGTGTGCTGGGAGAGACCCGACCGACCTCACTAGCGAAATTGAGTAGCCCGAGCGAGCGAGTACTCAGTACTTGTGTTGACCGAGGGGAGCGGAGCCGTCCTTTGAGACGGTGGTGGAGCGCGGGGGGACCGCGATGACGACTGACTGACTGAGACTGGAATTGAGAAACGAGGCCGCGAGGGGCTCGACGGCACGACGGCCGGGTTTGATCTTTTATGCACTGGAGCGATCTGGGTGTCAGTGTGTGTGTGTGGGGGTCGAACTTCATGCAGGTTTTCGGAAAGGAGGGGTCAGGGTGAGGTCGGCAAGCACTTCTGCTTCTGCGGGCGGTGTGAAGACGAGATTGTACGTGTTGGTGTGTTGTGAATGAAGACGTTGTACGGTGTTGGTGTGAATTCATAATGAAAGTTTCCCTTGTACTGTCTGAAGCGCCTTGACGTACGCGTACTACCAATTGTTATCACGCTCGACGGCTCGAGAATCGTGAAGTGGGCCGAAGATGCCGCCGAGGGGACCTCACCGCGGCGGGCGTGGGCGAAACGCTGGACGGATTACTGGGAAAAAACACGCATCCTGATGTGCGCCAGAACGCTGCACCCTACACGGCAATCATGCAGAATGCCGGCTTCGGCAGCTTGGAAATACTGCTGAAGTACGATGACGTTGAACTAAACGAGATGCACGACCAGCTCATAAAAGATGGCATTCCCCGAGGCCACTCCATGGAAATCAGGAAGCAGATTAAACTACGAAGACCCAACGGTGGCAGCGGCAACGCTGGCAGCACGAGTGCCATCGACCCCTCCGTGGGGCCGCCCGCACCGCCGCCACCGCTGCCGAGGCCGATGAGCCCCGAGGAGGTTTACATTGAACCCTCGACGAGACGACCGCGAATGGACGTGTCTCGCGGTGAGGCAGAGCAGGTGGAGCGCGCTCAAATTGAGGAGCCCGCAGATAGCACGGCCGTGGAGCCCAAGCACAAGCGCTTAGGCAAGAAGGAGAAGGCTCCGCTTCCCAGCTTCATTCCAGACTACGTTGAGCCTCCATCGGGCATGGTTGAGGCCATCCGCGATGAGCTCGAGGAGGTCGCCGCCACGCCCGTCGGCCTCGCTGGCACGCTCTCAGAGCCGCGGGTTGACCGCAATGCAAGGGCGGCGCTGCTACGCGACGCCAAACAAGCAGCTCCTGGCGCTCCAGTGCCCTCTCCCCCGAAGGGCAGTCACCACCGTCCCCGCTCCGAGGGAAGCCATCATCAGCCCTCAGGCGCTCGCTCCGCGGCGGATACACTCCGAACCGGCGCATCCATCCTGGCGCACGTTGCCAGATTCGAGCCTGACTCATCGCGCCTCAATCGTCTGCGAGCAAGTCCCGTGGCGAGTGGCTGAGGAGGCTCTTCGAGCATCGCCGTCCGGCGGTGTGCTGCATCTTCCCAGCCTCCTCCACTATCCGAGCTCGGCGCCCCTGATGCCCCTGGTGCTGAGCGAGCGCATCGACGACCAGTCCGTCGATCGCCTTCAGACGCTTGGGTTGCTTCCGCACATGGCACGGCTCTGCGCGGTCGCCCGCCATCCGGTGGAGCCCAAGAGCGCCTTGTTCTTCGGATGGCCAGAGCTTGGCACCTTTGCGGACGTAAACGCGACCGGCCCATGGTTCGCACGCCACCATGGTTCGCGGACGCTCCTCACCGTGCTCCACGGAGTCGCGGTGGGCCTGTGCGCTCTGCACGGGGCAGGAGAGGCGCACGGCGCGGTGACACCCGCAGCCGTTGGCATCCGCCATGATGGGGGCGCGTGGCTGCGACCGTGTGGCAGCCTGCACGTGCGTCCGGCATCCGGGTCAGCGACGCTGGGCGAGAAAGCGCTCGCACGCGATGCCGACCTACGCGGTCTTGGCCGACTCCTCCACGAGCTCGGCAGCGCCGGGGCATCGGCCCCGCGTGCTGTGAGCGCGGCGCTGCTGGAGCTGGCACCCAAGTGCGAGGCGCTCGAGCTCACGATGCACGAGGTGGCCTCCAAGCTTGCCGACGTGCTCCGCATGAGCGTGCTGGACTCCTCCGCGGCGCCTGCAGTAGCAGACCTGCCGCCTGCGACGCAGCGCTGGTCCCGCCTTCGCGTTCTCCTCACGGCTGCTTCGGCCTTTACTGAATCGGCCGCCAAGCAAGCACTCTGCCTCATTTGCCTCGAGGAGGTCAGCACGCTCCGCGGACTCGCCTGCCCCGAGGGCCACCTGATCTGCTCGGCATGCCTTCAAAGGTACATCTGTAGCCTTGCTGGCTCGGCAAGGCTACGCAGTTCGAATGGTGCCCTCGACTGCCTCGGCGCCCACCTGCAGCCCTTCTCCTTTTGCCGCAACATGGTCGAGCCCCTCCTCTTCGGAGATGCCCTGCGGCTCTACCTCGAGACGATGGAGACGACGGAGACGCCGGGCGAGGGAGAAGTGCAGTGCACTCCCGAGTCGATACAGCCAGAGCTCCACGAGGCCCTGAACCTCAGCTGCCCATCTTGCGGGGTGTTCTGCGACCCGGATCCAAACGGTTGCATCGCGATGAAGTGTAGCAGCTGCGACGTGGCGTTCTGCTGGCTGTGCTTTCAGCCCTGCGGCCGCGTTGCGCACCCTCACTGCCGCGAGGTGCACGGTGGATACTTTCCGCCGAGAACCGTCGTGAACCAATGGCATCGGCGCTCCGATGGCGCCAGGTCGACGGGGTGCTGCAGCGCGCGTTTGGGGAGCGCCCGGCGCCGAAGCTCGCGGTGGTGGTGGAGGTGGGCTGCTCTCTGGTCTCAAGAACTCTTTCGGCCGGCTCCTCAAGTTCGTCCCGTCTGCGGAGGGGGTTGGCGCAGCCGAGTCGGCGGCAACGGCGGCGACCAAGGCGGCGACCAAGGGGGAGGCTGCGCGCTTCGCGTCCAAGCGAAAGGAGGCCTTGCGGGAGGAGGCCTTGCGCCTCTGTGCGCGGAATCTCGCCGACAGCGTGATTCGGCTGTGGCCCTTCCCGACCGTGGAGCCGTCAGTGGGACGCATGCTCGAAGTTGTACCGCACGTGCAAGCGGCGCAGTTTGGGCGGATCGACGAGCTTCGAGCGCTCCTCGACAACACGCCGGAGCTGATCGACCAGGCCAACGACCGAAGCATGGCGGCGCTCATGGCCGCGGCGCACGGAGGGCACACTGCAGTCGTCGCAATGCTTCTTGAGCGCGGGGCGGACGTTACCCGCCGGGACGATAGTGGGGTGAGCGCTCTGGAGTTTGCGATCAGGGAGGACAGGCAGGAGGTGGTCTTGGCAATCCTCGACCACGCGGGACCGGAAGTGAACGCGGTCGGCCCGCGCGGGGGGACGGCGCTGCTGGTGGCTTGCGAGTTTAGGCGTGAGGCGATTGCGCGGGCGCTCCTGGATCGTGGCGCCAAGGTCGATGCACTCAAGAACAGGCTCGATATTGAGTCGGACCAGAATGCTTGCCAAGATCGGCACCGAGAAGGGCATCATGCTGTTTGGCATCAAGCGCGACCAGAAGGAGGCCAACTTTCGGAACCAGGGCCTCAGCCCAGGGGACGCGATCCTGCTTGCGACTGACCTTGTCACGGGCGGACTGACAAGCCTCAACCTCAGCGACAACCAGCTGTGCGGCCTCGATATGTGGGGCAATTGAACTTACACTGCAGAGGGCATCACAGCGATTGCCGACGCTCTGCGCGTCAATGGCGGGCTGACGAGCCTCAACCTCAGCTACAACCAGCTGTGCGGCCTCGATCGTCTTGGAAGAGGAACTTATACTGCAGTGGGCATCACAGCGATTGCCTACGCTCTGCGTGTCAATGGGGTGTTGACCAATCTGCGCCTTCTTGGCAACAACATCGGAGCTGCAGGGGAAAGAGCGGTACGAGACGCGGTGAAGGACCGACCAAAGTGGTTTTGAATTGGATCTGTGATCAGAAAGTTGTGCGATTCGCTGACTGACAGTATCTCGTGCTGTGAACGGTCGTATCTTTTCAGGCGGTCGTATCTTTTCAGAATGAGGCTGTACCACATTACGCATTGGTTCGTGCATTGTTTGTGCTGTGAGGTGAGCGCGGTACGCGGTACCGTCGCGAGCATGAGAATGAAGCGAGTGTGAATGTATACGAGGTGTTGCCCTTTACGATCACGTGCGCGCGATGCGTCACTATGTTGAAACAGCATAGGGTATGTGAATCTGCTTGGTATGTGAGTACCATAACACTCTGCTACCTGCGTTTTATGTCGTTATGTGAGTCTGCTTTCCTGTCTCACTCTGATAGAAAAGAGTTTATGTGCGAGTGAAGTTAGTTATTGAGACACAGACACACCGTACATGTAGTACAATACGGCGTACAGTTCGAGATACCTACTGCAGGGGAAAGAGCGGTACGAGACGCGGTGAAGGACCGCAGTGGATTTGAATTTAACAATTGTGTCTGTGATCTTTTGTGCGGCGCGTCTGCAGCTCTCCCAGCTCACTGCACTCCAAGGGCTGCACTCTGCAGTCTCAAGAGAACTGCTCAGTGACTGCTGTGAAAATGTGTGGACACTGCTGCCTGTGCTATGTGGCGTTTTTGCTCACGCTGGCAGTCTGCAAAGGGCTGTGCGCAAACGATTCTCGAAACATAACCATTTGCCTGTGAAAAGCCGCCCGCGCCAAGGACGCCAAGGACGTGCTCGCCGCCGTCGAGCGGTGCGTCGACCCACTCTGCGCGCGCCTGCCTGCGCCGAGCATCGTTCGTTTGTGAGCGTGTGAGCGCTCTGGTGGCCTTGACGTGCTCGTCTGAGATTCAGTGACGCTCACGTCACGGCCATTGCGCGATCGATGCGCGTTAGCCGTTTCCTCCGTGTGGAGGGTCCCAGCGCTCCGCAAGCCCGAATACATGAGCGGTTCCCAAGCGCGAGTCCACCCCTCAGCAAGAGGTCGTCAGGCGCACGCGCATCATCTGACCTCGCACGAGCGCCTGCTTGAAGGAGTACTCAGGCCTGATTGCTGGAATCCTCCCGTCCTGCACAGGTGCCACGCCGCAATCAAGCCATGTTCCTCACCCGCTCCGAGTACGACCGTGGCGTCAACACTTTCAGTCCCGAGGGCCGCCTTTTCCAGGTCGAGTACGCCATCGAGGCTATTAAGATCGGGACCACTGCCATCGGCATCTGCACGTCGGAGGGCGTTGTCATTGCCGTGGAGAAACGGCTGCTCTCGCCGCTGCAGGAGCCGGGGTCGGTGGAGAAGATCTACGAGGTCGACTCGCACATTGGCGTGGCCATGAGCGGTCTGTCCGCCGACGCGCGCACGCTCGTCGAACACGCGCGCTCCGAGTCGCAGTACCACCGGTTCACCTTCAACGAGCCGATGCCGGTGGAGTCGCTCACGCAGGCGGTTTGCGACCTGTGTCTCAACTTCGGCGAGGGCGACGAGGAGCAGACGATGGCGCGGCCGTTTGGCGTGGCGCTGCTCGTCGCTGGCTGGGATCACCACGGCCCGGTGCTCTACCACACCGACCCCTCGGGCACCTTCACGCGCTTCGACGCCAAGGCCATCGGCGCCGGCTCGGAGGGCGCGCAGACGGCGCTGCAGGCAAGCCTGATTGCATGCTGATTGCCCCCCTCATCAGGCAAGCCGCAGCCCAGCAGCCCCGTGCACGGAGATGCGCCCGCCTCACCCCCGCTGCCTGTGCCTGACCGCGTGCCGCTCGACCCGCCGTTGGTACGCCGTTGGTACGCAGGAGCAATTCCACAAGAATCTGACGCTGCTGGAGGCGGAGACGATGGCGATCACGATCCTGAAGCAGGTCATGGAGGAGAAGCTCGACGTGAGCAACGTCGAGGTCGCTTGCGTCAAAATGCCGCCGGCGCCGCCGGAGGTGCCGCTGACTGCCGCTTGCCACTACGTACCGGGCAGCAAGCACAAGCCGCAGTTCGCGACGTACAACAAAGCCCAGCTGGAGGACGCTCTCAAGCGCGTGGCGGCCGCGTCCACCAGCTCGTGAGCGGTCGCCCGTGCCCATTCAGGCAGTGCCTCGCGGATGCGCGCCCTCGCAGACAGCTCGCGTGCAGGATGCCGACGCCGAAGCGCACGGGTAGCCACACGCGCACAAGGCTGCCAATCGACGCATGACGGCTCTGCCGCGAGTTTGGACTCACTGCACAATGGGCAAGTGCGCCTCGCTTTTCAGTTTGTCTTGTTTTGGACACACGCGATAAAAGACTCCGCAACTCTCTGTCCATACGCACTCACAATAAAGTGTAAGCTCGCGCCCCGTCAGCGCAAAATTTCACAAGTACAAAGTTGCCAAGTTTTTTGTTCGTCGGCCCGGCGCCTCCTCGGCCGAAAACCCGCGGTGCGCGCGCTATTCTGCTCATTGGGTAATGTGCCCTGTGCATATCTAGACGGCCCTCCTAGGCGACCAGGCGCCTGGTGCCCCGACGCGACTCAAGCGGACGGCTGTACATGCTATGGCCTCCTGTGCACTGAGACAGTCCGGAGTGGAACCACAGCACCAATTCTGCGCTGGCGTCTGTGGCGTCGCGCGTGCCGAGATGTGCATCCGATGAAGCTTGATATGTGGCCTAAACGACTTACCTTGCTGGTTGCAACCGTTCGCAGATGAGCGCGGCATACAAGGCCGAGACCGCGCCGGAAAAACAAAAGCGCGAGGAAGAATTCCGTGCGTCTCAGACGGTGCGCAAGTGAACTCACTGTCTGAGAGCCCTCTGCAAGCCAATGCCACACGGGCGCCCCAAGTAGAGCGCACCTTGAGGCCATGCACTCTTCACACAACTGCGAGTTTCGCTCTGCACACGACATCCATGCTCGCTGCACATGACAACCATGCACCTCAGATTCCACTTCATCGCGTCGAATTCACGATATGGAGCCCGTGACTCCTATGTGCCTCAAATGTTTCGGGCAGGAGCTTTGCAGCGCGCTCCCGTCGCTCGCCACTACTCTGCAGGAGGCCTTGGATTACACGATCAAGAACGCCAAAGACGACCCGATGTGAGTGCACCCTCTCCCCATGCTTGACTTTGCCTCATGCGGCTTCAGCTCACGCTGCTCGCGCGCGCGCATCGCAGGCTTGACCCAATTTCCGCGGTCGCTGAAAAGTACGTACTGAAAAGGGGCGGCGGATGTGTCGTGCAGTGAGCCGGCAAGCGGCGCATCAGCGCGGCAGCCCACGCACGAGAACCTCACGAAGCGCTCACGACTCTCGCGGGTCGCGGCAGTCTCACTGCGTGACTGGGGTCGAAAACGCCTCACTTCCCTCACATCCCGTTAACATCCCGTTTGCAGTTTCGCCCGTTTCACACGCTTCACATCCGACGATCAACTGGATCAGCATCCAATCAGCATCCAATCTCATCGTGCGCGCGCCGTGCGGGCCCGGGGGGGGACGGAGGGGGAGCCGACGACGGGACCGGACGCCCGACACGGTCGCGAGACGCGACTGGACGCCGGCCCGCAAGACATCAAAACCAAAATTCGGGTGTCGAATGTGACTTGTGTGGAGTGTGCCCGACCACGGGGGGTCGAGCTGAGTTTATAAACTGGCAGTTTTGCGGGAAAATTTGATCTTATTATCGGGCGGATGCGCGGATCCGCGTTCGCGAGTCGCGATCCGGCTCGTTCGTCTTCGTGTCGTTGCTCGGCCCGTTTCGAGCCGTCCGGGTCGCGGGGGTGGCATGTGTGTGGAGTGTGCGGCAGTCGTGCGGTGTCGGATCTACCAACGCGCAACGGTCGTACAGATGTTTCAGGGGATCGCCAGACCTCCCGCATGTATATACCGATTGCGTTCCGGCCCACTTCCGACTTCGGCCGCTCCGCGTCCGCGTACCGTGTCCCGGTGACCGTGACGCGGTCACCAGTATCTGACGAGTGACGACTGAGCGTGAGTACGTGGCAAGGTGCACACATTGAGGATGTGCAGCCCTACCATGTGTCGCATGCGCTGTCTTCCGGCCTTCCGGCCTTCTGCACCGCCATCTGCCTCGCCACTTGTCGGGTGATTCGCGGCTGATGCCAGCGAGAGGTGCGCAGTGCTCTTTGCGGCCCTTAGGTGGCGCCCAGAGGCGTGGCTACCCGCGGCGCGTGCGCTCTATTGCTGGCGCTGGCGCGGGGCGCACTGCACGATGTCGTCCACGCGCAGGATCATTTCGGCCGCCTCGGACGAAGACAGGACGACCTGCTTCTTGACCTTGTACGCATCGCAGATGCCGTGGGCCCACATGTCCTCTACGGTGCCCGTGTCCATCTGCAGCCCAAACGAGTGCTTGCCCGCAAAGTGCTTCGCACGCAGCTCGGCGACGAGCTCGGCCGAGTCGTAGCCCGCATTGTCCGCAATGTGCATGGGCATCGCACGCAGCGCGCGCGCATACGCCTCCATGGCGAGCACCTGCTTGCCCTCAATCTTCTGGGAGGCCTCCTCGACGGCCTGCGCCATGAGCATCTCGGTGGCGCCTCCGCCGGGGATGACGGCCGTGTTCTTGACCGTCTGCGAGAGCACGCAGAGCGCGTCGTGCAGCGAGCGGTGCGCCTCGTCCACGACGTGCTCGTTGGCGCCACGGATGACGATGGACGAGGCTTGCGAGTTGGGGCAGCCTGAGAAGCGAATGAGCTTGTCCTCGCCGATCATGACCTCCTCGATCAGGTCGCACCGGCCGAGCTTGACTTGATCCGGCGTGTCGAAGGTGGAGACGATGTCCGCGCCGAGCACGAGCGCGAGCCGCTCGGTGCCGTCAAAGTCGGTGTGCTCGATGGCCATCACGCCCGCGTCGGCCATCCGCTGCTCGGGCAGGTTGTAGATCAGCTGCCGGTTGCAGAAGACGTTGCAGCCGTGCGCGAGGATGCGGTCGACCTTGTCGAGCATCTTGGCCTTCTCGGCGGCCTCAATCTCGGCCACCTTGGCCACCGAGTCCACCTTGACCTTCGAGCCGTAGATCTTGACCTTGTCCGTGTCCATGGGCGTGTTGGCCACGAGGACCTTGCAGTTGGTCATGCGCTTGGGGCAGCCGACCGAGATCTTCTTGTCGAGGAGGAAGCCGTCGGGGTCGAGGTACGAGTCGGTCAGCGTGCCGCCGATGCGCTTGATGATCTGGATCTGGTCCAGGTTCGTGCTCCCCTTGAGCTTGAGCACCGCCTGCACCGCGATCTCGGCAAAGTGCTCCTTGTCCTGCGACAGGACCTTCGAGGAGAGCGTCGTCTTGGCGATGTTGATCAGGTCCTGGCGGAAAGCCTCGGGCGACTTGGAGTTGTCGACGGCGGCGGTGTCAAGCGCCTTGAGCGCCGCGTCGCGCGCCAGCCGGTACCCTGCCACCACTGTCTGCGGGTGCATCTTCTTCTCGATGAGCTCGGCCGCCTGGCGAAGGAACTCGCCCGCGAGCACGCACACCGAGGTGGTACCGTCGCCCACCTCGTCGTCCTGCACCTTGGAGATGTCGATGAGGACCTTGGCCGCCGGGTTGTCGATGAGCACCGACTTGAGGATTGTCGCGCCGTCGTTGGTCACCGACACGTTGCCGCCGCGGCTCGTCGACTGGAGGATCTTGTCCATGCCCTTGGGGCCGAGGGACGACTTGACCAGGTCGGCCACCGCGAGCGCGCCAACGATCGAGGCCTGCGTCAAGGCGGTGAGCATGGCGGACGCGGAGCGCGGTGAGCGTCACGCACCCAAGTGGACATCGATGCGGGCAGGGATAAGGTGTGGCGGGGACGCACCATGCGGGCCTGCTCGCCCTTGGCTTCCTGGCCGCCCTCCTCAAAGAGATTGACGGGGGCAAACGCATCACCCATCATGATTGAAGAGGAGAGTGTCGACAGCCTGCGATAATGGCGCAGCGGGACGCGCTTCGTGTGAGGCACAACGGGCCAACTGGCAGCCCAAATCGTCGGCTGCCGGGCGCCGGCAGCGGCTGGCGACGCGGCGCAGGCGCAGCTGCGCGGGGCATGAGGTCCATCGGGACCAGGGTGCTGGACCCACGCGCGGGGCGGCGTGCGCAGCGCCTTGGCCGATCGCAACGGCCAATCGGCGCGGCATCGGCGAGCGCACGAGGATTGGGAGTCGCGGCTGTTGGACGCTCTTTCCCCACAGCAAAACAGTTGTTCACACCGCACCTCGCAGCGTTAAACCGAGTCAGACAGCGCTCCAACCCATTGCCCTTATGATACCCCTGACTGTAACCACGACTGTGCAGATAAAGGCGCCCTTTTTTAATTTCTTGCTGAATGGGAAAAGAAAAGTTCCTCTTAGTCACCTTGCACCTCGTTTTGGGCGCGCACATAAGCATCGGAGAAACATTGCAGGCAGCCGACCTGGAAAAGTTGGCGTCTGTTTCGTTGAAGCCTGTTCAGTGTTCACAAACGCAATGCTTTCGGAGGTGCGCTGCGTGGCGATCCCGCCCTTCGCCTTGATGACATGTCCTGACCCGGACCTCTGGTGCCACACCGCAGGATGGCGCGTTTAGCGACAACGGTGACGAGTTTGACCAGGAGGAGGACCTCGCCGCGATGGCAGCAGAGGCGGCCGCACTGCGCTCGGAGGCAGCCGCGGAGGCCGACTCGGCTGAGAATGCTGCCAGCACGGCTGAGATTGCAAGGCTGAGGTTTCTTGCCGCCGAGGCTGCTTTGGCGGATGAGGCCGCAGCCACGGCCAAAGCAGCAGGTCCGAGCGCCACGCTGCAGACCATCCCTTCGTCGGTCGACGTGCGCGACCAGCCGCCACCGCCGAAGCGGCCACCGAAGAAGCCAACGCCCACACCCCCACCGAGCGAGCCGCCGGCGCGGCGCGTGCCGAGGAAGGTGCGTGTCGAGGCGCCGGTGGAGGCGCCGGCGGCCTCCAAGTCGCTTCTGCCAGAGGCGCCAAAGGTCGTTTCGTCGCGACGCGTGCTTGATGGCGAGGGCGACTGGCAGCGCGCCTTGACGCAGCGGATCGACACGCCCGCGCGTCGCTCGCGTGTCGGGCTACGCGCAGAGCCCCTCTCTCTCGCAAGGATGATCTGGCGCAGCGTGCCCGACGGAATCAAGAAGCGTCGCAAGGAGGTGGGGAGCACATACAAGGTGCCAAAGCTCGACCTCTCTCAGATGGCGCTCCTCTATTCGGCGGGCGATTCCCTCGCGGTGGCCGCAATGCACTCGCTCGATGCGCGCACGCTCTCCGCCCGTCTGCCGCACGGCCCTCTGCGTCCTCTCTCCCGACAGCTGCCGACGCGGATGCCCGCGCTGACCGAGCGCGTGCCCGACACGGCGCTGAGCGAGCGCATGCCGCTGCCAAAGCTCTCGCACACCGCCTTGCCGCCGCCGCCGCCCGCCGCCGTTGCCTTTGCGGGCGCGCCGTGCGCCGCTTCCGCACCAGCCGCGCCGAGCGCCGTCGCGGGCTCCACCCACGACGAGGGCAGCAGGGCGCTCCCCACACTCGGCGGCGCGGCTGGCGGCGCGGCCGGCGGCGCTCGTCTGCCGGCGGGCTGGGTGATCCTTTGCCAGGAGCGCGAGCAGGTCGTCGAGCAAGCGCTCAACATGGCGCTGCGCCTCGGCGGCTTTTACGCGGCAAACGCCGCCGGTGCCGGTGCCGGTGCAGGGGCAGGTGCTGACGAGGGCGGCGTCGAAGGCGCCGCCGCTCATAACGCCACTCATGGCGCCGCTCATGGCGCCGCTCATGGCGCCGTCGCGCTGCCGTCGAATGTGGTACGCGCCGCGGCGGAGTGCCTGACCGCACTGCGGCGCACGGGCGTCGCGATCGTCGAGGCATTGTTAAGCTGGCAGGCCGCCGTGGCCGCCGCCAGCCGGCGCACCCATGAGCACCGACATGCTCTCGAGCAACGGCGCCAACGGCTCCTCGGCGAGAAGCGATCGCTGCACGCGCTGCGCCAGCGCCGGCTGCGAGCGGCGGCGCGTGATTACGGCGACGTGTCCATAGCGGAGTCGCAGCCGCCGCCTCGCCGCCAGAAGGCGAGCGCCGCCGACGGCGACGCGCCCACTGCCCCCGCGGCGGCCGGCAAGTTCCCGGGGCTACGGCCAGCGGCCGCCGCGCAGCAGTCAGTGGGCCTCTCGCGCTTGCGCTCCGACCTCAGTGGTGGTGGTAGTGGCGGCTGTGGCGGCAAGGACAAGGAGCGCGAGGGGTGGGGCGGCGTGAGCTTCTCGTCGTACACACTCCACTACGCGACGGCGGCGCCCGGCTCGATGCAACGCTCACGCGAGGCGGCAGGGCTGTGGGACGGGCATGACTATCTCCTCAAGCTGCTCTCGGACGTGTGGCGGCTGCCGCTCCCCTCGATGTCCGACCCGTTCGCTCTCCGCTGGTTTGAGCCGGGCAGCCCGTTCGCGCCGACGACCGAAGAGCTGCCGCGCCTGCGTGCTGCCGAGACGGCGCTCCACCGGCTGGTCACCGCCAAGCAGGCGGCGGCCCTGAGCGCCGTCGAGGTCGGCGTCGCGCTCCGGCTGCAGCGGCTGCCCGAGCGCACGCCCTTTGGCGCGCCGGCTGAGGTCGTGGCCGAGGCGGCCGCTGCGGCCAACTGGCGAGTGCTCGCCTCCGTCTTCTACGGCGACGAGGGGGTGGCGGGCTTTATGCAGCGCAAGCGCCATCAGTGGCGCGCCGAGCGCGCGGCCGCCATGTGCCAGATGAGCTACCGGCGGACGGCGCTGCTCCGTCGCGTGCGCATGCGCATGCGGGCAAAGGAGGAGGCGGCCGCACGCGTGGTCCAGTACTATTACAAGAACAAGCTGCTTGTGGGTGGGTTGGCCCTCAAGCTCGTCAACCTCGCGCACGCGCAGATGGAGAAGGAGCGCGAGAGGCGCGCCGCGGAGCTCGTGCGTCGGCGGCAGGAGGAGCGGCTGCGGCTGGGTGAGCGGGCGGCCGCGGAGAAGCGCGAGCGTCGGCTGAGGGCGCTCCGCTCGGCGCTGCGCGAGTACGCGGCGGGCGACTTTCTCACGCGCGTCATGCGCGGCGCCCTCTCGCGCATGGTCAAGAGGAGGCTCAAGCTCAAGCAGAGCGCCTTCCTGCGCAACTTCTCGGCCGACGGCACGGGGCACGCGCTCAACTACATTGTCAAGTTCCAGCGGCGCGTGCGGCTGTGGCTCGCGCACAATGAGCTCTTCCAGTCGCTCTACGAGGAGCACCGGCACGCGCTGCTCATGCAGCGCACCGCGCCCGAGCACCATGCCCTCGAGGCCTTCCTCGACGCCCGCGAGCCCGGAGTGGCCCGAGCCTTCGAGGCGGCGCACGCCGCGGTCGCCACCTCACGCCCGCGGCTGCGCGAGCTCATGCAGGCGCAGCTGCGGGTGAGCCGCGGCCAGGGTGAGCTCGCAGGCTTGCTCCAAATCGAGGAGATCGAGGGCCAGCGAGGGGGGCTGCCGCTCCCCTCGGGGGGCGTGCCCGAAGCGAAGCGGCTCGTCGCCGCCGCCTCGTCGAAGATTGAGGCTGCCTCGCGCCACGCCGAGACGGCGATGGCGGAGCTCGAGGCCCTTGTCAGTCGGCGAGCGCAATGTGCGGCGGCGCAGGCGCTCGCGGCCGAGATCGAGATCTCGCACCCGATCTCGTACCCGATGCTCCTTGGGATGAGCCTGCTGCTCGGCGAGGGGTCCCGCCGCGCGGCCGCCGACGCGGCCGCGGCCACCGAGGCGCTGCGGGGCGCGTGGAAGGCTCTCGAGACGGCCTCGACCGAGCTCGCGATCTCCGAGGCGCAGGCGAAGCCGAGTGAGGTCCAAGGCCGTCGAGATCGCGCCTCGCGCCTCGCCGCTCGCATGCCCTCTCTGCGCGCCGAGGCGACCGAGGCCATGCACCACCTGCCCGTGCACCATGAGCTCCTTGGGGTGCTGGCCGCCGCCACCGGCGAGCGTCACGTGCTCGCGCTCGTGCGCCAGCGCTGCCAGTGGCGCCGCTGGGGCATGGCGCGCATGGAGCGCATCACGGCGCTCACGGTGCTGCGCGGCACACGCGCGCCCGCGAAGCAGTACGCTGCGCTCCAGCGCACACAGGCGGAGGCGCGCGGGATGGCGAGCGTGCTCGATGCTCTCGCGCCGTGCACGCGCTCGCCCCCATGCTCCCTCGTGCTGCGCCCGGCTGGGCTCTCGAGCCTGCCCCCGACCACCACGGCCGCCTCCCTCCTTGCGGCGATTCGCGAGCACTTGCTGCCGGACCTCGCCGAGGCGTGCGGCGTGCACGCCAGCCGCTTCGAGCGGCTTGACGTGGCGTTCGGATCGGGCGGGAGCGCCGAGATGGGCGAGCTCGGGCTCGAGCTGCTCGCTCAGGACGGCGCCATCGACTTTGGGATCCGGATCCATCACGAGGAGGGCTCATCCAGCCGAGATTCAACCTCGCTACTGCACCAGCTCCACAAGGAACTGCCCTACGGCGAGGTGCCCATGCGCCGTCTCGCGCGCGCGCTCCGGATGCACCCCGCGCAGAGGCTCGAGTTCCGCGTCGTCTCCACGGACGAGCCGCCCGTGCAGCGCGTCAACGTGCGCCGCGTCCTCTCGGAACAGCTCGAGGGCTGCAAGGCGGAGGCGCAGGCGGCGCGCTCGGCGCTCGACGATGCCATCGTCGCCAAGCGCAACGAAGCGTCCAGGCTGCTCCCGGGCTGCTTGGGGATGCGCACCAAGCCGATCAAGCTGCGCCTTGCCACCGCCAAGGGCGCGCAGAAGCAGTGCGAGGGCCTCCTCAAGCTCGTGCCCGAGCGCGCATCCGACGATGACGAAACTCTGCAATTCGAATGGTTGCCGAGCGTGATCGCTGAGGCACGTGAGAAGGTGGATGCGGCGCTGAGCGAGTGCGAAGGACCGCTGGGTCGGCTGCTGCCGTGCGTCGAGCAGCGCGAGGCGGGCAAGCGCGCCCTCTCCGAGGTGACCCTCGCGATGAGCGTCCTCTCTGCCGTCAAGTCGCTACCGGTCGAACCTCCCCTCGAGAATGCGGGCAAGCTCATCACGGAAGAATTGCACGGCGCCTTCTACCAGCACCGCGACCTCGTCTACGCGCGCCGCACGCTCGCATGCGCCATCTCGCACTTCGCGGCCAAGCTCACGTTCACAGTCGCGGGTCTCGTGCCCAAGGCGGGTGGCAACGATGTGATCGGAGAGGTCGCCTCGTCGCCCATCGGCGCGCGGCGCGCGAGCGCCGTCGTGATGGCCGGTGGCCCGGGCGGCGGCCTTGGAGGCAAGGGGTTCGTCGGCCCCTTTGGCGGCAAGGGCGGCGGCGTCGGTCGAAGTGGTCCGAAGACGCCGAGCGTCGTCGTGGGCGCCAAACGGACGGCGGGGGCGGGCGGCGGGTTGCGGGTGCTCGACCCGGAAGGCTCCCTCGCGCGTGTGAAGGCGACGATGCTCCTCACGCCCAACCCTTCCCTCTGGACTCCACCCAAGGCGACAAGAGTGCTCGGCTTCGAACCCGAACGCTCGGGACGACGCGCTCAATACGACGCGGATCGCGCGTCCGCCGGCGTGGAAGAGGGGGCGTCGGCCAACGAGGCGGCGCCTGTGACGAGCTTGATCACGCCCGAGCGTGTGGTCGAGATGTGCGCGACCTTGGGCATCGCCCTCGGCGGCGGCGAGCCCGAGTACCACCTCGCATGGCTCGCTGTCGAAGCCCTCGCTGCGCCGCTCCCGCCGCTCTGGCGCCGTCTCGAGCGCCCCAAATCCGCGACCGAGAGCGCCGTCTCGGGCGCCGAGGCCCACCCAGGGCGCGCGCCGCCCTCGCCCTCGCCCTTGCTCAAGCCGCGCCAGCCTGCCGCCACGGCTCTCGTGGGGGGTACGACCACACTCGCACGCTCGCCAGTTGGCGGCGCCGTGCATGGATCCGCCGAGATGCAATCTCAGATACCATCTCAGATGCAAGCGGCGGGCCTCGCCTCGCCTCGGCACGCATCGAGGGCGCTCGAGTGGGACTTGTCCTACGACCAGCCGCCGCTTGCGGGCCGTGGGACGGACGACCAGTACTACTACGAGCACACGGTGAGCGGCGCGCTGCTTGCCGAGCACCCGCTGCTGCCCGTCTTTGCCCAGATGGTCGCCTCTGAGCGGCGCCGGCGCGACAAGCCACGCCCATGGACCTCTGTCGAGGACTGGATGCTCTTTGCGGGCGAGAACGAGACGATCGTCTTCTTCAGCCTCGCGTCGCGCACGCGCACGCGCGAGGTGCCCGCTGAGCTCCTCACTGAGCAGCAGCGCCTCATCGACTTCCGCTCGGGCGCTGCGACGGGCGCGCCCATGCCGGGCGCTGTGAGTGGTGCTCGGGCGGCGCCGCCATCCCAGGCGACCCTCGCTCGCGCGCGCAAGGAGATGGCGCTGGGGCGGCGGCCTAGCCTTCGCGAGGAGCACACGGAGTACGGGGTCCTCGGAGGCGTCCAAGGGGTTGGGGGGGGCTCGGTAGTGGGGGGATGCTCGGCTGCGGTGCGCGCCGCCGCCAAGCAAAAGAGTGCGGAGCTCACAAAGGCATCGCACCACTTCCGGCACGCGTCGCTGCAGGTGCGACCTCGCGGGCTGCCCGAAGTGCTTGTAGCCGCGTCGCGCCTCAAGGTCGACATCTTCGCGCAGCCCGCAATGCTCTGGCTGTGTGACGCGATCCTCGCGACCGACTACCTGCCCATCGCGTGGACCAAGCATAGCCAGAGACGCGATGTGCTCGAGCGCATGGGCAGCCAGCAGACCGACGCCCAGGGGCTCGAGCTCTTCCTAGGGCAGCTCTCTGCCGCCGATCGATTGCGCTTCACTGCACTAGGCGAGGTGCCCAAGTACCACCACGCACTGCTCCAGGCGTCCACGGAGCAGCATCCGCTCGAGGCCGTCGCCAAGGACGTGGAGCGTTACCTCTGCGCCGCACCAGGCAGGGCCGCGTGAAAGGCCCCGTGAGCCGCTGCCCCTTTGGGCGAGGCCCCCCAGGCTGTGCCACGCACCAATATAACCGACGGTTCTAGCTCGTCGTGCCGCCGGAGAACGGAAGGGACTTGCTTGTTTACGTGGGGTGGGAAACTCATACACAGCTTCGGCGCGCATGGCGAACGCTGGCGGCATGGCAGCCATGCACGTGTGAACACTTTTGATGAGGTAGTCCTTATAGACCGCGTCGGAGACTCAAAATTTGGCTGAAAGATTTTTCACAGTACCTTTTGGTGTGGTGAGCGCGGGGGGGCGACGACGGTATTCTGACTTTTTGATTTCACACTCCACTCTGTGAAGTCATCGCGAAGGCAGGGAGGCAGCGACAGGGCCGACTATCGGCCCGTCAAGATGCAGAATCTCCGACAACGACTCTCCGCACGTGCATGGATAGGCCCGGAGACAGGCCAATGCGCAACCGGATGGTCAGCGAGGACTCGTGCGAGGACTCGTGCGAGGACACCGACGGCGAGCTGCTGGATGCTGCTCCGCGACGCAAACCGCAATCGCGCGCCCGCTGGCTGGGGCTCAGCTGCTGCTTCTTCGCCTCGGTCGGTCTGATGATGCACGGGCTCCTGCGCGAATGGACGGACGCAGGCGTGCTCAACGTCGTCACCTGGAACATCGCGGCCATCAATAACAACCCGTTCGAGTACTGGATCACGCACAACGACGCAGACTACAACAAGCTGATGGAGGATGTGCAGACTTTCATCGACGCGCCCGGCGAGCGCGACGTGCTCGTGAGCCAGGTGTTCACGCCGGCCATGTTTGGTGAGCTCAAGGCGCTCATGGGGGCACGCCAGTGGCCCGGGCTCGATGCCGTCGAGGAGCGGTGGACGAGCGACCTTTCGCAGCGCAAGATCATCAGCGGCTTCCTCAAGGACAGTGCGCTGGGCGAGAAGCGGCTCACCTCGATGCCGGACCGCGTGACAAACACGATCAATGTCGCGGGCGGCGGCGTTGCCAACCGCCCGACGGTCATCAACTGCTTCGGGGGTGACATGAGCTCAATTCCTAGCTGGTGGGCCGAGTGGAAGGGGTTCATGTTTGAGAAGGCGCTCGCCCTGCCCGGGCGCGACGGCGGCGTGACGCAAACGATCCCCGCGTCCATGCTGGCCAAGATCAAGCGCTCCAAGTACCCGGCGATCACCGAGGCCGAGGAGAATATCTCGGTGCCCCTTCAGACCCTTGCCCAGGCGATCTTTGACGCGGTCCTAGTCCACGTGGTCAACTCGGTCTCCCCTGGCGCCAAGTGGCAGCGGCTGCAGCAGCAGATGTGCGACGCTCTCAATCGGCGCAAGAACGAGCGCACGCTCGCGATCCTCGCGCGCACGTACAGCGATGCCACCATCATCTTCCTGCAGGAGACCGCCTCCGTCTTTGTCAAGACGACCGAGGCCCACCCAACGCTCGCCTCGAGATTCTTCCTCGCCAAGGCGGCGACCCTCGACGCGAAGCGCGACCAAAACTCGATCGTGCTGCTCTCGCGCGCCTTTTTCAACGAGGCCACCCTCGCCGAGCACACGAGCGCCGTCATGGGCGGCTTCGACAAGTCTGTACCGGTCGCGGACGGTGATTTGCTCGTCGTGTCCGTCGACGACCTGATGGGCCGCAAGTATGCTCGCGGATGACCTCTGATGACCCCTGAGTGCCACGGATGACCTCTGATGACCTCTGATGACCTCTGATGACCTCTGATGACCTCTGCTGTCCCCGAGTGCCACCAGATACCTGCTAGCCTCCTTCCACGGCGACACCAACGGTCTCGCGACGCTCCCCGTGCTCGCTGCCCTGCACAAGCTTGCCCTCACCATGCCGGAGCACCGGCTCGTCTTCGGGCTAGACGCGAACACATATGAGGTCGGCAGTGGCTCGAAGCAGGGCGTGGCCGAGTTTGCGACCGCCTTTGTGCTCGACGGGTACACTTCATGTTGGGGCGACCGGCCTGACCCCAAGAGCGATACCACTTACAACGCGCGCACCTTCTTGCAGCCGCAACTCCAAAAGGCGGCGCGCATCGATGAGAAGGTGAGCAAGGGCGACAAGAACCCGAAGGATTTCATTCTCTTCTCGAAGAACGCCTTCACGCTCCAGGCCGCCACCAAGGACAATACCGGTGAGCGCCGCTACATTACGGATATGGTCTTCCCAATGATGGCCACTGATGGCCACCAATTGCCTCCCTCATCAGGTGAGCGCCGCTACATTACGGATATGGTCTTCCCAACGCTCAGCTTCCCTTCCGACCACGGCATCGTCGCGGCCTCCCTCGCGGTCCGGTGAGCGCGCCGCGGGACGGGAGGACGCCGCGCCCGGGAGGACGCCGCGCCGCTCTTCGGCCCAAGAACCGGTGTGACTTGAAGAGAGTGCTGGTGCTCGTGGGGCGACTTGGGAATGAAGGTGCAAGGTGCTACAGATGCAACGTCCGAATCGTGACGAATCTTGTCGAATCGCCAAACCGAAACGTGACGAATCTCATCGACGAATCTCAAATCCGCAATCGCCGATTCCGCGCCCTCGCGTGTGGCTGCGGCGCGTGCCGGCTCGGGTCGTCGCGGGCGATCTTGATCCGGAACCGGGCGCGGCGGGTCGGTGGCCTCCGGGCCGGACTCGGCAGGACCTGCACGCCTGCAGCAGACCTTTCGCGGGCCCGCTCCGGTCCGCTCCCCGGTGCATCTATGAGGCTCGACAAAGTTTGTCAGATCTGTTTCGGCTTTCGGTCCCACAGCCGTGCGCGGATTGCATGTGCATGTATACGTGCTCATGTAAGTACTAAACTCCGATACACCGAACTGGGAGAGAACTGGCCCGGACGCTCGGAGCATCCCGCGTTCTGAGCTTCTGACGCTCCCGCCCCGTGAAAGCCGTGACAGATTCACCGAACAGCGACACGACGTACTCGATAGCTTTGGTTCGTGTTGACCCTGTGAGAATCTAACCCTCCAAGAGTGCATCGCCCCGCCGCGTCGCCAACGCTGCTGCCGCATCCGGATTCAATCGCCTGAGCTTTCGCAGCTCGATGAGGCATGCTTCAAGGTTCGCCTGCTCGCGTACCTTATGGGCACTTTCCCACTCGCTCTGCTCCTTGATCCCGTGGGTGAGCCGGCCACGCAAGGTGCCAAGCTCTAGCACAATTTCGGCGTGCCGACGCTTTTGGCACTCGAGGGCTTCCTGGCCCTTGGTCAGCTGCTGGCGTAGTGTGTTGACTATCCTCGTGTGCTCCTCGGCAGTGCCGTGCTCCTGCCGCTCCTGCTCTTCCTGCCGCTTGCGAATATTGTCGCGCGCCGTTTTGACCTCGCGCTTCTTGCTCTTGAACTGGGCGCGGGCGAGGTGGAACGCAGCATCGACGGCGGGGTCGCCGGAGCTCTCCTCATCTTGGTCGGCCATTGCGCGAAGAGCAAGTCAAGTCAAGTCAAGTCAAGGTTCACAGCTGTTGAAGCAGAGTTCAGTTGCATTAAGTTCCCTCCTTAGCCTCTAAAGCCTGCCCTGCCAGAGGCGGGGTCCGAGCGATCGTGGAAAAACCGAGAACGCGAGCACGATGAAACGACGTGAAACGGCTTCCGCAGCGAATCCGGTTTCACCGAGGGACGATCCAGCGTCTGCACTTTCGAGAGCGCATACGTAATGGCCCAGGGCGCTACCTTGCAAAACTACAACAACGAGCTGGTCGGGTGCATTGAGGAGGTACGTGCGTCTGCACACGGCCGCGCGCACAGCGCGCGAGTGAGGGCCTCGGCTCACGTGCGGAGGCGCCCGTGCTCTCGGTTCCCATTTCGGACTGCTCACGATGCCCTCGGCTTGCTTGCTGTTCGCCGCAGCTTCGGGAGAAGCGTGAGGAGCTGAACCGATCGATTGCTGCTGACGAGGAAGAGAAGGGTGCGCCATCGCCCAAAGCGCACCGCTGACGCAACCCTACTGGCATCTTCCGCCTCGCTGACCTCGACGACCGTGGTCTCCCCATGTTCGCAGCCAAGATCCAGAATGACCTTCGCATCCTCACCGAGCGGCTGGCGCGCATCAATGA
>Ga0210245_101207_pt1 | contig 21567 bp, 14 predicted proteins | sample ChrtobMetaP3_4mM_FD_155450 | JGI IMG/M metagenome (GOLD analysis project Ga0210245, IMG submission 155450) | Chrysochromulina tobin associated microbial communities from unialgal haptophyte culture, Seattle, Washington, United States - P3_4mM | ecosystem: Host-associated > Algae > Haptophytes >...
CGAGTCTCCCACGCAGCATCTTCAGGGAGCGCCGAGGCACTATGAAGTAGGATTGAGAGATAGGGTGCGCGCGCATCGCGGAGATGGTGATGAGGGCCGCGATGAGAATCGATCTTGGGCCTGCCAGGCTGGTTAGTGGGAGGCCGGGCGGGCTGGGGGGTCGCGCGAGCGTGAGAGGGCGAGCTGGGCCCGCGCTGGCGGGCGGGTTCGAGCGTAGATGGGCGGGCTCCACCGACATTTTTAAAGTTTTGTCAAACTTCCTATATACATGTAGTTCAAGTTCAAGTTCAAGTTCAAGTTCAAGTTCCGACGACTCTCACCCCCACTGCTAGCTTAGAGAGCACATTCGATAGGCTTCCGTTAGGTTGTCTGTTGTTTACGAAGTAACTTGAACTTGAATTACTTGAACTTGAACTACATGTAAACTGTAGCAGGATCCGAATTAGCTTCAAACACACATATACTCATTCACACATACACCTTAAGACCATGGCGGGTACCCGGTACCGTGCGTGGGCATTTAGAAGGCCATCCTGTGTGTCGATTCAAAAACACCGACGGTGCGACAGGTCGTTCTAACAATACATGTAATAACAACGCCGCTGACCCCCCCGCATGATCCGGTAAAAAGACACCGGGGGGCATGTACTGTACCGGTACAGTACAATGTACTGTTCTGTACCGGTAGCGATTTTACCGGTAAGACACCGGGGGGAGCCGGTACAGTACAGTACCGGTAGTACCGGTACCGGTACTGTACTGTAGCGATTTTGCGTTTCCAAACATCAATCGTTTTTTGCATACAGTACTTGTACCCGTAGTACCCGTATGCCATCTCCAGTCCGCACACGTGAGTCCCGAGACCATATGCCGGATCCGCCCGCTGAGCTCTCTTTCGATGAGTTGCTGGCGATCCTTCCCCATCAAGCGATCTCGAAGCACCCCGAAGCCGTGCTCAAGTATTGGTTCAATCTCGCCGATACGGATGGTGATGGTCGCCTCACATTGGATGACTTCCTTTCCTGGGCGCTGCTGTCAGTGACGCGCAACAGCATGCCGCCAAGCTCTGCGGTATCGCCAACCCTTGCCAAGTACGATCTTGACAGCTCGGGATCATTGGACACTTTGGAATTCTTCATGGCTGTCGAGGAACTGGGGCTCTCGGAGAGCGGCCGCGCGCTCGTTGCAATGCTACCGAAGCAGCCAGATGGGACCATCGCACACGGCGCTCTGCTAAGCAACGCCACAAGCCCAGACGCAACTTGGAAAAACTCGTCCTTGGAGATGAAACTCTTTTTGACAGCTCTCGCTTTGGACTGCGAACCGGGGATCATTGACACCGCGGACTGGACATTCGAAGGCAATGACCCCGAGAGCACACGGCAATCAATGGTCGAGATACTCTCGAAGCGCAACGTTCCGCTGACGGCCCTGTTTGCTCAGGTCTTCGACGATGACGGGTCGCATCTCATCAACCAGACTACATTCATGAAGGTGATGAAGGAAGAATTCGGGTTCCGAGGCAGCGATACCACCCTGATACATATCTGGGATACTCTCGACGGCGACGGCTCTGGCACTGTAAGCTTTGGCGAGCTCAATTCGTGGGTGCATGGCACAAGGTCAGCGCCTCAAGCGACCCGCGCTGGCAAGGCAGACGGTGGTGGTGGAGAATATTGGTCCGAAGATTGGCTGCGTCACAAAGTGAATGCCATCCTTGAAAAGGATGGCGTCCGAGCTGCGGATGTCGTGAAGCTCTGGCACAGCTCCAGGGATGGGAAGATCTCTCTCAAGGATTTTCTCGTCAACGTGCACTCAACGGTCAAGAACGATATGGCATGGCACTCCGACGTGCGCGGAGCCGTGTCCTCTGCGTTCCATGCCATCGACTCGGAAAGGGTTGGTGCCCTGAGCAAGGAGGAGATCACCTGCTGGCTAGAAGGGCTTCCCGCCCCCGCACTAGCTCCACAAAAGCCGTCGTTGAGCTCCAAAGGACCTCCAGGCGTCCAGGAGATGGCTCACCAAATGAGAAGTATATCGCCCACCCCATCGCAGCAAACCAAAACCTACTGGCCGTCACTTAGAGCCTCTGCCTTTGCTATCCCAACGGAAGGTGCTCCTCCCGAACGTCCACCTTCATTTCGACCAAGTCGGCCGCACCATCCACCGTCGGCAGCGCAACGTTGGGCCCGCCGTGCCGGAGGCAAGTCGGAAGAGCGGTCAATATGGTTGATTGGGTCCCCACGCAATCTGCATGGTCGTGAATCGGAGGAGCCGCAGCCCTACTACCCCGTGGCCGGGGTTCGGACCAAATCGCCCTCGCAACCAGATTCGCCTCCTGCCCTAATCTCGGTTAGGTCTTTTGTTCGTACGAAGCTTGCGGATCTCAGCCTTGGCATTTATGACGGCCGGCCGCTGACACCTGGCATCTACGACGGCCGCTGCTCCTCTGCGCTGACACGAGAACAGCTCTTGCCGGGAGTGCTGAACCTGAAGTGGAACAGCGCATGCCAACAGTCGCAGTCGTATTCCGCTCCATCTCACCTTTACCCAGCAGGCCACAGTTTTACGAGGACTCTAAAAGGCCGATATGCCTATGGAGTAGGGGCGCCCTATCCCATATCGACGGCAGGGGAGCCCAAGGGCCATGGGTCAGCTACCATCTACGTCGGGCAATGGCCCAAGGGTGGCTATGTCACAGTGAGGCCACAATCTGCGAAAGCATCACGGCCGCGAGATGTGGAGAGTGGCAGCCGTCGCTTCATCTTTGAAATCGAGTCCAAAAGCGTACCGGCTGCCCCATCCGCAGCACCAGCAGCATACGATGGAGCGCAGTCGGCAAGGCTGCGGTGCATTTGCGACTCGCTCGGTGAGGAGCGCCAGTTTTGGCGCGACGGCTTACACAACCTTCGATTGGAGCACACAGAGTACATTGCAACTCTGCCGTCCTCTGCGCCGTGCACGGGGCCGTGGCCAATCATACACGGCACAGCCCACCACTGGTCCACCTTCCCCGGGGCGAAGCACCACGTCCAAACCCACGGTGTCGCGGTACATTGATGAAGTAGATCGTCGCATCAGTCGAAAGCCGAGGGCGAGCGCGAGGCGCTCGGCAACCCGTGGATTGGCCGCGGTTGCGCCTTGGCCCTTGCGGCTGCGTCCGCTTTTGTGGGCATGCCACCGCGGGTACTTTTTCGGCGCGAGCGACGTGCATGTAAGATTATATGAACCCAAACATACGCCACGAGTAGCCGCTCTATCCGCCGCTTGCGCCTTTGCGCGCCCGCCTACTATGCCAAACACACTGGTAGGTCTCTGGTATTACGCTGGATGATAAGGCTGCGCCATCCCGGCTCAGATTCGAGTTGTCAGTGATGTCAGACCCGCGGCATCTCCGACTCCGAGGCGAAGGCGGCATCATCGCTCCCGAAGCCACCTCGGCGCCCACGAAACTGTCGCAGCCTGTGGCTAAGCGAGCCTGGCTCGCCCGAGCGCCGCACGAAGAGGTCCACCGTCGCCCGAGCACACGAAGCACAAGAAATGTAGAGCCACGTCAGCAAATAGCACAAGCAGAACACAGAACATTGCACCTTCCGCTTTTCCCGCATCTTTTCCGCAATCTTTTCGCGGAAATCGATGGCACCTCGAGGCGTCTCCAGACTTGCAGTGGAGGGTCTCGTCTCCGAGGATGGCACCGGGCGGCGCTCCTGTTTGTGACTCGATTTCATCGCGGAGGATGCAGCTGGAGATGTGGGGGTTGGGTGCGGTTTGGTGGGGGTCGTCAGCACCACGCCTGCCTTATTCATCGCCTTCCTCGCTCGCTCCATTACATCCTGAGACTCGACCTCGCGCCGTGCCTTCCCCCGCGCTATATAGACTTCTCCCGAGGGTAGATTGACTGCCAGCGCCGCGGCGAGGAGGTCAGTAGCCGCCCCTTTCCAAGTTTTAGCTGCACCCTGCAAGACCGCATAGCTTGACCCTCCGCCGGCCGTCTCGCCCTCGGCTGCGTCCTTTTCTATCCCCTTTCGCAGATCCCCGAGCACGCTCTCAAGCAGCACGAGGCCCACGCGCAGTGGCAAGTCTGACGGCGGTGCTTCGGCCCCATCGTCGCCCAGAGCTACCCTCGTCCTCGCCATCTCGTGCCAAACCACTCGGCAGCATTCGGCGGGGAGTTGCGAGCCATAGAGGGCAAGCAGCCACTGCGTGCAGACGAGCTCCATCGGCTCGTTCACGATGGCAGCCCGGCCGCAAACATCTGGCCAGCGAGAGGCGGCCAGGTAGCGCAAGGCACGCACGTCTGCTCGGCAGCCCACCAGCGCTTCCCCGTAGTAGCCTGCGGGCAGTGAGCGCATGACAGCAGCAAATGATGCGTACGCGCGATCGACATCAAGCAGCTCCGCATGGAGGAGGGAAGCTCCGATAAAGCACATCGCTTGATGGTAGCCTTGGTTGGGCTGCGACGACACCCACCTACTCAAAAGCTGGCGAAGCCCTTCCCTGTGCGCAGCAGCGTCGTCATCGTGCACACCCAGTTCGAGGCGACCAGCGCGAGAAAGATCCTTGTCGATCTGTTCTGTGGTCACATTGTCCAGATTTGCCATGAAGAGAGGTCGCCGCCCCACTCGTGTCTGCGCACCTGTCCGCGCGCGTGAGTTCCGTGAGCGACAGAGTGTCCTCGGCGCTGCGATGTAGTGCGCGGCGCGGGGGTGCCGCGCGGGCGGAAAGTCGAGACGCCTGATTGCTTTCCTGTTCATGTTCATGATGTCGCAACCCAACACCCTAGTCCAAGTTTCCTTTCGCAGAGCCAAAGGTGATTATAATTCGTCTCAGAGTTCTCTTTTTACAGGCTATATCATCGGCCAGTGGCCAGACCTCTGAATCATTTGCTACTCCATGGTGACGGACCGGACGATGTCTCCTCAAGCGCTCCTCGCTGCGCCTTGAGGCGCGCCACCTCGGCGAGCAGAAATGCATTCACCTCTTGCAGCCTCGCCAGCGTGCTCTGGTTCTCACGAAACTGCACGAGTAGGGCCTCGCGCTCGGCCTTCTCGGCGGCAATGAGCTCTCGCAGCTGCTGCACACGCTGCTGTTCGGCCGTGGGCGACGAGCGGCTCGAGGGGGCTGAGCGCTGCTTCGCTGGCTGCAGTGGCTGCACGATGAACTCAGAAAGAAAGGATCGAGATCGCTTGCTGCCGGGCGCCAGCGCCATGGGCGACACTCGTGGCGATGACCTGCCAGTATCTGCCGACGCAGCTGCCCCCGAGCTCGAGTCGACTGGTCGGTCTTCCGCGTCCTCGTTGTCGTCCGCGACTTCCTTCTCATCTGCGTCCTCTCCTGCGGCGATCACTATGACTGGGGTCGATGCCGAAACTGATGATTCCACACAGGGCGGCAGGATGTTAGGTGATCCCATGGCCGAAGGCGAAGCCAGCGGCGGCAGCAGTGGCGGCGGGGCTGCAGCATGGGCTAGCATGGGCACGGACGGCATGGAAGTCGCCGCGACTGTGCCACTTCCGCGGTACGAACGAGGACCACAGCGAACGATGCCCTCGCCCTCGTTGTTACGAGTTTCGATCTGAGGAGAGGCGGCGCCACCGGATCCATCAAGGTCCACGGCCATCTGGGCCATCAGCTTATTCATATTGGAAATGGTCAGGCTATTCTGCGCAACCGAGGTGCAACTGCTTCTGAGCTCCGTGTTGCCGAGCTTGATGCGGGCCCATTCATCAGCGAGGCAGTCCACAAGCTCATCAAGAACACCTTCTTCTGTGCCCACCTCTCGCGACGAAGCATGGGACACGAAGACGGAGTGAGGAAAGCCCGAGCGTGCCATCAGCCCAGGCATCGATGGTGAGACTGAGGAGGGTGAGCCGCTGCCAGAAGGCTGGCGACTCGGCGGAGGCGCCATCATCATGTTACGGGTGTTGACGCAGGCATCGTGCGAGCTGACCGAACGATATATCGGTTCGTCATCGCTGTCCGCGCCGGCCATGGTAGTGCAAGACGCCGTGACAGGAACATGAAGAAAAAAAGCGCTCGCTTTCTGCGAGCTCACCGCGACTCAGCAATTCGCACGCACCCCTGGAGCGTAGAAATGCAAGCAACCGAATCCTTAGGAGGAGAAGGCATCGAGGCGACCGGCATCGTGGCGACGGGCACCTTTGCCGCGCCAATGAGCGAGAACGTCGCATCGGCACGCGCCGAGGTCCACGCGCTCGCGATGCATCTAGAGGCGCTCATGCTGACAAACAGGGCACTCCTCGCACAGCTTGCGGAGGCCAAGCAGCGAGCAGCATGCGTGGAGTCGCAGCTTGAGCAGGACACAGAGCTCGAGCAGAAGCAACGCAGGTCAGGGGGCCGGCGTGGCCGCGACGAAGTTGACTCCAGCGACGAGGAAAACTCGCCAAAGTACCGCAGTTCCGGATACAACGGGCCACCAGCTCTGACCATCCTCTCAAGTTGGGATGCCCCGCCCGATGAGTTTGAGCATGGTATGCCCGACGACAGCTCTGTCACCTACAGAAGCTGGGCTGACGATCATAAGCCCGTTGGCGAAGATTGGGACAGCAGCACCTCGTTTGAGGGCAGCTTGCAGAACGGCAGCCAGATACACCTTTCTCGTCTCAGGGAGGTCGTCAGGGCCCTCGGAGCACTCGCAGCGCTCGGCGACGGCGCGGAGGACAATCTCGGTGCGTAGCCTTGCCATTGTCCTTGCCCGTTCCGCCTCTGCCAAGCGTGTGCCCCAGATTGGTCCGTCCCCTGACACGCTGCCGCCCTCCCGTGTGGTCATCCCACGCAGTGCTCGCACAGCTCGCTCGCTTGCAAGGCTGCGGCATCTAGCCTGCCAGCCGCCCACTCGTCGGTCACTCCTGAAACCGGAGCCAGTTGTTGCTACGCTGCTCTAAACTAAGTTCTTGGGAACGTGCGTCCTCCACACGTCTAGGGCTCGGTAACTATCGACTATAACGCTTTGCGCGTTTGCGGTGTTTTTATCCCGTGTATTTTGTAGTAAATATGTAGGGACTGTAGCGTGAAGTCGGGGTCTTGTATTGTCTTCTCTTCTGGGCTTTGTACGTGTATTAACATGAAGTATTCACACCGCGACACTCGGCCGAAGAATGCTGATCGCCGCTACTCTCGTGGCGGCCGCATCGTGCCGCCGCAGCGTAATTACCACCTTGGATCCCATGTACGCCGAAGACCACCTCAATTACCTCTGTATGAACTACACACGCCCCACGCCGCTGCCCTGCCGCAAGGTCGCCGAGAGCTGGAAGCCACGGTGGGGTGGCGGTAGCTCTGGGGAGCCCAGCCGCTTCATGATCTACGCGTGGTGGCCGCCTGTTCCGGCTGACTTCGAGGCCTACGCAAACGCTGGCTTTAACCTCGCGCTTACGGGCAATTCGTTGTACGCGTACTGCCACCACAAAGGGCCCGACTCGACAGTCACCCATGATGAGCTATTCGAAGTGAACGTAGCCACGTCCGACACGCTCGCCAAGCTCGGAGTGCTGACGATCTTCGACACCGATAACATGTGCAACGCACAGCTCCTGCGTGGCACTTCTCAGGCGTATGGCAACGCGACGGGTGGCATCGTCGAGGGCAGGACGAACATCACCGCTCGTGCACCCGGGCCCGATGCGAACCAACCTTGGCCGGGATGCAAAGCCTCGCGGCCTATTTCCAAGGGGCAAACTGTGCCCGAACTCGAGTACATCACGACCGAGCTCGCACGCCGTGGCAAGCGGGAGCAGTTTGGCGGCATCCAGCTGCACGATGACACACTTACGCAGACAGGGCAGACCATCTCTAACGTGGCGTGGCTGAAGGAGCACGCCAACGACTTCGTGGGGATGGTGAACCAGGTCGGCGGCGCGACTGGGCCGCAGACGCTGCACAGAACGGGTCTATTCATCTCCGCGCCAGAGCAGTACCCCATGCAATGCCCGCACGGCAACTGTTCCGACCCAAGCGTGAACGCGACCGCATTTGCGATGGCTCAGATGAATGCGAACGCGAACAACGCTTGGGTGGATGCGCGATTCGGATTGCAGAGCTGGCCGCTCTTTCAGGTGATGGCAAGTCTGATTGCATCTCTGATGACTTCTCTAAAGGCCTCCCTGATGACCTTCCTAATTGCCTCTCTGATGGCCCCTCTGATGGCCCCTCTGTTGGCCGCTCTTTCAGGTGGGGGCGGGCAACGGGCCGCTCGACGGACCGGAGAGCCCGGACAATGTCACCAGCAACGTGCGTTCCGACTCGCTTGTGCGGTGGATGGTGTACAGCGCCGTTGCGTACGGCGCCACCGCGCTCAACTACTACTGCTGGGGCGGCGGCGTGTGGTGGATTAATGAAGACCCGACCAAGCCGGGCAAGCCGCCGCCCACATTCCAGACCGTAGTGGAGGCGAACGCGGACGCGGGCGCATGGGGTGACGAGCTGCTCGCAGGCGGCTTTCGCTTCGCGGGCGCGCTCCACACAGGCTTTATGAACGAGCGTGACGGCGGCAGTGTGCCGTCGGACGAGGCCATCGTCACGCGCATGTCCGAGGACCTTCTCGTAGGCGTCTTCGTACCAGCCGACGCCGGGGGGCCCATTCCGGCGGCCGCCGACGGGCACGCGACGGGCGCGGATGCGCCGTTGGCCTACCTCTTCATCGTCGACAAGCGCGTCTCGGGGCAGCTGGGCGTCGTGCCTGCTCGCAACGTCACCCTCGCGCTGCACCCGTCCGTGGCCGCGGCGAGCGTGGCACGCCCTGGCGTTCAAGGCCCTCGAGGATTTGACGAGCTGCGCCAGCGTCACGGCGGCGTCGCGCCCCCGCCCGGCAAGCGTCGCCATCAGTACGCGCACACTTCCCGGGAGGAGGTACGAGCGCCGACGGCGGGCGGCTCCGCCAACGCTGGGCACTCGCGCGTCCTCGTCACGGTAGAGCTTGTGGGCGGCGGGGGGGGGCTCGTTCGGCTGTACCCCGTCCCCGGCGGCGCGGCGGCGCTCATCGACGCGTGCTTCAGCTTCATCCAGTGGACCTACCCTCCCGGCGACGCGCACATGTCGGCTCGCTCGCCCTCGCTCAACTTCGGGCTGAAGGCGCCGTCGTGGGCGTACGACTCGTGGCATGCGCGCTACCGACCGTACGAAGGTCTCGAGCTCACTGCCGGGCGTAGCTTCGAGGACGGCGAGCAGACGAACTTCATCGTGGGCGCATCCTTCCGAGGGGCGCCGCCTCCCACGGCGGCCGACGAGGCGGAGGCGTGGGCGTGGGCCGGCTTCAACTTGCTCTCAGTCGAGGCGCCTCCCAAAGACGATCTCGCCGTGTACGGACCCGCCTCTGCGGCGGTCGGCACCGTTCTCGACCAAGGCTACCCGTTTGGCTACTTTGCCATTGTCGAGCCGGCAGACGCGACGCCCGCAGGCTACTTCTCGCCTTCAGACGTGCTCTCTCTCAATCGTGCCTTCCGTTGCCACGGTCGGTGGGCCGGGCTCTTGCTAGCCCGCGATGCGGACGACACCTCCGCGCGCAACGCGACGGCCGCGGCCGCCGCCGCCTTGCGCACCTCTGGCCAGGGCAGCTGGCTGCTCCCCTTTGCGATCGCATCGAGTGCGAGCGCCGCCCTCGCCCTTGGCGAGCGAGGAGTGCCACTCGCGATGCCGTCAGTGCCAGCCGTTGGCGGCACTGACCCAGTCGCGTGGGCGCAGGCGGTCGTGGCCCGATATGAGCCCATGCGCGCGATGCTCGCCGCGTCGTACGTGTCCTACTCATGTGGTGCGGGGTGCACGCGCTGGCGCAGCGTGTCAGACATGCCCTTCGTCGCGGCTCTCGATGCGTGCGTGAGCGACTCTGATTCGATGCTCCGCTGGACGGCATTCTCAGCACTTGCCTATGGCGCCCGCGGTATCTTTTGGCAAGGCGCGGGTCGCTGCGCGCCGCTAGGGTCGCCGCGTGCTGGGCTGCTCGCCTCGATCAACAAGCGGATCGTGCAGTGGGGCAACACGTTTGTAGCCAGCTGGGGATCCACCGACTTCCCGGGCGGCGGATACAATGTGACGAACATGTGGTCTACTGGCTTCGTGGTGCCACATGCAGTGCCGCCCGGCAGTGGCGGCGCGAACGACCTCGTCCAGGCGGCTGATCCCGACTTGCTCATCGTTGAGCTCGGAAGTCAGGGGCGCGACGGGACAAGGGACGGCACGCCGCTCGTCTTCATTGTCGACCAACGCGTGAGCGCGCAGCCCGGGGGCGCTCCAGTACGCACCGTGCGCGTCCAGCTGCGCGACGACGTGCAACTGACGCAACCCCTGGAGGGCGACTGCGCGGCCACGCGCTGTCAGTGCGGCATGAGCCTGCTGGGCAACACCGTGACGCTCCGGCTGCCGGGCGGCTCCGGCCAGCTCGTCGCGCTTTACACGAACAAGTAGAGAGTGAGGGCGCGATGCGGATCGACACGAAGGTCGATGCAGGAGGCCGCCACAATGCCCGCACACGAAAGGAACAAGCTTTGCATGGTGTGGGCTGCGGCTGGACAGGATCACGTCACGAGTGAGTGTGGTGCCCGAGAGATGTTGAGAGATGAGCCATATAGTATATGTGTGTGTGACTACGTAGTGTAGTGCTGCTATTAGGAAAGTTTGCTTTTGGTGACCGGACCATACCTATCGCACACGCACGCACCCTAGGGTTCAGCGTATACCTCCCCCGATGACGGATGAGATGGACCGGTGTACTACGGTCGCGGTAAAGTCTGCAGTGACCTGACAGTGACCAGTGTTGCACACTAACTAGACCCCCCTTAGTAAGAACCCACACCTCGAACCCCGCTTTCCCGACGGGGGTGGGTTGGGAGGTTTCGTTACCTTTGCCTATGGCGCTGGTTGGACGTCGTTGAGCCCTGGCCTCGACAACTCGACAGGAAACTCAACAGGAACTCGACAGGCTACTCGACAGGATAGCTCTTGATAGCTCGACAGCTACTTGACAGACCTCGACAGACCTCGACAGAACCCCCCCTGACTACATGTGCCGGCGGCGTCAAGTGTCAAGCTCGACAGCTCGACAGACATCGACGCAGACGACGGCATTTTTTTGCCAAAATTGGTTGTAGTGCTTTATGTGGTTATCCGTCACAGCATGTAGCACCGATTACGTTTTGCGCACTCGGCCGGGCGCTCTTCCACTACACAGCTAAAGTCTGTGTGTCGCGGTGTGTCTTCTCCCTATTTCCATCGCCAGCTCTGATTCGAGACGCGCTCAATTGAGCCCAGAGCTTCGAGCGCGCGCAGCAAATACCAATCCCAAGCTGCGGCAGAGTTAAAGCAAGAGCAAGTCTCGTTTGTGTTTCGGCAAGAACCCTGCTCGCGCTTGGCTTGTCTGACAGCAGAGATCGCCTCTTCCGAGGCGGCCTGAGAAATATTGAGACCAGCAGAGAGGGTCAGACTGCCTGCCTGAAGCGGTACTATACTGCTCGTGGCCACCATGGCCCGCCCAGCATTGAAATCCTTAAACTCAGACATGTAGTGCATGCCGTCGCAACGTATTCCTGGGTACCGAGCGTTCATTTGATCTGTGTCTAAGTAGAATATTCTTTTTTGCTGCGACGCCATCAAATTGGCGTGCATGTCTGCCATTGCGTCGAGCTCTGCTTTCCGCCACAAAGGCAGCAACCTGAACGGATAGAACCCGAACCAGTTTTCTTTGGCTGGATTTGAGAGCAGAGTCAGCTCGTCGACTCGACCTGTGCCGAGTAGGATCACCTTTTTGTTAGTCGCATTGGCCCATAGCACGAGATCAGATAGTAGGCTGCTGAAGTAGTGTGCGTGCTCGTTGAAGGGATGCATCGTGGGAGTACTCGTCGTATTCACGCTCCGCAACAGATGGTGCAACCCAAGGCCACCCAATACGACGATTGGGCAGGCATGTCGCGTGAACATGGGCAAAGCATCTTGAGCGCGCAGAGTCCAAATGGAATGCACGTGCCAAGCCACAGGAACCGGGCACTTGCGATTGGCTAGGACACGTTTGAACCGAGTGCCAACTTCACCAATGACGCTATCACCGATGGCGCAAATTGCATGGCACTGTCCGCTGACGGACAGGCCGGTGTAAGTGTGCGCTCGGCTCGTCCAGTTTGTCGCCAGTTGAAGACTTCGAAAGTAGTCCGACTTCTCATATCGCGCCTCTTCAAACAGGCGGCTGACTAAGATGGTTGACGGTGGTGGCCATGGATCCGGAGGCTCATCTGAATAGAGCGTCTGGCAGAAGTTGGCGACCAATTCCATTCTCTAGGATCCCGTGTAACATGAACATGTACTGTCGCCTCAGCCCTGGTGAAGCGCCCGTCGCCACTTTAGAGACGGAGAATTTTATGGTAATTAATTGCAGTCTAAATCGTTCGACCTCGGGATCCGCAAGGTCGCGACGTCGATCGTGCTCAATCCTGAAATCCTAGCTCCTCTAAATTCCGGGCGCCCGTCTGTCCTGTTTCGTGTGGTAGTGGCTGGTCGGTACAGACTGTACCAGTACCTTGTGTGTCGATTCAACTGACCCTTTCTCAAATTCCGGGACGTTGAAATCCCCTGATTTCAACAAGAGCCGTGAAATTTGGGAAATGTAATCCTAATCTTGAAATCTTGAAATCCCAGCCCCTTTCGAAACAGCTCGGTGTGAAACGGCTGTGAAACGAAAACCTGCCCGGAATGGCTTTCCGTCGCTGGCTTTTCGCCGTCCCGGCCGTCGGCACGGTCGTGCTGTTCACGACACTCAATCGACCGCCAGTTTCTCCAACGCATGCATCAGTGTCGCATGCAGCAGCATTCCGAGGGACGATGCCGCCGCGCCCTCCACCGTCCACGCCTCCTCCGCTTCCGTCAATGATGGCCCAATCGCAATCACCACCACCGCCTCGAGGCCTGGTACTGGACGATGCGGTCACTGCTACAACATCAGCGGGTATCGGCCAGCCCTCTCTTAAAAAAGTTGACGTCGGCGATGTTCAGACACCAGCGCACGTCGTCGTCGGCGCCGATCGGGTGCACTGGCCAGGAGTCATAGGCGTCATCAATTCGCTGCTTGCCAACAGCGCCACGCCCGAGCGTCTACACGTGCTCGCGCTGTGCCCGAGTGGGCTCGAGGATAATTTCACCAAATACTTGCAATGCCACGGTCTCAAGCCGTCACGCGCGAGCGATGCGAAGCTTCGCGTCGCCGGCTTCGACCCGAAGCGTGTGCCTCCTCTGAAGGTACAGACCAAGTTGACAAACCTCGAGAGCCCGCTCAACTTTGCGCGCTTCTACCTGGCCGAGCTCCTTCCTGGCGTCCGCAAGGTCCTCTACCTCGACGCCGACGTGATCGTCGCCGGTGACGCAGTCGCGCTCCTGGACGGCGCGCTGCCCGCGGGCGAGCTCTGTGCCGCCACGCTACGAAAGACGACACTGGGCACCAAGGGCGTGGCGAGCCTCAAGAACGAGAAGCTGCTGGCACGCTTCCTGCAGCGGTACGGGCGCGCGCTCCCTCTCGATCAGCGCGGCTTCAACGCGGGCGTCTTTGTCTTCAACCTGCACAGCTGGCGAGCTTTCAACCTGACGCACGAAGCTGAGCATTGGATCCGAGCCAATAATCAGGAGAAGCTGTACGCACTCGGCTCGCAGCCGCCCCTCACGCTCGCCATCCTCGGCGCAGGCGGTGGGCGCGGGCGCTGCCAGCCGTTGCCGGCCGAGTGGCACCTCGACTGCCTCGGCTGCATGGGCCATGGCCGGATCAAGACGGCGGAACAGCTGCAGACGGCGAAACTCTTCCATTGGAATGGGCCCAATAAGCCATTCAAGACAGGCAAGGGCGACAGGAAGCGCGCGTATGTCGAGCTGTTTGCTCCCTACAAGGGCCGTGGCGACAATTGCTGATCCCAATTTCGTCAAGATCTTCCTGTCCTTTCGGACCCGGGATGGTCGATGGAATTGGAAAATGCCGCCACCAGGTGCTGTAGGAGTGATTAATGTATTGGATGCTTTGTGCATTGTGATGTGCCGGCGCGGGAAAGGAACATCTCCGCAAGCCCTGCGAACCTCTTTCCCAAACCTTATTTCAAATCGGTGTTACCCAAAGTTCCCGCGACGAAGACGTTTGGGACGAGGGAGGCTGATGTGATCTCCACAGCGGTGTGTTCCGTCTCTCACTCCGCCTCCGCGATCTCGATCTCGTCGTCAACATTCACAAATTCAAACACCTCCGGCTCATCATCCGCTTCGTCGCACAAGCGCTTGATGACCCGCGGGAGCACAACGGCCACGAACAGCGTGGCGAGCACGACAAGCAGCGAGGTGAGCGGCTTGAAGAGCATGGGCTCGAGCACCAGGAGGCACAGCGGAGCCGCGGCCCTGATAGCCCATGCAAGTCCCGCGAGCAGCACCACCAACAAGCTGCGGGCGAGCCAGCTAATGAGCACACGCGACACCACGCCGCATCGGATGGCCTCAGCTTGCTCCTGCTCAGGCAGCTCAAACAGCCCGTCGCCGCTGCCACTCTCGGCCGTCGCCGGCTGCCGGTGCCATCTGTAGTAGAGCTTCTCGTCGCAATCGTAAATGGTCCGGCCGAGAGCGTGTGTCAGTCGAAACTCGATGTGGCCATCGTAGGGCGCCCCAAATCGGTCTTTGTCGACGGACGGCATAGACGCCCACCTCACACAAGTAGCGCTCCTCACAGTTGCGGGCCACGCCACCGGCCGCGTAAAGCCGACGGTCACGTGCGCGACGATTTCGTCACCTGGGTGCAATCCCACGTCCGCGAGACTTTGCGGCGGACTCTTAGCGACGAAACGCTCCTCGATCGTCAGCTTGGCCATGCGCTCAGCCGCGATCAACAAGCGCCACACGCCCTCGATGAGCATGCGTCGGGGCAGCTCGATGAGCTTGCGCAGCAGCCACAGAAGCAGGGGCCACACATTCGCCATGCCGCTACGCACCTCGGCGCTCCCCTTCGGCCCACTCGCTAGCACATCTCCGCCGATGCTACTTGTGCCGCCGCCGCTACCGCCGCTACCGCCGCCGCCACCGCCGCCGCCGCCGCCGCCGCCGCCGCCGCCGCCGCCTTGGCGCGGGCTGCGCGGGCTGCGCGGGCTGCCGTACTCAGCGTCGGTGCCTCGCGCGTGCGTTCTCTCAAGCAGTCGTGGCACGCCGGCGAGCCAGGGGTAGGAACGGCCGCGCGCGACTCCGATTGGGCTCATTGGGTCTCCCAGCTCGTACTTACGCGTCTCCACACTTGGAGAGGGAGAGCGGGAGGAATCGGACCTGGGCACCGGCACGGTGGCCAGCTCGACGCTCACCTTGGCCTCCTCGAAGGCGTCGGCACACGAGCTCTCCTGCAGCGCACGAAAGAAGGCCTCGGCAAAGATCCTGGCGGCGCCGTTCTCGCATGCAGTCTCCCAACACACGACATTAGGCACGCCCTCGGCGAGGATGGCTTCACCGAGACCGAGTGAGTAGCACCCGTTGATGACGACAAGCTCGAGCGGCCCGCCGTTGGCCGGGGCGTACCGGCCGAGCATTCGCGCGAGCACCTTCGGGTCGACTGGCTTGCCGCGGCGGGGATCCCGGGGGTCGAGGAAGTAGAGTGTGCGCACACTCGTCTGCTCGGAGTCATGGAAGTCGTGGTCGGCGTGGCCGATGAACAGGAATGCCTTGGGCGGCGCCGCACGCAGCTCGTTCTGGAGCTCGGAGGCAGACTTGTTTTTGACGGGCTTGATGAGCGCGGCCGGCGGATACGCGTCCTGGATGGCAGCGACCTCATCTTCAACGCCACGAAGCGCGGCGCCGGTCTCCTTGTGTGGGTTGCACGAGAAGATGAGGAGGTCGCGGGCCGCTAAACGCGGTGTAATTGCCGCAAGCGTGTGAGGCCGCGGTGGCGAGGTCCTGGAGCGGGCACTCGGCATGTTTTGCGTGCCGCGAACAGAGCCAAGTGAACGCCGGTCCGCGGTGTCTTGGCTGTGAACGTTAAGAGAGACGCGACAACCGGTGCTCAAGTACATATAGCTTGGTAAGGGGTGGGGGGGTACGTGCACGCGCTCATGCGTGCGTTGCCTTGGGCCGGTGTGTGGCCTTCGGTCGGCCGAAGATGAGCGTCTGGGGACACGCTGGTGCACGGCTACCGGGTACGGCACTGTTGCTGCCCGCTCAGAATACATACACCTTACATGACCCCATTCGAGAGAATCGAGACGCGGAGCATGCGCGCCGCGCGCTGGCGGCGTTGGGTCCTGTGCTATCGTTACATGTCATGTGCGAAAAACATCCCACCGTAAACATCCTTGCACAATAGCCTAATCAGGCCTGCCGATCTCCTTTCTCCCGCTTCAGTGGTGTGAATTTCCAGGCGTATCGTGAACGCTCGATTGGAACGCTCATTGGATCAAACCCAATGGCCGCGGTACATGCAGTCCAGCCGGATGGCCGAGCGATGGCGACCGGAGGTGGCGGCAAGCCGCGATTGGCGCTGTCTGCATGGGGCCAGCGGCGCGGTGCAACACCCGCCTACACCGCTCGCGACGGTAGCAGCAGCAGCACAAATGCCGACGGCGTTCCACACCTTGACGTGAAGCAAGGCACGTGGACACCCAAAGGCGTAGCAGCGCGGGTGGTGTGGGCGTCGGTCGCCCAGCCCGGAAGCGCCATCGACGGCAGCTGCAAGATCAACCAGGATGCGTGCTTTGCCTCCTTACCGAGTGAGTACGGCAGCTCGGCGCTCTTTGGCGTCTTCGACGGCCACGGCGTGCATGGCCACCTGGTGGCGCAGCAAGCCGCCGCGCAGCTGCCTAAGCTGGTGCAGACGGAGCTCGGCCGGCAAGCAGACGCGCGCGAGGCGCTTATTGTGGCCCACCTGGAGCAGCACCGCGCGTGCACGGCCGCGCTCGACTGCTCGCAGTCGGGCGCCACCGCCGTCACGTGCCGCCTCGCCGTCGATCCGCAGATGAGCCATCTAGTGTGCCAAACCGCGTGGCTCGGCGACGCACGTGCCGTGGTCGGGAGCGTGCGGCCGGATGGCACGCTCGTCGCCGTGGAGCTCACCACGGCGCACACGCCCGAGCTGCTGGCCGAGCGCATGCGCGTCGAGGCGAGCGGCGGTGTGGTTGCAGCGATGAGGCTCGGCGAGCTAGGTGAGGTTGGTCCACTGCGCGTGTGGTCGTCGGCGCAGGTGGCGCCCGGGCTCTCGATGACGCGCTCGCTCGGCGACACGAACGGCGCGGCGGTGGGGGTGATCGCCGAGGCCGAGGTCGTCGAGAGAGTCCTCGGACCAGAGGACGCACTTCTCGTGCTCGCGACGGACGGTCTGTGGGAGTTTCTCTCGCCTGCGCGCGTCGTGGCGGCGGTGGCGGAGCGGCTGCGAGGGCAGCCGATCACTGAGGAGGCGGTGGCCGCCACGACGCAGTTCGTGTGCGAGCAAGCGCGTGAGCTCTGGCAGGTCGAGGACCCGTACGTCGACGACATCAGCGCGGTGGTGCTGGTGCTGCAGCAGGCTGGATCCTCGCGCCGCGCCAACCTACCGGTGCAGCCTTCGGCGGTCTCACCTGCCCCGAGCCACTGCCGCGCCTCGACGACACCCGCGTCGCCCGCCACGCTGCCTCGCGCGTTTGCGGGCGATCCCGTCCCTTTCGCCCTCGGCGCGGTCGGCACCGCCTCGCCGCCACCGACGACCGCCGCCGCCGCCGCCGCCGCTGGCAGCTCGCTCGCTCGTGCACAACCGCCGCAGCAGCCGCACAAGCGCGGCGGCGTCTCAGGTGGCAGCGCCGCCGCCGCCGCCGCCGCCGCCGCCGTGCCCACCAGTCCTGTGAACAGTCCTGTGAACAGTCCTGTGAAAGGGCCGCGCGAGCACATGTCGCCCGAGACAGCGCTCTGCCTGCGCCGCGTCCTGTGCGACCCTCGCTACCCCTTTTTTGGCCTCGCGGAGCCCTCCGTCAGCACCGGCAGCAGTAGCCTCAGCGGGAGCAACACGCGCGACAGTAGTCGCGGCGGCACGCGCAGCAGCAGCGTCAGCGAGGCCGTTGCCGCCTCCGACGTGGCGGCGGCGCTTCTTCCCCGTCTGCTCGAACGAATGACACGCCGTCGGCTGCGCCGCGGTGAGGTGCTGTGTGCGCATGGCGTGGCGGCCGATGCCGTCTATCTGGTGGAATCGGGTCGTCTGGAGGCCACGCCGCCGTCTTCGGCTGTCGGCACCAGGAGTAGCAGCGCTGGAGGCGGCGCCATCAGTGCTTCGCCAGTGAGGCTGAGCACCGCACGCAGTGCAAGCGACGGTGGCGGCCTCGTCGCGTCGTACTCTGTGGGCGATGTGGTCCACGAGCTCGCTCTACTGTACGTGTTCGAGCCCACTGCGACGGTGACATGCGTGGCGGAGGAGGCGGTCGTGTGGCGGCTTGAGCGCGCGGCCTTCCGAGCGGCTGTGCAGCATGTCCGGACGGAGAGCGCCGCAGCCACCCTGGCCAGCCTGCGGGGTGCCCGCGCCCACGACGGCGCGCGTGTGCTCGCGGCTCTCGACGACGAGGAGCTCGAGGCGCTCGTGCCGCTCGCGCGCACGGTGCGGCTGGGCGCGCGCCTCGACCTCCTCGAGCGCGCACCACCTGATGGGCTGTACGTGGTCCTCGCGGGAGCGCTCGACCTCACGCCGGCCGACGGCGCGCCGTCGCGACAGCTTCAGCCGGGCGATGCCTTCGGAGAGGCGACCCTCGAGGTGATCCTCGATGCGGAGGCGCCGGCGGTAGAGGATGCGGACGCGTCGGCGACGGAGGCGGCCGAGCCGACGACGGCGGTGGCGGCGGCGGCTAAGAGCTCTGGCACGACGACGTCCGCGGCCGGTGCGCGCGTCACCGCCCGCACCGGCGGCTCGGGCTGCACGCTACTCCACGTGCCACGTGCCACGTTCCTAGGGCGCGTGGGTCCTTTGGCCGAGGTGCGTCGGCTCGCGCTCGTGTGCGGCGCGCTTGCCCAGGTGCACGCGTACAGGGGCTTCTCTGCCGGCGAGCGCAAGCAGCTCGCACGCCTGATGAGCACGGTGGAGTTTGCGGGTGGCGCGACGATCGCGCGCGCGGGAGGGGAGCTGAGCCAGCTGCACGTGGTGGTCGGCGGGCAGGTGGGTGTACTCGGGCCCGGCGCACAGGTAGTCGCCCACCTTGGTAAGGGCGCCGTCTTCGGCGAGAACGCACTGCTTCGTCACGAGGCGGCGATCGCTACACTCGTAGCTGATGGGCCTGTGGAGTGTCTCCTCCTCGCAAAGGAGACAGCGACGAAACAGCTGGGTCCCCTTGCTCCCCTGCTCGGGCGCGAGCAGGGGCGGCGCGAGCGGCGTGCACACGCGCGATCGCTCACGATGGCGCGTTTGCAGCTGGGCCGATTGCTCGGTACCGGCTCGTTTGGTGTGGTGCGCCTCGCGACCGATGCAAGCACCGGTCAGACGTACGCCCTCAAGTCCCTCTCCAAGGCGCGCGTGCTGGGCGCCAACGAGCTGAATCACACCCTCGATGAGTGCCGGCTGCTCGCCGTGTGCAGCCACCCCTTTGTCGTCGGCCTCGTGCGCACCTTCGAGGACCCGACGCGCGTTCACCTGCTGCTCGAGGCGACACTCGGGGGAGAGCTCTTTGACGCGCTGCGTGCCGCCCCGAATTCGGCCTTTCCGGAGCGACGATGCCAATTCTACGCGGCTATGGTGGTGCTGGCGCTCGACTACCTGCATGGGCAGCGCATCGCGTACCGCGACCTCAAGCCGGAGAATTTGCTGTTTGACGCCGACGGGTACCTAAAGCTCGTCGACTTTGGCTTCGCACGTCGGATCGAGCCCGGTGCGCGCGCGTGGACGTTGTGCGGCACGCCGGAGTACTTGGCGCCGGAGGTGCTCACGGGTAAGGGGCACGGTCTCGCCGTCGACTGGTGGGCGCTCGGGATCCTGCTCCATGAGATGCTCGTGGGCTACCCGCCGTTTGAGGGCGCCGAGCCGCTCGCGCTGTACCGGGCGATTGTGACGCACGACCTGCGTTACCCGAAGACGATGGGGGCGAACGCGCAGGCGCTGCTGCGCCAGCTGCTCGCGACGGCGCCCCTCGCGCGACTCGGCAACGGCAAGGGCGGCGCCGACGACGTCAAGAAGCACCAGTTCTTCAAAAAGATGGCTTGGAACGCCGTCCTGCAGAAGAAGATCGAAGCGCCATACAAGCCCGCCGCCGCATCTGCCGAGGCGGCCGGCCGCGGCGCGGCGGATGACGAGGCCGCGGCCTATGAGGCGTCACTTCACGATGAGGCGGCGCTGCTCGCTCTCGAGGAGGAGCCGAGCGTCCCGCCCGAGGCCTTCGCGGCCTTCCGCGAGCTCTCCGCCGCCTTCGATAGAGAGTCAGATCTTGAAGAAGCGCGCTGATCAGTAGTTAACAGTATTAGAAACACGCTAACGACTAACTTAGCAGTTAGCTCGGTGTGTTGCAGGAGGATAGATAGCTCAGTGTGTGGCGTGGCTGCGTGGGGAATTACATACACATCAGGACTGTAGTGCGCGAGGACCTCTCCAAAGTCTTCCCACAAGGTGGGGGGAGGGGTGCAGTAATGGGGAAACTTACATGAACTTTCATTTTTCCGAGACGATAAGCTCCGCGGCGGCAACTTCCTCGGCCGCCCCGACACAGAGAGGACTGAGTCCGTCAATAATGTGCCAGGCGATGAAGGAGATGAACTCGCTCGTCGTACTCAATGCCGAGGGCGAGGCCATCAGCGTGCCCACGCTCTGGCAGAAGCGTCGCATCCTCCTCGTCTTCCTACGCCACTTTGGCTGCCGGTTCTGCAAGCAGCAGGTGAGGACGATGAAGGTGGTGCAACTGCGGCTAAAGGAGGCTGGCACAGAGGTTGTGCTCGTATCACTAGGTACGCCCGACCAGATCGAGCGCTACCGCAAGGAGCTTGACATACCTGCCTGCATCGAGGTATATGTTGACCCAGAGCCCGATGCTCCAGTTGCCTACGCTGCCTTCAAGCTCCAAAGTGGGCGCAACTTGGTGCTCGAGCACGCGCGCGTGGCCGAGCTGGGCTCACATGCGCTCGCCGAGGGCAACACAGATGGCGGCTACGCGAGCCCCACGGGACCGTACACGGGCAGTGTTTTCCAGGTTGGTGGCGTATTTGTACTCGGGGCCGGCAACGTGTGCGACTACGCCTACCGCTCATCGTACGCGGGTGACCACCCCAATGCAGCGGCGTTGCTTGAGGCGGCGGCGGGCATCACGACACATGGAATGGAGTACACCTACCCCACCACCACCGCTTGGCTTGAGCGGCTCTCTGCGAGCCGACTCGCCACCAAGGCGACTGCGCGCGCGTCGTCGACGCCTAGCCTCGTCTCGGTTGGCGTGGTGCTCGGTATGCTCGGTACGCTCGGACTGGCGCTCGGTGCGGCAGCGATGTTAAGTGGCATGCGGGCACCGCCGCTGCCGCCTCCGCCGCCGCTGTCCTCCGCTGCGCGCCTTTGGCTTTCCTCCCTGACAAGGCTTTTCCCGCCCCCGCCGCCAATGCCGCTGCCGCCGCCGCCGCCGCCGGCTTGGAGGCTGCTGCCCA
>Ga0210245_101211_pt1 | contig 21541 bp, 14 predicted proteins | sample ChrtobMetaP3_4mM_FD_155450 | JGI IMG/M metagenome (GOLD analysis project Ga0210245, IMG submission 155450) | Chrysochromulina tobin associated microbial communities from unialgal haptophyte culture, Seattle, Washington, United States - P3_4mM | ecosystem: Host-associated > Algae > Haptophytes >...
CTGCGTATACGCACCCACACCCGCGTACAAGCACATGTGCGTAAACGCGGCGTCGGGTGCGTATACGCACCTACCTGCGTATACGCACCCGACGCTGTGTATACGCAGGGACGCGACGAACGTCATGGGCGGTCCGCGAACGTACCGCGAGCGCCGGACCACTTCAACACGCTGTGAGGAATTGATTAGTCCTGCCGCGTGCTCTTGCGTTGCCACGCCCCCTGCCGCTGCCGCGACGCCCACCGCCGTGCCACGCCGGGCTGCGGCCGCACGTTTTCAAAGTAACCCTTGTCCCTCTCCCAAACGGGGGGGGGCGGAGGGGGACCGCCCCCCCCTCATAGGGAGGCGTCCACGACGTCGATCAACGACGCCCCACTGCAAAGTTTATTGCAAAGACGAAACCTCGCACTGGCCAACCCACAACCCGTCGGGAAAGCGGGGTTCGATGGTGTGGGTTCTCGCACGCGCCCGTTCGTAAGGGGGCCGCGTCTGCCGTCTCGGGTGGGGTCGTGTCAGCGTCAACTTTGCAGGCCTCCGTACCATATTCAACACCCGGTAAGTACGCGCCCATCGCGTTTGGTTGGCGGGGTTTTTAGCTTTGAACGCGGTCTGCCGCTCAGCGGGGTCCCAGCTCGAGGTCCCAGCGGTCTCGGCCCGGCCTCGGGGTGCGTGCGCGCGGTGTCGCTCCGGTCGTACCGCCGAGCGCCGACCGGTACCGCACTACCGCTACCGGCCGTATCGGTCCCGGCGGAGGGGCGGAGGGTCACCAAAAGAAAACTTTCCTATCAGTCTGCCGTGCTCTCAGCCGGCTCTATAGTAGACGTTCCCACCGCTCCACCAGCACCACTGTGAATGCTCGCGGCCCCCTCCATATAGGCCCGTACCTTGTAACAACCGTGCATGTTGGCATGCGCATAGAACTGGGGCGCCTCGGGATAAATCCCACATGTAACCACTGTGCATGCGGGCATGTGCATGCATCTTGGGTTCCCAGCACGACGTGTCTCGAGGCGCCCGGTTCGCCACCGCGCCCGCTCCCGGCCGCCCCGCTTCCTCCGCTTCCTCCGCTTCCTCCGCTTCCTCCGCTTCCACAGCTTCCTCCGCTTCCACAGCTTCCTCCGCTTCCACAGCTTCCTCCGCCCTCGGCCATCAACAGCCATCTCCTCAGGGATGCGTCCGCGGGCGCATCTGGATCATCCGTCCCTGGTACTCGGTCTCGTTCATTAGGGATGCGCATCCGGGCGCACCTGGATCGTCCGTCCCTGGTACTCGGTCTCGTTAAACAATTGAATGGCCTTGGCAGCCTCGCGTGTCGAACCGAGCAGCACAGTCCCGTAACCCTTACTTGTTCCATCGGGCGCCTGGGCGACGTCCGCACGAACGACCGAGCCCGCCTCGCGAAACATGTCCTTAAGATCCATCCATGTCGTCTCCCGAGGCAGACCGCCCACGAACACTTTGCACCCGTCGGTCGGCGCCACTGCCGAACCGCCGCGGCCAGCCATGCCGACGCCAGCGCCGCCCTCGCGGTCCTCGCGCACGAAGATCAGGCGGCCGTTCAGCTCGGTGTCGTGCAGCGTGCTGATCGCCGTGGCCGCGTCGCGCGCGTTGGCGAATGTGACAAGGCCGCACCCCTTGGAGCGGGTGGTGCCAGGCTCCATCATCACGTCCGCATGCAGAACCTGACCAACGGTCTTGAAATGATCCTTGAGGTCCTGCCACGACACGTCCCACGCCAGATTGCCAACGTAAACGGAGGCGCCGGCGCCAGCGGCACCGCCCCCGCCGCCCTTGCCACCGACTGCGACAGTGCCAACATCGGTGCCAGCATCGCGGTCCTCGCGCACGAAGATCAGGCGGCCGTTCAGCTCGGTGTCGTGCAGCGTGCTGATCGCCGTGGCCGCGTCGCGCGCGTTGGCGAATGTGACAAGGCCGCACCCCTTGGAGCGGGTGGTGCCAGGCTCCATCATCACGTCCGCATGCAGAACCTGACCAACGGTCTTGAAATGATCCTTGAGGTCCTGCCACGACACGTCCCACGCCAGATTGCCAACGTAAACGGAGGCGCCGGCGCCAGCGGCACCGCCCCCGCCGCCCTTGCCACCGACTGCGACAGTGCCAACATCGGTGCCAGCATCGCGGTCCTCGCGCACGAAGATCAGGCGGCCGTTCAGCTCGGTGTCGTGCAGCGTGCTGATCGCCGTGGCCGCGTCGCGCGCGTTGGCGAATGTGACAAGGCCGCACCCCTTGGAGCGGGTCGTGCCAGGCTCCATCATCACGTCGGCATTGAGAACCTGACCAACGGTCTTGAAATGATCCTTGAGGTCCTGCCACGACACGTCCCACGCCAGATTGCCCACGTACACCGACTTGCCACCCTGCGGTTGAGCGCGGCCACTGCCCTTGCCCGCGCTCTTGGCTGCGGCATAGGGCGCTGGCCGGCGAATGGCGCGGGAACTGGCAGAGACTTTTCCTGGACCACCGCCCTTAGCAGGCCGGGACGATCCCCTCTTCATGAGTTGGTCCAGCGACATGTCCAGCGCGGACATCGTGATTAGCTGCAGTGATTAGAGCAGATGCAGAATCCGTCCGGTAAGTCTCTCCACATTGACACGTCACAGCGAACCAAGTGAACAGACCGGGGACCCCGTGATCAAAACTCGACACATAGTTCACCGCCAAGTTGTGCATTTGTTGTGTGAATGTGTGCATGTGTGTCTATTATGTGATTTAAACAGCACACGGAAACACGGGCGCTCAACAAGGGGCGCTCAATACATGTCCTTGATACATGTACAAGTACCGGTACACCAATTGATACATACATTGTTCATGAACAGCAATGTCTGAGCGGGCAGTAACAGTGCCGTTGCACACCGGTTGTCGCGTGTGGCGCGTAACGTTCAGACGAAGCTTTTGGGATGCGCAACATCATCGCGCCAAGTAAGTCGCCAAACACCCAAACTCCGGCTTCGTGCTGCCCCCCCAATATTCATTTTTCTAGGGCCCCACGGATCCGAAAGGGAAAAAAGATACGGTCTTCACAGCCAAGGGTTGATTTCTTCACACGCCGCGGACGAGCGCGGAGAGAAGAACTGGAGGAAGCTTTTTCACGGAGGGGCGGAGAGAGGTGCTTTTGTCTGCCTTTCCGAGAGCCTTTCGGTGTTCACGAAATGGCGGGGCGAGACGTGGACGAGGATCTAGAGGCAGCCATTGTCCGCCTATCCGAGGCAGCGCGGCAAACCGCCGCTCCGCTCACTCAATTGGCCACCAGCACCCGCAACGAGGTGACGGACTGGAAGCAGGCCGCAGGGCGCACCGACGGCAAAGAGGGCTACCAGTTTGGTGACGTGAGCAGATCACTCCTCAAAAGTACCACAGAGTTGGTTGCACGCACCAAGGAGAGGTTCCAACCGGAGGACACAGACTCCTCGTCGGCGGCCACCAGCGCCGATCCGTCTATTGGCATCGCCAGCACAGTCGCGCGCGGCATGGGCCAGCTCATTGGAGCGTCCAAGGGCGTGATCACGGCCACGGCACTGGGCATGGTCAAAGGAGGCGTCGCACTGACCGACCGGCTTTACGAGAACTCGGCAAACCAACTGGTCAACGAAGATGTTCGCGAGCGCTTCCAGAGCCGCATCGGCTTCCAGGCGGGCGCAATCGCCGCCGAGGTGGCGCCACTTCTGGGCAACATCGCGGCGGCATTCTTTCAGGGCTCGCTCGAGGGCCACGCGGCGGCGCACGGAGCTCTCGCGAGCGCGTATCAGACCGTTGTTCCCGTAGAGGTGCAGCTCGACATGCAATGTCGAATCGAACAGCGGCTCGGTGCTGTGATGGAACACCTCGTCGAGCCTGCAGTTCTCGAGGCCCTCTCGAGCTTTTATCGGAGCAAGGTGAAACCCCAGCTGATAGACGATTGGTGGATGCCCGACTACGTACGGCGTGCGGCTCACGAGGTGAGTGATCAGATAGCACATGATCTGATGCTCGAGCTACCTAATGGGCTGAACATGCTCGTCGGGACTAATGCAGAAGTGGGTGGCGGCCGACGAGCCAAGCCTATGAAGAGTTCGACCGCACCGCCGGCCGCCGCAGCCGAACAGGCGCCGCCGCAGCTGCCGCAGCTGCCGCCTCCGCCGCCTCCGCCGCCTCCGCCGCCTCCGCCGCCTCCGCCGCCTCCGCCGCCTCCGCCGCCTTTCGCGGAAGCACTTTCAGCTGTGGAGGCGCCTTCGGCTGTGGTAGCGCCTGCGGAAGAAGTGCTCCTCAGAATTGATAGCTTCATCAAGGTGGATGAGCAGTACTTTGAACAAGCGAGCTCAAGCTCAGCTGGAGGCACCCAGGCAGCAGGTTCGGTTTCGAAAGCTCCTGGTTCTCTTTCTACAGAAACAGCTTCACTCCCCCAAGAAAAGCAACGTGACAGTACATCCGGACGTCAGGCGCCTCCGCTGGCGCCTATCGCTGTGGCGGCGCCAGCGGAGGCGGCTTTAGCTGTGGCAGCGCCTGCCGCTGCGGAAGAGCCTGCTGGAGCTCTTTTGGACCGCCCAGCAGAGCGTCCAGCACCAACCACAAAGACTTGGCGCGAGGCGGTCGGTCGAGAGAGTGGACGCGACGGTTACGTCTTCGGCGATCTGGCCCGCAGCGTGGTCGGCCGTCTGCGTGGAGACGCCAAGCTGACGGGTACGACGGGTACAGACGGGTCACCATCTCGTCAGACTGCCGGGACCCGGACCGGTACCGGTACGGACGAAGAGGTCGTCGACCCAGCGGTGGCGGCGCAGCTTGCAGAATGGCGGCGACGTACGGCAGCCGCTAGTGGTGCCGTTTCGGGCACTTCGAGTCCCCACGCCAGCGACACGCCTACCCCGCCACCGTCCCCTCCGGACTCGTCTGCACCAGTGAATGCACTATCCGAGCCCGATGGCTGCGGCTATGCTGCCTCCGAATGCGCAGCCTCCGAGGCTGAGGAGGCGCCCTCCGAGTATGCGCCTGACAAGGCCCCAAGGATCGCGTTGTCGTGGGCACCAGGGCCCGCGCTCGACCCTGTGCTCATGGGGCCCCCTTCTGCCGCCCCGACTGCCGCCGCCCCTTCCACCACGGCCACGACGGCCTCGATGGGACACCGCTTACGAGCGGCGGGCCTGCACGTGCGCGCGCGCCTCCTGTACGCGCACCTGCCCTACCTTCCCAACCTACCCTACCTGCCCTACGACCGCTACCTGCCTCAGACCGCTGACCTGCCCTACCTGCCCACAGGTACGCGTACCTGCCCTACGACCGTTCCACCTGGCAAACCATGCAATCTCCGTCGTCGCTCGCGATCATAGTCCTCGCTTCGTGGCCTTCGTGGGCGACGCGCACCATCTTCTTCGCCGTGCTGCTGCTGCTGCTGCTGCTCGACCTGGACGAGTACCAGGTGATTGAGCTTGATGGGTGTCGATGACCTTGATCGACCTTGCTCGACCTTGCTTGACCTTGCTTGACCTTTCATACCATTGATGGTGAATGCCACTGAACCTGAGCGCTTGCATGCATACCATTGATGCCGTGTGAGCATTTTGAATGCCACTGAAGCTGAGCGCTGGATTGCGCTGGATTGATCTGGATCGCGCTGGATGATGTCTGATGAGGCTGAGCGGTGCGGCAACCCGATCCTTCGCGTCGTGCAGTTGATGCAGTTCATCATGGCGCTCAAGGGCGCTCAGTTTGTGATGGGGCTGCTCCTCGCGCTAGAAGGCTTCTTGTTCTTCTACCACTGCGCCGTGCTCTCCGCACCAAGCAATTGCGACGAGGCGGGCCCGGGCGTTGGGCTAGGCGTCGGGCTGCAGGTGTTCTGGCAGCTCAGCCTCCAGCTGCTCACGTGGCTTGCCTTTGGGCTGCTGCCCTTCTCGTCGCAGTGCGGAGAAGTCACCCAGCTCGGAAGGCAGGCGCGTCAATCACAGCTTGCGGAGCGTAAGTGGCGCATGGCCGAGAAGCGCCGTCTCGAGCGCGAAGAGAAGGCAAGGGCAAAGGGCCCGTCGGTGGTTGCGCTCAGTAGGCTTAAGGGCCAGCTGCCGTCCTCCTCCTCCTCCTCGCAGCAGCAGCAGCAGCAAGCGCGTGCGTCCGACACGGCCTCTGTCTACTCTGACTCCACCTACTCGAGTGCTGTCACGAGCGCCGCTAGCAAGGCGCCAGCTGGGCCGGGGCCGGCCCAGGGAGGGGCGAGGCGGGCTGGAGCGAGCGGAGGCGGTGGCTACATGCAATCTCGAAGTCATCTCGGAGGCGGCTACATGCCTCTTGTCGACGAGGAGCCGGTAGAGGATGCCGGGCTCGGTTGGTTCCAACGAGCCTTGGGGGAGGGGGCAAAGCCGGCAGAGGATGCCGGGCTTGGCTGGTTCAAACGATCTGTTGTGCCTGTAGACCCCCTCCTCGTCAACAATGTGGGGGAGGAGGCGGAAACGCAAGGGCCGTTCGAAAGCTCCGAGCCTGGAGCCGAGCCTGGCGAGCTTCCGGATGGCGCCGAGATGGGCGCGCTCGTGTCCTCGGCGCTCTCCAGCCCGCGTAGCTCGTCGAGCTCGACCAATCTCGGAGTGATCTCGAACGGCTCGTATGCGAAGCCCCCCCCGAAGGGCTGGAGGCCCGTACAGGCGCGTGAGCCTGATGATGCGGATCATCGGATTCCATGGGTGGAGGGGCTGACAAGGGCGGACGCGGCCGCCACGTCTTCGGCGCATGCCGCCACCAGTGCGGCGTTCCCGGCGCTAACGGTCGACGAGCCCGTGCCCTCCGCAGCCGCCGCCGAGGGCACACTCGAGAGTTCCCAAAGCTCTTCCCACGCCGAGGGCACATTCGAGTCGGGGAGGAGGCAAGGGTCGGCGCCGAGCTCCTCGGCTGCATCTGCAGCCGGCTCGTCGGCTGCGATGGGCTCCTCGGCCTCGTGTATGTACCAGATTGGACGCGCCATCGCGCAGGTCTTCGGCTTCACGGCGCGTGACAACTTCGCGACAAACCGACTCCTCTATCTTCTCAGCTGGGACATGTTCGCCTTCGGTGGGTGCGCGTCTGTGTTCGCACTGCTCTTGCTCATGCTGGCTCAGCAGTCGGCGAGCCTGCAACCCGATCGCAACCTGACACTGCCGATCGTGCTGCTCTCACCTTCCTTTTATGGCTCATGGAGAGTCGAGATCACCTTCTTCCTGGTGCGGCTCGTGTACGCACTCTCAGCGCTCCCCTTTATGATCTTTCACCTGCCTTTTGTGCGCGACCTCCTCTCGCACACTTTCGCGACGGGCTACACGAAGCGCGGCGTGTGCGTCGCCTACGATCGGAGCGGCCTCAGCGCCTTTATAGAGTGGCTCGATCAGTTCCTCCAGCTGCCAGCGGCTCAGGTACTTAGCACCAAGGAGCGCGCGAAGATCGAGAAAGCCCTGACTGTGGCGCGAGAGTGCCTCGTGGACGAGGATGGCGGCGAGCTCGAGCGCCCGCCGCCGAAGCAGGTGACCACGCGACATAGAGCGGACCTCATCAGTGCGCTCGAGGCGATCGTGCCGCCCACGCACCCGCTCTTCCCACAGCTCTTTCCCGAGCGACAGATTTGCCTTGAGTACGCGGAGCGCGTGCGTCACGAGGCGGCCCGTAAGCGCGAGGGCGCTGTGAAAGCGGCCCGGAGCACGAGCCAGACTGCGTTCAAGAGCTGGGAGGAGCACCAGTCTTCCAAGTATGGAGAGGCGTGGCAGTCTTCCTCGCGCATGCAACTGCTCACTACGGCGCCTCTCCTCCCCACAGGTATGGAGTGGCGTGGCAGCGCGACAGCGAGGCGACCAACTGCACGCTGTGTGACAGCGCCTTCCACCTGCTTTTGAGGCGGCGCCATCACTGCCGGCTGTGCGGTCGGCTCGTTTGCGACCCGTGCTCCAAGTCGCGTCGTGTGCCACGTGGCAGCAGCAACAGTGCGAAGCCCGAGCGTGCATGTGATCGATGTGCGCAGGACACTGAAGACGCATGACAGTGAAGATGCGATGCGATCGTGGATGCGAAGATGGAGGCGGCGACGTCCTTGGCCTTGCGCCTTGCTCACGTACACGTCCCGCATCTTGGACGGCGGCAGCCGAACGACGTGAGCGATGAAAGTGCTGCCGCGCGCGCCCGCCGCGGGTCAGAACTAAGTTACCCGCTGGACCAACTTTTTGATGGACCAACTTGTTGGTCTTTCGATCACCATACGTCGCCATTGAATCCTCGCGCGCGCCTCCCGCTGGCAGGCACACCGAACGCACCCCCACGCACACTATACAGTGCCCCCAAACCCGGCCGTCGAGCCCCTCGCGGCCTCGTTTCTCAATTCTTTCTCTTGGTATGAATGACGTCGATTTGTACTCGTTCATCCTGGGAGAGTCCTCGGTCGTGTGTGACCTGACACCCGCGTGTCGATCCCTAACCCTCCGCTCGGTCCGGTCGAAAGTCGATTTTCGTTTGGGGGGTGGCGCCGCGGAAGGCGCTATGCCCCGTACGGCCTACATGCGCTATACACTGTTAATACACTGAACACGGTTTGTTATTCAGTACCGTGAGAAGCGAAAGCAGAAAACATTGCAGTCAGCACCGCAGAACGGTCCCAGCCGAACATAGCTGCACAGGTACGCATCTGCTGAAAGTAACCTGAATCGCTCCGTTCTTGGCATCGAGCGCTGAGATATCCGCTGTCGACCCGCCGATTGCGAGGAGCGTGGCAAGCCACTGTGTCAATCTGCCGGTTCGGCGGGCTGATACGCGAGTTGCACGTGGAAGACCCACGCGCATGAAGCTCGGCCAAGATCCTCTTCCCGATTGCAAGAGGCAAGAGTGCTCTTGCCGATGCCTTCGCGCCCGCTTTTGTGAGCTTCCTGTGCAAAGGACGCCTCAGCAGACCCACGAGGCACGACTCGCCAAGTACGCTGGCATTCTGCACAGTAATCAGGCTCGGGGTCACCTGCGCGACGACGCTTGCAGCTGAGCGCCTCACGCACAGCGTAGTTCATGCGGTTGTGTTGGTGCACAACAGAGATTGTAGCGTTGCGCATGTTGAGCACCACGCCGCGATGGTTGAGTAGGACATCTCGGCCGATCCTCATGCCTGCAGCGCCCGAGATGTACACCTCGTCGTATTGTAGCACACGCACCGGCACTGGGCGTGGCTGCCGAAGAAACTCGTTGTAGAGGAGCCAGATGTGGATGCCTTGGTCGTAACCCTTAGCGAGCATCCAATTCTCCGTCTCCAACCGCGGAAGCCGTGGCACCAGCAGCCGATTGACCTCTGCGGCCATCCTCTCCAGGTACAAACTCATGCCTGTTCGCCGCCCCATCGTGTAGCCCGACGTGCTGACGTTGCGCATGCTGATCTGCTCGAGGCTCTTTCTGCCGTACAAGTTCACGACCCAGTACTTGTTGCCGTGACTGCGGCCAATAATGTCCTTGTCGTTACCGAAGATGAGTTCATCTTCGGGACCAATGTGCACAAAGGGATCCGCTTGAAAGACCACATCCGAAGCGTCGCTGACTGCCACCTTGTAAAATGTGCGCCCCTCGGGCCCTCGGAGATAGTCGGCGTACACATTGTACCGAAAGACTTGCGTGAAGCGCGAGTGGTTGTAGGAAGCAGGCCAAGGAACCAGCTTGATACGAGGATGTGGTGGATTGAAGACGGACACGGCCGAAGCTGGCCGAACAAAGAGCACGAGAAGGGCATCGGGCACGTGCTTCAGGAAGGAGCAGATGAAGGGCAGGAACCAAGAGGGTGGGAAGCCGTCAAAGCTGACAGTGGCAAAAACTGCGTTTTGCATGGTTGGCCTGTCGTTGACCACGGTGCCGAGAGCATCGTCCGGCTTTTGTTGGCCGGAGCGACGCCCCTTTCGAGTGGAGCGGTTCGGCATGAGCATCTTGTCAAAGAGCTCGTAGATCGCAGCACGTTTGAAAATACGCGCAGGAGCGAATCGGTCCCCAAAAATGCGATGGCGCTCGGCGGCCAGTGCCTTCCGCTCAGCGGAGCTTAGGTTCGCAATTTGCCGATACGCGATAGCAATGCCCGTCAGGTTATCCCGTGTGATGTTTGCAAAGGTCAACAAGCCTGCGTACGCGTTCTCATCCTTGGGATAAGCGCGCTCGGAGATGACGAGGCCACCAGCATTGAGGATCTTGGTCACACGGAAGGTGATGGGGTTGTGCGGGTCGCCGCAACCCTTGTGGATGTTCAGAAAGATGTCGTGCTGCTGAAGCAGTTGCGCGTATTCTGCCTCGGTCCAGACGTCATCACGCCTGTACAATCCGTGGTTCCCGAGTAGGTCCGGCGATGCCAAGTGCCGAATGCACCAGTAGCGAGCTATGTAACCCATGTTCCGCGAGAACGAGCCGAGGAAGAAAAGCGGAGGTGGCAGTTGCGGGTGCCCCACCGAGTGCTTCACCGGCAGTGCTCCTAGAGGGACCCAACGTTGCACCGGCGCTTGCAAACTGCGCCGACAAACATCGATCGTATGCCATGAAAAGTCCCATATCTCGTCGACAACATCACTCCTGAAAGCGCACTCATGCAGCGGCTCAGTTTGGTAAAAGACACTGAAAACTCTGCGTCGTCGCAGATTGGCCCACGGAACGTAGCGACGTCCAGCCTCGCCTACCCAAATAAAAAAGTCGCCGCGTCGCGTGATCTTTGACGCATTGGCGATCTCCTCAGCCGTAACGCTAGCATATGAGAAGCGGATGTTGCTCAGCCCCGCATATTGTTGCACGCCTGCAACCAAAGTCGACACCACCGGCTCGTAGATGGAGGCGAGCTTCAGATTGTGCCGACGGACTCCACGTGCCGACCATATGATCAGCGCCGGCGCGTCCGGCGTGCTCGCGAGTGTCGGCGGCGACATGGTGAACGCCTCCGCGCCGCGTCGAGTCCAGGCACGACCCTCCGCCATGTTGTCGCCTCTCCGCGGAACAACGACGCCAACGACTGAGCAAACCCCGCATCTGTTCTTCCTATGTCCCGGCTCCCCCCGGTGTCGCCCCCGGTGTCGTCAGCTCGTCACCTCTTTGCTAATCTTTCAATGCCGGTTTGTGCCGTGAAAAACAGCATGCGCTTTAAAACTCAGTCCATATTACCATATTCGATGGTGCTAGTTCAATTCGCGTTAATATGCGGGTCGTCCGGCGGGTACAGCGATGAAGTGAGAGTACAGGAGCGTATACAGAAACTGCTGTCTCGGAATTTGGAATCTGTATTTTGTCTTTCAATTTCCAAATCGCAGGGCGAGGTGCGTAAGTTGGATTCTGCATGGCGATATCTGGATCTTGAAATCTGTCCAGGTTCCAAAACCCGCGGCGAGGCGCGGAATCTGGATTCTGGATGGCCCGCGCCGGTTCTTGGAAACTGGTAACTGTTCCCCCCTGTGTTTTGAACCGGTACCGCTCCTTTCTTGGGAACTCGGAATCTTGGAAAGTGGAAACTGCGATCACTTTACCGGTACTGTACCGTACGCCGCGGGGTATCCTTTACCCTTACAGTACTGTACATAGCGTACTGTACGGTACGTCGTACGTGTGTCCTGTGCGTGCGAGCATGCCGTCCCGGCTTCCCGCCGAGGTTTCTTCTTTCTTGACCAATTTCTTCTAACAATCTAAGTTCTATGTCAATCCGGTAAGTTGAATTTTAAAGTCGTTGAATGCGGCCGGGGACTCGAGGTGAACACGAAACGAAACCGGACACCGTTGAAACACCCGGGCATGAACACTCTTCATAAAGCCGAACACCCACCCACAGGTTAGAGGTTTTGATTGGGGGTCACCCACAGATGCAAGGCGCTTCCCAAAAGGTCAGCCAGATGAGACATTAGAAGACAGTCTGATGTGAGCTGAGTCTGTCAGTCGACAGGCGCTCGGACGAAACGCGCTCCGACGACGGGCGCTCTGACGAAACGCGCTCCGACGACGGGCGCTCTGACGAAGTCCGACTGGACGAGGATTTGGGGAAGGCAGCTTCGAGCATGTCGCTCGTCGACAGCCCCTTCCACTGGTCGAGCCGGTTGCTGTCGAACTCACCGAGGATGGATTCGTGAGCTGCGTCAGGCACTGCGCAGTGTTCGAAGTTGAGCTTCCTCTGGAGCACGAGGGCTCTGGGACCTGCCCGAGACGTGCACTTGCTGCTGGGTGCCGGGGTGCTGCACTGTGCCGTGCCTTTCTCGGAGTCGGATACGGAGGACTGCCCACCGTCGGCGTCAGCAACCTGTGCGAGCGTCAAGTACTGTTTTCCTTTCGCCTTGGCCGCACTCTTGGACGGCTTCAAGGCCGACTTGGGCGTGAGCTCCGAGGACGAGATCGATGAGGTTGACGAATGAGCCCCTGGCAGTCTGGACGGGGTCGAGATCGAACCTGGCGATCTGGAAGGGGTCGAGATCGAACCTGGCGATCTGGACGGGGTCGAGATCGAACCTGGCGATCTGGACGAGCTGGTCCCTGGCTGGCGTGACGTAGATGGGCTCTTCGTCTTCTTGAGGCGTGGAGTCCGAGAGGCCTTGAGGCGAGCCGACTTGAGCCGGGCGGTTTTGAGGCGGGCCGACTTTGAATGCTCATGCAAGCTCGTGATGCTCTTCGGGGGTGATCGTGCCCGCGCTTGGGCCGCTTCCACAGCTGCCTGGATCACGCTCAGTTCCTCCTCTCGTCTGGCGGAGCCGAGGCGTGCGAGCTCGTCTGCTTTGGACGGATGCGGCAACTGCGAGCGCCATGTGGGCGGCGCCCGCCCCTCGCGCTTCAGGTGGCTGAGCACACGCGTGGCCTCCTGCACACAGGCCTCATAGACGGGGTTACGGCTGTTCTGGTTGCCGGCGCCGGTGGCCTCGTTGAGAGCGCGAAGGAGCTGTGGGGAGAGGGGCGAGGCTCCGATTTGAGCACTTACACACTTACATGCAAGGCTAGGGCTTGGGGGTTGAGGGCAAAAAGGAGGAGCTGCGCGCACCTCCGCCGCCTCGGCGGTGGAGTAGCCGAGCCAGAGTCGCCCTTCTCGAGAGGGCGAGCGGGAGGGCGAGCGGGAGGAGCGTGCGGCCCCGCGTGCCGTCCCACGAGAGGACTGTGGGGAACGTGCGGACGTGCTCGAGGGGGAGCGCCTCGGCGGGGTGACGAACTCGAACTCGGTCTGGGGTTGATCTTCATCTTGTGGAGCCGCCTTACGGAGTGCCCCGCCTTTGCGCGGCGACGACAGATTGGTCGGCACCCAACTCGGCGCCTCAGTTGGCCCTCTTGGAGCGAGCTCGAACTGAGATCGCTCCTCCTCCTCCTCCGCGTCCTCCCACTCTTGGCGGCCGTGCTCGGGCCGAGGATGGAGTGCCTTCGTAAGCGCCACGTGGGCATTCTGCATGCGCCGCTCGGGGATCACGTGCTCAGGCTCCTGCTTGCACGGGTGCCAGCCCAGCCAGCCTTCGTTCCTCGCGTCTCTCAGGTTGCTGAGGGTCTGCCGGTCCAGATCGCGTCTTCGAGCGTTCATCTCTTCGAGCGTCTCCTTGGCCTTGGCGCGCTCTTCCTCCGTCACTCGCAGCACACTCTCCAACCTCGCTGCCTTGAGAGCGGCCTGTACCTGCAATCAGAGGTCATCAGAGGTCATCAGAGGTCATCAGAGGTCATCAGAGGTCATCAGAGCTCTCCAATCTCGCAACCTTGAGAGCGGCCTGTACCTGCAATCGGGGGGAGGCACTCCGTTGCCATCAGAGACAATCAGGGGTGGCCAACAGACGCAGCCAGGGGCCATCAGAGGCCATCAGAGGCACTCCGAGCTGAGTGTACCTGCACTGGATCAGATGAGAGCTCGGCGACGGCGAGGTGTGCGCCCGTCCCGGCGCCCGTCACCGCCGTCACTGTGGGACTTCCGTGGTCAACGCTCGGCCCGCCCGCTTTCAACGCAATGTCGAGCGGCGACGCGCCCCACTTGTTCTGGATCGCCTTGTGGGCCCCATGATGCAGTAGCGTTCGGATCACGGCAGGGTTGTTCTTGCGAGCGGCCTCGTGAAGAGCAGTACTCCCATCGACGCTGACGAGATTGACGATCTCGACGCCGAGATTGCTTGCGAGCACGAGCAACGCGTTGCACACACCGAGGTGGCCTGCTCGCACCGCGTAGTGCAGCACGCTCAAACCGTACATATCCACTGCAGTGAGCACCTCCTTCGCGCTTGTATGGTTGCCAAGGCGGCCGCTGAAGCTTAAGACGAGGTCTAGAACGGGCAGCTTGCCGCTCTTGGCCGCCCAGTGCAGCGGCGTCTGTCCCAAGGTATCGGTCTGAGTCAGCATCTCCCCCCTCTGGGCAGGCCCGGCACTCTCGAGGATCTGACGGAGCGGTTTGAGGTGCGTTCCGGTGCGCATGCATAGCCACACGAGCAGCTTGCGCCCCTCCCTAATATGGGCAAGCATGGCTCGCCAGGTGTTGATCGCACGCCGCGGGGCAATACCGAGGAAGGCGCTCGCCGCTCGCCTCCGCGCACGCACTTTTCTCATGATCTCATTCAGGCCGGCCCAAAACCGGCGCGCGCCCCAAATGTATTCTTGCACTTGCTTCACCTTTTCAAGCTTGGCCACCAACGCGCGCTTCTCCTCGACCAACTTGAGCCAGCGCCGCACGAGGTAGCACCTCTGATGATGCCGATCAGCGCGGTCGAGCATACTCTTGACTCGCAAGAGCTCCCTGAACCGCTCAAGCGCCTCGAGCTTCGCCGCACCTTCCGGGTCGACGATTCTGCGGAAGCCATCGCGCAATCGCTTGCGCTGGGCGGCCAGCTGCATGAACTCGACCCGCCACTTGTAAACCATCGCCCACTTGAGGACGAGCTCTTGCGCACTGCGTATCATCGATTTCCACTGCGTTGAGAGCTCCGCCCATTCTCCAAATGCTTTCAGTCCTTTCGCTTTCGCCCTCGACTTGTAGTCCCATCCTGACGCCCGCATACGCCGCTTGCCTTCGGTGATGTGGGCAAACATGCTCTGCCATCGACGCAGACGAATGCGGGCCTCAAACCTGGCGGGCTCGTCAACGAAGAGCCACCATCGGATCGAGGTTGAGCATTGAGCTGCAACTTCCATTATCCGTCGAAGAGCGAACTCCTTGGAAGAGACCTTATGGCACCTTCTGCCACCTTAGCAGGGCGCGCTTCGCGATGTTCGTCGCGGTGAAACTTGAAACTTGAGCAGAAACTTGAAACTTGGGGAGGTTAGTCAGATTCAGTGAGATCCGTGTGTACCGTGCCCCGTTTTTTTTGTTTCAAAAACACCGGTACATGTAGGAGGCAGACACACGAACCTGCAACCTCAGAACCAACCCCAGAGCCCAGACGCCACCTTCGACACCGACTCACGCGCCAGGCACCCGTATGTACAAAACCCTGAGGCCCCGGCCAACCTGAAGAGTGGTGTTGGTGAAACGTGTGCTGTCAGTGTGTGATTTCTAACAGTAACTTAACAGTAACTTAACAGTAACAGTAACTTAACAGTAACTTAACAGTAACTTAACAGTAACTTAACAGTAACTTAACAGTGTAACATAACAGTTTAACATAACAGTTTAACATAACAGTAGTGAGTAGATAACAGTAACACACATCGACATCCTGGGTTTCCTGGCCACACAGCCTTGACCCAAGGGGGAGTGGTCCACTTATTTTTCATGTATTTATAAGCGCCCCACACGCCACAGCCACACCGCCTAGAGCCCCTACTGCCTACACCTGTTTGGGAATTGAATGGGCCAATAGATAGCGCATCGCCGCCGCATGGCATTTTGGCATACTTAGCCCGCGCCGCGGTACAGAGCTCAGACGCTCACACACGACACAGGGACGTCACACGTCAGAGGTCGAGACCGGTCAGTTGGCCGCGACAACGCAACAGTTACAGTACAGTATTTTACAGTCAACGTGGAAAGCGCGGGCCACGATTCGCGACATCGCGAAACTGTACACGGAGCCCGAGATCGAGCGCATTCGGCGCCTGTCGTGCGACACATCAAAGCCGCGGTGACCGGTGAGATGGGGACAAGTGATCAACAAGCCATCTCCGCCTCCGCCCTTACTCAGCCTTGCTTGTGGGATGATGGCAAAAGCCTAGCGTCGCTTGCCATCATCCCATAAGGGGCGCACGAGCTTGACCGCAAGGCTTTCTCGAGACGAATGACAAGCCTAGCGTCGCTTGTTCATTCGTCTCGAGAAAGCTTTGAGGTCAATCTCGTGCGCCCCTTCCTAATGGTGCGTCCCTCCGACGGTGACGAGCAGCGGGTCAGACGCGCCGACCGTCTGTGCGTTACCCGAGAGGTGCTCCGACTTGGCCTCGAAGAGGCTCAGAGCAAGGACGAAGATGGTGATGAACGCCGCCATTGCCGCCTTGGCGTAGACGTACCAGTAAGCCGGCGGCACGGGGTCGTAGGTGGTGCTCTTGCCAGTGAGCACGAGGATGCCCGTGATGAGCGTCGCGAGCCCCGCGAAGACGCCAACGGTGCCGAGGAAGACATGGTACTTCAGGAAGCACTTGCGCACGAAGCTGCCGGGAGGGAACAGGCTGTTGTTCGAGAAGACGACGAGTGCGGAGGGGAACTGAAACCAGAAGATGACCAGCACGACAATGCCCACATACGAATGGACGGATTGGAAGTGAACAGTGCACGGCGGCCCGCCACAGCAATTCGCACCGTGCGCGTAGTACATTTGCGTGTAGCCGAGCACGGAGCAAACGAAGGCGCCCATCTGGCAAATGCCGTGCACGACCTTGGCTGTTATTTGGCTGAGGCCAAAGGTGTCGCGAACGACAACGTACGTCACCGCGCCGATGGGTGCGAACACCCCGAAGGCAAGGCTCATGAGAAAGACGTGCATGGCGAACGCTTTGGCTCCTGGCGGCGCCACTGCTTGGGTGTCGCACGGGGACGGAGCCCAGTCAATTGTCCACGTAGAGAATTGGGTGGTGATGGCGTTGTATTGCAGCGAGAAGAAGGTGATTGCGCCGATGATCACGAGGACTGCGAAGATCTTGGCCAGCACCGAGATGTCTTTCGATTTGCTGCCAGCCATCCTCGGCGGGGCTCCGATGTTGATAATTCTTCTGGATGGTTTTACTCAAGGGGCTGGTTGGATTTACTCCATGATGTGGGTTGCCTCGCTCTTGATTGCGATTGCCACCAGGTGACAGTAAGTCCAGTTTCGTCGCGGAACGCCGCGCTCACCACGACGCCTTGCTTGCAGATACAATTGTAGCATAGTCATTACATTAAGCAAAGTCATTACATTAACGGACGGGGCTGACCTTCTATGGTTTCAAGAATCACGAGACACCTGCGACCTGGCCTTCCTAACGAGCCGTTACGAGACACAAACGAGCAGTCCCGACTCGATGCACACCTGCGCGAAGCACACCTTGCCAAACTCGCACAGCAGCTCACTCGACTCAAAGTCGCTCACAGCGATGGGCGTGTCGGCGGTGATCTTACCGAGGCTCGCCGCCAGCGCGTTCGCAATCTCAGCACGCACGCGCAGCCCGCCCTCGTCCGCGTCCTCCACGCCGCCCTCCACGCCGCCCTCCGGCGCCGCCGGGTTTCGTCCAGGGTTTCGTTCACGAGGCGGCAGGGGGGGGTCGTCAGGACGGCGCCGGCGCACGAGCGAGCTCGGTTTGAGATGCAGCTTGGGACTCGTCAATGGATTCGTCCACGGCCGCGCGGCCATGCCTAAGGCCAAGCCCGCACCGGCCGCCACCGCCGGCACACTCGCTCCTCTCGCTGCGGCTTCCCCAGCGGCGCGCGCTGCCTCATCCTCATCTTGTCGCCGGTTGTGTGGGGAAACACGCTCCTCGTACAGCCGCGCCAGCAGGTCGCCTCCACCACAGTCGCCGAAGTCGCCGAAGCCGTCGGCGCGCAGCTGCAGCTCCTCTTCGACAGCCGCCGCCAGCTCCCGTGCCGCCGCCGCGTCCGCCACCGTGGCGCCTGGGCAGATGAGCGCGGGCGGCACTGCACGCCGCCAGAACCACGACGGACGAGCGAGCGCCGTACCGAGCGCAGCCTGCCTTTGGGGGAGCGCCGTACCGAGCGCCGTGCCGAGCACCGTACCGAGCGCCGCACCTCCGCCTCCCATCTCCGCTCTCTCAAGAGCTGCCTGCACAAAAGGGCGCGCCGCCTCTGGGCGCATCGCGGACGCGGCCACCTTGGCCCAGCACCAGTCGTGCGTCGGGAGTGCCAAGGTGACGTGGAGCGAAGGGGCGTCCGTTCCGGTCATCGCCTCATGGACCCAGCCCCTCGGGATGTAGAGTACGTCGCCGACGCAGAGCTCGAGCTCGTGCGCGTGCGCGCGGTCGCGCGTACTCTCGGGGACGGGCCGGCCGGCCTTGCCCACCTGCTCGTGGCTCATCGGGAAGGGAATCGGCGGCGCGGGGGGCACGGCACCGAGCAGCCGCCACTGCTTGCTGCCAGCGAGCTGAACGACGAGCACGTCGCGATCGTCGGCGTGTGCGTCGACGGCCTGGCCGAGGGGCGGCGTCAAGTACAGATTGGCAAAGGCGTGCGGAACGTCGTCGCGAAGGCTCGCGCACATCTCCGCGATCGGCCCACAGACCTTCTCGACATGGTTGACGATGACTGAGCACCCGTCGAGGTAGGCTGACGCGGCAGACGGGTACTCGCTGGTTGGCAGCTGATCCTTGAGGATGATCACGCTGTCGGCGTCGGCGGCTTCCGCGTCGCGCAGAAGCTGTTGCAGCGAGTCGAATGTCGGGAGCGAGCTCCAGCAAGGCAGACGGCCGTTGGCGAGCGTCGCGCGTAGCAATGCTTTCTCCCAAAAGTCTGCGTAAAAGGTACTGGAAGGTACTCCAACCAACGCAGAGAGGGTGCCGCGTGGCTTTCCTGGTGGTGCCGTCGAACTGCTGCTGCGTGGCGGCTCGCTTTCGTCGCGTTGGCGCTTGGCGGCTGCTCGCATTGGAACACGAGACACATTCACAAGTCTGGTATTCACAGTTATTCACAGTCATTCAGTCAGTCCCCCCGCGCTCAAAAGGATGGCTCCGCAGCCCTCGGTCCACACAAGGAGTACTCACTCGACGCTCATATATTCACACATTATCTTGAGGTAAGGCCGATGTAACGCCATACGCAACGTGTTGTCTATTGACGAGCGACAGTATACACAGAATGAAGGACTTATGTGTAACCGGGGGGCTCTCGCGCGCTCAAGTCAATTATAGTTACTCGTTGCGTTTGTTCGGCGACTTACACCACGCCCGACCCATTCTTCGCTTAGCCCGAGGAGACCTAACACCTAAGGCGTTTGGGACCTACGTGTCGTACCGGACCGTCTCGGAGTCCTAAGTCCGGTGTACAGGCGCTACAGCCACGCCCTGTATTGTCTTAAACTTGATGTCTATACGCGTACAAGTTCAAGTACGACCACCAGGGGATCGATTCGACTCTACTGTGTAAAGCTGCCCCGAGGGTCAGAGTTCGTTTTTCGGACCTCGGCGCTCGGCGAGGTCCGAAAACGGTGGGGGCGCAGAGACCATAGCACAAATAGTAAAGCCCGCCCGATTGGTGTCGTTGTCGCTCGCCCAGGTCACAAGTGTTCCGGCGGCCACTTGCACATTCATCGGCCCAGAGGAGCCGGAGTATGCGGTGTCTCCAACCGTGATGAGATCGACGCCGCCCTCGGTCTCAAACTCGGTGGTGGTGATCGTCATCGACATTTCCGCTCGCACCGTGCACGCCTCGTTCACGCCATAGCTCCCAATGCCATCGGTGATGCACATGCCATCGGATGAGACGGAGCAATATGATTGACCCGAAACAATCGTCCATCGCGGTGGCGCCCGTAGGACCGCCCAGGCCGCGGCAGCAAGCAGTACCACCATCATTTCAGCAAGCACCACCTTGCGATAGAGCGGTACAGCTCGGTCCGTGAACAAGGTCCACGGGGAGAGCTTTGTCGCAGGAGATGCACGTCGAACGCCAGCCTCGGGCTCCACCACCGCTCTAGCCGGCGCGGGCTCCACCACCGCTCTAGCCGGCGCGGGCTCCACCACCGCTCTAGCCGGCGCGGGCTCCACCACCGCTCTAGCCGGCGCGGGCTCCACCACCGCTCTCGCCGGCGCGGGCTCCACCACCGCTCTAGCCGGCGCGGGCTCCACCACCGCTCTAGCCGGCGCGGGCTTCACCATCGGTACCGGAGCCTCGGGCTTCGGTTTGACCGCTGCGGGCGCCGCTGTGGGCGCCGCGGTGGGCGCCGCTGTGAGCGCCGCTGTTGACGCCGCTGCAGGCGCCTTGGCTGCTGAGGGAGGAGACATGACTGCTGCAGACGGCAGCTCCGCCGCTGCATCTTGCGCCTCTGCCTCCACCTCCGCGCCCGCTTCCTCTGACGCCACCGACTCGCCCACCTTCGCCTCTTTCGCCCCCGCCTCTTCCTTCGCCTCCTTCGCCTCCTTCGCCTTGGCCTTGGCCTTGGCCGCTGCCGCTCCCGCCTTGGTCGCCGAGGCCACTTGTGCGGCAGCCTCCGCCGCCATCGCTGCCTCCGCCGCCATCGCTGCTGCTTCGGTCGCCTTCACCTCCCCCGATGCCCTCGCCGCCTCGGCCGCCTCGCATGCAAATGCTCGGCACGGCGCCTCGCCCGCCTCCCTCGCCGCCTCGGCCGCCTCGGCCGCGGCCTTCGCCTCCTTCTGCCGTTGCCGTTTGGCTGCCTTTTTGGCTGCCTCAGTTGTCGGCGCATCGCCTCGTGCCGCGGCGGCCGCCGACGACGGAGGCGGCGCGGCGGCCGCCGATGAGGGAAGCGTCGTCGTGGGCGCGGAAGACGGAGGCGTCGTCGTGGGCGCGGGGGACGCGGAGGCCCCCGCCTCGCCCACGACGACGCCCTTAGCCGCCTTCTTGGAGGACTTTTTGAGAGCATCTCGCATCTTGCGCGCCTCTACCAAGAGGGCCTTGTCCACCTTTCGACCCTCGCATTCTTCGAGCACCTGTGATTTACAGCATTCAAAGAGGCGCTCAGATGGCACAGTGGCACTCAGAGGGCCCTTAGAGGGCGCTCAGAGGCGTTACGAGGCACTCATAGGTTTTCGGAGGCACTCAGAGGCAATCACACTCAATCACACTCAATCACACTCAATCACAGCACCTGCCGCAGCTCCTCAAGCTGCCCGCGGCCCATGGCAGCCCGTAGCCTCTCCATGGCATCGAGCGCCGCCGCCTCGGCCCGCTTTGCCTCGGCGTCACGCTGAGCAGCTAGATCGGCCTGACGCCGCTTGAGCTCCTTCTGTAGCTCTTGCACGTGGGCGGCCTCGTGCTGACGGCGTGTCTTGCGTGCCTCGGCAAACTGCTTCCGCATCAGCTCAGCCAGTGGATCGTCGTCGTCGTCGTCGTCGTCGAAGGGGTCGAGTTCCTCGACACGATCAGCGTATTTAGCGCTGCTACCGCCGCCCATCCCACGGCCCATCCCGCCCATCCCAAACATCTGCGCAATGTCGGGAGGAAGACCACCCATCCCGCCAAACCCACCGCCCATCCCGCCCATGCCACCGCCCATCCCGCCCATGCCACCGCCCATGCCAC
>Ga0210245_101237_pt1 | contig 21328 bp, 13 predicted proteins | sample ChrtobMetaP3_4mM_FD_155450 | JGI IMG/M metagenome (GOLD analysis project Ga0210245, IMG submission 155450) | Chrysochromulina tobin associated microbial communities from unialgal haptophyte culture, Seattle, Washington, United States - P3_4mM | ecosystem: Host-associated > Algae > Haptophytes >...
TACATCAGGGATACATCATGAGAGACATGTATCTCAAATGTATGCAGAGAGGTACGTATCTGAGGTGCAAGATACATGCGAGATACATGCAAGATACATGTATCCTCAGAGGTGATCAAGATACATATAGGATACATCCGAGATACATAGTGAGATACATAGTGAGATACATGTATCTCAAATGCATCCGGAGATAGATGTATCTGATATGAAGGGATACATGCGGGATACATGCGGGATACATGCGGGATACATGCGGGATACATGTATCCTCCGTGGTAATCAAGATACATGCTCGACACATGCGAGATACATGCGGGATACATGCGGGATACATGCAGGATACATATCTCTGGGGTTGTCGGAATGTTTCGATGCCATCATCATCGCCAAAGTGACAGATACAAATGTATCTTGATGTATCTTGATGTATCTTGATGTATCTTGATGTATCTTGATGTATCTTGATAGGACACATCGAAATACATGCAAGATACATGCAGGATACATGCAGGATACATTAGGATACGTATTGTATAGGAAACCACCCCCAATTTGTATAGGAAACCCCCCGTCACCCGCCCTGCGAAGCTGCGATGCGCCGTGTACTTTGCACCTTTGTCAGCGAGGACGTGGTGGAGGTGCTCCGTCACTTTGAGTTTGAGAGTTTCCTCAACAGCCTGGAGCCCAAGGTGCGCACAACTGTTACATGTAAGGATCGTGCAGTCTACATGTACATCAAGACGTCGCAGTGGCACGCCCTCTGCAAAAAGACGAGGTCCTGGCTGGCATGCTGGCAGCTGGGACCTGGGAGGCACCAAGCCTGGCCCCGGCAGCGACCTGGAGGTCCAAGACAACGATAAGTCGGCTAATAAGTCGGCCGAGCACGACCTCAATTCCTACTGGCTGCAGCAGTGCAGCTCCAGACGAAGCTCAACTTGAGCGAGTCGATGAACGCCGTCGATCTTGTCTACTGCCCCGTCTTCAACACCTCAGCGCTGCTCGTGAGGCAGGCAAGGAGATGCAGCGGCAACAAGAGCAGCAGAAGAAGCTAAGAAGAAGCAGCGGCAGGAGCAGTAGAATGCACACGGACGTACCGGCCCGCGCCCGGTACGTTGTCTGTTGAGTTCACCCTGCAGTAGGCCAGTGGCCCCAAAACACGAAAACACAAAACACAGCTCTCAGGCGAGCAAGGCCAAAACACAAAAACACAAAACACACGCCCTGCGGGCGTGGCTAAAACACCAAAACACAGAGCACCAAAACACAGGGGGGAGTCAACTGCCATTGCCGCCGCGAACGCGGAATCGAAGGCGCGCAAGAAGCGTCAAGACTACATCGACTGGCCGTGCTCCAAGGTCGACAGCAACCCCTTGATCCAGCAGCATGGCACCTACACCACCTGGAAGCTCGGCCGAGAGATCATCCGCAAGGCCATCACGGACAACACCCTGTACGAGGACGTGCAGCGCACCAAGGAGTTCATGACCGAACGCATGGGTGGACGTGTTGGCGGCGCTGGGGTGCCAGGCGAAGGCAAGATGGATTGGGAGTTCCAGGATGGACAAGGATTCAGGTGAGACACAATGATACTGATATGATACTGATGATACAATATGATACAATATGATACTGCCAACGACATGATACTGATATGATACTGATGATATATTATGATACTGAATGACGTCCTGCATCACAGGCTTGTGGCCACAAGAAAGGCTTCCCAGGCATACAAGGGGCAGAAGGGGAATAAGACTCACAAGCGAGATCTCGACGGGCCTGCAATTCTCTATTATCTCCCAGGTCCTTGCAATGAAGCGCCCTCTGACGCTGTGACGGAGCAGGTTTGATGCTGATACAGAATGATATACAATGATCCTGAATGATCCTGAATGATACTGAACGATACTGAACGATACTAAATGATACTCGATTCTCAGGCTTTCGCTGCTGCTCTTGAAGAAGATCGCGACAACAAGACTGCCCGGCAAGAGAAGCCGAAGAAGAAGAAGGACTCCCAAAAGACGAAAGTCTCCACAAAAAAGCAGGTGAGATTTGATGATACTTGATGATACTTGATGATACATGATGATATGATATGATATGATGATTTGAATGATACCACCACGCAGGCCGACGACGAGGACGACGAGGATGACGAGGACGAGGAGGGCAAAGAGGACGACGACGACGACGACGACGACGAGGAGGACGAGGAGGACGAGGACGAGGACGATGACGATGACGACGATGACGATGACGGCGAGGAGGAGGAGGACGAGGAGGAGGACGAAGAAGAAGAAGGTGCGGCAGAAGAAGCAGACAAGAAGAAGCAGAAGAAGCAAGACGAAGCAGATCGAATTGTCAAAGACTCCAAGAAGGTGAGCCTGATGATATGAAAAGACCAAGAGTGTGAAATCTGAATGATACTGAATGATATGGAATGATACATGTCTATACTGATGATACTGAATGATACATGTCTATACTGATGATACTGAATGATATTCGAATGTCTGATACACAACTTCCCGAAACTGACCACACTCCCTACTGTCCAGGGCGCGACATCGGCAGCCGCTTCGGCAGCGGCTTCATCATCGAACGGAGCAAGGAACTCCAAGTCGCCTCCCGTGTCAAGGCCCGCGGCAAAGGGAGGAAAGGCTCCCGCGACCACGCCGGCGGTTCCCGCGGCAAAGGGAGGAAAGGCTCCCGCGACCACGCCGGCGGTTCCCGCGAGCGCAGCAAAGGGAAGAAAGGCTCCTGCGACCACGCAGACGGTTCCCACGCCAGATCCCACGCCAGCGGCAAAGGGAGGAAAGGCAACGGGCCCGAAGACTGTGCCCGCGGCGGCACCCGCGCCCACGCCCATACCCGTGCCTGCGCCCGCGCCCGCGCCCGCGGAGCCAGACAGTACGAAGTGCTGCTTCTTCAACACCTTCGAAAGCCACTGGCAGCCTAATCTACCGCCCTTTGTGTGCGATGCTGACCCATCTGGGCTACGCCCGTGCTTGAGCGGTAAGATACTGAATGATACATATGATATGAGATGATGTCGAATGAGATGATATGATACTAAATGATACTGATTGATGTTCGCAGGAGATGCTTGCAAGGCAAGGGTAGGCCCCAAGCCTGCTCTCTTTCATCATTTCTGCTACGTGAACTTCTGCAAGACGATCTTAAAGACACCAGCGGCCGACGATGAAGAATGCAACTATTGCATGGATTGCAGACACCCAAAGACAACTGGGTCCGGGTCTCATCCTATTATGGTATCTGGGGACCTGACTGTGGAGGAGGCCACGGGTGCTGTGGCTGGCAAGCGTGTGGTGCCGCCCCCGCTTGGGGATGAGCAACTCCCTGCCAAGCGCAACCGGGCGGGGAAGAAGTAAGCTGCCATGGGGCTACCAAGTCATCTCCATATCATCGAATATCATCATATATCATTCGATATCTTGGGCTCATCTCTGTGTTCTTGTATTCGTGTATCATGACGTGTATCACGATGTATCATGTGGTATCATGATTCATGATACTACATGATATATCGTGATATCACAGTTTGTGCTCTGGGGGCTTGGGCTGTGGTCGGGGGACATGATATCATGTGATATCATGTGATATCATGTAGGGTGGAGGGCGTGGAGTTCGAAGTCCGATTTTGGCGTTATATCATCATATATCATCAATATATCATGTGCCCGTATCATGTCCATGTATCATCAAAAACGCGACATGAGATCACATGATATAACATGACGAAGGAAAAACGATGATACAAGCGATATATCATGTTTCGACGAGGGACATGATACAAATGATACAAGATGATGATACACATGATACACAATGATATAATGAAGATATATGATGATATATAATGATATCTTGTATTGAAAATTCCCTTTTCTTGTATTGAAAATTCCCCCAATCCCCCTTTATCCCCTCTCATGTCTCAACAAAACAACTTGCTTCAACGCCGATCATCATGTTTTCAGAGGCTACCATCGGCTACGGCTTCTCCAAGCTTCTCCACCCCTGTTTGTCGGAGCTCGTTTGTCGTTTCGGTGGTGAGTAGCTCTTCCTTTAGAACTTTTGTTCTTAGACTGCCACCTTACTACATGTGACGATTGGTCCGGTCCACATGCCGTCGGCCTGGGGCCGGGCGGAACTCCGAGCCGGGGCCGCCGCCGTCGCAATTGGCGTCGGAAGCCCAGTTGCACATCTCGGCGCAGATGGGCGGAGGAGGCGAGAAGCGCGGGCCGCAGTCGGGAGTCGGCGCAGTCGGTGCCGTAGATGCAGTCTGCGCACTCGGCGCCGGGGCCGCCGTCGTCGCAGAGGGAGTCGGAGGTGTAGAGACGCGCCCGTTGTGGCGCGCCCCCGAAGGGAACGCAAAAGAAGTCACTCGAATCTCGATGCCAAGGGCCAGATTACAGGACGGTATCCATCATGGAACCTTGGAACCAGACAGGGGGGATGCGGGAGAACCCAATGGGGGTCTCTCCGCCGTTTGGGGGAAAGGGATTCCCAGGGGAAAGCCTTATAGGCACCCTGTTATATGCGGTTCATATGCCGCCCGCGCGCGCGAGGGCTGATTTTGCTCTAATCTTAGCGCGACCCATTTTACCTCTGGGCTCCTGTTTCCGGGTACCGGTAAAAAGACACCGTCCCGAAATAGCGTGTGTGTCCCGGCTCCCCCCGGTGTCTTTTTACGGTATATCCGGATAGCGTCCGCTCTCGATTTCTTCGATGAGGAGTGTGTGGGGATTGGACTGGACTTCTGCTCGGAGGTGCACCTGCCACGCTGGCGCCGCTGCGTACTCCGCCTGCCAACAAGCGCGTGCATGCAAGCCAGCATCGATCCCCGCATGTTCCCACTGCATCGCGTGCCAAGCGAAGCGGCGCCACCTGCACCGCCGCAATGCGAAGCCAAGCAGGCCAGTGGGTGGGACTACCATATGAATTCGACGCTGCTCACGCTCTGTAAGGGCCACTCGAAGATCACGTGCGCCATGAGGGCTCGGCGCGAACACCCGGCCGCCACGCTCAGCCTCGAGCACCGCCAAGGCTTCTTCTGCTGGATCCACCGCGCTTACAAGGTGACGGTTCGAAAGGCAATTGCCAACGAGCCCGCTGTCCATGAGTGGCATGCGTTCTGCAACCCGACCCGATACTGGAGCGGCAGACCAGACGATCCGCTGCTGCTGAACACCTTTTCGAGAACACACAACCACTTTGCGCAGACGCATGAGGACGTGCGGCGCTACCTCTTCGTGCACCGTCTCGCCAGGCTGCCACCAAGCCTCAGGAAGAATGCCACAGGAGGGCCGTCGCTGGGGCCGCGGCGCGGCCGAAGCGTGGCGTACCTGCTTCATGGGGACCAGGTACACCGGCCCGCATTCAATCCAGGCCACGGATGGGTGGACATCCAAAACTTCTTCACCGTGCAGCGAGTGCTCGCACGTCACCGAGTGCTCGGTGTGAACAGCTCAGACCTCGCCGCGTCTATGGATGTCTATCCGATGGCCGGCGCGAACGGCATGGCGGAGCCCCCTTGGGAAGGCAACGCGCACCTGTGGCGGGCTCTCACCTCGGGCGTCATCCACCGCGCGGCGAGGACTCTCCCTAAGGGGAATCAGGCACATCGGCGCTCGCATAGGGAGGCGTGGAACGACCTCGGTTCGTCTTCTGCGGTCGAGCCCGTCGACACTTTGGTGCTCTCGCCGCAGCCCGGGGTGGGGATCCTCTGGGCAGCGGGCAGCGGGGAGCAGAGCAAGTGCCCACACAACAGCGCGATCCTGTGGTCCCTGCGCCGGCATCTCGCCTCCCAGCTCGACCCCATCTTGCCGTCCCTCGCCCAACTCGTCGGACGCCATGCGCCGGATGGGCGGCGGCCGATCGTCCAAATCTTCTCGCACGCTCGCCACGCGTCGGAGGTGCTGAGTGCGGCGCGCGCGCGGCGGCGGCTTGTTTATGTCGTCACGCGCGCGCCCCCCGGCATCAACACCCTCCTCAAGTGCCATCGCTGTTTATGGAATGTGGAAGCACTCGCCGATGCGATCGCACACGCACTACCCGGATCCACTGTGCTGCTCGCTAACCCTGGCGAGCTGCCGGTCCTCGATCAGCTCTTACTCTTCCGAACCGCGGATGTGCTTGTCGGTGTGCACGGCTCAGCGTTTGGATGGGGCTTCCTCCTCACACCGACACAGGCGGTGCTTGAGCTTCCCCTTCCCGGCTCCCCCGGGTTGAACGATTGGCTCTTTGCCTCCATGGGCAGTCGCACATCGACTATCATGGCGTGCGTGCCACAGGCGCACTATGGGCGCGGCTGCGGTGAAGAGGGGGGTGACGCGCACATCCCGGTGGTCACGAGCAGCCTGCTCGAGCTCGTCGAGGAGCTCGACACGACGCAGGACCAGCCGCTCGTCTGGCACCAGCTCGGATGGAAGCCCGACTCGGTGTACACTGGCTGGATGGAAGCCGCCACCGGCCAAAGCCGTCCTGGAGGCGGACACGGAGTCGAACAAGGAGGGGGAGCTCAAGCCGCAAACACCCCGTGGCTGCGCAAGGTGATGCGAAAGGCTGGACACCGCCGTCGCTAAGCGATCGTCGCGTGGCTAGAGACGTGAAGGCCAGCAGCCACTTCACGCAATTCCAAACGCGCCAGTTCTGAGGAGCGCGGGTGTGGCCGATATCACTGACGGATGAAGTCTTCATGACGTTCGTCGCGTCCCTGCGTATACGCAGCGTCGGGTGCGTATACGCAGGTAGGTGCGTTTACGCACCCGACGCCGCGTTTACGCACATGTGTGTATACGCGGGTGTGGGTGCGTATACGCGGGTGGGTGTGTATACGCAGGCAGGGGTGCGTATACGCGGGGGGTGCGTATACGCAGGCAGGGGTGCGTATACGCGGGTAGGTGCGTATACGTAGATGATGTGCTATACACTAAGTCGCGTCGGGTGCGTATACGTAGTACGGTACCCCCTCGCGTGTGTATAGAGTATACACACAGGTGTTTGCTATTTCTGCGGCGTATAGGTAAACGGAATACGCGCACCCCAGACCGCCGTAAACGCAGGAAACGACAAACCGTACTGTTGAATTCTATTTCCGGAACAACTTTGCTAGTAGCTGTGGGCTGCTGCCCACGCACCGGGCGTCGAGGCCTCGGGCGATCTTCTTGCGAGGGCGATCCCAGATCGGGCGATCGCACGAGGGGATTCCCCGGGCGATTGGGGGCTTCCGGGGTAACTGGGCGAGCGCGCGGGGTAGCTGGCGCGCGGAGGGCTCTGGCTCGATCTGGCTCGATCTTCCGGCGGAGGGCGATCTGGCTCGATCTGGCTCGATCTGGCGCGCGGAGGGCTCGATCTCCCGGCGGAGGGCGATCTCTTCGCTATCCGCTCGGCGAGGCGCGCCTGCCGTTGGCGCTCCCAGTCGAGCAGGCGTTCGCTCGCAGGCCGGCCGTCGGTCGACTGCTGCCGGTCACTCTCGGTGACGAGCTGAGGCGCGAAGGTGTACCCGTCGAGCTCGATAGAGCGTAGCTGCTCCTGCCGTTCCATGGTGAGGCGCTCGAGCCGAGCCTGCCGTTCGACTGCGCACTGGTAGAGATGCTCGGTGCGCGCCGCGCCTTTCACAGGAGAGGCGCCCGTCGTGCGCTGCCTGAGCGCGTCGGCGGCCTGCTCCTCCTCGCGCCGCACATGCAGCACGAGCTCCTCCCGCCGCTGCAGCCGCATCATCGCCTCAAAGTGTCGCTGCGCACCCTTGGCCGCCGCCTCGGCCGCTGAGACGACGCGGGGCGCGTGCGCCGTCTCGGGCAGTCGAGGCGCCGTCTCGGGCAGTCGAGGCGCCGTCTCGGGCGCGGTACCGCTGCCTGCGAGGCTGCCAGAAGCGGCGTTCGCGTCGGCAGCCATCGCGTCGGCAGCCACGGCTGGGAGCGCCGGCGGGGCGGGCGGCAGCTCCTGCGGCCGATCGTGAAGCGCCTCGCGCTCCTTCTGTCGCTGCTGCAGCTCCTGTGCGCGTTGGTAGAGCCGTGCGCACGCCTCCGCCTCCGCCGCCTCCTCGTCGGCCGTTCGCTGGCGCTCGTCCGCATTCGAGCGCCCCTTGTGACGCTCGGCCACCACCTTGCGCCACGCCTGCTCGCGCTGGAGCGTCTTGGCAATCGCGTCCGCTCCATGCTTATACAACCGCTCGTGAGCGGGCTCGAGCCTGGGCGCCGTGGCGAGCGCCGGCGCCGGAGCGTTGACGGGAGCGTCGCCAGCGCTCGCCACGGCGCTCAGACTGGCCTGCAGCAGCGCCAGGGGGAGCTGGAGGCCTTCCGCAATCGGGCCGTTGGGGATGCTCTTGCCGCCCTGACGTTTGCTGACGCTGCCCTTGATGCTGCGTGGCGTCGTGCCGTCCGCCCCCCTTATGTCCACGCCCGCCTCCTCCGCGTCCACGCCCGCCTCCTCGGTACCGCCGTCGTCGTCGTCATCGTCGTCGTCGTCACCGTCGCCGTCGCCGTGCCCCTCGCCGCGCTTGGCGGTGGCCTGCGTCGAACGAGCGGGTGTGTCGTGCCTAAAGGGGGACAGACTCTTGGCAGGGGTGCGCGCCAGCGTCCCTCGACGCTCACCACGACGCGTGAGCGCCAGGTCGCCCTGCGGCAGGACCCGCCCATCCCAGCGCTCATGCTCCCTCTCCTCCTCGGCAAGCTGCTGCCGCTTCATCTCGAGTCGCTCGCGCGTGTTCGCCGCCTCCGAGTACAGCCGCCGGTGCACCGGCACGCCCGCGAGCTTCTCATCGACGAGTCGGCGTGCGCGGCTCGTGCTCGTAGGGGCGAGGTCGGCACGCGCTTCGGCCGCAAGCCGCTCGGCCTGTGCTTGCGCCTCCGCATGGGCTCGCTCCTCGAGGGCCAGCAGCGAGTCCGCCCAGCCCGCAATCAGTCGATCCTCGACGAAGCCCTCACGGTGCAACTTCTTGGACTTGGGCGTGATGTATGGGTGGAACTTGGATCGATCGGCTTGCTGCGCCGCCACCTCCTCGGCCATAGCCTGGCGCTGCTCTCGCGCCTCGCTGAGCGTCTCCGCCATCCGATGCAGCCGCTCCCAGACTGGCCGCTCCGGCTCGATCGCAGGCGCCGTCGCTAGCGGACTCGTCGCACTCCAATCCACGCGGCCGAGTTGCATGGTGGCGAGCTCGGCTGCCACGGGGGCGTGCCCATCCAACGCCCGCAGCGCGAGAGCCACTCGACCCCATTCGTCGCCCACTTCGTTCGCCACCACTGGTGCGTAGGCCTCGGGCGCGTAGGCCTCGGGTGCGCCCTCCGCAGCCCCTGCTCTCTTTCGCAGCTCGTGCCGCTGCGTCACCGCGATCCCCGCGTACTTGCGCAGCCTCTTGTCGAGCTCGCGGTACGAGATCGAGCCCGATCCATCTTCATCGAGCTCGCGAAAGATTTGGTCGATGTGTGCAGGCTGCGCCGACTCGAAGCCGAGCGAGAGCACCGCCTGACGAAACTCCCGCGCCGAGACGAGCCCGTTGCCGTCCGTATCCCAGCTCCCAAAGATCTCTTGCACGCGCGTCACCGAGCGAGCGAGCGCATCGCGAAGCAGGATCAGGGTGTTGGGCGTCGTGCTGGGCGTCCTCCCCACAGTCGCATCGGCAGCCGATGCTCGGGGCGTCAGGCCATGTGGCTTGCGAGCGGCGGTCTTGGACCGGTCGGGTGCAAAGGTATACTCGCCCTTTTCGAGCTGCCGCAGCTCCGCGCTCGTGTACACGAGTCCACAGCCGAGCGAGGCGGGGCCGACCGGCGGCGGGGGAGGCAGCCGCCCACTCTCCTTTTCGAGCCCCGCGCGGATTGTGTAGTCGAATTGGTTTGGGTCGAGTTTCTCGTCCTCCTTCGACCCTAAGGCGCTCCGCCTCCTCCTCGCGCGCTGCCGCGCTGCCTCGTCGTGCAGCCGAGCGTGAGGCGACGCGTGACTGCTGGCGAGTGTGCCGCGAGCGGAGCCTGCATCAACGCCTGCCTGGATAGCCGCGGCAGTGGCGACACTATTCGCTGCGGCCGCGTCGTCGTCGTCGTCGTCGTCGTCGTCGTCGGCGGCGGCCTCGCGTTGTCGCGACTCGCGTGCGAGGCGCGCCGACACCGGGTTGATCGCAGGTGTGAATGCGTACCGGCGCTCGGGGAGCGCGTCGATGCCCGAGGCTGACAGGTGGCCCGTCGGCGACATGAGCGACGGCGAGGGCGCGCCGTCGAATGAGTCGTGAGAGGCGCGGCTTCGCGCGGACGCGTGCGAGCACGGCGTCATGCTCGGCATCGCCCTCGCCCTCGCAGAGCAGGAGGCGCGACTCGCGCGGCTCGGGAGCGAGCTGCCGCACTCGCTGCCGTTGCCGCTCAGCTGCTGGTGCTGCTGGTGCTGCTGGTGCTGCTGGTGCTGCAGGTGCTGCTGGTGCTGCTGGTGCTGCTGGTGCTGCTGGTGCTGCTGGTGCTGCTCGGCACGCCGACGCAGCATCGAGCTGAGCTCCTTGTACTCGATCTTGCCGCTGCTGTCCGTGTCGAACTGGTCGAAGAGCTCGAGCGCCTCTTCACGCGACACGTCGAGTCCGAGCGGCGCCATCGCCTGGTAAAACTCCTTCTGAGAGATGAGCCCGTCACCATTCTCGTCCCAGTCGCGGAAGAGGTCGATGACGCGCACGGCGTTGTCCGCGAGCGCGTCGCGAATCAGCTCGCTCACCATCCGGCCGCTCGAACGATCGAGCTTGACCGTCGTCGAGAGCGCGGCGCCGCGCCGGCCGCCCGCCGTCTTGCGCAGCGCGTGCTTCTGCTCCGGGATCAGCTTCGCGTACTTCTTGAGCCGCCGGTCAAGCTCGCTGCGAGAGATCGTGCCGTTCCGGTCCTCGTCGAACTCTACGAAGATCGCATCTATCGCTGCATCCTGCAGGTCGCCGAAGCCGAGCGAGCGCACGGCGCGTCGGAACTCTCGAAGGTCCACCACGCCGTTCCCGTCCTCGTCCCACTGCTCGAGGATCAGGGCAACGCGGGCGTGGCTGCGAGCTAGCTCATCACGCAGCAAAGAGGCGCGAAGGTTCCGCTGCTGCAGCTCCTGCGGGGACAGCAGCGGCTGCTGAGGCGGCGGCGGCGGCGTCAGCTGCTGCTTGACGGCTGCTGGCGGCGGCAGCGGCAGCGGCGGCGGCGGCGGCGGCGGCGGCGGCGGCGGCGGCGGCTGCGGCTGCGGCTGCGGCTGCGGCGGCTGCGGCGGCGGCGGAGGCGGCGGCGGCAGCGGCGCAATTCCCGCGAGCGACTCAGAGGCTGGGAACGGCTGTGAGTCCTCGGCGGTGACGGCGGCCGCCTCGAGAGCGTTTCCACCGCCGCGTTGCTCTGCCGTCGGATCCACCAATGGTGGCGGCACTCCATTGGTCGCCGCAGCAACAGTGGAGCGCAGCTCCTCGAGCCACAGCGCCGCGATCGCCGGACTAGTGGCCCGCAGCCGAAGCAGCTCGCCGTTGACGGCGAGCGTGAGATCATGTGCGGAGCCAGAGGCTGCGGCTGCCATGGCTACCGCTGGCGTGGCTGCGGGGCCTAGCCTTATGGCCTTCACCATCGAGAGAGGCACCATGCCAACCGGCTCGCCGCCCTCTGCCTTGGAGTAGACGAGCAGACGATTGGCACGGCGGAGCTCCAGCCAGCGGAGGCGCCACTGGAAGCGGCCGCGCGATAGTTCCTCGAGCATCTTGAACCAGCCAGGCGCAATCGCGGCGGGAGCCTCCATGGGATCAATAGATGCCGCCATCACAGATCCACGTCGATTTCGTTTCGTGTGCAACGCGTCAAGTGTGAATAACAAATTCTGGGAAAATTGGCTCGGACGCACCCCGACTCATGTCTCATCGCACTCCGTCACAGTCCTCGGCTCAGAAAGATGTCTCGGTATTGTACAAAGCGGTCCCCACCTTCGGGGCAGAGGGCGAGGCACTTGGCCTCGTTGACGCCATATTGCTGCAGCCGCTCAAAGAAGATGCGAGTCGCTTCACTGTAGAGCCTCCAATCGTACCCGTCGACCATTCCGCCCCACGCAGTGAACGATCCAGGCAACAGAGCTTGGTCCCTTGCAGGCCGCGTGTTCGTGAACTCGACTGGCAGGCAACGACCGCCGTGCATGGCGTGGAAGAGGCAGACGCTCAGGTCGTATAGGTCCGTCAACCCCACAAACGCAAAGCCCGAGAGCCGATCGACGGCCTTATCAACATCTGGTATGACGGCCCTGCACCCATACTTCATCCAGAGGCACGAGAGGCCAAACTGCTGGCCGGCGAGCTGGGTGGTCTGCGAACCGCGGATGCGGCGAGCGTACTCTTCCTTGGTCACCCGCGAGCCGTTGATTTGCTCATCCATCGTGAACCAGTCGTAGGCTGAAGCGGCCCGTAAGGCGGGGTCGCGGAAGAGGCCGACAAAGCGTCCTTGGTAGGACTCGAAGGTGGCATCGTCGACGGCAAAGTGGTTGCCAAAGTTGTCGTCCTTCATCCAGAAGATGGGGCCATCGTCCCAGAACCATGCCTTGGGTGGGTAAGCCTCCATCAAGCCTCGCTCGTCGTCTCCGATGTCAACGTGCTCGGGCAGGGATTGGTTCGCCCAGTGGACCAGCGTGTTGCCGAAGGACGTGCCACACTTTGGGACGTGGTGCCAAGCGATGCGCACGGGAACGTTTTCTATCAGACGCCTGAGAGTGGCGCCGCCATGATCCGCATGAATGGGGTACAGTGTCTTTCTCGAAATGTTCGTCACTCGTCGCAATGAATCAAAGTCCTGCCCAGCCGGCATCGTCTTTGCTGACTTCGTTGCACGGAGCTGAACGGGGTTGGCGTAATGAGCGTACGTTGGATGAAGGACGTCAGCGTACGGATTTGCCGTCACCCGCCGCAACGAGTCGAATTCCTGCTCCGCCGGCATCGTGTACGATAAGTTCTGCTCCGCTGTGTGCGTCACCTTGAGCTCGCTTGGTTGCGCCTCGAGCTGTTTTTCTCGTACACCCACCTCCGGGCTCAGCTCCTGCACGGGTTCCAGCGCAAAGCTTAAAAACAAAGCATAAATTGTCCACATAACAAGCCTGCTTTTGGCCTTCTGCAGCCTGAAGGCCGCCCTGTGTGCTGGAAATGGCAATCCCGAAAAGGCAAGTCTCGTCTCCCAAAAGGAGACTCTGTTCACATTCACGTTTCTCTTCGAAAATACTCGAATTTTGGGGATAGGGGCCCGCAAGCCCCAACTACCGGCGGCGGGGTGGCATGCGTGAAATCGTTTTCTCATCCGCTGATTGGGATAACGACTCGCACGCTCCGCTTGCAAAAGCTGAAGTGCCGTTGAGCTAAGTCCTGTTCGTTGAGGTTCCTAAGCGACTACTACCTATAGCGCGCTGCCGCCGGAGAAGAGAAAGCGTTGCCGTTGGATGGCTGAGATGCTGCCTTCTCGCGCGCCGCCTTCTCGCGCGCGAGCGCCCTTGCGGCCTCACCAAAGCCGCCACGGCCGTGCGGGATGCGGATCATGCCCGGTTTGGAGTGCGGCGGCGGTATGAGCGGAGAGCAGCCTGCAAAGGCGGGGGGAGGTTCGACCTGCGCCCCGCCGGCGACAATGTCCGCTCGCGGCAGCGGGCATTTGCGGTGGGCTACCGAACGCACGGCCACCTCGAGGACGAGCGCGACTGGTCGCGAGCCGTCTGGATTGACGGGCTGCTCGTCGTCATCAGGGAGTGCGGTGAGCATGTCTTTGATCCGAAACTGGCCTGCCGCCTCGGCCTCGGCCCAGCAGCGCGCGTTACCCTCCTCTGGGGGACTTGCGTCGAGGGCTGGGTTCGCAAAGACGACGGCGGCGCGCTCGCACGCGTCGAAGGTGGTGCGGAAGGCGTCGACCGAGTCGAGGTACACGCAGATGTGGTACGCGTATGCCGCGTCCGAATCATGCGCGGCAGGGGCGAGCGCCGCCTCATTGCTGCCCGCCACAGGCACGCGTTCATCGAAAATGAGCTGCTGGCCGCTCGAGAAGCGTACCATCGCATGCGCTGTGGGCGGCCCGTCGCCCACGGGCGGACGCTCGACGAGCTCGCAGCGCGATGCCATCAGCACGTGCGACCAGAAGGCCTGCAGCGGCGCGGCTGTCCCCGGTCGAACGATGTGCACGAGACGGGTAAGCGCGACTAGGCCGCCGATGCCACCGGGGTGCGAACCGTGTGCGTAGATGTAATAGCTCGGCGGCACACGGCGCACGAGCAGAGTATTGCCGTGCGGGCAGTGGCAGAGCAGCCGCTGGCCGTTGAGGTCGTCGAGAAGCTCGGGCAGCTCGATGGAGCCTGTCCAGTCAATCTGGCGTGCCTCTATCATCGGCGCTATCACCTGCTGGCATTGCTCCGTGAGGCGCTGGCATACCCTCGGCAAGGCCTCGCGGGTCCACATCTCGATGTGGCCGCGCCACACCTGTGCGACCGCGCCGCATCGCATGCGCAGCTGCGACGCGCCTGCATTAATGACAAGCACCGAGGCATCCGAGCACGTGGGGTCTTCGACGGCGCCGAGGCCGGCCACGTAGAAGGCCCGAAACACATCGACGTCGAGGATATCGAGTGAGAGGTGTGCAAGCAGAGTGAGCATGCTTATAGACCGCCGCGACCACACGGCTGCTCGCTGCTCGCACGTCCCGCACAAGGCCAATCCGAGGTACACTCAGCGCCAATGCTTCGGGCGCTTGTGACAGCGCGTTTGGATGTCATTACATGTACATGTAGCAGCAAACCTGAAGCAAAGCTACTCATTCACTCTTGAGATTCCTATTCTCGAGACCAGTTCTCGTTACGAAAGTTGCGATGTCAACCCTGCCCGCGATCCACAAGCCGCCGTCAGAGGCAGTATCACCGACGCATGCCGAGCTGAGGCCGCTTGGCCCATTTACCTTCCCCAACTCGGTGTACCTAAAGCCCTCGGTCTCGCTGCCCGATTTCAAGACCATGCACCAGACGGTCAATTATGCTCGTGCCGGCGCTGCGCAGACACGGATGGAGATGCTACAACGGCAGTTTGAACACGCGGGCATTTCTGAGCACTCGCTCAGCCGCAAGAAGCGCACAAAGGCAGTCGTCGAGAGTCCGAGCTCAGAAAGTGACAGCCGTCCCTTTGGCTGGCGCAGTCGCAGCACTGCACAAGACTTGAGCGGCAGCCCCGGACAGGACCATGGCAGCTCGGGCAGCCCGGATCGCCCCTTAAACCTGCCAGAACTGCGCGCGATCCTGTGTACCCACCCCTTATCCTCCATCGATCATCTTCTGACGCCTGAAAGGAGCGAAGTGCCGGTGCCGGCCGTGGCCACTTCGGTGCAGTTTTCGCAAGCGCCACCGGCCGCCGCCGCTACGGTGCAGTTGTCGCCGCTGCCGCCACCGCCTATACAGCAGGAGGCGTTCGGCTCGATCCTGAACATGATCGAGCTACGGGTAGCCGAAGCACACACGTACCGTGCGCTCGGCCGAGATGGAAGGAAGCCGCTCAGCGACGTGCTTGAGATGAGCTCCCGCGCGTGCGCGAAGAGCTGCCTACGCGCGCTCCACCAGGTGGCAGCGGTGAACTCACACCTGGGCCCGCTCCTGACGCGGATCGCCGACACCCTTGAATCATGTATCCTCTCTCCCGAGCACTGCGACGACGCTGGAGTCCCGTTGACATATGAGCAGGTGGCGAAGCTAGTGCTGATGCCGATGCTGCGCGACACGCTCGCGCGTGCTGAGGAGGCGGATGCGGCACGAAAGAGGGCCCTCGAGGCCGAAGAGGCGGCGCACGCCCACTCACGCGAGCTGCAGAGCGCGATCGAGGAGCAACAGAGAAAGATCCGACAGTTCGATAAAAAGTACTTCGCGCTCAATGTCGAGGCCGGCAACTTTCGCCGAGAGGTCCTCAATATGCAAGCGGAGAATGAGGTGCTCGAGGAGATGGCGCAGGGAGCACAGGACGTGCGCGTGCTCGAGGAGTTGCAGGCAGAGGTTGCCAAGCTGCGCGAAGGCGCCGAGTTGGCGCAGCAGCGCGAACATGACCTCAAGATCAAGCTCGAGGGCACAGTGCCGCTCGATGAGCTCACCGTTGCCCTCGCGCGCGGCGACTCTGCGAAGGCTGAGCTCAAAGCGGCGAGGCAGCGTCTCGCCGCCCTTGAGAAGAAGATGGCCAAGCTCAAAACGGCAATGATCATCTCCTCCGCCACGGGTGCGAACCCGCTCGATGCGCTCCGGCGCAGTATGAGCAGTGCCCCCGCTGCTGACGAGCCCGATCTATAATGTTCTATCTGAAACCCTTGATCTGAAAGCCTTCATCCAAGCCGCTCAAAGCCATGGCCAGAGATCTAGCCGTGTGGCTTCCGGATGGGATGACGTGAACAATGGTATCCGTGGCTATATCGGAGACGGCCGCGCTCCATTGCTTTAAACCCAGGTTTTAGGAACTAGCAGCAGTGTGAATCGGCTGTGAAATCGAGAGTTCCTGCCATTTCCGAGAATTTTCTTTCGCCGCCGCCACCCTCGCCCTCGCCGCCGCCACGTCCGCCCTCGCCGCCGCCAATGCCGTCGCAGCCCACTATCTTCTGGTTCCGTAAGGCCCTTCGCCTGCACGATAACCCGGCGCTCCTGGCGGCCATCGATGGCGCCAGCAAGCTCTACCCCGTATTTTGCCTCGACCCCTGGTTCGTATCGTCCGGCCGCGTGGGCAACAACCGGCTGCACTTCCTCCTCCAGTCGCTCCAGGATCTCGACAGCAGCCTGCGCGCGCTCGACTCCCGGCTGATCGTGCTACGCGGCGACCCCGAGGTCGAGCTGCCGCGTGCCATACGCGCTTGGAACGCCGAGCGGCTCGCCTACGAGATCGATACGGAGCCTTATGCGAAGATCCGGGATGCAAAGATCAATGAGATGGCCCGTGAGAGAGGGGTGCAGGTGGTCACGCGTTGGGGTCACACGCTCACCGACCTCGACGCGCTACTTAAGCGGCATCCTGGTGGCAAGCCAACGACCACTTACTCCAGCTTCCTCAATCACCTTGACAAGCAGCTGAAGGCGGTGCCTCTGGCCGTGCTCAATAAGCCGCGCCAGCTGCCACCCGTCGTGGACGCCGACCTAGCCGGCCTCGGCGCCAGCGCCGCGACCTCAGCCTCCTCATCGGCGGCTCCGGCGAGCGACGCCGCCGACGCCTTCGGAGTGCCGAGCGCAGCGGCCCTCTGTCTCGGCCCCGCAACATCGGGTGTGATCCTGCGCGGTGGTGAGACCGAGGCGCTGGCGCGCATGGAGGCATGTCTTTCACAGCAGGGTGGCGCGTGGGTGGCTGCCTTTGAGAAGCCTTCCACGTCACCCACAGAGATCGACCCGTTCGGGCAGCACACGCGCTCGACCACGTGCCTCTCGCCCTACCTCAAGTTTGGATGCCTCTCCGCACGCGTGCTGCATGAGCGCGTGGCGGCCGTGTACGCGGCGCACCCCAAGCACGCCAAGCCGCCCACCTCGCTGCACGGTCAGGTGTACTGGCGCGAGTTCTACTATGCGTGCGCGCACGGCACGCCCAACTATGAGATGATGGCGGCCAATCCGATCTGCCGCCAGATCCCTTGGGAGGATGACCCCGAGCTGCTCGCCGCCTGGAGGGAGGCGCGGACGGGTTACCCGTGGATCGACGCGGCGATGACGCAGCTGCGAGAGGAGGGCTGGATACACCACTTGGCACGGCACGCCGTCGCGTGCTTCCTCACGCGTGGTGACCTGTGGCAGAGCTGGGAGAAAGGCGCCGAGGTCTTCGAAGAGCTGCTACTCGACGCCGATCCTGCCATCAACCGCGGCAACTGGATGTGGCTCTCATGCTCGTGTTTCTTCTACCAATACTTCCGATGCTACTCGCCCGTCGCCTTCCCCAAAAAGTACGACAAGGACGGCGCGTATGTGCGCAAGTGGCTGCCGCAGCTCAAGGACTTTCCCGCCAAGTACATCTACGAGCCATGGAAAGCGCCTATTGCGGACCAAAAGAAGGCCAATTGCATCATCGGGCAGGACTACCCCAAGCCCATCGTCAACCACGAGCTTGTGAGCAAGGCCAACATGGACCGCATGAACAAGGCCTATGCGGCCCACAAGGCCGCCGGTGGAGGGGGCGGTGGCGACGAGGGCGGTGGCGACAAGGGCGACGAGGGCGACGAGGGTGACGAGGGTGGCGAGGGTGCTGGTGGTGGCGGCAGTGCCGGCGCTGGCAAGAAGCGCGCACTCACACAGCAGAAGCTGCCAATGAGCAAGAAGGTGCTGCCGCGCGTGGAGCCGTGAGCGACCGGCTCTTCTCTGGCGGCGGCGCGCGGGGGGGGCGGGCGGAAGCGCGTCGATTATATTTCGTGGCGCCGTGTAAACGAAAAGGCGGTACACCGCGGCACGCGGGGCACGCACGGGGGCCCGCCCGGACCGCCCGCCCCCCGGCGCGGCGCGCCCGCCCGGAGACCGGACCGACTAAAAGATCAAATTTTCAGTTTTCACCGCGACGTGTTACAACACAGAAACATTCGAGATGGTGTGCATATCTCTTTGAATCCGCGAAACCTTCGGCTAAGGCCCCGATTTTGCGGGGCGCCGCTCACAGTCACGAGTCAGAACAGATTTTCTCGATTCTGCTGGTGCCTCGTCGGGACGAGTCCGGCCCGCGACACACACGCAGGCGACGCCGCGCGCGGCTGCGGCCGTGGCCGAGCGAGCTTCTTAGCCCTTCTTCATCTTGCGTCCCGCCTTGATGACCTCGTCCACAAGGAGCAGCTGCGAGGCGATGACGGCCGCCGAGTCGAGCATCTGGCGCTTGACGGTGTAGTTGTCAAAGATGCCCGCGGCCACGGGGTCCTGAGGCTCGCCAGTGTAGATGTTGATGCCGATCTTGGGCGATCCCTTGGCCGCCTCCTCGAGGAGCTTGAGCATCGAGTCCTGCGCGTCGTAGCCCGCGTTCTCGGCGAGGGTCTTCGGGATGCAGAGCAGCGCCTCTGCATATGCCTGCACGCCGAGCTTGGCGCGCCCCGAGATGGTGGACTTGAACTTCATGAGCTCGGCGTGCGCGAGCGTCTCGAAGCCGCCTGCACCTGGCACGAGCGTGCCGTCCTTGAGCGCGTTCGCCACCGAGCGCGTGCCGTCGCGCACCGCCTCGAGGATCTGCGCGATGACGTGCTTGTGCGCACCCTTGACGAGGATGGAGCACGAGAAGGGGTTGCGCGTGCCCTCGAGGATGGTGTACACGTCGTCCGTGTTCGGGAGCGCGATCTCCTCGCAAGAGTCGCAGTAGCCCAGGCACTCGACGGAAAGAGCCTCGAGCGAGTTGATCTGCTCGCCACCGCACGCGAGGGTGACGCGCTCCATGTTGCGCCGCTTGGCGCGCCGAAGGGCGAGGATACCCTCCTTGGCTAGCATGTCGAGCGCGAGCGGGTCGATGCCCTTCTGGTTGATGATCACGAAGGTCTCGTCCGGCGCGCACGCCTTCTTCTTCAGGTCGAGAATCTGCTGCGTGCGGTCGTCGACCCACTTGCGCTCGGCACGGACCATGGACTCGCGTTGCTCAGCCGAGTTGTAGTAGAAGCCCGAGTTGACCTCCGACTTCTGGTACTCGAGGTCGTAGTTCATGGTGAGCACGCGGCACTTTTTGAGCGCCTTGGGCATGCCAGGGTGCCGCCCGCCGTGGTCCATGACCAGACCCTTGACCAGCCGCGAGTCGGTGCCCGCCTTGTGCATCATGTGCATAGTCTCGATCATGTGCAGGTCGACGTCGAAGCCACCAAGCTCGTTGGGCTTGCGGATGCAGAGCACCGCGTCGACGACGATGTCGGTGAAGAGGTCGGCGAGCTCCTGGTGCATCTTGGTGCGTAGCGACGCGCTCGCGATCTTGACCAGCAGATCGCGATTCGTCGTGTCCATCTTGAGAGCCGACGAGTCGATGTACTTGAGTATGTGCTCCTTGGCGGCCTCGATGCCCTCGGTCAGCAGCCGCGGGTGCACGCCGTCGGTGAGGTGGCGCTCGGCTTGCTTCATGAGCTCGCCCACGATGAGCACCGCCGACGTCGTGCCGTCGCCGGTGATGTCGTCCTGCGCCGTCGCAATGCGTGCGATCATCATCGCCGTCGGGTGCTGGATCTGCATCTCGTTGAGCAGCGTGTTGCCGTCCTTGGTGAGCTTAATGTCGCCCGAGCCCGAGACGAGCATCTTGAGGGTGCCCTTGGGTCCGAGGTTGGACTTGAGCACGTCCTGCAGCCCACGCGCCGCGTTTATGTTCATCATCGACGCCATGCCCTTGGAGAGCGTCTCCGCACCCGGGTTGACCTGCCGTGCCGCCGCGCCCGCTGACATGGCTGCAGATACGCGTGCTGCGGTTTGAGGTGAAGCCTACGGCTTCGGTGCTGCAAACCTGATGGGCGAACGTGCGTGCAGATGGTCAGGCAAGCGCAGCGGACAGAGGATGGAGCCTCGGGCAGCAGACTGGCAGGCGACCCCGAGATCGGAGAGCCGCTTCCTCTCGGCTGCACGCGCGTGTGGCCGCACGGGCGAGCCTGGCGACGCACAGCACGCTAGCGTTTTACGTTGCGGGCGCGGCCACTGCGGCGTGCAGCAGGCAGCTCTGCGGCGGCGTTGCTTGCGCACTTTGGAGAGCGCAGAGGCAGAGGGCCGTTGTGGAATTGAGGAAAGTTGGCTGCAAATGCCCTAACGCGATGACCTTCATTCCTCATTCGCGTAACAAGTATTTGATGAGTGTCTTTCGTAGCGTAGTCGTTCGCGTCAGCGCTCCAACGGGCGTCTGCACTAAGGGGGTAGGTCTGACCTACCCCCTTATCTGCACAGCGCATCAGGACCCTCGCCCGCCGCAGGTACAGCCGCGCGGCTCGCTTTTGCGTGCAGGGGCATGCCAAGGGCCGACGCACGAAAGCCTGTCGGGGCGCTGCCGTGTGGCGGCACCACCCGCCACACAGCGTGGAAAAGCCGGAATGCAGATTGCCGGACGCGCTGGATGCCTCCTGCAGCAGCACATGCGTACCGTATCTGCATCTTTTGGGCGCCTGCGGATCCAGCCCTCTGGCCGGTCCTGTCGCCGCGCGTGCGTTGCCTGAGATTCGCGGCTCGTCTCCCGTGCGCCCTCCTCCAGGTCCTCCATTGCGGCTGCAACGATGCTGGCTATCATGCATGCTGCCGCACTTGCGCAGCCAGCGACTTCGCCATCACAGCTCCTGGTGCTTGGCATGCACCACTCGGGCACGTCGATCGTGTCCAACCTGACGATGATGATGGGTGCCTATGGTGGCGAGATGGACGAGCTGCTCCTGCACCCCGAGAACCC
>Ga0210245_101238_pt1 | contig 21287 bp, 19 predicted proteins | sample ChrtobMetaP3_4mM_FD_155450 | JGI IMG/M metagenome (GOLD analysis project Ga0210245, IMG submission 155450) | Chrysochromulina tobin associated microbial communities from unialgal haptophyte culture, Seattle, Washington, United States - P3_4mM | ecosystem: Host-associated > Algae > Haptophytes >...
AGGTCGATGACCCTCCTGGCGTGCTGGGGGGGGAGACTGAGGATGGCATTTGTTGAGTTCGGCATAGCATGACTCGTCGCCTTAGCTAGAGACCGGTTTGGTTTCTTTCTAACAAGTCGATTACCCCCACGAAGAGAAAGAAGGAAGCGAGAAGGAAGCCGACGCCCAAAGTTGCATGCTAACCACGCGTTCATACCCTTTCTGCTCATCCTGTCCTACAATTATCATGGACGCAGGCGCATCGCGCTCGCGCTCGCGCTCGCCTGAGGCCGCGGCACGCCAGCCGCCCACGATGCGCGTGACCCGATCTTGCTCCCGCGCGCGTGTCTTCTCGATTCCAAAAGAAGAGCTTCACTTGAACTATTGGTTCCGAAATGGGCCAGGCCACAACTTTGAAGATGGAGTGCAGTATGTTGAAAGTTGGCAAGGCAAGGCCGAGGAAGAAGTCTTGCTTGATCGTGCCGCACGGAAAGTGAAGCCAGTTGCGTGCGTGGTTCTCAACAACTACGGCAAGAAGGACCAGAGGCGCATTCGGCGACTGTGTCAGGAACACCGTTTGCACTACCACTCGATTCGGAATGAATGGGGGATAGACGTTCTGTATGCCACAGCCACGCCTTTTACGACTCTCGGCACGTTGCTGGCGGGCCGCGCGGACTGTCAAGCCCAAGGTTTGACTTTGGAGGATGCTGTCTCGCGTCGGCTCATTCAGTGGTACATCAATCGAGGCTTCGATCTGGCCTCAAAGCGGGACCCGAGCATGGGAGTACTTGAGAGCGCCTTACTGTACGGCTACCCTACCGAACTACACGGCAAAGAGGACATTTGGAACGAATTCGAGTCGATTTGGCAGTTGAAGTTGTGACGTGCTGAGGGTGTTCGCTGAGGTCCGTGTGCGACGTGACCTGACTGACCGTGTCCTTGGCACAGTGCAGCTCTCCGGTGTGTTTGTGCCCCGTTGGGGGCGTCACCCTGTCCCTGATCCTCATATGCATATCCCTCTTTCTGTTCGTGCGCTGCGCGACGGCCCGCGGCACGTCATGCACACCGAACGCACGCTCAATGGGCGAGAGTTCCGCGGCCCGAGATGACTGCGTGGCGGTGACCTGGCCGTGTATCAGCTATCACCTAAACACACGCGACACAGGTGCGGGTTACTGAAAAACGCGCCTTAAAACGACTACTGTACTAAACATGAGTCGCGAGTGGAGACTGGATCGCTAAAAATCTAGAACAATAGCTCGTTGAACTTTGCTTGGCGTTGGCCATGTGCATGTCTTTGGCAGCACACGTGTCCTGGTTCTTGTGGATCATTCCTCGTCGACATTGGTCATTGCGCGTTGTCCATTGACTAATGCTCACTATGTTCTGGCGGGCGACTTGTCTGAAGAAGAACGACCAATACGGCGCTCACTTGAAATCTGCGGCCCGCCGAAGAAAAGCTCGGCATCGGACAGGCTTCCCCTCCGTTCGCCCGGCTGGGCCTCAAAATGCTCAATCTCTGGTTCGTCGTCCACGGAATCAACCGCCTCGGCCGCCGGAGACTCAGCCGCGGCCACCTCCGCCGCGGCCACCTCCGCCGCGGCCGCCTCCGCCGCTGCCTCCGCCGCCGCCTCCGCCGCCGCCTCCGCCGCCGCCGCCGCCGCCGCCTCCGCGGACGCCTCCGCAGCGGCCGCCTCGACCGCGGGCGCCTCCGCTGCCGCCACCTCCGCTGCCGCCGCCGCCGCCGCCGCTGCCGCCGCCGCCGCCGCTTCGGCCGCCGCCGCCTCAGTCGCCGCCGCCGCCGCCGCCGCCTCTGCAGCGGCCGCCTCCTCGGCCGCGGCGGCGGCCGCCGCCGCCACACCCTCCGCAGCTTCCACACCCTCCGCAGCTTCCACACCCTCGGCAGCTTCGGCCTGCTGAGCCTCCGCCATCGCCATCGCCCTTGCCATTAAGTTCCTCTCCGCGCGCCCACGCATCAGGGCCTGTACCAACGCCGCCGCATGCGCCTCCACACGCAGCTGCTTGGCCGCTGCGGATCGGCCGGTGTGCCCACGGTAGGAGGCCTGCATGATCGTGGCGGCCGCGCGGCGCGCCTTGAGCTCGTTGCGATAGCCGTTGGCGACGAAGCTCGAGCGCACGCGCGCCTGGATGGCAATCGTGGCCTTCTCGGCCGCTTCTTGCTCCGCCTTCGCCGCCGCCTCATCCTCCTCCGATGCCGCCGGTGAGGCTTTGGACGCCACGATTGCCTGCGCTGACTCAACCTCGGGCTCGACCTCGGGCAATACCTCGGGCTCGACCTTCGGCATGACCTTCGGCTCGACGGCAGCGATGCGCGCGTGCCTGCCAGACCTGCCATCCTGTTGTTGCCCTCGCTGCTCGGCAAGCTCGGAGCTCAACTCATCAATGAGCTTCTGTAGCTCGTGCGGATCGTGCGGGACCACGACAGCACGATCCGAGCCGCGAGCCGATGCCGCCACCGCGAGCCTTGACGTGCGAGATCGAGCGCCGCCCCGAGCGTGTGGGCCCTCCTTGGATGCGCCCGGTACGGCGCCGCCGATCGGAGGCAAACGAGTAGACGATTCCAAATTTGGTCGTGCAGCTGAGGAGCCGCGTGCTGCGGCCCGGCGGATACCCTTCCGCGTCAGCTCTGGGGCCGAGGTGGAGACGGACAGCGCTGACTGCCTTGTATGAGCGACTGCCACAGCCAGAGTTGGCACCTTCTCCTCCTCGCCCGCCTCGCCCAGCGCACCCGCCTCGCCAACTGAGGCCACCTTGCCGGTCATCAGGAATGTGTTGAGCAAAGGATGGTGCGCAAGGCGTACAAGGAGCCACCGGGCGCCCGAGCCCCCCTCAGCCGCCAGCGAGTCGTCGCTGCCGTCCCCCTCCGTCGCCTCCGAGACCTCTGCCGGCTCCATCTCTGTCTCGACTCGCCGGGTGCGACCTCCTTTGGCGGCGCCTCTGTTGGCGCCCCTGCCGCCCGATGGCACTCCTTCCACAACGGCCGTTGGCGCCCAGCTGGAACCGGAGGCTGTTTGCGCAGTGCGCTCGCTGGCAGGGGGGATCAGCGGCAGAGAGCCACGTGAACCAGTCGGCGGAGCGCCCGACGTCGCAAACTCCTCTCCTTCCCACGTCGGCACTTTCGAAGGCACCTTTGTCGGCACCGTTGTCGGCGGCTCATCATCCCAAGGATTCTCAATAGGATTCTCGAGCGCGACTCTTCGTCGTCGATTCGAGGCGGCAGGATTCGAGGCGGCAGCGTCGTGCGTAGCGGCGGCTGTGCCCTCGCCCGGCACCTCCGGACTCGCACCAACAATGCCGCCCGCACCGACGGGCGCACTCACCGGCGCGCCAACGGCTGCAAAGGCCATCCCGGCGACGGCCCCCTCGGCGGCCGTCTTGCGTCCTCCTGCCTTGCGATGAGGCGCCGACGGCTCCGGAGGCGGTTGCACGGCCGCCAAGCGCGCGAGCGCGCGCGGCGACCGATCGAAGATGTCGCGTAGCAGCCGCGTGACCTTTGACTGTGTCGGGATAGGCTTTAGAGGCGGTAGTACAAGGGCCGACCTGGATGAGGCGAGGGTGCCGCTGCCGGGGGCTGAGGGGCCCACGATCACATCCGACGGCGACGGCAACGCGCTGGCTGTTGGGCCTGGCACCAAGACCGATGCCAAGAGCAGCGACGTGGCGGTGGTGGCGGTGACGTGTGCGCGTGATGGGGACGCTATTCCAGAAGCAGCTGCCGATGCCGACGCCACCTCGCTGTCAATGTTGTCATCGGCAACCGATGTCGCGCCACCGCTCCCCACCGCCACCGCCGCGTGCGCATGTGCGGCGCCATCGGTGTGTACATGTCGCGGCTCGAGCTCCCCGCGCTGCAGCCGCGCATTCAAGCGCTGGGCTTCCAGCTGCCTTGCGCGCAGCTTGTCGCGCGCCTCCCGATCTTTTTCGAGCTCAGCCGAGATCGAGAATGACGAAGCCGGTGAGTCCTTGAGCCAAATGGCGGAGCCCGAGGCGGCGAGCAGCTGCTTACGCCTCTCGACCGACGCAAGCGAGCGCACCGGCGGCATGATCGCCGCTGCGTGGTGCGAGCCTGCGGCCACGAGAAGGGCGGGTCCGCCGAGGGCTACTGGTACAGCCTCCGCCATCGAGGGTACATGGGGGCCCTGACCGCACTGGCCGTCGCCATTGTCGCCCATGCAAAGCACCATACCGCCTAGCGTCTGCACCACCGTGTAGCTCTCACCGCACCCGATCCAGACCACGGGACGTGCCGGTAGGCACAGCGATGGGCAGCGGAGCGGCGTGCTCACGGCGCGTACGGCGCTCGCTCCACCGCCGAGGCCGAGCTGTCCGTGACCGTTCGCACCCCATACGAAGACGTCGGAGCAAGCGCCACGCACTGCGAGGGCCGCGGAGTGTGCACCGCCCGCCGCCACCATCACCACAGCTTGCCCGTGCAAAGCGCCCATGACGACGCGCGGCTCGGAGCAACGGAAATCGTCGAGGCTCGGCAGCGCGCTCGGGACGACGCCGAGCCTGCCGCTGGCTACTAGGCCAAAGGCGAGCACGGTGTGATCTGCGAGCAGCACGAGCACATGCCTGGAGCTCGACGCCAGCTGCACGCACCCAGCGGAGCGCGCCCGCAGCGCCGCCACCTCCGTCGGCGTGAACCTATCGAGCTTGCCCGCCAGCCGTCCCCTCTTCGGCGTCGCGTCACCGTGACCGAGGCAGCCGCCGGCGCCCTCGCCCCAGCTGTAGACGTGCGCACGCTCATCACCCGCGCGCCGAAAGCTGCCCAGCGAGTGCGCCGCACCCGCCGCCGCGTCCAGCCACTCACCCTCGTCCGACGGGCGAGGCACCTCGGCAGGCTTGGTGACGGCGCTCGTGTGGCCGAGCCCGAGCTGACCGCTGCTGTTGCGGCCCCATGCAAAGGCGGCGCCCGCCGCGGAGAGTGCGATTGCATGGCGCGCGCCGCAAGCCACGCGCAGAATGTCGTGCTTTAGCAGCGCCCGGTGCGGCCTGGAGCACTCGCCGAGCGTGGAGCCATCCGTGTTCCTCGCGTCGGCGAGCTCGCCATCCCCGTTGCTGCCGCACACGTACGTGGCGCCACGCGACGTGACCAGGACCGTAAACGTCTCGCCGGTGGCAATCAATACCGCGCGCTCGGCTGGAGGCAAGCCAAGGGCCGGTTGAGGCACCGTCTGCAGTGCCGGCTGTGGCTTGATCTCCTCGCCGTCAGCGTCGATCCGAATGCCCAGCTGGCTGTGAACGCCGCGGCCCCAGGCCATGGCTGTGGCATTGGTCGGCATGGCCAAGTGGCAAACCCCAGCCGCTCAGCTGCGTGCGCGTCTTGGTGTTGGTCGAACCGCATGAAACGCGAGAAAAGCGACCTGTGAACTTCCTGTGAACAGGGTGACATAAAGAGAACTTTGTAACAGGGTGACATAAAGCCCGGTGTAATGATATGGCTTTTATGGGACACCAACCATGAAAAGAGGTGTTCACGAGGTGCTGCGCGGGCGCAGACCCGCGCTGCCGGTTCCCGTCTCGGCCGCGCGCCGCTCGAGATGCAAGCGCATCATACGCGCCGTACCCATATGGCGGCCAGCCTCCGCGAGGGCTAGGCAGCTGCGGCCGGCGCCGTCCCTGCTCTCAGGATCCGCGCCCGCATCGAGCAGTGCCTTGACGCACAGGCTGCGCACAGGGCGAGGAGCGAGGTGGCGGCGGCAGTGAGTACGCAGGGAGGAGAGGCGGGGAGGAGAGGAGAGGGTCGCAAGGGCACCATCACCACAGGGCGCACACGCAGGGCGGACGACGCGCCGAGCGGAGCCGAGGAAGCGCGGGGCATCGACGATGTCGTCTCTCTGTGCGACTCGCGGGGCTTGCCACACACGACTCGCGGGGCTTGCCACGCACCCATGGCCGAGGGCCGCGACGTGATGCAGCGGCGTGCGCAGCTCAGAGTCGACGACGAGAGAATCGGCGCCGTGGTCGAGAAGCAGACGGACGATGTTCGCGTGGCCGGCGCGCGCGGCATGATGCAGCGCCGTCGAGCCATCCACCGCGAGCGCAGCGTCTACGACGCATCGATCGGTCGCGAGCCACGTGCGCAGTGTCGCCACGTCGGCATTGGCCGCCGCGGTCGAGATGCTCGGATGAAGCACCCTCTCGTTGCCATTGCCGTGACTGGTGCTGCTGCCACCCTCCACGTCGAATACTGGCATTAAATTGCGACTATTCTTCGTTCGTTTGCTCGGACTGGAGTACGTTTTCGAGGAGCGGCGCACACACAAGCAGTAAATGAGCACGAGCAGAACGATGACCGCGCCGCCGGCCACAGCATAGACCACATGCGGATTCGAGTACGACAAGCCGGCGGACGAGGTTCCCTTGATGGCGGCCAGGTGCTGTTCGGCCAAGCGGCCAACGTGCTTTACGTGCTCGCTGCTCTTCTTCACCACCTCCTGCAGGCCCTCGCGAGCCCGCTCCACGTGCTCGCTGCTCTTCTTCACCACCTCCTGCAGGCCCTCGCGAGCCCGCTCCACGTGCTCGCTACTCTTCTTCACCACCTCCTCCAGGCCCACGCGCGCCCGCTCCGACGCCATGAAAATGCAAGTTTGAGCGAATCACAGAAGGTGATAAGGGACGAGGTGTTGGGGGTGCCTCGGCAGAGTGGGATCTTCGAACTGTAGTACTCCGAAACTGCGGAAAGTAACGCATTCCCTGTGAATGAGCTGACCTTCACGAAGGACGTGCATCTTTCCGATCATGGCGAGATCCTCGATGGTGCGCCGCTCCGTCATGACGCTCGTCATCGCGTGCACGCGGCCAGCGCTGAGTTTGCAGGTCGGCGCGCGCCCGGGAGTGCTCGGCTCACGAGCGCGCTCCATGGCCATGAGCGGGATGTCGAAGCTCAATGACCAAGGCGTCACGTACAAGGTTACCAAGTCGGATGCGGAGTGGCAGAAGGAGCTCTCACGCGAGGAGTTTTACATCCTGCGTGAAAAGGGCACCGAGCGGCCCCGGACCGGCCAGTACGACAAATTCTATCCGAAGGAGGGCCACTTTGTCTGCGCCGGCTGCGGCACGCCGCTGTACTCCGCGGCTGCGAAATTCGACTCTGGCTGCGGCTGGCCGGCGTTCGACAAGATCGTCGAGGGTGCAGTGGTGACGCAGACGGACCGGTCGATGGGCATGGTGCGCGTCGAGATCATGTGTGGCAACTGCGGCGGCCACCTCGGCCACGTCTTCGAGGGCGAGCGCATGACGCCCACGAACGAGCGGCACTGCGTTAACTCGATCTCCGTCAAGTACGTCGACGAGCCGCTGCCCGAGGGTAAGCGCGAGGCCAAAGTGCTGCCCAAGTCGGAGCCTGCCACAAGGCAGAGCCTTCTCGCAGAGCTCCTCGGCAAGAAGGACGCCTGAGGGAGTGCAGAGAGATGTGAGACGAGTAGGACGGAAGCGACGAAAGACGTTCTGTAGGACTGGCAGCGTTGTGACTTTTTGTCGTCTTGTCACTTGTGTCGAGTGTGCAGAGAGACGAGAGAGTATGTGTCACTGTGACGCAGACCGAGTATCAAATTTCTGATGCGATCTGTGAGGCGTCAAATTTCTACTGTCGATGCACTTTCTCCCCCGGCGCTGCCCCCGCGTACCTAATAAAACGCGCACGCGTACCCGGCCGCACGTTACAACAGTTGTGGGTCCGCGCAAAGACTACGATCCACCCGCCCTGAGACATGTACTAGCCCCTATACTCGGCCAGCAGGGCCCCTTGGCATTCCGTATGATCATTTACTCGGCCGGCAGGGCTCCGCCCTTGCGCGTGCACATGTATGCGACCTCATCGAAGCGCTTGACGCCCTTCGCTTTCCAGGGCTCTTTGTCCTTCTCGTCGACCACGCTGAGCTTCTGGATCTCGAAGGCGCTGCCGAGGAGGCGGCGGACCTCGGACTCGTCGACTGAGTGCGGCGGACCAAAGGCGGGCTCGTGCTCCACCACCACGAGCAGCAGCTTGCCTCCCGGTCTCAGCTGCTCGCTCAGCACCGCGGCGTACCGGGGCCGATCGCTGGGAGCGACCGCTACGAGGCCACCGCGGTCGAAGGCGCAGTCGAACTCCGGGAAGCCCCATTGACTGGCGGCGGGCCGGTCAAAGGCGAGGAAGTCGCCCTGCACCGCGAATAGAAAGGGCGCGGGTTGGTACGTCATCGATCGTTTCTCCGACTTGCTAAGCTGCTCCGCCGCCACTTTCTGCATCCAGTTAGGCTGGCCCACGCGCAGCCAGAGTCTCGCGTCGGGTGGGCGGCCACCCTCGATCTCCTCGCCGTACTCGCTCAGCAGTCGGTCGATGGCCTCGGGCACCGCCTCGACGCCAACCACCTGGTGGCCGCGCCGTGCGATGCACCCGAGGTCGACGCTGGCGCCGCACAGCGGAAACAGAATGCTCCGCTGCGTCTCGCCGTCGTCACCGAGCCAATCGTTGAGGTGCGTCATCAGCACTGGGTGCGGGTTCTCAAGGTGCCAGCCCAGCATTTTGTTCAACCAGCGATCGCGCCAGTAGGCAAATTTTTCGTCCACAGGAAAATCAAGGCTGTTCTTGTTCATCGGCTCTGTCCCGATCAAATAGTTCTTTTGTTGAGGCTCTCGATGATCGCTCGTAGGTGGCGGCATGCCGACGGTGCGACGCGCCAAATACTGGCCTGCAAAGTAGCTGCCGCCACCAACGGCAAGGAGTGCAGCAGCATTTCGAGCGGTGGCGACGGCCATTCCTCGTGGTTCGGCTCGCTCACGCGTCGCGCCGCGGACAGCCCAAGACTTCTTGCGAGCTATGAAACCAGCATGCAAAGGGGAAAGGGGGGAGGGGGAATTTTGAGGAAGGTGCGAGATCGATCCGTATGAGCCCACGCACCGAAAAGGGATCAGCCCCTCCGCCCCCTGAGCATCTATGGGGGAACTCGGGATTGTGGTGCACTCACTACACGATGCGGTTACGAGTGGTACCTTGCTCGACTCACGCACACTGCGTGTATCACATACACTGTACCTGTTCTTGCTGCAGCCACCTTGGACACAACATATGACGCTACAAGTACCATGCGCGGTGTGGCTGCCGTCAAGGGCCAGCTGCGACCTTTTCCACAGCCTTCGCCCCTGCTCCCCTGTCGCAGCCGCCGCCCTCGCAGCCGCCTCTGGGTGGCGGCCTTGTGTCAGACTTCAGGCTTTGGTTCACAGCTGCTGCACATAGCCTTTCTTCTCCTGCATGGCGAGCCCTGGATCGTCTTGATCTGCTCACACCGGTCGCCCACCTGAACCGGGGGCATTGGGCACAGTAGGATGGTACGCACAGGGCGTGGGCTTGGAGAGGGGAACCCAGAAGCTAAGGACCTTCGACATCAGGGATTTGGCCGCGGACAACATGTCCGGCCTCTGCGTGAAGTCTTTGCACGCCGACGGGCTCGGGGAGGGCAAGGTGCGCCTCGTCGACGGCGATGGTGGTGCAGCCGCGCCGGGCGCACGCCCAGCGCAGCAGCGGCACGTCGCGCACGAGGCTCTCGGGCGCGACGAAGAGCAGCTGCGCTATGCCGCGCGATGGTGGTGCAGTCGCGCCAGGCGCACGCCCAGCGCAGCAGCGGCACGTTGCGCACGAGGCTCTCGGGCGCGACGAAGAGCAGCTGCGCCGCGCCCGCGGCATAGCGCATCGCCACGTGCGGCCGCACGCCAAAGAGCAGATGCTGCATGGGCGACGACTCGCTCGGAAGCGTGGTTGTGACCGCGGCGTCAACAATGCAAGCTTCCGAGCCGATACGCTCTTCAACGTAGAGGACGACCTCCGGGATGGCCAACACCTGTAACAGTGAGGGGATTGTCTTACTGCAAGCAGGGACAAGGAGGTAAGGGAGATAGATATGAGTGGCGTACCTGATGTTTCACTTGACACCAAACCAAAACCTTGTCAAGCACAAAGTCCTTGCGTCCATTGACAGGCCCTGATGTTTATGGCGTGGCTTCTTCTTCACCATCTTATCGACGTGCTCACGCAATGCTGGTGAAATACTGAGAGCTGGCAAGGGCATCGGCGACGGAGCCGGCAAGGGCATCGGCGACGGCGAATTGAATTCAAACTCTTCTTGGTGTATCACATAGTGACTGTACCTGTTCTTGCTGCAGCCACCTTGAACCACGCCAGGAATTTTTTCCAGAATCCTCATAACCTGATTTCGGGTTGAGTGCAGTGACCTTTCATGGTCTCAGAGCGTCTTGATCCTTCCTTTTCGTGGAGTGCCCCGAGTGCTGAGAGCAGTTCAGAGAATTTGTTCATTGCGTCGGTAGCCATCGCTACAGTATCGTGGCAGCTACAGTATTGTGTTCTTCGTCGCACGAATTGCACGGATCTCCTGTCGCGCACATGCCAGAGCGTATCTATCTCGTGAATGTTCACACCTGGTGTGGCGAGCGCGGGGGACCGACGACCGCGACGAAACTGACTTACTGACCACAAGTGAACCGGGGGGTATTCATACGCTTTTTTGGTCGACACACGATGTAGACGCTTGTGCAGACGCTTGGAGACGCACCCACCTCCCTCGACAGCCCTCCCGTGGTGCTGTTTCCTCCCTTGCGATGCACCAACCTCCAGCGCTGCCGATGCCGCGCATGGAAGTGGGTGACGGTGAGCTGATGCGCTCGAAAAAGGGCCACATGGTGCACGAGTTCATGAATGACCCATCGTCGCCCGAGGCATCCGATGTGCGCCGGACGGCTGCGTCACGGGCAATGCTCTCCGTGCGTGAAAAGTCCTCGCACCAGCTTTCTGACTGCATCGCCGCGCCCGAAGGAGCCTCATTAGATGTGCCCCGAACGAACGAGGAGGGCCGTCCCACGACACGAACAGCGATGCTCGCAATGCGCAAGGAGCAGGGCATCGCCCATAATGCAGAGGTTTTCCAAAATATGAAGTCTATCTTGCCAGTTGGCGTGCAGCCGGGCGCTCCGGGAAAGAACCCTGAGATGCGCAAGTTCAACGCCGACGACGTGCACCGTAACATAGGCCACCCTCCGAAGTGATGTATGCCCCACCACATTGGACATGGAGACGCGCATGTTTTGCTCTGGTCTATAAGCAATGGTTTGAAGGAGTTGCATGAGAACGATGTGTCTTGTTTCTCATAACTTCAGCTTTATTCTACGGAGCATTCGAATCGGAGTCTCGAGGTTCGTATGCGGTATGGTTCTACCATTGGTCGACAATGCAGACGAAATTGCGCTGCGACGCGGAGGTAATCACCTCGCGGCGCACGTGTGCGGACCCGTCGCGCAGCCCACCCATGGCGCAGCCGCAGCCTCCGGCGGCCGTCCCCGCTCAACGCGGAAGCCATCGCAACACGCCCTCGTCGGTTCACTCGTCGGCCACCGCGGCACCAGCAGACCACTTCGAGGACGCCGTCGTGACAGCATCGGCGTCAAGGCCCCGTTGCGGCTGCGGTAGGCGGCCGTGCTCACGCACGTATCCCAGCAACTCGTGCAGCGCGCGGCCTCGCAGCGCCTCGACGCACTCGCGGAAGCCCGTCGCGTACTCGGGGTGCGCGTTCGCCTCCATCGTCAGGATCTGTCGGCGTAGCGCCACCTCATCATGGACGAGAGGCGCCCCTTCACCCGGGGGCGTGTGAAGACAGCTGAGCAGGAAAAGGTAGGCGACGAGCTCGCATAAGCCCTCCTCGAGGCGCGCATCGAGCGCCGGGAAGCCCTGCAGCCACAGCCAGCAGTGCGCGTACTCGTGCGCGAGCACCTGCGCCGCATGCACTGCTGTGAGTCCCGGCTTGAGACCGACAGACTCGACCCCACGAAGCGCCGGCGGCGGTCGCAGCACGCGGTGTGTGGTGCCCTCGACCCGGCCGCGCACGTCGAGCGAGTGGATTTCGTCCTCACGCAACAGCCGCACTCGCAATGGCACCTGGCCGAGCCCCAGCCCGTGCCGACCGAGCACGAGCCGAACCTGCGATAGCAGGCACTCAATGTCGCGCTGATCTTGAACGATGTGATGCGCCTGCAGCAAGCGCAGCTCGTCGGCGTACGCATCCGCCTCGGTCCAGCCCTTGCGCGGACGATTCTGCGCGTACCACCACGCAAACGCAGCCATCCCAACCACGCCGCTGGCGAGGATCTTGACGACTGGCATGCCAAAACGGCGACGCTCGGCAGCGCGGGTGCGCTGCACCGATCGCGCCTCGGGCGTCATCAGCGCATCGCCGCGTGTATCGCCGCTCTCGCCGCGGCGAACGAGTCCACGCGAGTATGCGAGCGAGCGATGCGGCGACACAATGGCAGATCGCGGCCGCACGATGGCCAAGCGGGATCGGAGCATAATTATTTTTGGTGGCCACGTGTGAACGTTAACACGACAGACGCGACAACCGGTGCTACGGTACTGTTACTGTGTGTGTATAAAGTGTGAGAGCGGTTGGCCTGGGGACCTCAAGGAACCACGATTTGCTCCAAGTGGATGCTTCTTCTCGTGTGAATGGCCGACCCAAGCACCCCGAACGCCACCCTCGGCGCGCTCGCCGCACACTATCTGGCTCCTTGGCGCACCGCCGGAGTGTCCCAGGAGCAGGTTGACGCGGCGCACCTGCACTGGGCCGATTATCGAGACGCGCAGTGGGGCGGAGCCGTGCCACTGGGCACGTCGAGGAATCGGCTGCTCCGGGTCAACATCCTTGGCGGCCGGCTCTACTACGTGAGCTGTGTGGGCCAGCGCTCGACGGCGCGCAAGGTGCGGCAGCGAGCCATCCTAGCGCTGATCCGGGCCACCCTCGCCGTCCACGAGCTACCCGACGTAGACCTGGTGCTCAGCCTGTCGGACCGGCCGACGGTGCCGCGCCACGCCGTCATGGACGGCTCGCCGCCGCTGGTATTTGGCTACGTGACGACGGCCTGGCACTGGTCAGTGCCCTTTCCGTACGCTACGTTTGAGCCGCAGCGCTGGGCGCCGCTCTACCGGCAGATCGGCCACCACCCAGCCCTCGAGGTACGAAAGCCGCAGGCGGTCTGGCGCGGCTCGTGCAACTCGCTGTGCGACATGCTGAAGGGAATGAGGACTGGCGGGGGCGGGGGCGCGAGCGGCGCTGATCAAAGCGGCGGCACCGGCGCCGGCGGCGCCAGCGGCGGCCGCGGCGGCGGCTGCTCGATTGATCTACTTGACCGGCTGCGCTTGCTGCGACACGCGGCACGCTGCCCAGAGCTGACCGACGTCGCGCTCACGAAGGAGCACGTGCACTGCCGCGGCTTCCCCGCGCGTGCCCCTCTGACGCTGCGCGAGCACGCGCAGTTCGCGTATCTGATCCACGTCGATGGCAACGGCTTCTCGGGCCGTTTGGAGGAATTGCTCTCCTTAGGAGGCGTGGTGCTCAAAGAGGAGTCGCCTTTTGAGAGCTGGTACTACCCGCTATTGAGGGCGCATGAGCACGTGGTGCCGCTCGCACGCAACCTGAGCACCCTGTGCGACTCGCTGCGTGCATTGCGCGAGGAGCCTCGCCGCACCGCCGCGCTCGCTGCCGCCGCCCAGCGCTTCGCAACTGCCTTTCTCGCGCCGGAGAGCGTGATAGGGTACGTAGCTGCGTTGGTGCGAGGGTATGCCACGCTGCAGCGCTTCCGGCCGCGGCGTCACCCAATGGCCAAGGAGTGGGCAGACGCAGAGACCATGGTCAGCAGGCCGACGGCGGCCGCGACGACGGACGCCACGCTGCATTCCGCCTCCTTCGGCCATGCCTCCGGCTTCCCCTTCTCCGTCGCCCTGCACACCGGAGGGAGCAATAGTGGGCACTTTTGCCCGCCGGCGGACGTGTCGTGCTGCAAGCGCCATCCACGGGCGTGCCGACGGCGACGAGGGACGCGTTAATGTGTGACAACAAAACCCGGGGTAAGAGGATTTGTTAGAAAGACCCGCCGACTTGGCCGTTTTTGAGGTTAATCTCGGCGCCTCCGGTTCGCGAGAATTCCTACTTGTGAAGAAGAATCGGTCGGATGCAGCGATCCTTCTCCTCCCTCTCGGCGGCGAAGCCGATCCATTGCGCTCTCGACTCGGGCGCGTGCCCGGGCTCTCCTGTGTCGAGCTATGCGGCCTGCTCGGTCACAGCCAGCTTTCAGATGAAGTGACGTCACCATGTGCGATCGAACCTCCGCACCGCCTGTTTAAGCCGGACGCCTGCGACGACGTCGCGTCGTTCTTGACGCCCGCACGCCCGACTCGACACCGCTGCTGATCCCGCATGTGCCGTGCTCGTGTGCAGCTGCTCCACCGTCAAGACGGAGATCGAGGCGCGCATCGCCCGCGGCTATGATCGCAAGTCGCACCCTGGCCACTACGATCTGATGGTCTCGGAGGAGCAGTGCACCAAGGCTAGCCGCACGACGGGCGCCGGTGCCAAGCCAGGCCCGTACACGGACCTTATCGGATTCGATTACGCCGAGGTCTCGGGCCATCCCACGCAAATGTGCCGCGTGGTCGCGTGCAGCGAGAGCCAAGTATCGTCCAAGTGCGACTTCTCGACCAACTTTTGCAACATGTATAACCTGTTCTGCCCGGCATCCGACGGCTGCACGCCCGTGACCGTCGACATTGGCAAGAACCTCACGTGGACCGACGGCGCCTCCTGCAACCACGGCTTCCAGTGCGGCGGCCAGGAGGCGGACATCACGCAGTGCACGCGGTGAGAGCTCAACAGTCCGAATGACCAAATCTCTGAGTCAGGGTCGTCGGAGGGTGTCCCAAGGCATCATCAGTTACACCGGTGTCCATCACGTGTATGCCCAAGCGCATAGAGATCTGTCTTACTTTGAATTGACCTCGTGTGCCGGTCAACTTTTCCTCCTTGGCACATTGCCTTGGGCCCTTGGCATTTAAACCTTGCAAAAACCTTGGGTTCCTTGGTAGGCTTTCGTGCTGGGCCCCCAAAATTTTCATTTGTCGTGGGGCCTCTCGGCAAAAAGCGTCGGACGCTTTTCGATTCACGAAACAGAGTCAGCGCGTTCACAGCCAAGGAAACCCCTTCCCGCGAGCTGCACCCGCGAGCCCTCTTCAAGTCGATGGGCACGAACGACTCTGCACGGAAGTGATCATGCTGACGATCCTCATGAAGCAGTCGCAGCTGCTCGAGAAGGAACTCTTCGAGGATCGGGCACAGATGGAGGTGTTGAAACGTAGGCAGGCAGAGCATGACGCGGTAGTCAAGGAAAAGGATGAGAAGATAGCCGAGCTCGAGGAGGAGCTTAGCAAGCGAAGGCCGCTGAACCAGAGAGTCTTGTGCATTGCTTGCGGTAGAGTCGCGGGCGAGGTGGAGGAGGAGGAAGCGGTGCCGGAGCCAAAGAAGGAGCCGGAGATCGACACCGCCGAGATACTCGCCAAGCTCGAGCTGCTCAAGAAAAAGCTCATGTCGACAGAGACGAAGCTCACCTCGGCAGAGCTCCAAAAGGCGATACTCGAGCTGCAGCTCGAGACGAGGACGAGCAAGATCCGTCGCGAGCTCACGCGCGACCTCGAGAACATCCAGGCCAGGGCACGCGAGGCGCTCGCCACCGTCGCGAAGACGAAGGAGCAGGCGCAGGCGGCGGAGCGCAAGCTCAGCGACGAGATCGCAACCAAAGGTGTCCAGATTAGGGAGCTACAGGACGGCCTCAAGCGGCGCGACGAGCAGATCGAGTTCTTGATGCAGGTGCACGACGCCTCCAAGGAGTGTGAATGGGTACCGGTCTTGGGTGTGGTCTCGGGCGCTCCCAGTCATGATCCCAGCGCCTCGCCAGCAGGCACGAGCGTCGTACCGGGCGCTGTTCGGGGCGCCGGTGGCTCACCCTATGCGGCAGCGCGACACATCAACAGCGGACTGGGCAGCGGCGGCGGCGGCGCTGGTCGCAACGGTGCAGTGGGCGCTGCTGTTGCGGAGCTGACCTTTGGCCAAGCCGTCGCCGCCCTCGGACCTTGGCAATGTCGCGTGTGTACACTGCGTAACGAGGCGGCGAGGACGCTGTGCGAGGCGTGCGGCAGCGACCGCTTTCAGTGACCCGGTGCCCTGTGCTTGTCGCGCGGCCTCACCGCCTCATCTTGGAGAGCGTTTGAATGTGATCGGAACGCACCGCACTTTGGCAGACCGCTCGCGTTTCATCGTGGCCGGGAGCGCAAATGGCCTGAAGCCTTTTAGAACAAGCTGAACGAAGCCTAAATAGCTGAACCGTAGTCATTAGACGCGTCCACGTTAGAATTTTCCTTTCACTCGTAAGTTTTCTTTAAAACGTATGAAGATTGTTCAATGAAGAACACCCTACATGTACAACGTCTTAGGACTAGCGGCAAGTACCGTACATATCGATCATCACGAGATATCCGGATGTAGTACCATGTACGAAAGCGAGGAGGGCGAGACTGGTATCCATGGTGGTATCGCGTGGGGGTAGGCTGACATGGAGCCAGCGCTGGCATCGCTGAGGCCACCGACCGGACACGCTGCCTCGTCGTGCCTGCCGTGTCGACAGGACCGCACCGGAGTCGCGTGCACAAATAAAAGTCAAATTGGTGCCGTCACAGGCCGCTCTCCTGTCTCCCCACAGGCCGCAACGCCGGCGTGGCACCATCCAGACGACGTAGTTTCAGAGCGTATCCTCGAGGTCATCAATTTCCCTCTGGATGGCATCGATCTCTTCGTCCGTCTTGCTGACGCCTTCTGCCTGCCACGCGCTCAGTATGCCGTCCGCCAAAGCAACCTCGCCGCTCGCCTCGCCGCTCCACTTGCCGCTCCCCGCGCCGCCTTTGCCGCCCTCGGGGCCTCCCTTTTTGAGCCTGCCTTGCAGCGCCATCTCCGCAGCGAGATTCTTCGGTAAAGCGAGCACCTGTGCGGAGCGGTGTGTAAGCACGAAGGTCAAACTAGGTACGGAGCTATCGTACAAGTCGTGATGGCATCTGATGGCATTTGATTGCCCTCTGATGGCATTTGATGATATGTGACTTGGCACGTAGCCGCGGCCATCTCATCAGAGGGCAATCAAATGCCATCAGAAGCCATCAGAGGGTAATCAAATGCCATCAGAGGGTAATCAAATGCCATCAGCGGCCCTTTAGAGAGCTTTCAGAGGGGTGCGGGCACTTCGACCTCCTCGATGGCATCGGGTTAGGGTTAGCATGCAATCGGGTTCGGGCGCAGGCACTCCGACCTCCTCGATGGCATCGGGATCGATGCCGAGCGCCTCGGCCTTCTTCTTCTGCTTCGTGAGCTCGAGCAGCTTCTTCATACGCACGAGCTTCGCCACGCGCTGCGCACGCTCCGCCTCCGCGCGGATGGCCGCGTACAGATTACCCATCACACCTTCGCGCTCGCGCTCGACGTCGCTGCCCGCACGTCGAAAGCCAGCCCGCGCCTCCTCAAGGAGTTCGAGTGACCGGCTGAAACGGTCTGCGCTCGCCTTGTCGCCGAACACGGACACCGATTCCATCAGTGCCTTGTCGCCGCGCGCCTTCGCCGCCGCACGCAGCTCGAGCTCCTCTTTGGTTGGTGGTGGCGGACGTGTCGCAGTCTTCCTCACGCCGGGGACGAGAGCGGCGTCGACGCGCGCTGCGACCATTGCGAGCAGCTGCTGCTGTTCCTCCGTGGCGCCGCCGGCCGCGTCATACGCATCGCGCGTCTCCACGATCAGCATGCGCGCGCGCTCTGCCTGCTTCTGTTTGAGCGCATCCAAAGCTGCCAGCAGCAGAGCATCAGGCGATCCGCGAGCGTCGCCTGGACCACTGTCAGCGCACATCGTGCACATATCAGCACGGCATGCTACCACCGAACACGTCCAGCAGTTGCACCAGCTGCATGCTGGCTGGCAGCTCAGCAGGATCGCCGCCACAGCCACGCATTTCGTCGTGCGCATATTCACGGCGTCGTCGTGAGCGCGTCGTATTCCCGCTCAGATACGGCCCCCCAAAAGGGCACTTCTGGTGCCATTTCTGTGCGCAATCTACTAGAGAGTTCACACCCACGCAATCGCCTTTTCCTTCTCGCTAGCAACAACACTCATCCCGTCGGGACTCCACGGAACCCAAATGCAAATCCTCAGCGCCAAGCGCATGGCCAAGCGCTGGCGTTGGGGTTGAGGGTGTCGTGTGGTTTTGAGATTCGGGCAGCGGCCAAGCCCTCTGCCCGTCTGCCGTCTGCCCTCTGTGAAAGGGAGTGGGAGGGAGTGAAGGGACGAGAGTGGGAAGAGCCACAGAGAGTGCTGCAATGCCGCACAAGCTATTTGTCTTCCGCCCCTGTGCGTATGAAAGGCCTGGTGTCTCTAGTAGCTTGGTGGTGCCTTGGAAGGATCTGCGAGGTTGATCTTTCGGAGCACGCTGAGCACCTGCTCGCCCGCGGTCATCGGTGGGTAGAGGCGCAGCGCCTCATCGGTCGCAAAGTCGCCAAGGGGCCGCAGTTCTTTTGTGGACGCGACGTGGGCGAAGAGGGTCGATGAGATGCGCCAGGGGGGGCGGCCAGCCGCTGCCCGCCGCTCGGCCACCTCGACCGTCTCCGGCAGCACAACGACCTCGTGCATGCCCGCAATCACCTGGCCGCCCGTCAGCCGCTCCATTTGCATGCCAGCCTGCACGAGCAGGCAGCCGTTGGGGATGGCCACACGCCGCTTGGTACCGTCTCGCAGCCAAACGTGCAGGCCGGGGTAGCGCGACTTGCCGTGGATCGTGAGCAGGTTGAGGTCGTTGTGGAATCCTGCGAGGATCGTATTGACCTCGTGGTGCTTGCCCAGGTCCGAGCCCGTCGGTGCGAGCAGGTGCGGCCCGTGCTCCATCAGAGAGGTGATCGCGTTCGAGGGCAGTCCAAACCCCACAGCCGCCATCTCGGCGCACGTGCTCACCGACGCGAGCATCAGATGGCCCCACCGGTCCATCGTCTCTCCCCAGCGCGGGAAGGCGGCCGGGTGCACGGGCGCCGCATTCAGGTCCTCGTAGCCGGACACTTCCTTCGGACGCTCGCCAATTCGCCAGAAGAAGCGCCATTTGGGGTCGGGACCGGAGATCGGCAGCGGCTTGTGCTCGGACGGCATACCCTCGATGCGCTCGATGCACTCGGCGTCGGTCTTGCAGATCGGGATCTCGACCATGCTGGGCGTCGCGCCTACCTGGTAATGGAACTCCTTGCGCACGTCGGCCATCTTGAGCTCGTCGGGCTGGGCAAAGTAGTCCTCCATCAGGTCGAGGAAGGCGACCTCGTCCGCCTCGGACACGCGCGAGTCGCGGAGCAGCGCAATGCCCGTCGCCTTGAGCGACTCGGCGAGCGCCTTGCATGCCGTCTGTGCCTCGACGGACGACGGGTCGTTGAGCCAGCTCGACACGTCGATGACAGGCGCGATGGTGGAGACGGGCGGCAGCTTCATGGGCTCTTCGGGCGGCACGGCCATCTTGGCGCTTGACTTGGACGCCTCCATGGCAAGCAAAATGTCGCGGATGCCCAGGATGGGATCGGCGGGGCGGGTGCGCAGCACCTCGCACACCGCCGCGGCCAAAGCCTCCTGCACGCCATGCGCCGCGATGTATTCGGACATCGAGGGCGGCGCTACCGGTACCGGTACACAGGGGGCGTTAAAGTGTGAAGCTTCGGTGTCGGTGTGAATTCATACTTAATGATAATAAGATCGTGCACACCCCGTTTTCGTGCTCGGTCTTCATTCACATGACGCATCAACGTCCATTCACAGAGGACCGCAACATGACGGCGAGGACATCAAGCACAATCCACCCCCACAGCAAGGAGAATCCTAGCGCCTCGCCCCAGGCATCCGCCAGCGTCGCGTCGTCGCCGAATCGCGATTGACCTATCCACAGGGACAAGACGCCGCAGGCAAAGAGGATCGTTGTGGCGACAACCCAGGGAAAGACCCTCCAGAAGCGCACGGAGCTCGACCAGACGCGTGCCCACGCGCGCCACCCATGCCAACCTCGACCGCACCTCGAGCGTCGCTCAGGTGCGCGGGCGGCGCCCCCGATGATGACCTCGGCCTCTGGCGATCGTCGTGGCCACCGGGGAGAGATGCACAGAGTCGAACGGAGGCCATTGTAAGTCAGCAGGCAACAGACTGCCCCCAGCAACGACGCACAAGCGCATAGAGACTGGAGCCAAGACGGCACGACCAGCCATCGACGCCACCGAGGATGTGCTCGAGATGAGGCAGCAGGCTTCGCTGAGGTGGGCTCGGCCCCACCGTCGCCTGCGCCCGCACTCATCAAGGCGCCCAGGAGGGCACTCCGTGTTTCGTCAGACACGCTGCCGAGGAATTCGATGAGGTGACACACGTCCTCTTCGTGAGCGTAGTCCCGCCAGTCAAAGAACGCTCGGGAGATGGCACAGATGGTCTGAAAGGACGAGGCCGTCGGGTCGGGCTCGTCGATGAGCACAAGCTGTGTCGACGGCACATGCGTGCCTGCGATCCCTTGTGCACGGATCGGAGCCTGATGGTGCTCACGCTTGTGAGGACCTATGCGCGCATGGCCCAGCCAACCAGCTGTTGGTGGTGAGGGCGGGGGAGAGAGCGGCGGGGCAGAGGGTGGCGGGGTAGAGGTCAGCGCGGCAGAGGGCGGCGGTTGCGCGGCGGCGAGGGCAGCTGAAGGTGGTCGCCGTTTCAAAGGTGGAATTTCGTCAACCGTGTCCGCGCGGCCATCGTTGCGGCCATCCCCGCGGCTCGAACGCCCGCGCGCCCGCGATTGCAGACGCGTCGCCGCTGCCTCCTTCTCGTCCATCCCCGCGCCACCCTCATCCGCCTGATTGCCACCCTCATCCGCCTGATTGCCACCCTCATCCGCCTGATTTGGGGCGTCATCCGCCTGATTTGGGGCGTCAACCGCCTGATTGCCACCCTCATCCGCCTGATTTGGGGCGGCGGTCCTCGCATCTCTGCTACTGGCAAGCCGATGCGCGTCGGCAAAGTGTTGCGCGTCGGCAAAGTGCTGCACGTTGGCAAGGCAGCCGCGCGCAAACGGATCAAGTCTCGGGTCGTTGAGCTCGATGATCGCCTGCAGCCGCTCGAGCCCACCACAGCGCTCTAGCTGCTCGACACACGTGATCTCGGTGCACAGGTTCTGAAGGGCACCTAGGGCGTACACGAGGGTCAGCCGGTCCTGATCATCAGCGAAGAGGTGCGGCAACACGAGGCTGAAGGCGCCCGCCGCCCTGAGTAGCGCCTTCGTCTCCTCTGCGTGCGGGTCGACAGCCTCGCATGCAAGGTCGGCCACGAGCATGAGGGCCATCCGATGCACCTGATGAAGGAGGCAATCGTGAGTCATCAGTGATCAT
>Ga0210245_101247_pt1 | contig 21167 bp, 15 predicted proteins | sample ChrtobMetaP3_4mM_FD_155450 | JGI IMG/M metagenome (GOLD analysis project Ga0210245, IMG submission 155450) | Chrysochromulina tobin associated microbial communities from unialgal haptophyte culture, Seattle, Washington, United States - P3_4mM | ecosystem: Host-associated > Algae > Haptophytes >...
ATCGAGAACGGTCGCATACGGCGCATGGCTCTTTTCATGCTCGTCGAGCCCAAAGAGCACCAAGACGGCCATGCGCCGCATGCGACCGTTCTCGATGGGTTCGTCGAATTGGGACGATTCCTTTTGCAGGAAGCATCTCATGAGTGATATCCAGGCGCTCGCAGCGACGATGAGGGGCGGTGACGCGGTCTGTTCACACCATATTCTCTCTTCGTTCACAGTTCGTCGATCTGTGAACTGAACTGTGAATGGTTGGGTACTGACCCCAGGCCGAGGCTACATTGAGCTGCGCATCGCCTAGATATCACTCGGGAGATGCTCCGTGCAAAAGGAATCGTCCCAATTCGACGAACCTATCGAGAACGGTCGCATACGGCGCATGGCTCTTTTCATGCTCGTCGAGCCCAAAGAGCACCAAGACGGCCATGCGCCGCATGCGACCGTTCTCGATGGGTTCGTCGAATTGGGACGATTCCTTTTGCAGGAAGCATCTCATGAGTGATATCCAGGCGCTCGCAGCGACGATGAGGGGCGGTGACGCGGTCTGTTCACACCATATTCTCTCTTCGTTCACAGTTCGTCGATCTGTGAACTGAACTGTGAATGGTTGGGTACTGACCCCAGGCCGAGGCTACATTGAGCTGCGCATCGCCTAGATATCACTCGGGAGATGCTCCGTGCAAAAGGAATCGTCCCAATTCGACGAACCTATCGAGAACGGTCGCATGCGGCGCATGGCCGTCTTGGTATTGGTGCTCTTTGGCGTTTGGGCATTGGGGCTCGACGAGCATGGAAAGAGCCATGCGCCGTATGCGACCGTTCTCGGCGGTTTTGTCTTTTTGATGATTGCTTCTGCTGTACATTATATACCGGGGCGTCTTGTACTGCCCTACTCAGTATACTGTCTACTGTATGTACGTCTCGAAACCAAAAATCTCTACTCTTACTCACCCATTCCGTCCTCGTCTTCATCCTCGCTGTTGTCCTCCTCGTCCTCCTCCATGGCGGCGGCTGGGGCGGCGGCGGGGGAGGGTGGGCAGAGGCTCGTTGGCTGCTTCGCCATTGCAGCACGCGCCTCACGCAGCATAGCGCCCTCCTCCTCGCCCTCCTCCGTCTTGTTGTTCTTGGCGTGCGGGTGATGGCCCGTTCGAGAGAAGATGAGCTGCTTGAGCTGACCCACGGCAAGCTTTGATGGCGTGCCTTTCTGCTCGAGGATCTCCTCGAGGCCGCGGATGGCCTTGCGCCGATCGGCGGGCCAGGCCTTATTCTCCTTATCGGCGTCCTTGGCTGCTGCGGTTGCGGCGGCGGCCACGTCGAGGGCCGTCTGCATGATCGACTCCTCGCGGCTCACGACGCAACCAAATTTGTTCGGTGCATCCTTGCGCACCTTGCGAACTTCCTTGTCGGGGCGGTCCACCACAGCCTTGTTCTGCATGGCGACCGCCGCGCCGGCCGCATTCATCTCGAGGCGCGCCTTTTCGATCGCCTTGGCCTCTTTATCCTTCATCTCCTTGAGCACGTCCGCCGAGGTGCGCTTACGCACCGTGCCGTCGACCGGGACCTCCGCTCGATGCATGCGGAGCACGTCGAGCTTCAGGAAGCCGTCCGTCGGGTCGACGTAGTAGCCCACCTGCTCGTTCAGGTGCTCTGCCATCGAGCCATCCCACGAGACCAGCAGTGCCTTCTCACACATCGCCAGCAGCTCGGCGACATCGATCTTGCCGCGCTTCGGGTCGCCTGGCGCTCGCATGAGCGACGCCCGGAACTGCTTGCATAACATGGGGCGCAGCTTGCCCTTCAAGCTCGCGATGCCCCCGCCATGCTTGGCGCCATAGTCGGCCTGCTGCGTGCCGGGCAGCTGCTGCGTCGGCGCCGATGTGTGCGAGCACGGACAAAGGCCGAGGATCTTGTTGGCGGTGAAGCCATCTTTGAGCGCCTCGTTGTAGAGGTGTGCCGAGTGCCCGTCGAAGTTGAGGACCTTCGGCCGTGCAGGCAGGCGAGCCCCAGCACCCGCCGCTGGCGCCGCTGCACCGCAGCCTCCTGCCGCCGCTGCAGCCGCTGCACCGCCATCGCCTCCGGCCGCCGCTTCGGCGGCAAGTTGTGCCTCGCCACGAGCGCGGATGGCTGCACGTAGTGCTTCACCCGCAGCGCCATCAGGCTCATCATCGACAGGCATCGCAGTGGCAGTCGCGGCTGCGGCGGGTGCTGGGGCAGAAGTTGGGCCTAGCTCGATGATCGGGTCGTCATACTGCAGCTGCAGGAAGGCGGTCGTCAGAGTGGTGTTCGTCCACCCATTCACCGACTGTGCGAGCACGATCACCCGCGAGCTCTGCAGCAGCTGGCAGTGGTGGGGGTGTGGCGCGGTCTCGTCGCTGCCTATCTTGATCAGCATGCTCACCATGAGCTGCTTGCCTATGAAGCCCCACTTGATGGTAAAGTGTGGGCACTGCTCGAAGGGGACCACGATGTTCTTGCCGTGGCTAGGCAGTATGAGGAACATGCCCTTCTCGGCGAAGTCGCAAAGGTCGACCTGCGCCTCGTCGAAGTTGCCCACGTCGAGGAGCGTGAGTTTCACATCGTGCCGGCGCTGGAAGGCCACCAGCGCCGGCGTGGCGACTATCCGGCCATAATGATCGAGAGCCTCCCAGTTGCTCTTGATCGCGCGCTGCAGCCCGAGCTTGCGGCCGTTGGAATAGATGAACACGATTCCCTTCTCCTCGCAGCGGTTGAGGAAGTTCTTCACAAGCGTGTTCACATTCGACGTCTCCGAGTACAGCGTCTTCGTGCGTGGGTCGAGAACCTCGAGCTCGATGCACGTGTTGCGCACGAGGTCGTCGATCTCCTCCTCCATGTAGGCCCACCCCTTCTTGGCGGCAGTGGCGAGGGTATGCATCAGCTGCGTCTCGGCTGCGCCCATCACCGTGCCGGGACCGGGCTTTGACAGCTCCGTGCGGCCGCGCACGTCGCGCTCGACGAGCCAGTGCGGCGAGCCCGCGAGACCGAGCCGCGGCGGGTTCTGCGACTGCATGACGCTGTGGTCATCCTTGAGCCACTTGTCGAGCATGGTCGAGCGCGGGATGCCGAACGTCCACGCGCCGTCGCTATTCTTCTGCTGCAAGTCGGCGACCATCAGTGTGCCGGCCATGATGCGAGTGGCGAGGGCGCAGACGTCGCTGAAGGTGTACACCTTGCGCGCACCATACTCGGCCGCCACCTGCACGAGGACCTGCGAGCCGCGCGGCCGCCCCTTGAGGCCGAGGGGCTCTGATGCTGAGGACGATGCACCGGCCATGGCTTGTGGCTCTGGCCGCACGGGCTGCTTGCCCACACGGGTGCTGGTGACAGCTGCTGCTGCTGGCGCCTGGGCCGCCATCGCTGAGCCTGCAAATGTGCCCAGGGCTGAGGCCACCATGATCTTGATCGAGCCTGGCGAGAGGCCCAGCGATTCGGCCATCGCCTGCGCACGCCCCTTGGCCGCCGTGAGCTCATCGAGCATCACCGGAGTCGGCGTCGCCATCGGCTCATCTCGCTTTGCACGCTTCGAGGGTCGTGACCCTTCGGCCACGACGCGCACTCGGGGGGCCGCAGCCAGAGCCTTGGCAGTTCTCACGCCAGCGCTGAGGCGCCCACCAGCGCGTCCATTCTGCGCCCCCGTTCGCCCCGTTTTCACCATTCAGCGCGGCTCGACGACGCCGACGAGAGGAGAGGCTCCCGCGAGCAGCCGAGCGCGAGACGAAGACGTTTTGTCGGAAACCAGAAATTGACGAAAACCAAATGAACCCTTCATAATGAACACCTCTCTCTGACTCTCTGGTAGGCCCGACGGGTCCCATTCATGCAGGACATGGATTCTTGGTCTCGGGCGCGCGGCTACGCGGCGAGCCCAGTTCTACCCGAGCCCTCCAAGACGCAGCGCCGCAAGGACGGCGCCTCGCGCTGGCAGCGCATTGTCACAAGCCAGTCGTTTTTGCTCGGCGCCAGCGTTGGGATCGGCTTCTCTTGGTGCTTCAACCAGGTACAATTGGTCCTCTTGAGCGACGAGGACGCACACCGATCGCGTGCGTCTGGGACGACGCCTGCGGATCCGCCGCTTGCGGGCGGCTACCATGCCATCCTCATCCCCGCCGGTGGGCAAACGGCCGATGGCCCGCCGCCGCACGTGCTTGCCCGGCTGGAGCGGGCGGTACACCTGTACGAGATGTCGCCCGACCCGAAGCCGTACGTGATCACCACAGCATGGGGCACGCCACATAAGCCGTGCCCGCAGGACGCCAGCGGCTTTGAGCGCCATGAGGCGCAGGACAATGCCAAGTACTTGCTATCGCACGGCGTGGACCCGTCGCGTATTCTCGAGGAGTCGGTGTCGCTCGAGACGGTGGGCAATGCGTACTTTGCGCGCGTAATGCACACCGACGTGCGCGCGCTGCGCCGACTCGTCGTCATCAACAACCACTTCCACATGCCTCGCACGCGCGCCGTCTTTGGACACGTATTCCGTATTCCACCGCGCGAGGGAGCGCCCGACGCGGCATACGAGCTGGACTTCGTAGAGGTGGACGACCGCTTGCCACGCGATGTGCTCGAGGTGCGGCTGCAGAAGGAGGAGGCAGCCCTTCCCAAGTTCGCACCGGGTGGCCCGTGGCAGTCCTCTACACCCACGCTGCGCGACCTTCACGATTGGGTCCACCGGGAGAACATGGCGTACGCGTCGAGGCGATTGCTCAAGGAGCGAGCGCCTCTGGATCCCGCGCTCCTCAAGTCGTATTAGGGCCCATAGCTGCTGGGAGGCGGCGGCAGTGGGCCTGTGCAGCTCTATCTCTAGGATATCGGCTAAATATCGGCCTATTAGTGCGGTGGCCAAGTCTGATTCCGGTCCGGGCGGAGAATTAGTAATTCATCTCGATATGTAGTAAATCATGAAATAAAAAACCTCGGCTACACGTAAGGTGACAGTACAATGTAACACGTCCGGGTCTCCGGGTACGGGTCAATTGGTACGGGTGTCGTGACTGTCGAAATACGTGACGAAATCTTAATTCTGAGATGGAAATGTGCTCTGCTTTCGCGCACTTTGCTTTCCACACATCTGCGACCCAAAGTGTTGTCGAAAAGGTTGTTTGCTTGCTTGTTTGTTCAAAAGGTTCTTTCACGACTTCACGTGAGTGAGAACGACGTTTTTTCTCAACGTCGCGGAAAAGGACTGTCATAATGCGGCGCGGCATGTCCATCAATCCGAAGGCGCGCATGGCGGCGCGGCTTCCAGCGATTGACGTTGGCGACAGCCGTCTTTCACCTGCCTCGAGCGCCGCTGCGGGATCTCTCGCTGCAATACCACCCGAGGGCGCGCTCGTTGTCGGCTCTTCCGCGCAGCCCTCAACACTTCAGCTGCGGTTCCTACGACTGGAGAACAACGAGCTGCTTCTTTCGAGGGTCAAGGGCGCGCCAATGGACCAGTGCACGCGGTACCCGACCTCGATGCTCCGTGGTCTCGAGCACATCAATGACCACACCTTCCAGATTCGCTGTGCCGGCGCACCACCTCTCCGCTTTGAGGCGCACGACGCGTACACAAACAAAGCCTGGGAGCATATCCTCGGTCAAGCGCTGGACAAGGCGGCGATGCTGGTGCCCAGCCCGACCACGATACCAGCACGCCACAGTGCTACTGCCACGAGCGGCGGGAGCGGCAGCCTATCGCCTCGGCCTTCCTCACTCTTTCAACCTTCCAAGGTGATCAAATCGACACAGCCCGCGACCGTTGGCGTCGACGTGGGCACTGCGCTCTCGCGAGGGTGGCACATTAACACCGGACAGCGTGGACTCAAGCAGCTCGGATCACTCGAGCCGTATGTTCCTAGGAGTCGGAAGGTGATTACCAAGAGCGGCTCGAGTGGAGCGGTTCAGCTGGATCGCGGAGGATAGAATAAAATAATGGGCAGCCGCGGCGCGGGTGAACATCGTGTAGACTGTAGTGACTAGTGGTCGTTCAAGCTCATCGTGACGACAAGTACGAAAACCATCCGGCACGCACGCTTAGACCCCGCTGAGGAAGGCGCGACGCGCACGTAAGAGGATAGAGGTATGGTACGAGCGACGACCGACGAGCGACGTCCGACGTATCCGCTCGGATGACCGTGGAAGCGGTCTTACGAAGCGCGTAACGACCATGCTAGCGACTACGAGGTTGAGGAGGCTACACGCAGCGGCTACCATTATCTCACCGGGAATACAGAAGTCTGCTCGCATGCAGACTTACGGCGCGACCATGACTCAAGCACATAGAAGCTGTCTCACGAAGTGAAGAAGCCGCCTGCGGAGATGGCAAACGCATGCTGAGGTGAGCAGCAGGGATCGACGCATGTCACAAAATGGTGGCGTGCATACCGTTAGGTGTCCGCTTCGACAGGCCCGTATGCAAGCTGTCGACGCCCGGCATCGCTGAATACACCTCCCACGAGCGTGGACGCTCCTCCTCGTGCGGCTCGCCCATCACCGAGTGGTCATCCGAGTTGTTGTTGGGCGGCGCCTCTCCTCGCAGCGTGTACAGGACGCGCACCAGCTCGGTGTTCTTGGCGAGCTGCTTCTGGAGCTCCAGCGCTAGCGCCTTCTCCTCGGCAGCCGTGTACTTTTTGGTGGCCATGCGGAGCGCAACAACTTCGACCGAGCGCCGTGCGGCGCGATGTGCCCAAGACGGCGTTTCGTGACGTTCATGATCACCGCTTGCATGCTTGTAAGCAGGATATCTCGGGAAATTCGATTTCTTCAGCGTAGTGTGTGACTTTGAGCACAACGATTCGATACACGGATCCTGCTTCACATGACCATGTTCAAGCGCAGACGCACAGGACAGCGACTACCCGGGCCCGGCACGCCGCAGTGACCACACGCGCTCCCCTAGTTCAGCTGCCGGGGGTACGAGTGGAGCTGGCGCAGTACACTCCGCGCGTCGGGCGACTCGCGCGCCTCCCGTCGCCTCTCATTGCATCAGTTCATCAGGACGCCCTCGTACTTGTTCTTGAACCACTGCTGCGTCTCCTTCTTGTTAATGCGGTGGCTAATGCCCATGGGCGTCTGCTTGGCGCGCCGCTTCGCCACACGCATGCCGCCCGTGCGCTTCATCACGACGTAAAAGTCCATGCCGTAGATGCCAGTGGACGGGTCGTACTTGAGGCCTGCGACACGCGACACGCGCACGAGGGGCACGTCAGAGCAGTTGCGGGCGGCACGTGTGAACGGGCGGCACGTGTGAACCAAGAGCCACTCGGATTGTCCATCCATCGCCGGCAACCCGCAGGCGGCCACCGCCGAGCATCCGCCCGCTTCGCCGCGTCGCAGGCCTGTCCCATCAAGAAATGTCGCCACTGGAGGCGGTGTGTGCTGCCACCCCACAGCCCCATCGGAACCGCTGCTGTCCTTGCTGTGGCCCCCATCCGTCGCCGTTTCCGCCGCCGCCGTCCCTTGAACATCCCGGCCGGCTTCGCCCCGACTGCTTGCGCCGCCGCTGCCGCCTCATCGTCCGCGCGGCGGCGAGCGTTCGGGCGTAGCGGGCGCGCACCGAGATCGATGTGCTCGCTGATGCCAAAGCCGAAGTTGCCCGTCGCGGAGAAGTTCTTCTTCCGCAGCTCGTACTCCTTCACCTTCAGGCCACGCTCGAGGATCTCCTCCGCCTTCTCGCCGCGCATGCAAACGTGGCACGCGATCTTCTCGTTCCTACGAATGCCGAATTGGCGAACAGTGTAGCGCGCCTTCTTGAAGACGGGCTGCTGTCCGCTGAGCTGCTCGAGCACCTTGGCGGCGCGGGTGAGACGATCGCCACTCTCGCCGACGGAGATGTTGAGGATCAGCTTCTCGACCTTCAGCTTGCGCATGACGTTCTCATCCTGAAAACGACAGAAGCGAGGCCTGGTCAGCGTGGTCGTTTGGCGAGCGACAGCTCACCGAAGTTGCTCGGCGGTCGTGCGCGCCAGCGGTCGCAGCGGCTACAGGCACGCCCCTCAGACAAGATCATCGCAGGCGTGCGCCATCTCAGCCAGCCGTGGGACAGCGTCAGCGCACCTCGTCACCCATGGTCCTTTCAGACGACCGCACAGATAGACACGAGGCCTGCGTGCAGTGCTCTTTTCACATTGACACGTGTGAAAACTTGAACACTGGGCACACTTTCACGAGTCTTTCACGCGATCCTCTTTCACATTTGACACGTGTGTCAACCTCTCAAAATAAACTAAATGTCGCCGCCCCCTTGAGATCATGATGTACTACCGAACTACATATCGAATGCCTTGCTGCGCCACCTGCGCGAGCACGGCCGCCTCGGCGGCCACCTTGGCGGCCTGCTCGGCGTAGGCCTCGAGCTCCGTGCGCAGCGCGTCGCGCAGCTGCTCCTCGTAGCCTTGCAGGCGCGCGAGCCTCTCCTCCATCGCCTCTTCGGCGAGCTTGCGTTGCTTCTTCTCCGTCTTACGCACCTCCTTCATGTTCGGGTGCTCCTCGGACGACTCCCCGGTACGCACGTTGAAAAAGTAAGACTCGCCCCGCTCCACGTTCATCTGCGGGATCCAGTCCGCATGCAGCTTCTTCGCCAGCGTGAGTTTCTCCATCTTGGCCGCCCACTTGCGGAAGGCGCTCTCAAAGTCGCGCTTCTCGCGCAGCACCTCCTCGTACACATGCTCCAGCTCCTTGCTCACGTGCAGCTGCACCAGCACAGCGCGCGTCTGGAGCGGCTGGAGCGCGAGCGCCGCCGCGCGCTGCGAGCGCCAGCGCCGTCGCGAGCGCCTTGTTGCGTGGTGCCGTCGCAGCGCGCGCCGCCATGGGCACTCTCGATTGCAGACACGCCAGCGGCGCACACCGGCCTGTAGCACGCTCGCGGCGCGGTGCAGCTTGCGCCAGAGCACCCGAACCTTCAAGGCGCGTACCGCCGCCTGCAGCCGCTGCGCGCTCCCCTCCTCCTTCGCCCGTCGCGTCGCGAGCACCTTGGACTCGGTGTACAGGGCGTACTGCGAGAATCCAGTCGCCTCCTGTGAACAAAGGGGCACGGCGCCGTGGTGAGCACATGCATGCTTGAACCGCTTCCCAGCTCTCCTCGAGGTTACCTGCGTCTTGGGGAGCAGCGAACGCTTGAGCATGGCGCGCCACGCCTTGTCGTCGGCACCGGCCGCGTGCGCCATCTGCGCGCGCCACGCCGCCGTCCAGCGCCGCTTGCGCCGCGCCCAGCGCCACGCGCGCTGCACCCGCCGAGCTGCGTGCCATTCTCGCAGCGCTCGTCGGGCGGCCAGTACGCGTCGCTCGCGCTGCACCCGGAGAGCGCGCCTCGCGACCCACCGGCGTGCGCAGCACTGGAGCCGCACCGCCGCCCCGATCCGACGGTTCACCCGCCGTCGGTACGCCGCCCGCATCCTCCGACCTCGGACGGCTGCCTGAATGGTGCATACGGCGCGGTGCTGCCCTCGCAGCTGCGCGACGAAGCCCTCCGCAGAGAGGCCGCGCACGCCGCCCGTTGAACCGCCGGGACCGCCGGGCTTGACCGGCGCGCCGCGCACCTCAGCTGTACCGGGGCGCGCGGCCGCCTCCGTTTCGGAACCCCACACGTGCCTGGGCGAGAGCTGCGGCGGAGCCCCCCCCCACGCCGCCTCAGCATAAATGGGGTGGGGCGCGCCCGGTGCGGACCGGAACGGCGGCGGCTGCGGCTGCGGCTGCTGCTTGAGCGGCGACGAGCTCGGCGACAGCCCTCCTCCGCACCCCGACACGCGCGCCGGCGCGCGTGCGCAGTGGCCGCTCGCCGCCGCCTCGAGGAGCTCCTCGTGCACCGAGGTGAGCGCCGCGTGCAGCCGGCTGCGCGAGTTCTCCATAAAGTCGCTGAGCACGGTCTGCACGCGGTCCGACGAGCCGCCCGCGCACAGCGTCAGAAGGCTCGCGAGCGTGCGCTGCTGCCGCAGCAGCTCCGATTGCCAGCCGGGCTCGAGTGGGCCGAGGTCCTCGTCAGGCGCCAGCATCGCGATGTACTCGCGCATGCGGTCGACGGTCTCCGGATCCTGCTCGCTGCTGGGCAGCTGCTGCAGTGCACGCTCGCACTTCTCCTGACGCCACTCGTCGCGGAAGCGGCACTCGGTGAGCAGCCGCGCGCAGACGGCCGGCTCAAGGCTGTGCAGCTGCGCCGAGATCTGCTGGAGCAGCGCCTCGTCCTGAGCTCGCGCGGTGCTGAGGCGCGAGAGCTCATCGACCGATGCCTTGAAGGCCAGCACCTCTGCGCCACCGCCGGCACGTGCGGCCAGCACGGAGGAGAGCAGCCGGCTGCCTCTCGGCGGCATAGTCGTTGGCACCCGCGAAGCGCCGTGTGAATACAGGTGTATAGGCTGTGAACATTACGCGCACCCTCTCTTTATACAATCACACTGCGTTCACCGCCTACGCCCACACACACACATACTTTCCAGTTTCTCACCGAAGACCCCGGACGCATGTTCCCTGTTCCGAGCTCTTGCACAGTGCACCGGTCGGACGCAGTCACGCCATGGCGGGCGCCGACTGCACGCTCAGCACCGCGCGTCCCTCAGCGCCGCACGTCCCTCAGTGCACCTCTGACGAAACGGACGAGACCGAAGACTCCGTCCCAAGGCCCAGCTCGGCGGCCACCCCTTGCATAGCAGTCCGGATCGCAGATTGGAGCTCGAGCACCTGCACTGGGACCTTGCCCCGCGCGAAGAGGGCTCTGGGCTCGCCGATACACTGGATCATCGCAGGTGCGATCCGCGCGGGGATCGAACGACCTTGCGAGTTGGGAGCCGGCAGGGCGCCTTCAGCGAGCCGCATGCTGCTCAGGTGTGAAAGCAAATGCGCGATCTGGGCCGCCCTCAGCGCGAGCATGCTCTCCTCCTTGACGTCCTCCACGCCCGCAACACCGCCACGCGCCGTAACGGGCGCGCCCTCCTCCTTGACGCCCTCCACGTCGGCCCAGCCGTTGAGGACGACGCGTGCTACCTGCAGCAGCTTAGGCGCGGCCAAGCTCGCACACGCGCCGTCCTGAGCTCCTCGAGCGCCGTCCTGAGCACCATTAGGCACGGTCAAGCTCGCGCACGCGCCGTCCTGAGCACCACCCGTGGAGGAGCTCAGCATGCAGAGCGCTGTGACGGCCTCGCGCCAGCATGCATCGCACGCGACGGCTGCATGCATCGGGAGACGGAGAACGGCACACAGCATCAGCAGCAGCCGCGTGCGATGCTCCGACTTCATGGACGCCGCGTGGAGTACCTGTGGGGAAGGGGACGGGGCGCCGTGGTGAGCACTTGCATGCGAGCGATGCTCCGACTTCATGGACGCCGCGCGGAGTACCGAACGAGCGCCCGTCAGCGTGCTCTCCATGAGTTTCGTCTCCTCCAAGTCCGAGCAGACCGAGAGCAGAAAAGGAAGCAGGTCCACCTCGGCGGTGACCGGTCCGAGAGGCGCCGCCACGGGCGGCCCGATTGAGGCTTCGGCGAAGCCCGAGGACGCCACAAGCGCCTGTGGCGAGAGGCGCGTCCAGAGCGCCTCGACGAGCTCGTGGTGCGCTCGCTCGGCGAGCATGGGGTCGGCGGCGGGCGACGGGAGATGCGCCAAGATCGCCTCGAGGAGAGTGACGAACCCGGCCGCGACGGCGCGTGGCAGCCCGGGAGACTGGCAGGCCTCGTTGAGGCGCCAGGCCATAATTCGACGCGTCACGTTGAGGACATCCTCGGCGACGGCCATCTTGGCAGCGGGGCTCGCCTGATGAGGGGAGCAATCAGAGGTCATGAGCGCTCATTAGCGTTCATTAGAGGCCATCGTGGCAGCGGGGCTCGCCTCCTCGGTCAGCAATCAGAGGTCATCAGCGCTCATTAGCGTTCATTAGAGGCCATCTTGGCAGCGGGGCTCGCCTCCTCGGTCAGCAGCCGGTGCAGCAGCTGGTAGCACTTCTCGCCGAATCCGGTCGGGCCGCCCGCCACGGCGCCTCGGCCGCCCGCCACGGCGGGCGCCTTGGCCGTCGCCGCTGGGCTGGTGAGCGCGACGGGCGTCGGGGCGGACGGCGGCTCGAGCAGCTTGAGGAGCAGCCAGAGCAGCAGCGGCCACATCTCGTCCTCCCTCACGCCCGGCGACCCAAACGGAGGCAGCTTCGAGAGCAGGTTGAGCACCTGATGAGGGAGGAGGCAATCAGCATGCACTCAGCGATGCAATCAGCATGCAATCAGAAACGGAGGCAGCTTCGAGAGCAGGTTGAGCACCGCGTTCTGGAGCGCGCTCGGGGCACACGTAGGCTCCGTTGGCTCCCAGCCAAGGGGGCGCTCCGGAGAGCGCACGAGACGCTCGGCGAGCTGGAGCAGCCGGAGCACGTCCGCCTCTTCGAAATAGCCGCGGCCGCCCTCGTACAGATCGGCGGTGCGGTTCGCGAGGGCGCAGAGCATCTTCTCATGCGTGGCGAAGGTGCTGGCGTCCGAGGTCGCCTGCTCGATGGCCGTTTCGAGCATCGACCAGACAGAAGCCCACAGCTTCGGCGGCAGGCGCTCGCGCTCGACGGGGGCCGTGCTGGCGGCGATGCTCATCAGACCACTGGCCAGTTGTACGGCGGACCCCGGCCCGTCGGCTGGCGACGCGACGGGCACCAGCGCCTTGGCGGGCACTGTGTTGGCGCGTTGCAAGCTCGGGGGCGACTTGGGCGACGCCGGCGCGGTGGCGGCCGGATCGTCGGACGAGGTGCGCGGAGAGGAGCCACCCTGGGTCGAGAGCTGCACGGAGGAGAGCATGAGCGAGTGCACCGCGGTGATACTTGCGAGCGCCACTTCCGAGGAGCGCGGCATCGAGAGGAGCGACTTTTTGACGAACCCGAGCAGCGTCGACCAGGCTCGCTCAAAGGAAGCACAGCTGAGCAGCTGAGGCAGGAAGCCGCGGTACAGCCGCACGGCCGCATCGAGCGCGAGCACCCATGTCTCGTCCCACTGCTTAGCCTCCGTGTCACGCGAGTGATGGACCATCATCATCACATCCCGCCCGCCCTCGGTGCCCAGCTTGGCGCTCGCGGCGCTCGCCGACGAGATCGTCGAGGCGGACGCCGTCTTGGTCACGATCTCGTCCAGCATGGGATGCAGCGTGCGGGTGAGCAGATGGTCCAAAAAGGGACCGGGCAGGTTCTTGCCATGCGACGAGATGATGGACACGAACGAGTGCATCGCGCACGTGCGCACTTCGGGGCGCACGTCGACGCACAGGCGGCGGACGGACGTGACACTCGCACGCCACACGTCGGGAGTGCGCACGTCATCGCGCACGTTGAGGTGCGCGTAGCGCGGCGTGGACGCGACCCCTTCCTCCTCAACGGCGGAGCCGTCGGGCGCCGTCCCGGGCGCCGTCCCGGGCGCCGTCCCGGGCGCAGCAGGCCCGAGGCCGTCCGAGGCGCCGTCGCGGGCGTCGGACGCCGCGTCCGCGTCGCTGCTCGCGTCCGAGGCATCGAACGACTGGACCTTGAAGAGGTGGTCACAAATCGTCCACTGCAAGCCGATGGCCGTCAGGGCCACGTTGAGGTGATCCGTCTGAGTCGCATACGCGGCAGCGACCTCGACATACGCGGGCAGGCAGGCCAACGGAAGGAAGGTCAAAAAGTCAGACGCGATCAACTCGACCGAACGAAAGGCGAGTGACACCAAATTCTTCTGCTTCGTCGCCGCCCAATGAAGGATCGAGAGCAGCATCAGCCAGCCATCGCGCAGGCCGACGCCGCATGCCTGCAGTACCTGGTGAGTGGAGCTCAAGATGCGCTCATGCGTCTCACGATAGGCGCAGCGACGCTGCAACTCCTCCAAGGGGGCGAGGAGCACGCGGTCCCAGGAGCTCGGAAAGGTGCCCACGAGGCCGCGTGCGCTGCCCTCCTTGTGCGGTGGCCATCGCGCCGTCCCGAGCGCCGCCTCCGCGCCCGAGCCCGTCTCGATCGCCTGCGAGTCGCTCAGGTAGAGGCGCATCGCCGCGATGACGACCTTGGAGAGCGACTCGACACCGAGGACGCGGATCCGCTGCGTTTGGTGGTTGGCCACGGGCAGCAAGAATTGCGTCGCAATCGGCCAGAGCACCGCGATACGCTCCAGGTTGATCAGCGTGGTCTCGACAAACTTGTTGAGCGCAAACAGGCGCGTGGGCTGGGCCGCCGCCGAGCCAGGCGTGGCGAGCTTCTCCTTGGAGGTCGCCTCATGGGCGAGGGAGGAGAAGCTCTGCGTCGAGAGCGCCGTGAGGAAGTGGGAGATCGCCACGTCGCTCAGCTTCGTCGACGCCGAAAAGAGGTTGTTGAGCGCCGCGGACAGGATGGCGAGCTCGTTCGAGGTGGCCTCGGGAGTCGCGCCGTGGACCGTCGCGATGGCGCGCTCAATGGTAGTCTGCCCGCCGGCCGTGGTCGTCTTCGAGTTTGCAATGATCCTGTCGAGGTGCTCGAGCACGTTCAGCACGAGATTCCACGAGGTGCCGAGCATGTCTCCCATGCAGTGCGCGACGTTGAAGACCGCTTTGAGAGCCTGCTCCGCGGCACACAGGGCAGTGAGACGCAATCAGACGCAATCAGACGCAATCAGATGCAATCAGACGCAATCAGACGCAATCAGACGCAATCAGACGCAATCAGACGCAATCCAGGGAGATTGCACCTGCACGTTCTTCGCGGCGTTGAGGGCATTCAAACGCAATCAAACGCAATCAAGGACCATCAAGGGAGATCGCACCTGCACGTTCTTCGCGGCGTTGAGGGCATTCAAACGCAATCAAACGCAATCAAGGACCATCAAGGGAGATCGCACCTGCACGTTCTTCGCGGCGTTGAGGGCATTCACACGCAATCAAACGAAATCAAGGACCATCCAGGAGATCGCACCTGCACATTCTTCGCCGAGAGGCGCGTCTGGGGCAGCGGCTCGTACGCGGTGTCGATCATGGCCTGGAGGCTAGAAAAGGAGGTGGTGTCGCCCGCCCGCGACGCCCGGTCCTGCGGCAGAGAGGAATGGCACAGGGAGGCCAGAAAGGCCTCTTTGGGCGCGGTGAGCTCCAGCGCCGCGCAGGCTTGTGTGAAGGCCTGATAGCACTTAAGGATCAGTTGGATCGCTTCTTCCGAGCTGAAGCGTGCCATCAGGACTGAGAGCGCGGACAGGAGCGGCTGCCAACAAACGCCGACCATCTCGCGCATCACCGCCGGATCCATCGGCTCGGAGAGCGCCACCGACGACTTGCTCTCCAACGCCGACGGCTTCGTAGCCGGTCCGCCGGCTGCATCGTCCGCCGCCGCCGCCTCGTCGCGGGCACGCAGCGTCTCGCCGAGGGAGCCGATTGCTCGCGCCAGGAAGACTTGGCACTCGACGGCGAGCGATGCGGCGTAATCATTGGTGAGGTGCGTGCCATCGGCCTCGGAGTACAACCCAACGTTGAAGGTGGCGGTCCGCTCGACGGAGGGCATCTGGCGATGCTGGCGCAAAAAGTGCGCCTCGATGTACTCGGCATGCATCGCAAAGTTGACCGTCGGCGACTTGAGCAGGCCGCACAAGGAGGCGACGAAGGAGGCGAAGACGCCAGCGGGCTCAGCACGGAGGCTGCTGGTGAGGCTGGGGGGGGGCGCCGACTTGGCGGCCATGTCGTACGCCGCGAAGAGGGAGTAGAGCCCCGGAGGGTCCGCTGAAACTACCCGGCAAGCCTCGAGAGCGAGCGCCCGATGCCATAGGGGCGAGGCCTCGGCCGCGGCCGTCTTGACGAGCATCGAGAGGAGGATCTCGCACTCCGTGCGCAGCACGGCGGCGTAGCCCGAGAGGAGCGTCGAGGTGAGATGCGCCAGCCGCAGCGCCGCCGGCCACTCTTGCTGCGGAGCCTGCATGGTCTTGAGCACCAGCGAACACACGCGCTCACGGAGCAAGTAGCGGAAGGGCGTGAGCGAGATGAACAATGCCTTATGGCTCTGGAGCGTGCGCTGAATGACCTCGAGCGCGAATGGCACGCCCACGGGCCCAGAGCCCGGTAGCCAGAGAGCGGGCTCGCCGTTGGCCAAGTAGCACAGGTCTCGTATGGCGAGGTAGGAACAGCGCGTCGCGACACTCAGAGATTTGAGCGCTTCCTCCGTCGGTGCCGCGAGAGCGCCCTCTTTAGCAGGCGCCGCTGGCAAGCCCTCGGCAGCCACATGATCGAGCAGGAGCGCCACGAATTGCTGAACGATCGCCGAGGCCGTACCCTTGACAGTGGGCGCCCGGGACTGCTGCAACGTCAGGCACAGTAGCAGAAGTTGTGCGACGATCGTGTCCGATTGCAAGAGTGCAGGAGAGCTGGCAATTGTCAACACAGTCTGCAACACCTTGAGGAGCGAGGGCTCGTCCGCAGAGGGCAGCTGCGCCCGTGCTATCAGCTGGGACGTGATTGTCGGCAACCGTTGCGGTGCGACCGCATTGTGTGAGATCATGCGCTGGACGGAACCAAGTGCTGCCAGCGGCAGCCCTTCGCTCTTGCTCGCAAGCGCAAGCATGAAGGGCACGAGGATTTCCTCCGAGGCTGCCACCTGCTGGGCCTGCTCCGCAGCTGGCGCAGAGGGTGAAGTGGCCTTCGCAATGCTGCGGAGACGCAGAAGGGCCCGTTCCGCCGCCTCCTTGACCTCGGGAAACTTGCGGGCATCGCGCACCTCGGATAACGCACGCAAATCCTGCTCGATGAGGTGCAACATCGCGCGCGCACCCTTGGGCCGCGCACACAAGTCTCCACCGTGAGGGATTGGTGTGAGGACGGAGTTTGTAGTCTGTGTTTCCCACACATGTAAGCGCGCCCCCCCGGGGACGCGCCTGCATGAGCGCCGCTGTACTGTGTGGTCCTGTTTTAAATTCACCCACACACGTACCGGGTAACGAGCCAGGCCCCAAAATGACACAGACTCACATCCCTGCACTCACCGTATGGCGTAAAGGGATCAAAACTATCTGCATCTCGCATCCCGCAGACTTTCGTCGACTGCTGCCGCCGTCGCCTGCGAGCGTGAGGGTACGCCGCAGATACTGACCAGATGTGAGAATGATATGAGCCACACGCACATCTGCCCGGGACGGCGCTACGCCTCGAGCTCTTGCAGGGGAGCGAAGCCCTGTCTAGCAGCTTCCTTTTGTGTTCTGAAAGTCTCGAGGCGCAGGCGGGCGCGAGTGCAGGCCTCGCGCCACGCGGTCGGTAGGCCCACCTGTGGGGAGAGGAGAGGGCGCCGTGGTGAGCACTTGCTTGCTGGGCAGCCACGCGGTCGGTAGGCCTACCTCGTAGAGCGAGGCGATGGGCAGCGAGAAGGCGTGCAGCAGCAGCAGCGTCAGCCAGAGCCGATTGTAGCCGAGCGGGGCGCCCAGTACGGCGCCCAACCCGGAACGCATCGTCGGTCGACTGCCACCGGGGGGGAAGATGTAGGGCACCCCCTCGAGCATGCTGCTCACCTGTGGGGAGAGGAGAGGGCGCCGTGGTGAGCGCTTGCATGCTGGGGAAGATGGAGGGCACCCCCTTCGAGCATGCTGCTCACCACGTGGCCCGCGTACTCAAGGGGGTGAGGTGCCCGAGACGACGCGCCGGCCCAGCACCCGGCGCAGCTGCCGCCGCCGCCGCCGTAGCCGCCGCCGCCGCCGCCGTAACCGCCGCCGCTGCCGCCGCTGCCACCGCTGCTGCCACTGCCGCTGCTGGCGTCGGCGCGCCTGGGCGAGGGTTCATCGGCACCGAGGGGCGATGCGAGCGAGACGGGGATGGCAAACTCGCCCAACTCGGCGCGGAGCGAGCGCGCGAGCCGTTGCATAGCGAGCTTGTACGAGAGGCGAGTCACGGCCGAGGCAGCTGGAGGCGCCGTGCCGAGCACCATCACGCGCCCGTGCGCCTGCCGTTGCATGGGGAATACGATGGCGCGTACAGCCCACACGCAGCACAGAACCGCCTCGGCAATGCGCGCATCGGCGAGAGGAGCGATCGCACTTGCACCTGATGAGGGATGTCATCAGAGGCGTCATCAGAGAGGTCATCAGAGGCGTCATCAGAGCGCATCGGCGAGAGGGGCGTTCGCACTTGCAGGGGCGCCTGAAGCGCCGTCGTGGGCGCCTGAAGCGCCGTCGTGGGCGTCTTGAGCGCCGTCGCTGCCAGTGTTCGACGTCCCTCTCTTCACATTCACACCACCGGGCACCTCGAGAAAGAGCTCCGACGGGTGGCACACGAAGCAGTCGATTCGGCCGACGATCTCGAGCACGTTCTGCATCCCGACGAAGCAGGCCATCGGCCCATCTGAGAGCTCGAGCGGCGAGCAGCGCAGCTGCTGGCGTTGCTCGCTCGCCTGCGGGGAGAGGTGAGGACGCCGTGGTGAGCACTTGCAGGCAGCACAGCTGCTGCCCTTGCACCGCTCACCTGCGTCGGTCGCTCGAGGGAAATCGTTTTCATGAGCTCGTAGGTCGCAGTGAGGGCGTCCGACTCGGCGGCGAGGACGGTGACGTCGGCGCCGCGCCGCACGCACTCGAGCGCGATCTCGCGCGTGAGCCCTTCCCCGCCTCCGAGTATGACCACGTGTCTCGAGGGCAGCGCCATCGGGCTGGCGCGTGTCTCATTCTCGGCGGGCATCAGAAGGCCGAAGAGCGCCGCGAGCGGCAGCAGCAGCAGCAGCGCGAGGAACAGGAGCAGCTGCAGCGCTAGCACCGCCGCGCCGACGGCCAGCCCGAGCGGCACCGCCAGCAGCAGCCGAAGGCCCAAGTATGCGGCCGACACGCTTATGCCGAAGCAGCGCGAGCACTCGCCAAACGTGCGCTGAGCCCGCATCCCGCACTCTGTGCAGCAGGTCAATCTTGTCCCGCTCGCCTTCATCACCGCATCGGGGATTTGGAGCTTCAAGTTTGAGAGCGCGCTCTTGGAGGCCTGCAGCTTCGGCGGCGGCGCCGCCGCCAAGGGCACCATCGTTGCGGCCGACGGTGGGGGCAGCCCTGCACCGAAAGGACTCTGTGTTGATTGGTGCTGGTGCTGCGGTGGCATGCTGAGCTTCAGCGTTGCTGGTGCTGCTGGTGCTGCTTCGCCTTTTGGAACTTCCGGCGGATGATGGGGCCTCTTCGATCCCACTACATCTTCAGTTCCAACGGCGTCATCGGAAGAGGAGCCCGCCTCCGGCGCATTGCTGCTCTCGTCCACCGGCAGTGGCGGAGTCAAACCACCGAAGTGGCCCTTCTTCATCCGGCCAAACATGGCTTGCTTGGTGAACCGAATCACGCCTGAGCGTTCGTGCGTGTGCCGCCTCCGAGCGCAGCCAGCGCTCCCCTGAATTGCGATTTTCCAAAATCAGAGTTGGCTTGACGAAAACCGTCTCTTGTCAAGTTATCAGGATGAGTCTGTCAAATATATTCTATTCACTCCGAAGAGGCGACGACGCATGGAGTGAGGGAAGAAAGGATTCCAACCGAGTCTGCGCGGCCTGTGGGGAAAACGTGTTTTCCGTCGTTAGGGTGGTGCTGGCCTGGGCTGCGGTGGCCTCTTCACCATGAACCCGATGATCACCGGCAGCGGCTTCGTGACGCAGCCGCCTTTGGACGACCTGCCACAAGCGTCGCAATCGACGCTGCTGCTGCAAAAACTCAAGGAGATGGCCGAAGTTCAGCAGCAGCTCGACCGCAAGAAGGAGGAATTCCGCTCACGCATGCAGCGGTGTCAGGAGAAGGAGGTCGCCCTTGCGTCGCGGCAGGAGGACATCAAGGAGCAGGTGCAAAAGTTTGACAAGTTCCTCAAGGATAACGACGCGAAACGCGTGCGCGCGGACCGCAAGGTCCAGGAGGAGCGCAAGGCGGCGGAGCAGAAGGAGCGCGAGAAGCAGGAGCTCATCCAGTTTTTGCAGCGCGAGGACCAGAAGCGGCTGGCGCTCAAGGCCGAGGTGGAGAAAAACAGCAAGTATCAGCGCTTCCTCGACTCCGTCGTCGAAGATCCGGCGATGGCCGAGTACTTTGAGGGCATCGAGAACATCACGATGCGGTACGAGACGCTCTCGGCTGCGCATGCTGACTTGAGCGGGCGCGTCTTGCACGGCCAGAAGAATTTCGAGACCGAGAATGCCGAGGTGCACAGCTACATCAAGCAGCGCACCAACGACATGCTCGTCTACAATTCGGAGATCGCGAGCAAGCAGACCGAAGTTGATAAGATGCGCTTTGAGATTCAAGGGCGGGACGCATCCCTCTCCGCCCAGTTCAACAAAACCAAGGAGAGCACGCGCGGGCTGGGCGAGGTCAAGATGGCCATCGAGAACATCTACGGCCGCTGCGCCAAGGCGCGCCGTCCCGGGCAGCTGCATGACCACATGAGCTATCTAGAAGCCATCTGCGAGCGCGTGTGCGATCTGCAGTGCATCGTCAAGGAGGTTGGGGCCGCGGGCTTCCAGGCATCCCAGTCGAATATCAACGGCTCGTACGCGCTACCCCAGAGGTTGCGAGAGGGGGCGGCCGGCTCGGCCGACGATCCCGCCGCCGCCAAGACGACGGCCAATGCGGGCGCTTCGAGCCCCACGCAGAGTACAGGCGGCAAGCCGAAGGGCTCAGGCACTCTGACCCTCAACATCAGCAGCTCAGCGGGGGCGTCCGCGACCAGCGTCAACGGCGGCTTGACGAAGACGCCTGCTACCCTGAATTAGGTTAAGTCGGCAGGGCGAGTGAGGAAACTGTATAAAGAAGAAGCTTTCGTTTCTGAACAAAAATATCACATTTGACATTACAATTTATATGTGAATTGTGATCATCATGTGTAAGCTGTAACATGATAGTTGATTCTTGATCCACATCGCACGGCGACCCGCGCACTGGCCGCAGACGCCAGACCACGCCGGCACGGGAAACTCCGGAATACGAATTCGCGAATATGGAATAAAGAAAGGAACAAGGGTAGTCGACGGGGGTGTAACGGCGACGGGGGTGCTCTCGCGTCGGCGGGGCAACTTGATTACCATCGTTATTACGCATTATTAGCGAGATAATGCACCATAATGCAGGGTGCCAATCGACAGATCTCGGAACGTAGACCCCCGAACCGCGGAAATTCGGCTTGCATCGATTATCCGTAATAACCCACAAACAGCATTTCCAACTTTGTTCACGAAACATCCCGCGCACACCTTCGCTTCCGGTGCGACCCAGCACCTTGGCTGCCGCCCCTCTTTCCGTCTCAATGGCGAGGACATACATCCG